>Ga0079225_10000357_pt1 | contig 24432 bp, 18 predicted proteins | sample Poulit2012_FD_76344 | JGI IMG/M metagenome (GOLD analysis project Ga0079225, IMG submission 76344) | Agricultural soil microbial communities from Georgia to study Nitrogen management - Poultry litter 2012 | ecosystem: Environmental > Terrestrial > Soil > Agricultural land | place: USA: Georgia... | reverse complement strand
GTTCTAATTGGCGGAAAATCTTTTATGGTATCATATCCAAAATTGACCAGTATTGCATAAGCTGTGGAATTGGAGAGCGCAATAGTCGGCATAAAAAAGGCCACACTAACCGAATATAAGGTGAACAGCGTTGCAAACTCTGCATCCGCTCCGGCGGTCATTCCGTAATATCCGGCCGCAGCCAAGAAAATAGCAGCAATACCGTGACTTATTCCCAATAATTTCTGTGCAGGGATCCATCTATCAGCGACAATTCCTAAAATAGCCGGCATAAAAATAGAAACAATTCCTTGCATGGCATAAAACAATCCGATTTTTGATCCCAAACCTATCGACCCCAAATAGGTTCCCATGGAGGTCAAATAAGCTCCCCAGACCGCGAATTGTAAAAAATTCATCACGGTCAGTCGTAGTTTTATACCCATATTTTATCTTTTTTGTAAAGTAGTTTTAAGCAAATAGACTTAAAACAGGTGGCTAAAGTAAAGTTTTTCAATCAATATGTAAAGTATCACTCAAGGGAAATTGTTAAAACAACAAAAGATGATTCATTTATCTGACCTTGTAATCGCCTCATTTGAAATTAAGAATCCTTCATTTTTTTAAATTCGACCAAGCTTTCCACGGTAAAAACAAAAATCAAACTCGTCATAAACAGAAGAAAAGCTAAGTTTTCGATATAAAACAGACTAATCAGAAAAAAGATGATTATAGTACTGATTTTCTCTTGATATCCGACCACGGTAGTATCGGCTTCCTGAAGCAAAACTCCTAAAGAAATAAAACTGGTCAGCCCGATGATAAAATTCATTTTTAAGTCTTTTACATGTTCAATTTCATCATCTACGAACATTATTCCGCTACCCAAGATTATAAAACTGATAATAAGTCCGAAAAAAATAATTCCATAATTCTTATCTTCTTGCAATAAACGTGTTTTGACAAACTTGGGATAAAGCGACTTGCGGAAGCGACTTCGCTGTCTGGCAGTTTCAAAGGTTTTGACTTGAAGTATGTTTGACTTAAGCAAGTCTAAGTGATTGTTTATATCAAAATATACAAGTGCATACTCCCCTTCTATTTGCTCAAGGTCTAAATTACAAGCATAAAAATCGGTGCTAAATTTCAGTCTCTTAACTTCCGTATTTGAAACCGCAAGATTCGTTTCTTTTCCAAATTTAATTATGCCCAACAAATCATTATACCTATTCCTAATTTTAACGCTGCGCCATTGATACCAGCTATAAGGAAAATAAAATGATATGTTTAAGGTTGCCATTTATGCTCATTACTTTTCGATGAATCAACTTCTAAACAGTTTTAAGTTATTTGATAATCCAAAATATCAGAATTCACTATCAGTGCCAACTTGTTATCTTTTCAAATTGTTTAATCTTTTCTATAAATTTTACTCGATTCAAAAACGTGGGTAAGAATCGCTTTATCTTGATCGGTTAATTTAACCTCTCTTCTGGCCATTACTTGTTCAGCAACTTCAAAAGCCTTATCAATTCGGTAGGTAATCATTTTATTTCCACCCCAAGAAAAACTGGGTACAAAATTTCTTGGAAATCCCGCTCCATAAATATTGGCGCTTACCCCGATTACTGTTCCGGTATTAAACATGGTATTGATACCGCACTTAGTGTGATCTCCCATCATCAAACCACAAAACTGCAAACCTGTTGGTAAAAAACTCTCCTCTTGATAATCCCATAACTTCACTTCAGCATAGTTGTTTTTCAAATTGGAATTGTTACTATCTGCCCCGATATTGCACCATTCGCCTAAAACAGAATTTCCTAAAAACCCTTCGTGACCTTTATTGGAATAGCCGAAAACAATTGAATTATTGATCTCTCCTCCCACTTTACTATGCGGACCTATGGTAGTTGCACCATATATTTTAGCTCCCATATTTAAATAAGAATGTTCACACAAAGCGAAAGGTCCTCTCACTAAAGCACCTTCCATCACCTCAGCTTCTTTCCCGATATAAATCGGACCGTTTTCAGCATTTAAACTACAATTTTGGAGTTTTGCGCCTTCTTCAATAAAGATGCTTTTCTTATTGACAACAAATACCGATTCGGAAATCGCTGCAGATTTTCTATTTTTTGTAAGGGTTTCAAAATCCCGAGAAAGTGCTATTGAATTTTTCGAGAAAATATCATAACTATGTCTGATGTGCAGCGGACGCTCTTTCGCTTTAAAACTTTTTAATCCTTTAACATTTGGACTTGATTGAGCTGTCAACACAGCGATTGGTTCATTTTCCCAAACCAGTTGTTCGCCTATATTTAACGAACGAATTTGCTTGATTAAATTTATCTCCGGCAAGTAAGCAGGATTAACAAATAAATTCTGCGTTTCGAGATTTTCCGGCCATTTTTCGGCCAAATAATCTTCTGTAAGTGTAGAAGTCTTACAATTTAAAAACCGTTCCCATTTTTCACGCAAAGTCATAATGCCAATTCTAATTTCAGCAACAGGTCGTGTATAGGTAAAAGGCAACAGCGTATTTCGCTCGGGACCGTCAAAAAGAATAGTATTCATCGTTGGAAGTATTTTAGCAAATTTACTAAAATTTTGAATGCTTCATTAATTTCTAAATTAGGAATTTTCAAAATATCAATCTAAATTCAAAACTTGGTTCTACTGTTATTTTAATGGGATATCTATGTTTTAGTTTTAAAAACCACTCAAATTCTCATCATATCGAGTGCTTTTTCTTGAGACACGAAAGAAAAATGTACCTGTACTGAGTCTTGGCGAAGTATCGAGAAGTTTTCATTTCAATACATCTCTCGATACAATTTTTTTCTGCGCTGGGGCGCATCAGAAAATCACTCGAGATCACATTAATTACTATCATATATTTACCTGATAAACATCTAACCCACAGTTAATTACAAACTCACATCATCCACCCAAGGTTTTAAAAGTTTTTAGCATGTCTTGAACTGGCCACTATATATTGATTATAATAGCTGTAGTTTAAACTGGTTGTTATTTGCAATACACTCCTGATTTTCGGCCTTTTTTGCTCCCTTCAGTGTCCAGGGTCAACAAAAACGGCCGAAAATTTAATTATTTACCTCAGCCCTAAAGTTATATCGTTAAAAAACCAACATATAAGGATATAATTGAATTTCTATGCATAAAAATCAGAATATACACTATATATTTTCACTCATAGATTCAGACAATCACCGCAAAAATAAACTAAGACCATTATAATTTAAAAATTTCCCATTAAATTCGTGGTGGAATTACAAAACCAATTAAGATTAAGAAATTCCGCTGATTATTCAGGGTAAATTATTATTTTTGGTCAGATGAAAACTTATAATACCAATCAAACAAATGTCTTTGAAATCTTGTGCAAAACGATTTCAGAAGGGGTTATTATTGTAAATAAAACCCTTGGCATTGTGACTTCCAATGAAGCTGTAGAAGATATTTTTGGATATAACAAAGAAGAATTGGTCGGTCAAAGTTTTAAATTATTATTTCCTAAAAAATACCAATCTCAGCTTCATCAATCCTTCAACAACTATTTCACCTTTACAACTTCGGAAAATATAAGTCACCGTAAAGATATCAAGGGAATTAAAAAAGATGGCAGCATTTTTCCTGTCGATGTCAGTATGAATTCGTTTGAGTTCGACGAGCAAAGGCTGGTTTTATTTTTGATTACCGACAATAGTTTGGCGCTAAAGCAACAACAGGAAATCATAGAGCTCAATCAGCGACTCGGTAAAATGGTAGATGAACGAACTTTGAAATTGCGTCAAACCATTGTGGAGTTAAAAGATGAAATAAGCCGACGTAAAGAAGCTGAATCTAAAACCAAAGCTGCATTGGATAAAGAAAGGGAACTCAACGAATTAAAGACAAAATTTTTATCCTTGGTTTCTCATGAGTTTAAAACTCCGCTAAGTGTTATTTTGAGTTCTGCTTCCTTAGCCGAAAAATATACCAAGCCGCAACAACAAGAAAAACGAGAGAAACACTTTAATAATATTAAGCTGAAAGTCAAATCGCTCAACAATATATTAAATGATTTTTTATCTATAGAACGCCTTCAAACGGAGAAGGACACTTATCGTCTTGAAGATTTCCCATTGAGTCGGGTTGTCAACAATGTTGTTTATGATGCCAATATGTTATCTAAAGAAGGGCAGAAAATACATTATCCTGAAAACATTGATAAAGTTTTGATACATTATGACGAGCAAATTTTAGAACTTACCTTGACAAACCTCATCAATAATGCTATTAAATATTCGCCTGAAGATTCAAATATCGATATCACGGTAAATATCAAAAAGGATAAATTAAATATCAGTGTGGCAGATGAAGGGATGGGAATTCCGGAAAAGGAGCAAAAGTTCATTTTTGATCCTTATTTTCGCGCCGAAAATGTGTTGCACAAAGCAGGAACCGGAATAGGTTTAAACATGGTAAAAGGACATTTAGAAAAATTAAATAGCACTGTAAGATTTACGAGCAAAGAAGGTCAGGGCAGCACTTTCACCATCAGCATTCCTTATAAAAATAAAAGATAAAATGAAAAAATTACTCATTATAGAAGATGACGAAATTTTAAAAGACAATACCGCAGAGCTTTTAGAATTGTCCGGTTATGAAGTGATAACAGCTTCTAACGGAAAAACCGGAATAGAGCAGGCCAAAGCGCATAATCCTGATTTAATCATCTGTGATATTATGATGCCAAAAATGGATGGTTATGAAGTTTTGGAAAGTTTAACTGCTAATGAAGACACTCGATATATTCCTTTTATTTTCCTCACTGCCAAAACCGAGCACAAGGAAGTCAGGAAAGGAATGGATATGGGAGCAGACGATTATTTGACCAAACCTTTTGATGAAAGCGATTTGCTCAATGCTATTGAAAGCCGTCTTGACAAAGCAGCTGTTTTCCTAAAACGCAAACCTGAATTTTCTGAAGTTGATCAAAAAGAAAATAATGCGGATTTTAAGGATTTAGATCAATTGAAAAACTTCTTTTATAAAGAAGGGAGAATCCAAAAATTTGATAAAGAGGAAGATATTTATCAAAAGGGAAATCGTTCTAACCACATATTTTTAATTATCAGCGGATTGGTAAAAACGCACACTATAGATATCAATGGAAAAGAATTAATCACCGGCTTGTATAAACCGGAGGATTTCTTGGGGTTTACCTCTTTTGAAAACAACATTCCTTTTACAGAAACAGCAACTGCTTTAGAAAAAACCGAATTAGTCAGTCTTTCCAAAGAATACTTAAAAGATATTTTACAAGAGAACCGACAAGTATCTTTGGAATTGATGAATATTCTTACCGATAATTTATCGGAAATTAAAAATCAACTTATGCGTATGGCCTATAGTTCGGTTCGCAAAAAAACTGCTTCTACCATTATCAGATTTGCTGAATTGATGGATAAAAACCCCGAAATGGCGATTAGAATCTCTCGTAATGACTTGGCTGCTAATGCAGGTATTGCCCCCGAGAGTTTGATACGTACGCTCTCGGATTTCAGGAAAAATAAACTTATTGCTGTTGAAGGAAGAACAATACGAATTTTAGACTTAGAAGCTTTACAAGAAATGAATTAATCGAAAAGAGATATAAAACAACACGATTTTATAAGAAAAAACAATAAAAAGCAATATAAGTAGAGTCTATTGACTTTTATCATATTTTAATATAAGTACTCGAGGTATTTTCGCATCAGTTTGCAGACCGCTATGAAAAACATATTAATTCCCACAGATTTTTCAATCAACGCAAGAAATGCACTTCAATATGCACTTTCCTATTTTGGAGATATTGCAGTTAATTTCTATATCCTTCATGTTGATAATGCCGATATAAGCAAAATTAAATCAGAGGACGGTTTTCTACTAACTTTAGATAAAGACAAACAGACATCAACCAAGAAGTTATTGCAAAAAGAAGTTGATTTCTGTAAGAAAAGCTCTGAAAATCCCACTCATAATTTTGTACCCCTCTTCTCCGATCAATCTCTGGTTGAAGCGGTTAGAGAGTGTATTTCAAAAAAAGAAATAGAATATATTGTAATGGGAACCCGTGGTGCTTCAAAAACGCTTGACAATAAAATTGGTAGTTTTACCTATGAGATTATTTCTAAGGTGAAATGCCCTACCATTATTGTGCCTTCGCAAGCAATTTATTATAATTTTAAAAATATCGCTTTACTTACGGATTACAATAACTGGGATAAAAATAAGATGTTTGTCAACCTATATGAAACGCTAATCTTTAAAAAAGTTAATTTACAAATCCTGCAGATTCACAACAAGCATCACGGTTGGACACATCTTCAGGCAGATACTAAAGATTTTTTAATCGATTTGCTCAGGAGAGTAGATTATAAATTGTATTCTTTAACCAATGAAGATATCGATTTGAATATTCAATACTATATCACCAAACTCGATATCGATATGGTAGCTTTGGTCGGACGCAACATCAATTTTGTGCAACAACTATTATTCCAACCTAAGCCGGAAGACATTACTTATCGCTTAAAAGTACCTTTTTTAATTCTTCATGATTAAATTTTTGTTATCTTTTCGCCTTGAAAACTGATAAGCTGATTTTTTTCCTTATCATTGTACTTTAGATATCAGTCTTCATCCTTCCTCCAATAGATAAATAAATTCATTATTGAATTTCATCTTTATCAAATTCATCAAACATTACAGATTGAAATAAAAATTATTCAATCTTCTTTATATTATTAAAAAAATAAATGTCGAAGAACAAAAAACATAAATCACAAAAACCCAAAACCCCTCAGAAACCTGAGAATTATACCAGTCGGATTCTTTCCATTTTGCGAAAAAATCCTGATAAAGCATTAAATTACAAACAAATATCTGCTCGAATTGGTGTAAAAGATCCCAATGCACGCAAGCAAATCAAAAAAAACCTCGACCAGCTGGTCAGTAAAAGCAAAATAGATCCGGTAAAACGCGGCAAATACAAAATCACAGAAAGCGCAGAATATGTAGAAGGCGTTTTAGATATGGCTTCTTCAGGAGTTGGTTATGTGATTGTAGAAGGATTGGAGCAGGACATCTTTATCCCGCATAAAAAATTAAATCATGCTCTTCACGGAGATTTGGTAGAAGTATATCTATTTGGCAATTCTCGAAAAAAACAACCCGAAGGAGAAGTAGTGAATATCATTCACAGACGAACTTCCGTTTTTGTAGGAATTATACGTCTTCAGGCTACTTTTGGGTTTGTAGAGATGAGAGATCCTAAAATGTACACCGATATTTTCATCCCTCGAAATAAAGTAAAAAGAGCAAAAGACGGGGAGGTAGTTCAGGTGGAAATAGAAAAATGGCCTGATAAAGAGGATTCTCCGGAAGGGAAAATATTGAAAGTCCTTGGAAAACCCGGAGAACATGAAACCGAAATGCAGTCTATTTTAGCTTCAAGTGGATTAGCAAACCGTGATTTCCCAAAGAAAGTACAAAAATATGCTGATGATATAGACACTTCCATCCGCAAAGAGGAAATCAAAAAGCGAAGAGACATGCGTGAAGAATTAACTTTTACCATTGATCCGCACGACGCTAAAGACTTTGATGATGCGTTGAGTTTTAAAAATCTAAAAAATGGAAATTATGAACTGGGCATTCACATTGCTGATGTTTCGCACTATGTTAAACCCGGAAGTGTTTTGGATGAAGAAGCTTTAAACCGTGGTACTTCAATTTATTTAGTAGATCGAACCGTTCCTATGCTTCCTGAAGTTCTCTCCAACAAGGCTTGCTCTCTGCGTCCAAATGAAGATAAGTACACTTTTTCGGCGGTTTTTGAATTAGACAAAAAAGCCAAGGTTGTCAAACAGTGGTTTGGAAGAACGGTAACCCAAAGCGATGCGCGTTTTAGTTACGAAGAAGCACAGCATATTATCGAAACAGGAAAGACGGAGATTCCTAAAGAAGTTGCGATGTCTGGCAAAGCTTATAATGCACCTCAACGAATAGGAAAAGCCATTACTGAGATGAATGAATTAGCAAAAATCTTACGTTCCAACAGAATGCTTCACGGCGCGATTAGCTTTGATACAACAGAAGTGAAATTCCATTTAGACAAGCATAAAGAACCGACAGGAATTTATTTCAAAACTCAGAAAGAAGCCAATCATCTTATCGAGGAGTTTATGTTGTTGGCCAATAGAAGAGTTGCCGAGTTTATCGGAAAACAAAAAAAGAAGAAAACTTTTGTGTATAGATGTCACGACGAACCCGATGGTGAAAAACTTGCCGATTTAAAAGGACTGGTAAAACAATTTGGATACAACTTGGATTTGAAAAACAAGAAAAGCATTACCAAATCCCTTAATAATCTACTCAGTGGAGTTTCAGGCACAAAAGAAGAAAATCTCGTCAGTACGGTTACTATTCGCACCATGAGCAAAGCTTATTACAGCACCAATAACATTGGACACTACGGATTAGCATTCGATTTTTATTCGCATTTCACTTCTCCGATTCGCCGCTATCCCGATATTATCGCACATCGTTTATTGCAACGTTATTTGGACAATCAACCTTCAGTCTCTGCTGAAGAATATGAAGATATGTGTAAACACTGCAGCGAAACCGAACGATTTGCCATAGATGCCGAGCGAGATTCGATCAAATACATGCAAGTCAAATACATGCAACAATTTAAAAACAAAACATTTTTAGGCGTTATTTCCGGGGTTACCGATTTTGGTATTTTCATAGAAATTATCGAAAACAAATGTGAAGGAATGGTTCGACTCAGTGCTATTGAAGAAGATCGTTTCGATTATGTTCAAGAAAAATATGCCATCATCGGCAGACGAACCAAAAAAAGATATCAACTTGGAGACGAGGTTTTTGTAAAAGTAAAAGATACCGATTTGGTTAAAAGAAATCTGGATTTTGAATTGCTGGGAACTAAAGCTGAAATGGAGCAGAAAGTGAGGCAGTAAACGAGTTAAGTGCTGAACAGTAAAGAAGTGAACTTGTGAACTTGTGAACTTGTGAACTTGTGAACTTGTGAACCTGTGAACGAGTGAAGAAGTAAACTTGTAAAGAGGTAAATGAGTAAAACTGTGAAGAATTAGTTTTAGTTTATTCGGCGAGGAATACTTCGGATAAAATAAGATAATAAGGTTTAGATTATCGTTCGACTTATGAGGGTTATGAAGCTAATAAGGTTTATAAACTTTAACCCCCCGCTGTTGTCACGCAGAGGAAAGCATCAATCTTATTTACAACATATTAAAAGAAAAAATCAAAGCTCTCCTCCTTAAAAAAGGAGGTAAAAAACCCTTAAAACGCCATTTTTCGGACTTTGGAGGTGGTTGTAACTTTTAAACCGAGCTTGTTTTTAATCGGGATTATAAAATAAAAACGACCTTAGTTAAAAAAAACTTTTCTTAAGCTGCTTTAACTCGGAATTGTCGAAACTCCTTCGTGTTTCACTGTAAAAAACGTTGCGTTCCTAAGTGCAACCTGCAAAATTCTATAATTTTTAAAGTGCTAAAATTAAAATTCCTTCGAAGGATGAGGAATAGGATAAGCTAATCAAACTTGAATTATTGTTGATAATTATTTGAGAATTAAATCCAATCAAGGAAATCCTTTTTAGACAAACCAAGTTGTTTCAAACCGTTTTTAATTATAAATTCTGGAACAGGATCAACGTGAGTCTGAACTGTAATTGGCCGTAATAAATCTTTCCGCGTCCAATGCCCATGTCCTCCTCTTTTTCTATTACACTTACATCCTTGATCTTTTAAAAAATCTCGGTATAATTTTAAAGGAACATTTCTAAGATGCTTTGTGGAAATAAATACATAAAATCAAAAGGTGAATTCTACATCTTCTCTCGAAACCTTATAATCCTTATTATTTACGATATCATTATAGAGTGAATTAGTATGAACTAAATCGGAGTCTTTAGGCGGACTAAACTTTGGTTTTTTCTTAGAACCTCTAATTGACCAACCTAAATTCTTTAAAACTTTATCAGTTGTTTTTTTATTATTAGTATATCTAAAAAACTCGTGAAGAGCTTCCGAAAAAGATTCTTTAGCCTCTTCTTTACTATATCCATATCCACTTAAATCTAAAGCTGGAGAATAAATTATAGTAACATCATCTTCTTGAAATTCAATTAATGACAAACCAACATGGTATTTGCCATTATCGAACCCTAAATCTGCTCTGACGTGTAAATTTGACATGTGAAATTTTTCAGTTTAAGATACAAAGATAAGAAAATTAAAAAATCCTTGTCAATACCGTCTATAAAAAAACAGATAGGTGCACTAAATTTTATTTAATTAAATGCGATATCTTAATTGAAAAATAATTCATTATTTACACGATAATCTCAAGACTACAAAAACCAAAACGGTCAACGCTATTTAAGGAAGCTCAAAATTCCTAATTCCTACCTCCTACTTCCTAAACCCTACTCACCGTTTTCAATCCTTCACCAATTTTCCGATTTTCACTTGTTTTCCCTCTTGACTGAGTTGATACAAGTAAATCCCATCAGAAAGTTGTGACACATTCACTTGTTTGGTTCCTTCATTTATTTTTTGGCTCGATAACACTTTCCCAGAAAGATCATAGATTTCTATTTCCATCGGTTCAGAGAGGTCTTCAATATGAAGAAAGTCCTTAACCGGATTGGGGAAAACTGTCAAATTTGATTTCTGTTGATCGTCAACCGACATAGTAGGGACGTTTTGGTAATAAATATTACTATTATCTTGTGTGCTAATAACCAAGCTCTTATCATCGTTATCTGCAATGATCACATAATCAAACTCTTCATGAAGATTATCCCAAAAAACATCAAAATACATTACCTTATAACTATTGTTCTCCGGATCATCACATTCGGCCAGCGGGATGACAAAATCCTCGAGTACAAAAGAGGTATCTGTTGTAAAAGTCAATTCACCTGAAGCACCAAAACAATAATCTAAATAGAACCCTATTTGATCTCCTATTTGTTCTGGAGTTAAAGTAGTATACTCTGTTTCTTCGTTAGACTCAAAAGGATAAACCGTCCCGTCTATTTCTATTTTAGAAAGATACCAAGTATTTTCAAGAAATTCTTCTTGTGGATTGTCCACTTCTTGTGAATTAGCAATTGAAAACCCACAAAAAAGCATCCCGCATATAATAATTTTCAATATTCTTTTCATTTTCATTATTTTTTTTAATTAAATATTTAGCTTTCAATAATTGATCCTGTAATGAAAAAACCCCCTCCCTACTTAAACCCTAACAAGTTTGATTTTAAACCGCTCTTCTGTTGTCACGCAGAGGAAAGCATCAATCTTATTTACAACATATTAAAAGAAAAAATCAAAGCTCTCCTCCTTAAAAAAGGAGGAGAAAAATCCTTAAAACGCAGTTTTAGGGATTTTGGAGGTGGTTGTAACTTTTGAACCGAGCTTGTTTTTAATCGGAATCACAAAATCAAAACGATCAACTCTATATAGGAAAGCTCAGTTCACAGCTTACAATTCACCACTTACAATTTTCAATTCTTCATTAGCTTTCCTGTTTTTACCGTTTTCCCATTTTGACTTAATCCATAAAAATACATTCCTGCGGAAAGCTGAGAAACATCAACTTGCCTGATAGCTTCATTTACTTCTTGGCTCAACATCACTTTTCCAGAAAGATCATAGATTTCTATTTGTACGGGATTGGTGAGATTTTCTATATAAAGAAAATCATCGGTTGGATTGGGATAAAGCGTCAAATTGGATATCTGATGATCTTCAACCGACAGATAAGGAACATTCTGAAAATGTGCTTCATACCCATTGTCATTAATAACAATTAATTCTCGGTGTTCCTCCAACTGATTAATCGTATAATAAAAATGAAAAGGAAAGACATAATCATGACCTAAATATGAATCACTATTCATCCAAAATTCGTCAAAATATATATAATGATAATCAATATTCTCAGACATCTCACAATACCAATAATCATCCATCAAATAAACAAAAGGTCGAAAATAAAATTCATTTTCTCCCTCAAAAAGTATTGCGGAGCTTCCCCATTCACAATAAAGAACTCCGGCAGAAACTACATTATAATCTGGAGGGTTGGAAAATGGCTCCACATCAAATAAACTTTGATTTACCTCCTCGTTAGGAGTAAACGGCATTTCTTCTTCATCAATTATCATCTTTGTCAAATACCACGTTTGACCGGTTAAGACTTCTGGTGGATTTTCGACTTCCTGGGCATTCACAAAGTTGAAAGAATTAAAGCACAAAACAAACCCTATTAAAAAGTAAAGTAGCGTTTTCATGAAGTTTGGTTTTTATTAGCTCTATTGACGGTTTAGTATCATCGAATACAACTTTAAGAATTGCTTTCAATATAGTTCAAATTAACTGTAATAACCAAAATTATGTTAACAGATTTCGGATTTAATTATTGAAAAATATGGTTAGACTAAGATCAGCCTTCTTTGTTTCTGTACAAACAACAGTATCAAGCTACTTGATTTGTAAAATTCAATTATCTTTGTGTTTATTCAAAAAAAAACACCCTAACTATGAGAAAACATCTTTTATTTCTTCTTTTAATCTTCTTTTCCCTTTCCATTTTTGCTCAGGATCAAGAGCAGATGGTTCAAAACATTTTAAAGGAAGTGGAGCAACATTCGGATACGCATTTAAAATTAAATGCGCACGAACTTTTTGACCTGATCGGTCCGCGACTAGTTGGAACTCCAAAAATGAAAGAAGCCAATGATTGGGCGGTAGAAAAATATAAAAGTTACGGCATTGAAGCAGAAAACCAAAAATGGGGCGAATGGCGCGCTTGGGAGCGAGGAATCACTCATATCGATATGATTTCTCCTTGGGTTAAAACTTTAGCCGGAACGCAGTTGGCATGGAATCCCGGAACTTCTAAAAAAGGCGTAAAAGCTGATGTAGTCATTCTTCCGGATAACATTAAAGATTCGATTTCTTTCCAAAAATGGTTACCCAATGTGAAAGGTAAATTTGTCATGATCGACATCAAACAACCTACCGGACGACCGGATTACGATTGGGAAAAATGGGCTACGCCGGAGTCCTTTGAAAAGATGAAGAAAGAACGCAAAGCGCTCAATAAAGCTTGGGCGGAAAATCTGCGCAAAACCGGTTTGGTAAAAAGCCCCGGATTAAGAGGAATGACCAAAATGATTGAAGCTTTAGAAGAAGCTGGTGCCGCAGGAATTCTCAAAAATTATTGGTCCAATGGATTTGGAACAGACAAGATATTTTGGGCCGAAACCAAAAATATTCCAACTGTTGATATCGAATTAGAAGATTATACCATGCTTTATCGAATGGTAGAAAACGGTACAACCCCCAAACTTCACATTGTTGCACAGTCAAAAGATTTAGGTACTGCGCCAACATTTAATACGGTAGCAAAAATCGAAGGTTCTGAAAAACCGGATGAAATCGTTTTGCTTTCTGCACACTTCGATTCTTGGGATGGCGGAACCGGAGCAACAGACAATGGAACCGGAACTTTATTGATGATGGAAGTTATGCGAATCCTGAAAAAATATTATCCCAATCCAAAGCGGACGATAATGGTTGGGCACTGGGGAAGTGAAGAGCAAGGCTTAAACGGATCTGCTGCTTTTGTAGAAGATCACCCGGAAATTGTCGATAATTTACAAGTCGTTTTTAATCAAGACAACGGAACCGGTCGTGTGAAAAACATCAGCGGATCAGGATTTTTGAATTCCTATAATTATATTTCGAGATGGTTGGAGGCTGTTCCGGATACCGTCAGTTCAATTGACACCCATTTCCCCGGAAATCCTGCCCGCGGTGGAACTGACCACGCATCATTTGTCAGAGCCGGTGCACCTGCTTTTAATTTGAGTTCGTTGAGCTGGAGTTATTGGAATTACACGTGGCACACCAACAGAGATACTTATGACAAAATTGTTTGGGATGACTTAAAAAACAATGTCATCTTGACCACTGTTTTGGCTTATATGGCTTCTGAAGATCCGGAAACGACTTCGAGAGAAAAAATCGTTCTTCCCATCGATAAAGAAACCGGGGAGCCACAAGAATGGCCGGATAAGATTAAACCGGAACGAAACGGAAAAGGCGGAAGTTAGTAGGAAATAAGTTCATTAAAGACCTTCTTATAAAACAGCGCAAATTCGGTTGAGTTTGCGCTGTTTTGTTTTTTATGGGATTAGTAAATGACAAAGTCGAAGTGTTCTCGCCTACTTCAAGTCTAAAAGTCCAAATGTTTCTGTGTATGGAAAATCAATACTAATTATATCGAATTTAGGGTTAGTTCCTTCTTTTAATAAAGCCAAAGTCTTTTTTGAACGAACGTCAGAGGTTACAAAATGGGTAATTGTTTTATCCAAATCACATTGAGCAAAAAGTTTTGAGTCATTAGGAATTATCGCTCGAGGTGAAAGTTGTTCCCGATTGATTTTATTTTTAGTAAAAATTATTTTGGCAAATTCACCAGTCCTTTCTGCATCTTTCAGATTAAATGGAATAATTTGTATGTTTTTCAAGGGTAAATCGTCAAGGTTTCCAAGCACGCAATATTCAGCAATAGTAATTGTAGAAACTTTCAGCGTGATATCATTTCCTAAGAAGTACTTAAAATAATCTACTGCATTTGAATGAAGGGGGTCTTCATCATTAAGAAGTCGAAGCCAGTCTTTCTAATTTTTTACCAATTTAACCTTATCCAGAATTCTATTCTCTGTTCCAAATATTTCTATAAAATAAATCCCTTTTGACAAAGAGGAGATATCGTAAGAAATAGATTGTCCAATCTTTTGATATTTTTGGGCTTCAATTATTCCACCTGTCATTGAGTATATTTTTATTTTTTCAATGTTCTGGTCTGATTTTATTTGAATTACATTATGGGCAGGGTTTGGATAAACTAATATTTTATTTTGATTATGCTCTGGTATTGACATCGTGTTGTATTCAAGGCTCAAATTATCTAAATATAAATAGTTATTTTCATTCGTGTTGTCAGATGGACCTTGAAAAAAACTTGTCCTAAACATAATTTGAATGGAATCGGGAATTTGTTGCATATCCAAATAATCAAAGTCGATTTCAAATTCAGAATATTGATAAATTTCTCCAAGGTTTTTATGAGCGAAGGCTATAGTATCTCTTTGATTAGTTACATTATTATACTTTGACAATGATATTTGAACAAATGCTGAATCTGGCACATTAAATTGAATATTAGGGTTTTCAAATTTGTAAAAACCTTTTAGTTTATCAGGTTTAGTAGAAATACTGTCACCCGAACTATATTGTTCTCCGTAGAAAAATTCTTCATTTGATTGAACAAAGTACCAGCTCCATATTTTTACGGCATAATTTCCGCTATAACTATCAGTTGTCATTTCCGTACCATAACCCGATGAATAGCCAAAATTCCAGTTAACAGGCTTTTGTATAATGGTACTAACGGGAGTAGTAACCGTGTGGATATCTTCAAAGTCTCCATTAATCAATTGAGCGTTTGTTATTGTCGGTAATATGATTAAAGCTACGAGTACAAGATTTTTCATAGTATTTGTTTTAAATCGGTTAAAACTTTTATCTAATAATACACTATTCATCATATCCGCCTCTTAGATCTGTCAACCACTCCTCCGAATTAATGTCTTTCCAGCTTTTTTTGGCTTTTTTAATCAATGAATTCAGGTATTCACTATCAAATTTTGGCTGATAATCAATCAATTCTACAAGAGACAGGGATTTTGTATCGATTTCGCCCGTTTCAACATTTTGTTTTCCTCGCGCTCTGACACCAAACTTTTTATAAAGTAAGTTTTCCTCTCTTGTCTTTAAAAATTCCTCACCTGTTTCAATTGACAAGTATCCGTGATCTTGTGTATCCAAATGGATATTAGCTTTACTTTTCCCTCCGGCATCTTTTAAAATTCCGTAAAAATAAAACTCTGCATCAGCCCAAATATTTTCTGTTCTAAAATATTTAGTCGAAGGATTTATCTTTAATTCAACATCTTCTCTGAGAGAGGTTTTTATTTGAAACTCATAATTTTTCTGACGAGATAAATCTTGAATATTTTCAAATGCTCGCGCTGTTTTTAATTCTAAAAAATCTATAGAACTATTTGTTTGCACTTGATTTAACAAAGCACTAAATCCGATTACTGTTTGAATGTTTGTTTTAAATAAATGTCTTACAGATCCTTCTTGAATGTCATACGTGATAATAGGCCTATCCTTTTTCTTGTTGGGGTACAGCATATCCTCTACATTTTGCAAAATTGCTGCAATATGTTTGATGTCATAGTTATCAGGACTTATTTTTTGATTTCCCAACCTCCCTATAACTCGAATTTCTATGTCGCCTATTTTCTCCACAATTCAAAGATACAATTATTTTGATTTAAGTGAATTGTGTTTTGCACGCGTGTTTTTACGATAGCTTCTTAGTTTAGTGTAGCAAAACCAAATATGCTTTACGAGTATATATTATAGATGAAAGCAAATCCTCAAAATAGTGTTCTACTTTATAGTATGCGCAGAAAACAATGGTTGGTTTCTCTCTCTTATCATTGCACAGATTCGCACTTAGAAAGACTAATATATGGTGAAAACCCTGCAAGGGGCTCCAAGCCCTTGCAGGGTTCGCATTTTCACTTTCTTTTGACTCACAAACAGGTTCACTTGTTTACTGGTTCACTCCTTCACTTTAAAATTTGAAGCCAAGCCGGGACACGCCCAAATCATCATTAAAACAAATCATTCTCCGGAAAAACTCATTTTAAAACCGATTTATTACATTATTCTCTTTAAAGCACAGTATCTTTCATTTTATTTTTGTAATTTTATTATAATTATCGTTTTAATTCATTCTTCAATTTAAAAAGAAACGATTAATAGCGAGTAAACTTCACGCCTTACCCCAAATTTATGTTCATAAATTTAGGTGTTGAAAAATACTGAAAACAGTAAACAAATCAACATTTAAAAATAATCATCATGAAACAGTTTTTTAGACAAATCACAGGGGTAATCACAATTTTAATATTCATAGCGGCTTGTTCCTCCCCAAAAGAAAAGAACAAGAAAGATGATATCGGCGAACCGAATAATACTATTTTACAAGCCGGCTTGCTGGAATCAGGAAAATCGTATAGCATGAAAATAGATACCATTGGTGATGTGGATTGGTTTGCCGTGCCAGTAAGTGGACCCGGTTATCTCAATTTAAGCACCAAAAACATTCCTGAGAATTTACAATTGGTGGTGCGATTTGCGAAAAAACAAGAATGGGAACAGCAAAAAGAAAAATGGATTTCGGGCGAGATGGATTTTCCCGCCACTATTCCAATTGAAAAAGCCGATACGATATATTTTGTTTTTAAAGATAAATACAACAATAATGCTGCTGAAGAAAGTATTGAGTTTAAAGCGGATTTCATCGAAGAGTTTGATGAATACGAGTCCAACAATATTGCAGATAGTGCTAAAGCAGTAGCGACTGGAGAGTCAATTAAGTCCTATTTTTATCCGCCTTCCGATGTCGATTGGTTTAAAACCGAAGTCGATACTTCGGGATATTTAATGATTCAAGCCAGAAGTATTCCTGAAAATATCAAAGCGGAAGCGCGGTTTGCTAAAAAGTCCGATGATTTTAGCAAAGCAGAATATATTTCAGGCGGAATGGGTTTACCGGCAGCTATACAAGTGACCGAACCGGGCGAGTATTTCTTCTATTTAAAAGACAGATACAATTCCAATATGTCCAGAGACAAGGCGGAATGGAAAATTGATTTTATCAGTGAAATCGACTCTACCGAGCCCAACAACAGCTTTGATGAGGCCTATCAATTGGCGGTAAATGACACGGTTAAAACCGCTATTTTCCCAAAAGGCGATCAGGATTATTTTATGTTCACCCCCAAAATAAGTGGAGAACTTCGATTGGCAGCTAAACATTCTAAAGATTTAAGACCGGAAATACAGCTATATGAAGAGAAAGATTTTGAGCCTCAACCCATCGATAACTGGCAAAGTCTCCCGACCAATATTGAAGTCGAGGCCGAGCAGAAATACTACATCCGATTACATACCAAACACGATAATGCTTATTCTAAAGAACCGGTGTTGTTTATGATTATTCAATTAGAGGGGCAAGCTAATCTTCAGGAAAATGGGGAAGAGAAGGAAGAATGATTTATTCGTGTATTCGTGGCAAGAATGAAGATAGTTCTCTCTTTGAATTGAAATGTCGGTCCGATTAAAAAGTCCCATCCCCGGCCCTTCCCGGGAGGGAAGGGAGGTTGTTTATCAATTTAATCATATTTGTTTTTAGAGAGGATGATTTTTGGCTTTAAACATGAACCCTCCCCAACCCTTCCTCCTCCATAGGCGGACACAGTAATGGAAGGGGGTTTGATTTCTACTTTGATTTAAAATTATTCTTGGGAAAAATTATTCGTGCATTCGTGGCAAAAATGAAGTCGTTTAGCTTTTTAAAATGGAATCTCGATCCGATCGTAAAGTCCCATCCCCAACCCTTCCCGGAGGGAAGGGGGTTTGTTTACTTTTTTTTAATTGCGGATTGATTTTAGACAGAGTTACTATTCTTAAGAAAGCTTCTTGTGCATTCGTGGCATAAAAATGCGTAATGCTCAATTATGATATCATTAAAAAACCTGACTTAAATCATTTTTTAGTTTGGAGAAAAAGGGCAATTTCGCATCGGTGAAAAATATCTTTTGTGCAGATGTCGAATTGTTTTCATTGTGGAGATCCGTGTTTGGATCATGAGATAAAAAAAGATGACAAGGTTTTCTGTTGTCACGGCTGTAAAACTGTGTTCGAAATCCTTCATGAAAATGACTTGGGGTTTTACTACGATTTAGAAAAAAATCCGGGGATTACGCCTGAAGAGATTGAAGGGAAGTTCGACTTTTTGGACAATGCGGAAATCAGTGAAAAATTGCTCGAGTTTAACGATGGCAATACCGCGGTTATCTCCTTCTCTATTCCTTCGATTCACTGTAGCAGCTGTATTTGGATTTTAGAAAACCTGAGTAAGATTAATCCTGCTATTAAATCTTCACAGGTGAATTTTCCAAAAAAGACCGCTCGGATTAGCTTTACCTCCGAATCTACCGATGACCAAAAAAAGACTTCGATCAAAGAGTTGGTGATTTTACTCACACGGATTGGCTATGAACCTAATATCTCTTTAGAAGATTCTGACAAGAAAGATCAAAAAACAGATCGCTCGTTAATCTATAAAGTGACCATTGCCGGATTCGCTTTTGGGAATATCATGTTCTTGTCGCTTCCTGAATATTTTGTCACTGTAGATTTTTCGTTGGAACAGTTCCGACCGTTCTTTCGGTGGATTATGTTCGGGTTTTCGCTTCCCGTCGTGTTTTATTCGGCTTCCGGTTATTTTAAGTCGGCTTATAAAGGGCTGCGTGCCGGGATTTTGAATATTGACATTCCGCTGGCATTGGGAATTGCCGCTTTGTTTATCCGCAGTACCATCGATGTGGCTTTTGATTTTGGCACGGGATATTACGACAGCCTGGCCGGATTGGTTTTCTTTTTATTGTTGGGGAAATTCTTTCAACAAAAAACCTATTCTTTTCTATCCTTTGAACGGGATTACAAATCTTATTTCCCACTGGGCGTTACCCGAATTTTCAGGAATGAAGACGACGAACTCATCGAAGAACAAGTGGAGGTAAATGCCATTGAAAAAGGAGATCGCTTGTTGATTAAAAACAACGAAATTATTCCGGTTGACGGGATTTTGTTGAAAGGCAGCGCGCTAATCGATTACAGTTTTGTAACCGGAGAAGCCGAACCGATTCCAAAAACAAGCGGCGACAAACTTTTTGCGGGTGGCAAACAACAATCGGGAATTATTGAAGTGGAAGTCCTTAAACCTGTAGCATCGAGTTACCTCACCCAACTTTGGAGCAATGAGGTTTTTCAAAAGAAAGATAAGAGTGTTTTCCAAAACCTGACCGATAAAATCAGTAAGAATTTTACGATTGGGATTTTATCCATTTCGATTATTTCTACCTTGATTTGGTTATTAATCGATCCCTCGAAAGCATTTTTCGTGTTTACCGCCGTACTGATTATCGCCTGTCCTTGCGCAATTGCTTTGGCCGGACCATTTACTCTGGGAAATAGTTTGCGGATTTTTGGCCGGAACAACTTGTATCTTAAAGAAGCTTCGGTGATTGAAAAAATGGCGCAAATCGATACCGTTGTTTTTGATAAAACCGGAACGCTAACCACAAGCGACAAGAATATTGTGCATTATGAAGGAATCGGACTCAGTCAAGAGGAGGAAAACTTATTGACCGGAACACTGAGAGCTTCCAATCACCCGCTTAGTCGAGCGTTATATAAAATCTTACACAAAAACGATATCCGGTTTTTGGATGATTTTGAAGAGAAAGTCGGAAAAGGAATGGCGGCTTCCTATCAGGATAAATCCATTAAAGTTGGATCCTTCAATTTTGTAAATTCCGACGAGAAAAATCAGCAGCCAGTAGTTGCTACGCAAGATGAATTTCAAAATAAAACCACCGTACATATCAGCGTCGATGAAGAGTATAAAGGCTGCTATGTATTCAACAGCGAGTATCGACAAGGCTTGTCTGCTGTTTTTAATGCGTTATCGGAAAATAAAAAACTAATTGTGCTTTCAGGGGATAACGAAGGCGAGCGAAAATTCTTGGAGGAGATTCTGCCAAGAGATACAACGATGTATTTCAACCAGAAACCCAACGATAAGTTAGCTTTTATCAAAGACCTACAAAATCAAGGAAAAAATGTGATGATGGTAGGCGACGGTTTAAACGATGCGGGAGCACTTAAACAAAGCGACGTAGGAATTGTGGTTTCCGAAAACACCAACGTGTTCACCCCGGCGTGTGATGGTATTTTAGATGCGAAGGAATTTCATAGAATTCCCAACTACATGACTTTTTCCAAACAAGCGATTAGCACGATTAAGTGGGCGTTTATTTTCTCCTTATTCTACAATGTGATTGGAACCGGATTTGCAGTCACCGGCCATTTGCAACCGGTAGTTGCGGCGATTCTTATGCCGTTAAGTTCGATAAGTATTGTGGTGTTTACTACTTTGGCGACGCAATTTAAGAGTAAAAAGATATTAGATTGATGATTTGGGATTGGGGATTGGGGATTGGAGATTTGGGATTGGAGATTGGAGATTTTTTTGTATGTGGTATAAAAAGGGGTCATCAGCTTGTGATTTGACGGAAACATCTCTCGCCCGAATGGGCGACATTTGATTAACCATAGGCGCAAGCCTGTGGTTGTTTGCTCCCTAAGCTATCTGCCCAGAAGGGCAGCACTTTTGACCGATGATTTGATGTGAAGATTATATGTAGCTCATAGTTTTAATTTTAGTGCCACCCTTCGGGCCGATGTATTTTTAGATTTTTTTCCGCAGGATGAATCCTGCGGTTAATCACATTTTGTCCTGGTGGACAAGTCATTCTGAAACCACAAGTTATTTCAACTATAGTGTTCTGCCAGTTTTTTGACAAAAAGCATCCGTTTTGCGGATGAACTAAAAAGGGTTAACTATAAAGGGCACAGAGAAACATCTATTTAAGCGCATCAAGCTATTAGTCCCGTGGTTAAATCTAAGAGGAGTTCAAAGTGAAATGTTAATTTTTAATTATCCTTTTTTGAACCGGGGTATTTTTATCGGAGTTGATGACGACAAAATAAACTCCTTTTGACAGGCCATCCAGTGCGAAAGAAAATTGATTTTTGGTAACTTGATAAGTTTGTAAATTACGTCCGTTGATATCTAAAAGGTTGAGTTGTTCGTCTCCCGATAATCCTTCTATGGTGACTTGATTTTTGGTTGGGTTGGGGAAAACTTTAAATTCCGGAGTGTCGACCATATTTGTGCTCAAGATGCAATTTCCTTCAGTAAGATCCTGAAAAGACCAGTTTAAAGTATCGCTAAGATAATTCAACTCCTCAACCACCTCCGGACTATATTCAAGATCTGCAAGGAAAAACATATCGGTTCCTGTCTGTGGGTTATCGCTCCATCCTTTAAGCGACAAACTAAAATTCTTACAGTCCATTCCGCTATTCCAGAAAATACCATTCGCCTGTGCATCAGAAGCGAATACCCAATCTTCCAAAGACTGGTTAAAACTTCCGGCCCCGAAAAAAGTAAAATGAAATTCCATTACATTACTAACATCCCAATCATTTAAAGGTTGATTAAATGCAGAAGCTCCATTGAATAAGGACATCATGTTATCTACATTACTGACATCCCAATTATCAAGGGGTTGATTAAATGACTTCGCATCCCCAAACATTGCTTGCATATTAGTGATGTTACTAACATCCCAATCGTTAAGCGGTTGATTAAAAAATTCGGCTCCTGCAAATATACCGGACATTTCAGTCACATTACTGACATCCCAATCGCCTATGGGTTGATTAAACTTGAATGCTCCAGAAAACATTCCGGTCATATTCGTCACATTACTGACATCCCAATTGCCAATCGGTTGGTCAAAACCCCACGGGTCCGAGTCAGTTTCTTCCGTTACATTAAATCCTTTATTTTGAGCCGCCGGTCTTGCTAAAAAGTCATCTTCTATAAACATTCCACTCATATCGGTAACGCTGCTCACATCCCAATTCCCGATGGGCTGATTAAACGCATTAGCAATAGCGAACATATTGGACATATCTTCCACATTACTCACGTCCCAATCAGTTATATCCTCATTAAAAAATTCCGCAAAATGAAACGTGTCTGCCATATCGGTAACATTACTGACATCCCACTCATTCATTCGATTGATAGTTTCCAAATCAGCATTCGCAAAAGCCCCTTTCATACTCGTTACTTGACTTAGATCAGGAATATCTTCCGCGTTTATCTCCGAAAACCATACGCCGTTATAAGCATTTTCAAAGGAGCTCCACACGACATCTCCCCATTGTAAAACGTCCCGAATTTTATAATAAGCTTGATCGCTGCTACCACCCAACTCGATACGGTGAAAGGGATTTTCTCCGGTGGGCGTCATTTCCACTTTATAAATCCCGGGGTTTGGAAAAACAATTGTTATTTCCCCATCACCCGAACCCGAACCGGTATTGTCCGGATCATCCAATTCCTCCCAACTATAATCATACATCCCTTCGGCCGGAATGGTAATCTGATCGGGATTGTCTGAAAACATAGGATTGGTCATCCAAACCGTGACATAAGGATCCTGACCAAACGCGAAGAGAAAAGTTCCGAAAAGCATTACAAATGATAAAATGATTTTAAGGGAAAAGAGGTTTTGTAGCGATTTCATAATGTATTGGGCATTCATTTACAGCAATATAAGAATAATTTGTCTTTTTCTGAAATTATTGTTAACAGTAAAGTCACTTTTGGACGATTTTCAATACTCGATAATTCACTGTTTTTAGTATTTCCAACTTGAATTTTTATGATATAATCGATAATCGAGTCTCTTTTAAAGCTCAATTTATCTTCGGTAAATCCAGACCAGTTCAAACCTGATAAATATTCGAATCACTGAATCATTCCTTCCTTGAATCTTTGACTCATTAAATCCTTCACTTCTTCACCACTTTCAAATTCTCCACATTTCCCGTTTGATCTCGCACGCGTAGAAAGTACAACCCATTATCAACACCGGAAAGATCTATTTGTTTATCAATTAATTTTCCTTGCTTTACGATTCTACCTTGCAGATCATAGAGTTGATAACTTTCTAAATTGGTTTTACTTTGCAGATTCAGTACTCCCGTTGTAGGGTTGGGATAGATTTTTACGGTTTGTAGGTTTTGGTTTTTTACGCCCATTTCTTCGCCAGTGTGGTATTTGGCGATAAAAAAATCGCTGTCCACGGCGTTGTTGTGGATATGCAGATCGGTGTCGTAAAACAGATCACTGCCAAAATAACCGCCAACCACCAAATCTCCATTGTAATCCATGGCCATGGCCATTATGGCGTCTTGAGAAGGAGTAGTTACATTACCGTCGATGACCTCTTGGGCTTCTCCGGTTTGGGCATCAAACCGCATAATCTGTATATCGGGAATCAAACCTTGATTGACCGGACTGGTTATCTCAACATCGTTCCATGTATTATGTAACATCCCCAAGCCGAGATAGACATCGTCACCATTGATGACAATGCTTTGTCCATTAAACGGAGAATAACGTATAGCATTAGTACCCCAAATTAAGTTACCGTCTGAATCCAGTTTAATTAAAAATGGGTTTTGAATAGTAAAGTTATCTCCC
>Ga0079225_10000356_pt1 | contig 24447 bp, 29 predicted proteins | sample Poulit2012_FD_76344 | JGI IMG/M metagenome (GOLD analysis project Ga0079225, IMG submission 76344) | Agricultural soil microbial communities from Georgia to study Nitrogen management - Poultry litter 2012 | ecosystem: Environmental > Terrestrial > Soil > Agricultural land | place: USA: Georgia... | reverse complement strand
ATAGTACCAATCTTCAAAATGAAGATATTAATGGTGTTACCATAACAGAGTTTACGAGTTTCTTTAATATACCAAACGAGTCAGTATCTTTTGTTATCGATGTTTTACAAAATCAAAAATATAATAAACGTAGAATTCGAATAGAAAAGGCAGATAGCAAACCAAAAAATGTAAACAAAGGAGGCAAATTCGATAATCATTCGAATAAGAAATTTAAAAAGAAAAGAAACGCTTATGGTAAAGAATCTGCCAAGTTTACTAAGTCAAGAAAGCAGCTTAAAAAGTAACATTAACAAGTATTAAGGAATTACATTGATTTTTTTTCATATCTTTGTATAATAATCAAAAGAAAAACTATGGGATTAGGTTTAATATTATGGTCTTGGATTGCTTGTACAAGTCCCACAGAAGGAAACTTGACAGCACATACAAACAATGAAATACATACCGAAACTAAGGAGATCGTAACAAATACAAAGACTGGAATAGCTAGTTTTTATCATGATAAATTTGTTGGTCGACCTACAGCAACTGGAGATATCTTTACTAATGAGGGTTATACAGCTGCAAGTAATTTCTTTAAATTAGGAACTTATGTTAAGGTTACTAATACTGTAAATGGGAAGTTTATCTATGTAAAAATAAATGATAGAATGGGACATCCTACTCGAGTAATAGATCTTACTGAAAGAGCTGCCAAAGATTTAGATTTTATTAATCGTGGAGTAGTAAAGGTAAAAATTGAAGAGGTAGAAAAACAAAATGGAAGAAGTAAAATTTTAGCACAAAAAGAAAATCTAGAAAAACAACAAAGTGCTGAAAATAATAACTCTTTCTAAAATTTTCATAACATATAAATTTATTTAAATAATAAAGCGGTTTGTAAACAAACCGCTTTATTATTTAAATACCTAACCCAATTATTTATATTCTTTAAAACTTCTTTTAGGCTTCCCAGGACTTGGCCATGTATCCATTTCACCTGTTTTTTCATTTATTTTTAATTTCCTCTGTCTTCTTGAAACTTGTTCTTCTTCTTCACTAGCCCAATAAGCTAAGCTCGCCACCAATAGAACATTATTCTTCAAATCATCAAATACTATCTTATCATAAGTATCCCTATTGGTATGCCACGTCAAAGTACGATAATCCCATGTTTTAGATTCAAGATAAAAAGCTGGAATTCCATAAGCCACAAAAGCAGCATGATCAGAACCTCTATAACCAGGATAACCTGGAAAATCTGTTTCAATTTCTTCAGTCACATTTTTTTGACTTAAAGCCAACCATCTTCCTAAATAATCATAAGCATCTAAAAATCCTTGTCCTGCAAGTCCCACTATTCTTCCTGTTCCGCTATCTTGATTAAATACAACTTGAATTTTATCTTTTAAATGAGGGTGATCTTCAATAAATGCTCTTGAACCATTCAATCCCTGTTCTTCTCCACCCCATAAACCTATTATTATAGTTCTTTTGGGATTTGGATATATCTTTTTTAAGACACGAGCCACTTCCATCATTGTGAGTACTCCAGTGCCATTATCTGTAGCTCCTGTTCCTCCATCCCAAGAGTCTAAATGTGCGGATAAAATAACATACTCATCAGATTTAGTTGAACCAGGAATCGTTGCAATTGTGTTCCATGTTTTTGAAGTTCCCTTAAATTTTGATCTAGCTTTAATTTTTACTTTTGGTGCATATTCATTTTGAACCAAACGATATAATAAACCATAATCCTCCAAAGAAATATCCACAGTAGGAATTTTTTTAGTTTTAGCATCAAATATTTTTTGTGCTCCATATTCTTCAGACCAATAAGACATTATAATACCAACAGCGCCAGCTTCTTCCAATGCCGGAGATAAAGTATAGCGAGTATTATAGCCCGTTCTTTTTATATTTTCTTGAAATTCCTTTTTCGCTTTTTCTATTTTAGTCTTCATAGCAATATAGGTTTCTTCTCTAGCAAATTTTTCCCAATTGTGTAGAGGTCTACCTGATGGAATATAAGGAGAAACTAATACTATTTTACCTTTCACATTATTTAGCCATTGAGCAAATTCTAAGCTATCCTTAATATTTTCAGGTAAAATTATTACTTCCGCTTCAACACCTTTTTTAGAGGTATTAGGACTATAAGCTAATTGCATCCCTTCTAATTGTTGAAATCTCGGATAAGTCATAGTAATTTCACTCACTCCTCTCTCCCATTCTAACCAAGTTCCATATTCTTGATTTTCTGATTCAATACCCCAAGATTTAAACTTATTGACAGCCCAATTATGCGCATTTTCCATATTCTTTGTTCCAATTAATCGAGGTCCAATTCCATCAATTAATTCTACTGCCATTTCCTCCAATTGAGAGTTTTGATATACTTCTTTTTCTATCTCATTTAATATTTCCTTGGAATTGCTTTGTGCAAACAAAAAAGAAGAAACCGTTATTGAAACGAAAGTCCAAATAATTGTTTTTTTAATCATTGTTTTTATTTTTATTTTTTAAATCCTCCTGTATTTCTTTTTGATATCTTTCTTGAGTTTTTCGTTCTAAATATATTTTTAAAGGCCATAATAAAATAAAATGTAAAATTATGGCACCTATAAAATATATAGGAATTTCTAAACTTAGCATTTTTGACCAATCCAAATTTTTTCTATAACGAAATATCTGAACTAATATTAGAACAAATGCTAATAGTGTGCCTTGTGTTAAGGAATATTTCCATCTTTTTTTATTATACATGGAGAAAAGCTTAATAATGTAAATAAATCTTTAATAAATTTAAAAATAATGATTTATATTTACTTTTTACCTAGTTTTGCTTAGACTCTTATGAAAAACAATAAATACAGTATAATTTCTTTCAGCTTCTTAATTTCTACCTTATTTTTAGGAATTATATTATTAATTAGCTCATGTAAAAAAACAAATTATAAACCAGGAGCTTTACAAGTAAGTTTTGAAGTAGATACTTTTTTATTTGACACAGTTTTTACAGAACAAGGTTCTTCAACTAGAGTTTTAAAAATTTTCAATACTAGTAAAGAAGATATTGAAATTGAGCATATTGCATTAAAAAAAGGAAACAGTTCTCCATTTAGTTTAAATATAGAAGGAGAAATGGGAAAATCTGCAAAAAATATTAAAATTTTAGCTCAAGACAGTACCTATATTTTCTTGAGAGTTTTTATAGATCCTACAGATGAAAATAATCCATTTTTAATTTCAGATGAATTATTAATTCAAAGTGCGGATGGCAGTAAAACCTTACCCATTTTAGCTTATGGTCAAAATGCTGTTTATATAAAAGATAGCGTTTTACAAAGCCAATCTTGGACCGATGAAAAGCCTTATATTATTATGCATAACGCATTAGTAGACGAAGGAGAAACTTTAACTATAAATGCTGGGACAAGGATATATATGCATGCTGATTCCAGATTATTCGTTACTGGAACCTTAAAAATCCAAGGAAGTCTAGAACACCCTGTACAATTTGAAGGAGATAGGATAGATAGAAAAGTTTGGGTAGGTAGCTATGAAGATATTCCTGGAGAATGGGGTGGAATTTATTTTAGTAAAACAAGTTATAATAATGAAATAAATTATGCAATTATCAAAAATGGAGGAAATAGTACAAAATTGGGAGAGAGTTTAGTAATGGCTGCAAGCATTCAAGTTGATCAAGATACAATGCAAACTAGTAATCCTAAATTAAAACTGACTAATACAATTATTAAAAATTCTTTGGGATATGGTGTATTAGGATTTAATAGTAGTATTTATATGGACAATTGTGTTATAGTTCAATGTGGCGCAGAAAATGTAATGTTTTTTGAAGGTGGAAACTATAAAGTATATAATAGCACAATTGCTACACATCCGGGAAGGTTTATGCAAGCCACGGATGCATTCTCAATGGTTATGCTTAATTATTTCCCAATTAATGATCAAGAATACACTTCTGCTCCATTGCAAGCAGAAATTGTAAATACTATAATTGATGGACATAATGAAGATGAGGTTCTTTTTCTTGAACGCCCTGGAGCTTCTAGCAATGTGAACATTTCATATTCTTTATATAAATCCTCAGAAAATTTAGAAGATTTTGTAGTCCAAAATGAGAATATAAGAAATAAGAACCCTAAATTTAACGACTGGGAAGAGGAGGATTTTACTTTAAAGTCCGACTCTCCTGCCAAGAATAAAGGGATAAATATAGGATTATCAGAAGATATATTAGGTAATTTAAGAACAGCACCTGTAACAATTGGTGCATATCAATAAGTAGAATAATTATGAAAAAGTGGATATTAGCGCTAGGAATTATAGCTGGAATAGGAATTTCTAAATCAAACTGGGCACAAAGGCCAAATCAAAAGATAAAAATAGGAACAATTGCTCCTGAAATTGCACTTCCTAATCCTGATGGAGATACTATAAAACTATCAGAAGTGAATAAAAAAGCATATGTAATAGTAGACTTTTGGGCAAGTTGGTGCGGTCCATGCAGGAGAGCAAATCCTACTTTAGTGGAACTCATGCAAGAGGTAGAAGGTGTAAAGTTTAAAGATGCTAAAAATGGCATTCAAGTGTTTAGTGTTTCTTTAGATAGAAATAAAGATGCATGGTTGAAAGGCAAAGAAACAGATAATTTATTTTGGAATAATCATGTAAGTGATTTAAAGTTTTGGGATTCTGAAGCTGCAGCAGATTGGGGTGTTACCTATATACCACAAGTATTTTTGATAAATCCTGAAGGTGAAGTCATAGGACATTATGCAAATATGCACGCTTTAAAAAATGATATCCAGAAATTATTAAAAGAAAATAATAAAAAGCGAAAAAAATAAAATTCTTCTATGTCAAATAATTTAAAGGGCAAAAAAGATATGGTAATAATAACTGCTCCTTCTGGATCAGGCAAAACAACCATAATTCAGCGTTTATTAAAAGAATATCCAAAATTTAATTTCTCTATTTCAGCAACAACAAGGAAACCAAGAGCTAATGAAATAGATAAAAAAGATTATTATTTTATAAGTGTAGAAGAATTTAAGAATTCTATAGTATCTGGTGATTTTTTAGAATGGGAAATGGTGTATGAATCAATATATTATGGCACCTTTCATAGGGAAATCCATAGAATTCAAGATGATGGTAAAATACCGATTTTGGATATAGATGTTCAAGGGGCTTTAAATTTAAAAAATAACAATAAAAATAAAATTTTTTCATTATTTATAAAAGCACCAAGTTTGGAAGAATTAGAAAACAGATTGAGAAAAAGAGAGACAGATTCTGATGAAAAAATATTAGAAAGAGTAGAAAAAGCAAAAGAAGAGTTGACTTATCAAGACCGTTTTGACAAAATTATTGTCAATGACAATTTAGAAACAGCATATAATGAGGTGATAAAAGCACTCAAAGAACAATATGAACTTAAAAATTAAATAAAATTCAATCATTTTATTGTAATATAATAATTAATTTTCTACTTTTACTATCAATCATTTATAGAACTTTATAAATATGCGCAAATTAATTTTAGGTAGTTTATGTTTAGCATTTTTAGCTAGCTGTACAAAAGACTATAGTCCCATGGACATTGACGATAGCAGGAATCCTCTCGAAGGTACTTTCACTTATACTTTAGATGGTAAAGAAATTACTGCAAATGCAAAAAGTGTTAGCCTTACTAAAGATGAGGATACAGGAATTAAAACTTTAATCGTATCTGGAGTGAAATACAGTTCTGACATGGAAGTTGTAAAATCAAATAGCTTAACTTTTACCATTTCTCATTATGACGGAGAAAAAAAATATACCATGTCTGAATATATGATGGCAACCTATACTAAAGGCGATCATTTAGACAAATCAGCAGATTTTAGTTTACAAAAAAACTACTTATCGATTAATACTGTTGCAAATCCAAATCCTGATGAAGAAGATTTTCAAAGCTATGTAAACATTGAGAGTGATGGAGATACTTTTAAAGGTGATTTTGACTTGTGGTTAGTTTATACAAATCCTCAAGATGCAAGCATTAAAGATACAATCCATATTGAAGGTGGAAAATTTGAAATAAAAGAATAACTGATATTTATTTTTCTATATTTTTGTAACGGTATTCGAGCAATAGAATACCGTTTTTTAATAATTTATATTTATGACAAAATCAGAATCAAGAGAAATCAAAGGCTTTTTACCCGCTATATGTATGATTTTATTAGGCGGATTTTTTGTTTTTTCAGCGATCACAAAAATGATTCCAAATGTTAATTATTTTGACTTTACGATACAATCACAATTAGGCATAGCTACTAGTCTTTCAGCTATTTTAGCTAGGGTGTTTATAGGTGTAGAGTTAGGAATTGGCATATTATTAATCATCCAACAGAGAGGAATAAAAGCATGGATATTAAAATTCTCTTTAGCTCTACTAGTTCTATTTACTTTACATTTGCTCATCTTATTTTTTCGAGAAGGAAATGACGTAAATTGTGGCTGTATGGGAGATTTCATTGAAGTTTCACCTATAGCTTCTATAGTCAAAAACTTAGTACTTATAGGTTTGAACATATACTTACTTAAACAATTTAAAGAGAGCAGGCTTTTTAAATTAAATCATAGTGTTCATTATATTTTATTATTCATTCCTATTGTATTCATTTTTTTGAAAGATCCTATTTCTAAGAAGCATGAAATCTTATGGGAGAATATTTTAATTCCCGGAACGTCGTGGGAAAATGATGCTAATTTAAAGGAAGGAAAAAGTCTCATTGCATTTTTAAGCCTGACTTGTGGACATTGCATGGCTGCAGCTAAAGAATTAAATGTTATGAAATCAGAAGATCCTGATTTACCAGTTATAGCTATTTTCCAAGCACACCCAGAGCAAGATAAACTACAAGAGATGTATGAAAATTTTGAAGCCGAAACAGGACCTATGCAAATGCCAAGTTATTTTGCTGAACCAAAAGCTTTTGTTGAAGAATTAGTCAGCTTAGGTCATACGGGAGTTCCTGTTATATTTTGGGTACAAGATGGAAAAGTTTTCAGATCAGTTACTAATGCCAACCTAAACTCTAAAGAGTTCAAATCTTGGATTAAATAAGGATTTTTAGTAGATAATTTTGTAGAATGATTCGATTATGCAACTTTAATGGTATATATAATAAAAATAAGACAAAATAAAAGCTTAAACATTTTGAATTATAGCAATATTTTGTAAGTTTGTTATGACAGAATAATACATTCACATTAAATGTTCAAAACTATGACAAAAACAGAATTAATTAGCCAAATGGCTAAAGATGCAGGAATCACTAAAGCACAAGCTGCAGATGCTTATGCTTCTTTTACTGAAAACATTACTAAAACATTGAAAAAAGGCGAAAAAGCAACCCTTATTGGCTTTGGAACTTTCTCTACTTCAAAAAGAGCAGCTAGAACTGCTAGAAATCCAAGAACAAATGAACCAATTAAGGTGAAAGCTAGAACAGTTGCTAAATTCAAGCCAGGTAAAGCCCTAGCTGATGCTGTTAATAAAAAATAATTTTATTTTATAAAAAGCCATTTGTACAATATACAAATGGCTTTTTCTTTCAGTTTAATTATTTAAAGCTTTTTCTATAAATATTTGGTAATTACAAAAATGCCCATTACCTTTGCACAAAACTACTAGACATAGTTCTATGTTTTTAGGCCGCGTTGGTCAAGGGGTTAAGACGCCTCCCTTTCACGGAGGAATCACGGGTTCGATTCCCGTACGTGGTACAAAAATAAAAAAGCTGTAGTATAAGATCTTACTACAGCTTTTTTATTTTTATTATCCTTTAATCTTCTTCTTTATTTACATTCAGTTTTTCTAAAGGTAATATTTTTTCAATGGGCACCGTAGGGGTTTCTTTTCCTGATATTAATTCAGCAATAAATTGAGTTTTTGGAAATTGCTCAAATATTATTTTGAAAAACACAGTAATTGGAACAGACATAATCATTCCAGGAACACCCCATATATACCCCCAAAGCATCAACATTACTAAAATAGTTATAACATTAATTGAGAAAGATTTCCCCATAAATATCGGTTCCAAAATTGTACCAAAAATAAATTGAATTAAAGCTAGACTAGATATATAAAACAATAAGGGAGCACCTAATTCCAATTCAATAAATCCAAATAAACCAGCTGTAATAATAGCTATAAAAGACCCAATCATTTGAACAAAGTTGATTAGGAATGCAAATAATCCCCAAAATATTGGGAAACTTACCCCAAAGAAATAGACCACTAATCCTGTACCAATTCCAGTAAGTAAACTTATTATAAACTTAACTATTACAAATTTAATAAGATTTCTTTCTATTTTAATAAAAGTCTTAATTGATGTAAAGCGAGATTTCAATAAAAGCTTATGCATGATTCCCTCTAAATTGATAGATTCTGTCAACCACAAAATAGAAAAGAATATAGTCATCAATAAAGTAGTAAGAGTAGAATTTATAAAATTAATAGTAGGTCCTACACCTTTTAAAACACTAAACTTCTCCATCAATTGTTTAGAAAGAGATTGATCTTCTGCCAAATCCAAGCCTACTGCAGCATCAATTGACTCAACTAAAGAGATTATTTTCTGTTCTGCATGTTCTATAAACTGTGCATCAGCATTTAATATTTGTTGACCTGAAAGTTTAAATAATTGCACTGCCAAGGTAATAGTACCAATCATAATAGCTACAACTATTAATATACTAGGTATTTTACCCACACCTTTTCTTTTTAGCCTACGCATTAAAGGCAAAAACAAAAGAGCGATAAACATAGAGAATACGAGTGGAATAAAAATAAAACTCAATGTTTTTACTAAGAAAAACAATAAAGGAATAACAATTATTAAGAGTAATTGATTAGTGGTTTTTAATTTATTCATATAATATTGATTTATATATTTAATCCAAGATTTTTATTTTAATTTCTCTAAAGTTAATGTTTGATCTAAGCGAACTCCTTTATCAGTGTTTTTCAAAGTACACATTTCATTATTTATATCATGTTCGAAGTATAAATACCAATTATTTGCAACTGCTTCCTCTAAAATCACCTTCTTTTCTTTTAAAGTTTCTAATGGACGTGTATCATAAGCCATTACCCAAGGTATAGGAATATGCGCAACACTAGGTAATAGATCGGCTACATATAAAATCTTATGTTTTCCATAAGATAATAATGGCATCATCATTGATTCTGTATGTCCATGCGCATATTTTATTGCAAATCCTGGTAACCATTCTTCTCCATCTTGCACCTCAATAAAATGTAACTGTCCACTTTCCTCAATGGGTAAAATATTTTCTTTTAAAAAAGAAGCTTTTTCTCTATCATTTGGTTCTGTAGCCCATTTCCAATGAGATTTATGTGTCCAATATTTCGCATTTGGGAATTGCAATTTATATTCTCCATCTTTTTTTATAACAGCTCCTCCTACATGATCAAAATGTAAATGTGTTAAAAATACATCAGTTATATCTTCTGGAGCATATCCAGCACTTTTCAAGCTACCTAATAAAGAATATCCACCGTGTAAGTGATAATGTCCAAAAAACTTTGCATCTTGCTTATCACCAATTCCGGTATCGATTAATATTTTTCTATCTTCAATTTCCACCAATAAACAACGCATGGCCCAGGAACAAAGATTATTTTCATCCGCCGGATTAAATTTTTCCCATAAAACACGAGGAACCACTCCATGCATGGCACCGCCATCTAGTTTAAAATTTCCGGATTCTATTGTAGTTAATTTCATATTGATTAATTTTCTTTTTCTAAATTTCCTTTAATAAATGCTTGCACCAAGAAAGATAACAACTTTCCAATTGTTCTATCCTTTGCACCATCTTTCCGATGCAAAACACCTTCTGGCAAATGGAAATATAAAACCTTCTCATGCTTAGCCAATCTATATACCCAGTTATAAGCTTGTTGAGGAGCTATTCCTAATGGTGTCATTGCGGAACTTAAAGCACCTTCAATGGTATCCACATCTAATTCAAGTCCATATCGGTTTTCATTTTGAAAACTAGAAAGAATATTAAATATTTTTTCTTCATCAATATTTTTTCTCAGAAACAAATCCTCATAAGAGAATAACAAATGCCCTTTATTTTTTAAATTTCTAATAATTTCGGAATTGTTATACGCTTCTTGCCAAGCAATTAATGCATATTTTTTTAAAGCACCATCATTCATAGCATATGAAAAGCTATTTCCGCTATGTCTTCCTTCTAAAGCTCTAGAATCTGCATGCGCATCAATATTTACAACATGAACTCCTTTATTATATTGAGCATATGCTGCTTTCATTAGTGGATAAGCATTATTATGTCCACCTCCTATCAAAATTGGCAGCTTATTTAAAGCAAATATTTCTTGTAGAATTTGTTCTAAAAAATCATCTAATTTTTCTGTCAAATCCCTTAAAGCATTTATCTCTTTTACTTCTCCAAGCTCTTCTGACCATTTAGGGTTTAAATAGCCATATAAAAACACTTCTTCACCTGTTAATGTTTCATGTGATTGTATATTAAGAAATGCTTGAAAAAATGCTTTATAATTTGAATCAGCACCACCTACTCCATGATTTGCACGAATTCCAATATCTTCAGGAACACATAAAAGCACATACTTCGCTTTGCTAGTTTTTAAATCTTCTAAATTGCCGAAAGTTACTTTTTCTCCCAACTTTATTTCTCCCTCACGTAGCGATAAATAAGCACCTATCTCTTTTTTGCTCCAATAATTCCATTCAAGATTTATCATATTCCAAAGATAAAGGAAATTCTGAAAAATTAGTATAATAAATTCAGATTACTTAGGGGGTTATATTGTTTTATTTTATAGTTATATAGATACAAAGGCTTTTTTAAAGAATATGAATTCAGTAATTTTGTATACAAACATTAATTAAAAAAATTGTATTTATTATGTATCCATTAGAAATAGTAAACCCAATGAAAAAGGAGTTAACCGATGCAGGTTTTGAAGAATTATTAACTCCGGATCAAGTTGATGAAAGTTTTAAAAAAGAAGGTACAACATTAATGGTAATAAACTCCGTTTGTGGTTGTAGTGCTGGAACGGCAAGACCTGGTGTTTTAAAAGCTATTCAAAATGCTGATAAAAAACCCAATCAAATCGTAACTTCTTTTGCTGGAGTAGATAAAGAGGCTGTTGCGCAGGCAAGAACTTATTTCTTACCCTACCCTCCTTCTTCTCCTTCTATTGCTTTATTAAAAGATGGGAAATTAGTTCATATGATAGAGCGTCATATGATTGAAGGTAGAACTGCAGAAATGATTGAAGAGAATCTAAAAGCAGCTTTTGAACAATATTGCTAAAAATTAGCTAGACTATAAAAAAAGAAGAACTTTCTCAATTTTGAAAAAGTTCTTCTTTTTTATATAAGCTATTTTGGAAGAATACTATTGATCTTTCTCTTTTATTTCTTCTTCTAAACCAGATTTTAAAATTTCATTTTTTGCATCAAATTTTCCATGCAAATCATCCAAAACAGAATCTTCCCATAAGGGAGTGCCTGAAAAATAGGCTGACCTACAAATCATATGACCAGACACCGGAGCTGTTACAAATAAAAAGAAAATAACAGACAAGGCTTTGGTAGTAGTAGAAAACTCATAAAAATAAAAAGCGCTTGCTATTAATATAAAACCTGCTCCCATTGTTGCTGCTTTTACAGTAACAGATTGTCTTAAGTAGAAGTCCGGCATACGTAATATTCCTATCGCAGCTACTAATATAAACAATGCTCCCAATGAGCTAAAAAGTATAATTAAAATCTCTTTCATCATTTTTTTACTCTTACAGCTAAATAATAGGCAAATGCCACAGTTCCTAAAAATGCAATTAATGCTAATATCATAGCATCATCTAGAAAAGCACTGTTATTTGCTATCATACTATAAACGGCAATAATTGCTACCCCTATACTAATAGTTAAATCTAGAGCTACCACTCTATCCACAACTGCGGGGCCTTTAAAAAATCTAATAAATACCAATAAAACAGATAAAGCCAAAATTGGCATAATTATATAAGTCAAATATTGTTCTACACTCATTTTATCTTAATGCTTCTAAAAGTTTACGTTCTAATCCATTCTTTGTCGTACGAATAAATTCCTCCCTATCCCTTAAATACATTACATGCACATACATCACCTTCCTATCGGAACTAAGATCCACTACCAAGGTTCCTGGAGTTAAAGAAATAACATTAGACAACATAGTAATTTCAAAATCTGTTTTTGCATCCAAAGGCAAAGCTACGATTCCAGGTCTCATAAAATAATGAGGTGTTATTACATCATAAGCCACCTGTAAATTTGCTTTTATCATTTCCCACAAATAAAACAATCCAAAACCTATTACATTAGGTACTTTATAAAAATATTTCTTATTCGTACCAGTTCGCTCCTTAATCCATAATATTAAAAACCCTAATGCAAAACCGAAACCAAAATTTATAGGACTAAATGTTCCAGTCAAAGCCATCCAAAGTAGGGCCATAAATACATTCATTACAAAATGTTGTTTCATTTCTTCACTATTTTAATACTGCTTTAATATAAAGTTCAGGATTTTGCAGTTCTGTTGCTATTTTATCTGAAATTTGAAAAAACAAATCTGCGCCAAAACCAATCCATAAAGAAATCATTAAAAGAAAAGCCACAGGACCCAGTAAAATGAGCTTTTTATTCCATTTCAGCTCTTTATACTTATCCTTGCGATCTTCTAATAAATCAAATTTTTCTGGTCTTTGTTTCCAAAATGCTTGAGCCCATATTTTTGCCATTAAAAACAAAGTAACAAAACTTGCAAATAGCAATGCAAATAACAATGCATATCTTTCTAAGCTTATCGCCTCACCAAATAAATAAATCTTAGACCAAAAGCCAGATAATGGTGGTAGGCCTGCAAGAGAAAATAAGATTAAAAAAGCAATAATAGAAAAATAAGGATAATTTTAATGTATTGATCCTAATTCTTCCAAATTAAAGCTTCTTTTCATTATATACATTATTCCAGCCATCAAAAAAATATTGGTTTTTATAATTATATCATGAATTAAATAAAATATTGCTGCCATTAATGCCGCATGTGTAAACATCCCCAAACCTGCAATAAAATATCCTATATGACATACAATTAAATAAGAGAACATCCTTCTAATATTTATCTTTGACCATGCTCCAATAGCACCTGTAAGCATAGTTAAAATTGCAATAATTATCATCAAATTTTGCATAAAATTATCCATAGGAAAAAGTAAGCTAAACATACGAAACAATGCATATACCCCTACTTTAGTTAATAAACCACCAAATATAGCTGCAATAGTAGATGGAGGAGTATGATAAGAAGAGGGCAACCAAAAGTATAAAGGAAAAACTGCCGACTTTATACCAAAACCTACAAAGAACATTAATGCTGTTATATTCACTATACCTCTATTTTCTATAGCTGCCAACTTTTGTGCCAAGTCAGCCATATTCAAACTTCCAGTGATACCATATAGAATTCCAATAGCAGTCAAAAAGAAAGTAGAAGCTAACATATTCAAAGCAACATATTTTATAGCTCCCTCCATTTGTGGTTTTTCACCACCTAAAGTCATAAGAACGAATGATGCTATAATTACAATTTCAAACCATACATACATATTAAATATGTCGCCAGTTAAAAAAGCACCATTTAAACCCATTATTAAGAAATGTACGATTACAAAAAAACCATACTTCATCCTATGTCTTGTTACAGCCCCAAAAGAGTATAATGTAATTGCCAAAGAGCTTATGCAAGTCAGGCTAACAAGCAATAAGCTAAAAGTATCTGCCACAAATGTAATACCAAAAGGGGCTGCCCATCCTCCTCCTTGCATAGTTAATATAGGTCCAGTGTACACTTCTTTTAAAAGGAAAATAGAAACTATTAATCCAGCTGTATTTCCTATAACACTTAATACCTTTTGGATATTCACAGAATACCAAGAAAGCAAACATAAAATAGCAGTAATCATATGTATAATTACTGGCAATACAATATAAACATTATTCATATTTCGTCGTCATGAGTATTCAGATTATCTAAATCATCTGAACCAGTTATTTGATATACTTTTTTCAATAAAATGATTGCAAAAGATTGTAATCCAAAGCTAATTACAATTGCAGTTAAAATCAGTGATTGCGGGACCGGATCAGCGTAAATTTCCGTAAAAATTGAAAAGTCCTTGCCTATAATTGGTGGTTTTCCCTTAACAATATCTCCCATCAGAAATATTAATAAATTTGTGCCATTTCCCATTAATATCAAACCAATCAACAAGCGCACCATACTTCTTTGAAACATCAAAAAGAGTCCAGAAGCATAGAATAAGCCAATTAATATTATTAAATAAATCTCCATAAAATTATTCTTGTATTGATTCAGAAATAGTGAATAAAATAGTTAATGTTGCACCAATAACTAATAAAAACACTCCAATATCAAAAAATAAAGCTGTACCCACACTTCCAATTACCGGAATCTCTTCCTCAAACCAAAGTCCAGTCATAAAAGATTCACCAAAAAACAAAGGTAAAGTTCCCATACAAACACTTAGAAACAAACCGATACCAATCATATAACCAGGTCCTCTTTTAAAAATCTTTTTTCCTTCTTCAATCCCATGGGCAAAAGCATGTAATACAAATGCAATAGACGCAACCAAGCCACCAACAAAGCCACCACCTGAAAAATGATGTCCTCGCAACAATATAAATACACTAAATAATAACAAAAGCGGTAGTAAATAATTCGCTGCTGTTTTTAAAATAACTGATTTCATATTAATTCTTTTCTAATTGATCAGGATTTAACTTCAACATACTAAATACTCCAATTGCAGCAATAGCTAAAACAATAATTTCCACCATTGTATCAAAACCTCTAAAATCTACTAAAACTACATTTACCACATTTTTCCCTTTAGCTTTTAAATAAGCATTATGTGCATAATACTCACTCACTTCTCTTATAACTGGTTGATTATAGGCATGCAAAGCAATTAATGAAATTAAAATTCCAAATGTTAATGATACAAGCCCATTCCTTAATTGCACTTTGGCATTATCGTATTTTCTAAATTGTGGTAAACGATATAAAACCAAAACAAATAATACTACAGTTAAAGTGTCAATAGAAAATTGCGTCATAGCTAAATCAGGTGCTCCATAAAACACAAACATTAAACACATACAATATCCTACAATTCCCATACTAGCTATAGCAGTTAATCGAGAGGAGGTAAATACAGCCAAGAAAATAGCAAATATTATAATTATAAAAATCACTAATTCATAGGTTCCGAATGAATTTAGTTTATCAAATGGAATATTAAAATCTACAGAAGTAAACAATTCATAACCCACCAAACCAATGAAAAACAGGACAATATACAATATATAATTTCTCAAATATCCACTATGCATCAACCTCGTATAACGAAAAGCCACTTTAGTTGACCATTTGTAAAATTGCAACATTAGTTTAAACGGATTTGCAATGCTATTGAAAGAGAAAATTTTTGCTATAAAAGGTTTTCCTCTTTTAATAAAATACAATAATAAGCCAGCAACGAGAGTTATTCCACTTAATAATAATTCCATTTCAAAGCCAGGAAATAATTGCAATTTAGGCAATGTAACTGCATTTGTAAATTGCAAAAATGAGCCTTTTAGTAAATTTTCAAATACATAATTTGGAAGTAAACCTAAAATCAGAGATAATATTGCTAGAATCATTACGGGCAACCAAAAAGGTAAAAACTTATAAGTAGAAAGCAGTTTAGCCTTTTCTACTTTATTCGATTTATTTCCCATAAAGGGTCTCCATCCAACCATTAAACCAGAAAACAATAAACAAATATTAGCAAGTATAACTAAAGATAAAAATATCCATTCTATTGATTGTTTTTCTAAAAAAGAAATATAAATAAAATCTTTGGCTATAAATCCAAGTGTCAGAGGCATCCCTCCATTAGAGCAGGCAACAACAAAAGCAGCAATTCCTAAAAATGGCGCAATTTTAAAAGCTCCACGAAGTTGATTTACATTTCGTGTACCTGTTATAGCATCCAAGCTCCCTGCAGTAATAAATAAACCAGCTTTATATATAGCATGTGCCACAATAAATAACAATAATGCAAGATAAGCCGTTTCCGTACCTATACCTAGTAGCATCACCATCATTGCTAAGGATGCAACTGTAGTATAAGCTAAAATTCCTTTTAAATCTTTTTGAAATAAAGAAACAATTGCTGCATAAACTAAGGTAAAGAAGCCTACATAAAAAAGTCCATAATTCCACAGCGCAATGCCCTGAAAATAAGGAGCAAAAGTTGCCAATAAAAACACACCCGCCTTTACCATAGTTGCCGAATGGAGATATGCAGAAACTGGTGTAGGTGCTTTCATAGCATTAGGCAACCAAAAATGAAAAGGAAATTGTGCAGATTTTGTAAAAGTGCCTAAAAACAAGCTGAATAGTACCCAGTTTAAAGTTCCTTGCATTTGCAAAGAGTCTACTAAGTTATGTAATTCAATTTCTGATAAATTAAAAGTGCCGGCAGCATAGCCAATCAAAGTAAATGCTAAAAGTAAAAAAAAGCCCCCTCCACCGGTAATTCCTAAAGAAAGCATAGCACTTTGGCGCACTTCTCTTTCTTCATGATTAAACCCAATTAGAAAGAAAGAAGCAATACTTGTTAGCTCCCAAAATAAAAAAAGGATGATAAGATTGTCTGAAAAAACAACACCTAGCATAGCTGCCATAAAAAAAGCTAGATACCGGAAAAAAGATATTTTTCTCGCGTCATTTTCCATATATGCACCAGCATAATAAAAAACAAGTGTTCCTATTCCTGTTATTAATAAAGAAAACAACAAAGAAAAAGGCCGCATGGCGAATTGCAAATCCATTTTTAGATGTGCTATCCAAGGGATTTTTTCAATGTGAGATATACCACCATTTAACGTTTCAGGCAAAAAAGAAAATAAATATAGAAAACCCAATAAAGGTAATACCCAAACATATTTAATCGCTTTTTCTAATCTAAGAAACGACATTGTACCTATAAACAAAGGAAATACTAATGATAAAATGAGGATTAAAATCATCCAAAAGTATATTTTAAATTGGAATTAATAATTTAGCTATTAAAAGAGCTTAATCATACAAAGATACGAATTCGAATAGCAAAATTTGGAATTTCATTTAACTAAATCTAAAATAATTTTAAAAGCATATAAAAGTTTCAAATTAATTACTCTCTATTAAAAAATACTTTTTCAGTCCTCTATTTATAATATTAAGTATTAACTTTGCGTATCATGTCGGATCAAATTAAACACGAATGCGGCTTAGCATTCATACGTCTTAAAAAACCTATCTCATATTATTACAGAAAATATGGAAGTTCTTTCTATGCTATCAATAAACTTTATCTTCTCATGGAGAAGCAACACAATCGAGGGCAAGATGGTGCTGGAATAGCTACATTAAAATTAAATGTAGAGCCTGGCTATCAGTTTCTCCATAGATTGCGCAAAAGTGGCTCTAATGCTATACGTGAAGTTTTTGACTCTGTTAATGATGAAATGACTGAATTAGAAAGAATGTATCCCAATTTAAGGAAACATCCTGGCTTACTCAAAGGTTATTTTCGTTTCATGGGAGAGGTGATGTTAGGACATTTACGCTATGCAACAAAAGGCTTAACAAGTGTAAAATATTGCCATCCATTTATTCAATCAGATATTAATCCAAATAGGAATATTGCTATGGCAGGTAATTTTGGATTAGTAAATAACGAAGCACTTTTAGATTACATTAAGGATAGGAATATTTCTAATACAGATAGAGAAAGTGAAATAGGTCCTATGATGCATATTTTTCATCACTTTTTATGTGAAGAAGAAGGACTACATCCAGAAGGTGCAAATATAGAGGAAGTTCTTAAAAAATCTTGTGCTTTATATGAAGGCGGTTACGTTTTTGGTGGTTTAATTGGAAGTGGTCATAGCTTTATCATGCGCGACCCTAGGGGAATACGACCAGCATATTATTATGAAGATGATGAAGTAGTTATTGCTGCTTCTGAAAGGCCAGCTCTAATAACAACCTTTAATCTAAATCCTAAAAAGGTAAATGAACTACCAAGAGGAGCTGCACTTCTTGTTGACCCAGAAGGCAGATTAGAAGTAAAGCAAATTCTAGAACCTTTAGATAAAAAAGCATGTAGTTTTGAAAGAATTTATTTTAGTAGAGGAAACGATGCAGAAATATATAAAGAAAGAATTCAATTAGGTTTAAATTTAGCAGACCAAGTTCTAAAAGTACTTAATAATGATTTAAAAAACACTATAGTATCTTTTATTCCAAATACTGCAGAAATTGCTTTTTATGGTTTAATTAAAGGTTTAGAAAATTATCTAAAAAATATAGAAGCAGATCGTATCATTCGTAATAAAAACAATATGACGGATGCTGAAATTCGCGAATTAATCCATAGAAAAGTTCGTATTGAAAAGATTGCTATAAAAGACGTCAAATTACGTACTTTTATTACAGAAGATAATAGCCGTGACGATATGGTTCAGCACGTTTATGATATTACTTACGGTACCGTCAAAAGAGGTGAAGACACTTTAGTAGTCATAGACGATAGTATAGTACGAGGAACAACTTTACGAAACAGTATTTTAAAAATGTTGGATCGCTTAGGCCCCAAGAAAATTGTTGTAGTTTCCTCTGCTCCTCAGATTCGTTATCCTGATTGCTATGGTATTGATATGAGTAAAATGCATGAATTTATAGCATTTAATGCTGCTATAAGTTTATTAAAAAAACAAGGCAAAGACGCTGTTATACATGAAACATATAAAAATTGTAAAGCAGCTTTAGCAAATCCTGAAAATGCTCCTGAAGAAAATCAAGTTAAGGCAATATACGCAGATTTTACTCCGGAAGAAGTTAGCTTAGAAATAGCTGAATTATTAAAATCAGATGAAGTAGATGCTGAAGTTGAAATTATTTTTCAAAGTATAGAAGGTTTGCATGAAGCTTGTCCGGATAATACTGGGGATTGGTACTTTACAGGTGATTATCCTACTCCAAATGGCAAACATGTTGCACATCAATCTTTTGTAGATTATTATGAAACAAAATTTTCTAATTAATACTAGGATTTAATATAAATAATTAAGCGCTTTGTGTTTTACTGAGGTAAATGACAAAGCGCTTTTTTTAATCCGTTTTTAGTCGCATGTTTTACTAAATACGTTTAGAATCTATAGCTCAAACGACCAGAAACATTAAAAACTCTACTACTATTACTCATATCATAAACATATCGATCTACCTGACTTGGATAAGTTGCTTCCATAACACCCAAATGTCTGGTATAAGAAGTTTTATTTAATTGCGCTTCCAAGCTTAATCCAATACTCAATTTATCAAAATCTTTAAAAGGAATAAAACTAAAGCCCAGCTCTGCCAAGGACAAAAAGAAATTGGGATTAGTTTCAGAATCCCTGATTTTGCATAAGAATGCATTAAAAGACCTAAAGACAAACCAAAATACCAATCTCCTCTTTGTTGATTATTAATATAATAATCTTTTCCAAAATGCATAGGAATCATAATTGCTGTATAAGAATTTTCCCAATACATAGGATACGGAAAGTTGGGCTATTCTTCAATTTGATTTTCCGCATATATATTTTTCTTAAAACTTTAGTAGCATAGTCCAAATTGAAAAAACACTTCTGGTACAAAATACGCTTTTTGACTGATATCAAATCCAAAATTAAAAGGACTGTTTTCCACTGCAAAAAACCCATCCTGAATCTTAGAATAATCTTTGATAAAAGTATAACTTTCAAATACAGTTAGCTTGGGATGAAATTTAAATGCTTTAGTACTATTATCTTTTCCAAAACTTTGGATACTTAGAAATAAAGCCAAGAGCATTAAAGCTACATTTTTGAAATTCATAAAGGGATAGGTTCTTGAAATTTAAAATAGTTGCAATAAAAATTACGGAAAAGCTAAATATTATTAAAGCCTTGCAAGCTATTAACGTAAAAAACATAAGAAATATTACTTTTCACAATATTATAATAGTTATATATATATTCGTTAAAAAATTTAATCAGAATTATATTTCCCTTTCATAGTCTGTTCATACAAATCTTTATCTTCAATATACTGCACTGTTTCTTCACTATTAGACAAAATGATTTCCTCCTTTGTTTGTACAATAAAAAAGGGAGAAGGACTTGTTAACCAATCTAATAAAATTGCATTTTCAATAGGCAATTCACAAATATATTCTTCCTTGTTTTTAAATAAAAAATAAAAGTTTTTTAATCCAGGATAATACTGCAATACATTAGTAACTTCAGGTTGAATATACATATAATTCTCTTCCATAATAATTACTAATACAACAACATGCTCTGGATATTTATCTTCAAAATGCTCTTTCATATCTTTATAACATGGAATGCAAGATTTATCAGTTTTAAAAACATAAATAGTTTTTGCAGTATAATCCGGAGCTGCTACATTTTCCAAATCTATATCTACGGCACAAGAATGAATAAATGCTAAAACCTTCTTTAAAGAAGTATTAGCAACTGTAATGTTTGCAGAAAAACATATAAAAACAAAAACTCTAATTAGTTTTTTAATGTATATTTTGACATTATCCATGAGTGACCATTTTTTCTAGATTCTTTATAGAATCTTTCCTCCAATTTTTTCTTTTCTCCAGCTTCAAAACTTGTGGTTGGATGGAGCAAATCTACCCAAACAGCATTTTTATAAAACACAGGATTTTGACTAGACCAAGCAGTTAAAGGAACTGTAAAAAATTCCTCTAATCTTTTATATTCTTCTATTTTAGGATTGGGTGAATTTTGCCATTTTTTAATCGATCTTTCCACTTTGCCCGTATTCTTATTGATCCAATACAAATCACTATATATCCAATTATATTTTGGGTTATAAACAACTAGAATAAAAGATTTTTCATCATAAGGAAGCAATTTAATCATATATAAAAACTGCGATTGGATTCTCTTTATCCTACTATCCACTTTAGCTTTTTCAAAATAAGGAGTAGCCATTTTCTCAAATACTTCTGCCACTACTTTTTTCTTGCTCATTAATGCTTCATTTTCTATATAATTTGCTCCATACTTCTTTTGCAGCTCTTTATCAATAGCCAACAAATGCAATTCTATAGAATCAAATACTTTTTTCTCAGTATCAATAATATCAGATAATTCTTCTTGCTGTAGTTCAGGAATATCAATTTTCAATTCTCTTTTTAACTCTCCTTTCTCATCATACACTTTTATTGTGTTTTCAAATGCTTGTGCAATAAATAATTCTTCATTTAAAGGAAGAATCCATTTGTTCATCATATTACCAAATTCAATCCCATTTATCCTTGGAAAATATTGTATATCATCCAATGTATTAGATAATAAATCATAAAACTGCACACTTGTTTCCCTCTTTCCATCTAGTGGATGGTGGGGATAGGCCTTATATAAAATTAATTTATCTTTAGACCAGAAATCTATTTTTAAACTAGATTCTTTAGTTTCAAATACCTTATTTTTCTCTTTATTTTCATTTAATAAAATCAAATAAGCTCCATAAGTAAAAAAAACTTCGTTTTTATCCTCATTATATACAAAATCCGTGATTCTTTCAAAGTTCAAATCATAAGAATATAAAGCAGATTCAGCTATCCATTCACTTTTATCTAAATCATAAATATGCATTTTAAAATCCGTAGCATTTAATTTTGCATAAACAGATAAAGCATATAATTTATTCCCTTTTTGTTTATACAAATAATAGGCACTATGTCCTTCTAACAAGTTTTCGGAGCTGATATTTAGCGACTGCTCCAAAAATTGTTTTTCAAACTGATACTGTCCAAATGAAGAAGAAGAATACATAAAAAAAATAAATAGTAGCAATAAATATTTACTCTTCCTCATAAATAGTTACTTTATAATTAAATTTATCTTCAGCTTCATATACTACTTTTCTACCATAATAATGAAACTCTTCAGAAAGTATGGATTTAGAAATTTTCTTACTTATTTTTTTTGTGATTTTATTAATCATTTTGTTTTTTTCTTTTAAATTCTCCCCCATTGACAATTCACATTTTTGCCAACCCTTTTCTTGACAAATCAATAATTGTGTTTCATCAACAAATTTTTCTTCTATTCTATTACAACCTCTTGGTCCGGAGTTGACTTTAATAATACGTATATCTTGAGCAAAAGAAATACATCCTATCCCCAAGATACCAATAGTCAATAAAAATATTTTTTTCATAATGCAGTAATATTTTTAAAGCTAGTGTAATTTTACACCAGCTTTAAATAATTAATATTCATCACTATTAAATCCAAAATCACCAAACTCTATTTCAACATTTTGAGCATCAAAACCACTCCAGATAAAGTCAACTCCAGAAATTGATCCATTTCCTGAAGTATTCCCTTGATCTAATTGCTCATTAACAAATTCATCAATAGATTCTAAAATTTCTAAATGTTCACTTGGAATGTTAGTCCATCTACACCTTGTCCAACCTGGATCTTTACATTCTAAATAATGAGTACCCTCTTGATAAACAGATTTAAATCCAAATGGTCCACCATTGTATTTAATTACTTGTCCTGTTGGTGTAGCATTTAAACATATGCCCATTAACAAAGCAGCGAATCCGAATATTGCTTTTTTCATCATAATAATTTTTTAAGGTTTTACAATTAATTATGACACAAACAAACAAACAAACAAACAAACAAACAAACAAACAAAAATGGTTAAATTTTATATAACCAAAGTTAAACTTATCTAAAATATTATATTTCAAGGCGAAAATCTCCATTCAACTTCCTTTCCTCACAACATCTCCTGAATTTCTCTTTCCAATTTCTCTTTTGCATCTTTTCCCCAACCATACATTATTTTATGTACTTTTCCTTCTTTATTGATCAAAATAGAACTCGGGAAAATACGAATTCCATATAATTGTTGAATATTAACACTCTTATATGTTGACACATATTGTGCATTTCTATATTCTAAAAAGTCTTGAACTTACTTAGCATTATCTTGTACATTAATACCTATAATTGCAAATCCTTTAGAAGCATACATGCTGTCCAATTCCACTAAATCGGGTATGGATTTTACACAAGGATAACATCCTCTATACCAAAAGTCCAATAAAACAACTTTTCCTTTATAATCCTTTAAATCAATGGTTTCTCCATTAGATAATTCTGTTCTAAAAGCCAAAGCAGCCTCGCCTTCTTCCACATTGATTTTAGGGTCCTCCCTAGATCCTTCTTCCTCTTTCTTAATCTCTTCTACACCTTCTATATCCACTTCAAAATAAGAAATATCGAGATTTTCCTTATTAAATTCCAAATAATCCACAGTATAAAAATCATATTGCGTCATATCCTGAAAATCAATACTCAATTCATAAGCAATAGGAAGATAATCTGCCTTGCGGATATAATAGGTCATCCTCAAATTGTTACTATCTTCTATTTCTTCATAAAAATAAGTGATTTTATAGCAGGCTTCGTTTTTAATAAAATCTGTTTTTATAGTGACATAAGTTAAATTACTATCCTCTTTTATATTTGTGTATTGACCCTAAAAAGGTTTTTTTAGAAAATAATGATTAAAAACATAATTAAACTGGCTATTTCCTTCGAATATTTTCTCGTCCCAAACATTCATATCAAAATAACTTTCAGTAGTTACAACAGCATTTGTACTTGTATCATAATAACTATATGAGGAATAGGAATAATTTTTATCATACTTTCTATTAAAAGACGCACTATTTTCTTGATTTTCATGCACTAGCTTTCCTTCCAAATAAAAATAAGGATAAGGATCATAAATATCTGCAGGATTACGCATCATTACAACATTCGTAAGGGAGTGCATGGTATCTTCACTAGAAAAATACTTTTTGAAATACTCTATTTTATATTCTAGATTTTCAATAGTATTTAAAGCTTTTTCCGTTTTCTGAAATACTTCCTTTATTTCCTTTTCTTCCTGCCCATAGCTCACAATAATACCAGAAAAAAGAAGTATAATACTTAAGATTTTCTTCATCATAATCTTTTATTTTAAAGCAATATAATACATTTCAATTAAATTTTATAAAGTTATAGTTTACGGATTAAGTATTCAAATCCCTTAAATATTTTTCTGCGATTTCCTTATATTCTTTTTTCAAAGGTATTTCCT
>Ga0079225_10000355_pt1 | contig 24476 bp, 26 predicted proteins | sample Poulit2012_FD_76344 | JGI IMG/M metagenome (GOLD analysis project Ga0079225, IMG submission 76344) | Agricultural soil microbial communities from Georgia to study Nitrogen management - Poultry litter 2012 | ecosystem: Environmental > Terrestrial > Soil > Agricultural land | place: USA: Georgia... | reverse complement strand
TGTGCGACGCTTTCCGCGGCTTAGTGCCTCTGAAAAGTCCATTTGGCGCTCAATATCAGATAGCGCCTTGATGCGTATTCCGCCAACTTTTTTTCCTGCGTATGTTACGTCAGGCTCAAAATAGACTTGGACGCTTTTGCCTACCCATGCGCTCGCTCGACGGCCCCACGCAGCGCCCAAGATGCGCAGCATGCCCTTGCTTGGTTTCCACGGGCGCCCGTTGTCGCCATTGAAATACAGCCACACTGGCTGGTCAGGCGTCTTGTTAATCTTGAAATCGCGAATTGTTAAAATTGGCTCAGCGCCCATAATATCAACCGCGTTTAACTGGTCAGACTTTGCCTCTACTGCAAAACTAATATCGTCATCATATTTACTCATAGATAATTTCCTCTGTTGCGTTCTGGTTTAAGTACCATACTGGTAGTGATAGTACCTCTGGTGACCGCCACGTGCCGTCAGTTGCGCTTGGATTTGAGGCGTAGCTCTCTAGGTTCTCCAGCATTTCGGCGGTGCCTGTCTGCTTGGTTTCCTCGCACAACCTGGCTATTTGGCAGCTGTGCGGCGCGTTTTCTTCGATAAAAAAGAAATTAAACGATTTGAGAGGCTCTCCTGTTACGCACTCGTAAACGTGAGAATAGAACGCCCACTGCACGTGATATCTGTAATTGAGAATAGCCCTGCCTAGTGCGTCCAGCCTGACGTCCTGTGTCTTTTTTAGGTCAAGCGCATGTCCGCACTCAGTTATCATGTCAAAACGACACTTGATGGGCACGCCTGTTTCTGAACATATTCCAAAATACGACAGCTCTATTTCGTGCGGCTTGTTTAGATAGTTGTCAGTGTACTCGTGGTATGCATGAGCTGTGATGCGCATGCCTTCCACTTTCTCGCACTCTGTGCTGACTAGCACACGCTCCGTTCCGTGAACTTTCGATGCGTCGCGGTACAGTGAGCTTCGCCGGTCTTTTGCGTCAGTTAGCAGCAGGTATTCTTCTTTAAAGCGCTCAGGCTCTAGAATTGCCGTGTGAATAGCTGTGCCTATTTCCATTGCGCGCGTTGGTGCAATTGGTCCAGCGCACTCTAGATGCGCTGGTGAGCGGTCAAATAAATCTAGCTTTGACTTGCTCATGTGCGCTGTTGAGTGGTAAACCTCGTTTGGCATGCCGCGAATAATGCAGTTCTTTGGTATCTCCATGCCTTTAGTGTAATCGATTATTTGCATTTTTAGCTCCGTGTTGTTTGTTGTGGTTGCCATATTGTATATTTTGATTTACATTGTCAACACATAAATTGCATAAACAGGAGAAAACGAAAATGCTAGATAATATTAGGCATCAACTGCAGGACAGAAACATTAAAAAAGTGGCTGATGCCACAGGCATTAGCAGGCAAACAATCACTCAAATTCGAGACGGCGTAAATACAAACCCAACGCTGAGCACAATCATTGCTCTGCGTGAGTATTTTGAAAATCAGGCCAAAGCGGTGCGCAACAATGATTAAGCTGCGCGACTATCAGCACGACCTGATTAGCCGGACGCGCCAGGCATTGCGTGCCAGTCAGCGCGTCTTGATGCAGGCACCCACAGGTGCAGGCAAGACCGCCCTTGCGTGCACTATGATAGGCAACGCAGTTGAGCGTGGTCTGTCTGCTATGTTTTTGGTGCACCAAAACGAACTTCTAAATCAGACAAGTAAGGCGATGTGGCACAACCAATTAGCACACGGAATGATTAGAGCGGGACGCGCAAAAACACCACACCCCGTGCAGCTTGCTAGCATAATGACGCTGAAAAATAGGCTCGATCAATACAAGCCGCCTAGTCTTATAATCGTGGACGAAGCGCACCGTGCCGTGGCGAACACATATCAGTTGATACTAGATGCGTACAGCGACGCGCACGTAGTAGGGTTGACTGCCACTCCTCAGCGTACCGATGGCAAAGGACTGAATCATATCTTTCAGGATATTGTTCACGGTCCGAGCATCAGGTTTCTAATCGAGCAGGGCTATTTGTGTGACTATCAGTTATACGGCGTGCCGCAGAAAGCGGACTTCTCTACCGTGCGCACGGTAGCTGGTGACTACAGTGCTGGCGATGTTGAGCGCGAGGCGGGCAAACCGCAGGTTGTGGGTGATGCCATTGACCACTACCTAAAGTTTGCGTACGGGCGCCAGTGCGTAGTGATGTGCGCAACAATTCATCACGCGGAAAGCGTGGCGCGCGCGTACTCAGATGCAGGCATTCCAGCGGTGGCGATTCATGGAAAAACAAAAAACCGCGATGAGGTGCTAGAGCAGTTCAGGAGCGGCGAAAAGAAAATACTGACAAGTGTTCAGCTCCTCGTTGAAGGTGTGGATATACCTGAGATTGGAGCGGTTCAGTGGTTGCGCCCCACTAAAAGTGTCGTGGTGTATATGCAGGGCAACGGCCGCGGGCTGCGCCCACACCCAAGCAAAGATCATTTGGTCATACTTGACCATGTGGGCAACTGGCAGCGACACGGGTTGCCATGCGATAACCGAGAGTGGTCGCTAGAAGGTGATAAGCGTCAAGGTAGACGCGAGGCTGATGCCGATGCCGTTGGCGTTCAAACGTGCGAGAAATGTTTTTTTGCGTTCCGTTCGGGTGTTCATGAGTGCCCGCACTGTGGCGCTGAGGTTGAGTTTAAAGAGCGCAAAATAGAGCAGGTGGACGGCGAGCTTGAAATGGTGCGAAAAGCAGCGGAGGTTGAGCGCGCAAAAATAGAAGCACGAAAAGAGCAGGGCAGGGCGCGCGAACTGCGCGAGCTAGTGGAAATCGGTATGCGCCGCAAGATGCGCTCGCCCCACGGCTGGGCGGCAAATGTATTTGCAGCACGTAAAAAAATAAATGCACGCGCGGTTTTTCCACTAGCGCTGCAGCACTACAGAGAGTTGAAGGCGGAGGCTAGCAATGAGTAAATCCGAACAAGCGGTTATGAATGATATTCTTCTCGAGCTTGCTTGCTGCGGGGTGCTATTGTTTCGCAATAACACAGGCGCGCTAAAAGATGAGCGCGGGAGGTTGGTTCGGTTTGGTCTTGCTGTTGGTAGCAGTGACCTAATCGGCGTGACGCCAGTAACTGTTACGCAAGATATGGTTGGGAAGAAGCTAGCTGTATTTACTGCTATTGAGGTAAAAGCAGCGCATGGCAAGGTGACAAGCAGGCAGCAGGCGTTTATCAATCGTATACGCGAACTAGGTGGCCTGGCTGGGGTGGCACGCTCGGTTGAAGATGCGCTAAAAATAATCAAAGGAACGAACTAGATGACAAAAAAACACAACACAGCTGTGTGGGCTAGGCGGTACGTATCGAAATACGATATCGCTATTGTGCCCATAGAACCTAGACGCAAGTTTCCGCGCGCACGCGATTGGGGCAATAAAGTTATCTCATGCCCTGATATTGCGGAGTCATTTTTTACAGCAAACCCCGATTGGAACATGGGCGCGGCGCTTGGTCCGTCACGCCTCTGTAGTCTAGATATTGATTGCGAGGACAGCTTTAGAATTATTTGTGACGGTCTTGGCATTGATTATGAAGAGCTGGTCAATAAGCAGGGCGTAGCAATCAAGGGTGGCCCAAATGGGTTGCGCATTATGTTTCGGGTCCCCGCGGGCGCTGAGCTTGGATACCACAAACTAAACTGGCGACCCGAGAGCGACCCCGATGGTGAGAAATATAAGGCAAAGCTGGCAGAGGCTAGAGCAGCTAAGGAAGCAGGAGACGAAGCGCTTGAGGCCAAGGTGCGAGAGAAGGCGCGCGAGTTTGCGCCTTATACCGTGTTTGAGCTGCGCGCAGCTACGGATGGCAGGCAGCGACAAGATGTGCTGCCGCCTAGTACCCACCCAGACACCGAAAAGCCCTACGTGTGGATAACCCCGCCAGGTGACGAGATTCCAGTGCTGCCAGCTTGGTTGTTGTCATTTTGGCAAGAATTCGAGAGCACATTTAAGCGCCAAGCGCTGGCGGCGTGCCCGTGGGTGGGCGTAGACGAGCTGTACAAAGCCGAGCGCCAAGCGCCAAGTCAGAGGCACTACTCTAGCGACGGCGGGCTTGTTGCTGTGGCGCGTGATTATGAGCGCGTAATGCGCATTGAAGATGCGCTAGAAAATTACGGGTACAAGCGTGTTGGTCGCAGTAGATACCTAGCGCCATCTAGCAGCACTGGGTTGGCTGGTGTTGTGCTGCTGGGTAACAACAAATGCTGGATTCACCATGCAAGCGACCCGCTTTGCAGTGATAGTACAGGCCAGCCAGTTTCTAGTTTTGATTTGTTTTGCGAGTATGAGCACAACGGAGATTTTGCCAAGGCAGCGCGCGAGCTAGCTGATGCGTCAGGAGTGCGAACAGATACGCCAGCGCGGAGAGAGCCTGTGACTGTAGACGCTCCGCCTGAGCCGCCACTGCAGGGTAGTAGAAATGCCGTGCAGAGCGCGCAGGAGCGCGGTGTTAGTAGCGAGATAAGCGGAACAAGCTTCAATATATCTGCGAAATTGGTTTGGACAGACAAAAAAGACAAGCCGCTTAATCATCACGAGAACTTGCGCGAAATAGCAAGGCGCGCAGGTATCACAATACGCTATAACGTCATCTCAAAAGAAGAGGAAATCTTAATACCCAACCGTAGCTACTCTCGGGATAACCAAGCGAACGCGGCTTTTGCTGAGCTTGCGAGTACGTGCAGCCTGTTTGACTTCCCAACAAGCAAGCTGCAGGAGTTTGTGACGTTGATTGCGGACCAAAACCAGTACTCGCCCGTCAAGTGCTGGATTGAGTCAAAACCATGGGATGGCGTGGTTCGCATCCACGATTTCCTTAGCACTGTTCGCGCAAAAGGGGGCGACGAAGCGCAGGGCCTAAAAAACACACTCATCTCAAGGTGGATGCTATCGGCGATACGGGCGGCTTTTTCGCCCACAGGGGTTGAGGCTCACGGAATTTTAGTGTTCGCAGGAAAGCAGGGTCTTGGCAAAACGTCGTGGTTTAAAAGCCTTGTTCCAAAAAATGTTAACGAGCAACTAGAGCTAGTCAAAGACGGCTTGATGCTAGACACCGAAAACAAAGATTATGTGTTCTCTGTGCTGAGGTACTGGCTTGTTGAGCTTGGCGAGATAGATGCAACACTAAGGCGCTCAGAGCTTGCAAGACTAAAAGCGTTCGTCACCGCGGGCAGTGACGTGATGCGACGTCCTTACGCGCGAAAAGAGTCTGTCTACGCGCGCCGCACTGTGCTTTTTGGCTCAGTGAATAATAGTGATTTTCTACAAGACGACACGGGCAACCGTCGGTTTTGGGTGGTTGATTGCGAGCATATTAATTATGAGCACGAGCTTGATATGCAACAGGTGTGGGCGGAGTTTTTGCACTACTACAAGCAAGGCGAAAAGTGGTACCTATCGCCCAGCGAGCTTGCGCAGCTTAATGAGCATAACCGCAACTACGAGGCTGCCGACCCAGTCAAAGATAGAATTCTAGGCGCCTATGACTGGGATGCAGACAAGAGTGCTTGGGTCTACGTGAGTGCAACTGATGCGCTTATTGCCGCTGGTATCGACAGACCGACGCGGGCGGATGTTACGCGCGCAGGCATCGTGATTAGAGAGATGAACGGCAATGATTCAAAGAGATGCAGGAACCGTGGCAGGTTGCTGCTAGTGCCGCCGCTGATAATTGATGGCAAAAATAGTACAGAGTGGTGAGCGCAAATAGCGCGCTCACAGCACTGATAACACGCCCGCTTTTGCGGGCTTTTTTTGTGCCAGAAATACGGGCGTGACACCTGTATAAAAAAGCGTGACACCTAGCGTGACACGTTGCCACAAAGGTGTACACAAATCCGTGTTTTTTGACCTGTTTTGACAAAATGCGCCAAACTGTATGTTTTTTGTACTGCCTTTTTATACTTTTGTTGCCCTTGGGTTTTGGATTAAAAAACAAAAGGGCAGTACATTTTTTGTACAATGTGTACACCTAGGTGTACACTATTAAGAGGTGTACACGGAAGTGTCACGCCTAGTAAGTCATTGATTTTATTGTTGTTACTATACTACTGTGTACACTGTGTACACCTATATAGTATATAACATATATTTAGGAATATGGTGTAAAAGGGCACGTATATATTGCCGTTTTGTATAGATATTGAATGTAGTTCCAGAATTGGCGGTAGGTGTACACGCTCTGGTTTTGTTTTACACGACGGAGCTATAAAAATCTTACGGCAAAATAGCTTGCATGGTGGCGCTGTGGCTGTTATGATTCAGTTTGTTTAAAGGGTGTGGTAACCCTAAAAGTCAAAAGTTAACAAAGCTCTAATTCTTCTCCTGTGTGGCTCACTTTTGCGCCATTACCACCACGGGAAAGGAGTTAGAGCTTTTTTATGGGTGGTGGTTATGAAGCCTAAAAAACTTGTCTTCGGTGTTGGGATTAACGACGCTGATTATGTTGTAAAAAAATGGGAAGAGGCTGGATATGTAGACGGCAAGCGAAAAAGGAAACTGGTTTGGGAGTGTCCGTATTACCGCACTTGGAAAGGGATGCTTAGGCGTTGCTACTCTGAAAAACACCAAAAGCGCAGACCAACTTACAAAGACTGCACTGTTTCAGAGGATTGGTTGACGTTTAGCAACTTCAGGTCGTGGATGAAGGGGCAAGACTGGCAAGGCAAACATCTTGACAAAGATTTGCTATTTGAAGGAAATAAGGTTTATAGCGCTGAGACTTGTGTTTTTGTAGCAGGAGTGGTTAACACGTTTGCCAGTGATAGTGGCGCGGCACGCGGTGAGTGGCTGATTGGGGTGCACTGGGTCAAGCAAGAAGAAAAGTTTAGAGCGCGGTGCCGCAACCCATTTACCAAAAAGCAAGAATTCCTTGGCCGCTTCACTTGCGAGCAACAGGCACATGAAGCATGGGCTAAACGCAAGCTGGAGCTAGCACACGAGCTAGCAGCTATTCAGACTGACCCCAGAGTTGCCAGGGCTCTTATTGATCGTTACTCAAAACCACAAATAACTGCGATGGTTTAATGGGAGGCAGAGGTGAACAAGCTAATCGATACTTTACTAACAGTCATACTCATGTGCGTAGCTCTGACACCGATGCTGGCGGTTGCAGCGCTGGTTAAGTATTTGATTGCCTGACAGACTGCATTACGCGCCTGTAGTCTAATTGGATAGGCAGCGGCCTTCTAAGCCGCTTATATGTAGGTTCGAGTCCTGCCAGGCGCGCCAATTATGCTACAATGCCAGCAATGATTGTTTTTTGGTGGTGGTATGAGCAAATTTCCCGACTATAAAAAAGTTTCAACCGATAGCCTGATTCCGTATGCGCGTAATTCACGAACTCACAGCGATGAACAGGTCGCGCAAATTGCAGCCAGTATTAAAGAGTTTGGTTTTCTTAATCCGATTATCATTGATGGCGAAAACAGAATCATTGCAGGCCATGGCCGTGTGATGGCAGCGCAAAAACTTGGGCTAAAAGAGCTGCCTTGCATTGAGGTCTCACACCTGACGGATGCTCAGCGACGCGCCTACGTGATTGCAGACAACAAGCTGGCGCTCAATGCTGGTTGGGATGACGACATGCTGCGCATTGAGCTGGACGAGCTTGGCGAGATGGGTTTTGATTTGGAGCTGACGGGTTTTGATATAGATGAGATATCTAAATTGTTTGATGAAACAGGTGGTATAAGTCTTGACGATGAAGATGACGAAAAAGAGCCGATTGATGAAATTATAGTAAAATTTCCACCTGAAAAAAGAACAGAAGTCATGAACCTTGTAAATAGATCGATAAGCGAAGTGCCCGGCGCTTCGATTTGGTGTGATGATGAGCAAGTTTAATGGCGTAAAGACAAATAACGCAAAAACAAACGCAAAGCAAATAATACGACAATCAGCGTTTGATTCAATAGATGGGGAAAGAAACACGCTCGAAGTTTTTTGCGGCGCAGGTGAGATGCATAAGCTAGTTTGGCACAAGTCTGATATGTATACTGGCATTGACAAGGTAAAGTTTTTTGATGACAGGCACACAATATGCGGAGACGCAAGAAAAGCATTAAGACTTATTGATATTTCAAAATTTAATATATTTGATATTGATGCATATGGGTCGCCATACGAAATATTGAGAGACATACTGCCGCTCGTTGGTGACCACTCAAAAATAGCGTTCGTCCTAACAGATGGAACCAATATGGATTTAAAGCTAGGCAGAATATCAAAAGGAATGCGGTTTTTCACAGGTATAGATTTTCATATAGCAAAAAGAGCGCACGTCCTTCATGATGAATTTATAAATGATGTTATCAGTAAAACCGCTCAATTGCTGTCAGGCAGTGTTGAGAATAAACGCATAGCAAAAGGTGTAACTGGTTCTGCTATGCGTTATTACACGTTCACTATCAACCGTGATGCTGCTTAACCCTTAAAGGGTTGTTGTATCCTTCGGGCAAGTAGCACTGCAAGTCTTTCTTGATGTAGTGATCGACACCAAGAGACTGACAAACATCTATCATCCTGTGCGTATACTCTTCCCAGTCTGTTGTCCTAGTCATGGGTAGATAATTAACTCGCCCAATCTTAAATAAGTCAACAAACTTATGTGTTTCTTTAACTATATTTATGCTTGCGTCAGTATCAAGAGTCGGCTCAAGAGAAACCCAAGTGAATATGCCCTTATCATGGAACTGCTCTAACGCGCTTATCCTGTCTTTAGGAAGGGCTGCACCACTTTCCCACTTTCTGCTAAAATCATCATCAAGGCTTGTTAGGGTCGAAGCAAAAGCATCACGGTCGGGTCGAAACAAATCTATATCGCGCAAAGCTCTTGTACCACCTTTTGTTAGTGTGCAAAACCCAAGGCCATGCTCTTTAAGTATTTTTAGCGTTCTTCTTGTGAGACTGGTATCGCCAGAGTGATACGGGTCTGTTGTGAATGAAAGCATGACTTGCTCACGTATTCCTGCATCTTTGTATTTCTTAGCGTCACGCAAAAGCCCGGATTCGTAGCCATCACGGTCTTTTGCACCTAAGTTAAACTCATTTCTGTTCATCCTGATGACGGATGGGACGTAGCAGTATGCGCACTTATGACCACACCCTCTATATGGGTTTGTTGATAGCTCAGCATACTCTCCTGCCTGACCCTTTGGCGCGTATATGTACTTACAGCCTTTAACACTTACACCATCTACATTAATTGTTGGAATTCTCATTGCTGTCTCCTAAAAGTTTTTTAATAGCGATTGCTGCCTCTGTTGTTATTGGTGTTCTTCCTGACTTTCGCTTTACAATCGTGTCTTGAGTTACGCCAAGCTTTTCAGCAAGCTGTTTATTAGTAAGACCTAGAGTTGATTGCGCAGCTCTGTACTCATCGTTTGTCAATTGTTGGCTCCTTATGTGTACTTACTGTTTCATGCTACAATGCGAGCATGCATTCATTTAATGCACGATGAAGAATATACATGCAAGCAATGCTAAGAACAATAACCTTTATTGTTACAATAAGCAAACTAGAGGTTTAAAAATGAAAGAAACATCATCGCCAGGCGCGCCACCACACGAGCCAACGCGAGTAACGCGCGAGCTAGTACAATTACACGCGATGGTAGGCACGCGGCAGGAAACCATAGCTGAAATTATCGGTATTGACCCAAAGACTTTGCGCAAGTATTACCGCAATGAGCTTGACCAGTCCAAGGCTAAAGCTAACGCAACAATTGGCGGCGCTTTGTTCAACAAGGCAAAGTCGGGCGATACCACGGCTATGATCTTCTGGATGAAGACGCAGGCAGGCTGGAAAGAGACGCAAATCCTAGACCACACAACAAAAGGCGAAAGCCTAAACCGTCCCGCTACAGCAGAAGCCGCGCTATCATCGTTTGCAAAAAATAACGATGACGAAGAATGAAGCAGAGGAATTAGCGCGCAATAACTTTTATGCTTTTGTGCGCTATATGTTTTATGCGCAAACAGGGCGTGATTTAATTTTAGCGCCCCATCACAAGCATATTTGCAAATCGTTGTCGCGTGTAATAACAGGCAAAACTAAGCGCCTAATCATTAACGTTCCACCCAGAAGTGGCAAGACATTATTCGTGTCGCAAATGTTTCCCGCCTTTTGTATGGGTTTAAACCCTGCAAGCCAATTCATTCTAACGAGCTACTCAAAAACGCTCGCATCAAACAATACCTACGCTGTTCGGGAAATGCTCAGACACGAGGCGTACCAATGGTTATGGCGCGAAACAAACCCACAAATCAAGGGGGACAGCCAGGCTCGTGACGAGTTTAGGACGGAAGCGGGCGGCATGATTTACGGCGTGGGGGCTGGTGGCACCATCACGGGCAAGGGGGCAGGAGGCATGGGCGACATGTTCGCTGGCGCCATCCTGATTGACGATATTAGTAAGCCTGATGACGCGCTTAGTGAAACCATGCGTGCCAACACGATTGAGTGGTTTAGAGGCACACTAGAGAGCCGCAAAAACTCGCCTAATACACCGATAATCGTTATTCAGCAGCGGCTACACGAGCAGGACCTGAGCGGGTGGCTACTGGGTGGGGGGAATGGGGAGGAGTGGGAGCTACTAAAAATACCTGCGCTCAATGACGACGGCACAAGCTTTTGGGAGCGCCAATTCCCTGTTGACATGCTAAGGCGCTTAGAAAAAGCAAGCCCTTACACATTTGCAGGACAGTATCAGCAAGAGCCGTCTCCGAGGGGCGGTGGTTTTTTCAAGCCGCACAACATCGAGATAATTGACACGCTACCCGCAGGCATAAAATGGGTTCGCGGGTGGGACTTGGCAGCAACCGCGGGCGGGGGCGACTGGACCGTAGGAGCCAAGGTGGGCATTAAAGATGATATTGTTTACTTTGCTGATATTGCTCGCGTACAAGGCTCGCCTGATGAGGTTGAAAAAATACTGGTGTCAAACGCACAAATAGATGGTTTTCTACAATCAATCCCGCAAGACCCAGGCGCAGCAGGAAAGTCACAGATGTCATATCTATCAAAGCGTTTGCAAGGCACAAAGTTTAAGTTTTCCCCCGAGAGCGGCGACAAAGCCACGCGAGCCGAGGCTATTGCATCACAAATAAATGTAGGCAATGTGCGCATGATAAAGGCGCCATGGAACGAGGTGCTGGTGCACGAGCTTGCATCATTCCCCCGGGGCGCACATGACGATATTGTCGATGCACTAAGCCGTGCATACAACGAACTAGTTAGCGGCAGCACCTACACTCTCAAAAACATTTAACTGCAGAGCAGCTCATAACCCACGATTATACACTTGCATTTGCCATAATTGTCGTTTATATGTACTATTCATAAAACATATACGGCACATTCACGGCGGTTATGATTAAATTTTTTGATAGCCTAACAAACGTAATAGCGCAAATCGGCTTCGGTGGCGACAAGGCTGCTCACTCAAGATACAGCAGTGAGTGCTTAACAGAGACTGAGCTTATTGATGCGTATCGTTTTGCGTGGCTGCCTGCGCGCATTGTTGACGTGCCCGCCGACCAGGCTACGCGCAATTGGCGCAAGTGGACTGGCGACCCCGCAACAGTTGACCGCATAGAAGAAATTGAGCGCCGAATAAATCTTCAGCAAGCTGTGAATGAGTGCTTGAAAGATGCGCGCTTGTTCGGTCATGCAGCAATACTAATCCGCACCAATAGCAATACGACGCATGCACCATTGCGCGACAACGAGCGCATCGTGGGGCTTGATATCGTAGAGATGCCTACAAACAACACAGGCATCTTGTCTCGATTTCGAAGCACCACTCAGTCACAGAACACAATCCGCATCAATAATCAAGACGTACACACAAGCCGCCTGTGCCCGATGAGAGGACGATACATTCCTCGCATGAATAGCGGTGACAGCGTGCTAAATCCTGTTTACCGCGCCTGTCTTAACGCTGATGGCGTTACCGCAAATATTGCGGCGCTAGTGTTTGAGGCCAAGGTGGATGTGTTCAAAATCCCAAACTTAATGGAAATAGTGGGCACTCAAGAGGGCGAAAGCCAGCTGATGCGCCGCTTGTCCGTGGCCAATCACGGCAAATCAGTCACGAACAGCTTGCTGATGGACGCCGAAGAGTCGTACGAGCAGAAGCATGTAAATTTTGGCGGCCTAAACGATGTGCAGTTAACTGCATTGCAAATCGCAGCAGGCGCGAGCGGTATACCAGCTACAAAATTGCTTGGCACTAGCGTAGGTGGCCTTAACGCCAAGGGTGATAGCGAAATACGTGATTTTTACGACGAAGTGGCGAGCGAGCAGGCTAACAAAATCGGCCCCTCTATTCGCGCTATTGACCGCTTAATACTAAACGAAGCATCAGCCGCCGATGATGTGGATTACGAGTGGTGCTCGCTGTGGCAGGAAACAGAATCAGAAAAAGCAAACAACATAAACACGCTATCGTCATCGATTAAAACGCTATCTGATACGATGCTTTTTAGCGATGACGAATTGCGCAGCGCAGCAGCTCAGGCGTTAGGAGACTATCTGCCTGCGCTTGAGAGCGAGTCGTATTTCAGCATGGTGGAAAACGAAGATGATTAATTTTTACGACAGCATAGAGCTGGCAACCAAGCCGCGTCGAACAGATGACGGCTACTTAGTTGCTACAGCCAAAGTTGCGCGCAGTGGTATACAGATTTATGCAGGCCACGAAGTAGGACGTCCTGATTTAAAGCAGGTGCGCGTATTTCGACCCGAGGAAGAGGTTTTTTCAGATGCGGTTATGAGCACGTTTGCTTATCGACCAATGACGAACGACCACCCAAGCGAGCCAGTCACCGCAAAGAATTGGCGTGATTTGGCTATTGGTCAGATTGGCGCCGAAGTTGCACGCGATGGCGATTTTATCCGTGTGCCACTGGTGCTGATGGACGCACAAGCTATTGAGGACTACGAAAACGGTAAGCGCGAGCTGTCAATGGGATACAGCGCTACGCTAGAGTGGTCTGACGGCGTAACGCCAGATGGTGAGCCGTATGACTGCATTCAGCGCAACATTAAAAACAACCACTTGGCGCTCGTAGACAGGGCGCGCGCAGGTGAACAAGCAAGAATTGGCGATAGTGGCGGCCACCAACAGCCAAAAACCAACCACGAAAGAGGTACCAAAATGGGCGTGAAAATCATTCACGACGGCATCACTTTGGAGGTTTCCGAGCAGGCCGCCGAAGTTATTGCCGAATTAAATAAACGCATCACCGAAGCGCTGGCGGAAAAGGAAGCCGCTGAAGCTGAGACTGAGGATGCGCAAACCAAACTAGCAGCCAAGGACGCTGAAATCGAAGCGTTGAAAGATGCACAGCTAACCGATGAGCAGCTTGACGAGGCTGTTGCGGCACGAGCTGAGCTAATCGGCAAAGCAAAGAAAATTGTTGACCAGGAATACAAGGGTAGCGAAGCAGAGATTAAAAAATCTGCATTAGTGGCTCTACTAGGCGACAGCATGCAAGACAAAGAAGCGGCATATATTGATGCGCGCTTTGATATCGAGCTTGAGCGTATCACTGGCAACAAAGACGAGCAGAAACACCATGACAGCGCGCCGAAAAGCGACGCTGACGAACGTTACCGCAAGCGACTACAAGACGCGTGGAGGAAGAAATAATGGAAGCAGCATTCAAAGGCATGCAGGGCAGCATGGTTCCTGCGACATTTATTAGCCGCACTGTTGCTGATGGCGAGACAATCGCAGCCGGCGCGCCAGTACAGTACGCTGACGCAGAGCGTCAACAGGCTGAGACCGCAGACGGCACCGAGGCGTTTTTAGGTATCCATTGCCCCGTATCCATCGAGGGCGACGCGGAGTTCCCGCAAAGCGCCCGCATCATGACACAAGGCGTTGTGTTTGTTGAGGTAGCCGACGACGTTAGCGAGGGCGACTCCGTTGGCTTTAACGCAGCCGGCGAATGGGGCGTAGCAGGCGAGGACTACTCGTTCCGCATCGTTGGTGCTCAGTTTGACGACACCATCGCCGAGGGCGGTTTAGCGCCAGTTCGCATGATGGGCACAGAAATTGAAGAAATCGAAGAAACTGGAGAGGTGGAGGGGTAGCAATGGCTAATCGAGAAGTTTTAAAATGGCTACAAGGTCAAGCCGCTCGCATCAAAGAACAGGTGATGGACGAGGAGTTCGCGCATATCAATTATGCCGAGCTTGTGCCTGTCACCAGTGAAGGTAATCCATGGCAACAGGCTGTGGCGTTTATCTCTACTGACAGCGTGGGCAAAGCCGAGTTCATCAACGGCAACGCCGATGATGTGCCGATGGCAGATGTGGATGTGGGCGGTCGCATTGCTCCTGTGCACTTTGCAGCAATCGGCTATGGCTACGGCTATGACGAAATCAACAGTGCGCGCGTAATGGGTGTTGATTTAACAACCCGCAAAGCAAGTGCTGCACGTCTCGCATATGAAGAGTTTATGCAAGAACTGGCATTCTCTGGCAGCCGCGAAAAAGGCTTAGCTGGTCTAATCAACCAGCCTAACGCGGGCGTAACGCGCGACACGGATAACACCGATTGGGCTGCAGTTACACCAGAAGAGGCGCTCTCGCTAGTCAATAAGGCCATCGCGCTTACTGGCAACAAAGGCACGCCAACCGCGGACACGGTTATTTTGCCGTACACACTGTACGAGAAATTAGCAGGATTGCTGATGCCTAACGGCGCGCAGACGGCGCTTGACTTTATCACCACCAACAACATTGCCGCGAGCCGCGGTCGTCTTGTGGAGGTGCTAAGTCTTGACGAGTTGGATACAGCGGCAACAGGCGGCAAGCCTCGCATCGTTGCATACCGCCGCGACCCCAACGTGTTGGAGCTAGCGGTACCATTACCGCACCAGTTCCTCGATGTGCATCAGTCTGGCCCGCTCCGCTGGGAAGTGCCAGGCGTGTTCCGCACGGCAGGCGTAAATATCGTGCGAAAGCGTGACTTCGCGTACCTAGATAGCACCAACTAGGACGAGCGCGCATGATTAGCAGGCGACGTCAAATGCAAGAGCTTAGACGGCACACGCGGGCGGTCATGCGCGCTTTTTTGCGAGACATTGCTGGGAAAAAAGTGTCGATAGCAGAGGTTGAGGCGTCGATTGATGACGCCAATGCCTTGCACGAATTACTAGAGCTTCGCGGTGGCGACCTTGCCGAAACCACCGAGGCTATTCGAGAGTCGCTAAAATCAAGCGGCCAACTAACGGGTAGATTTGACCCTAACTCGCAGGCCGCGATGCAGTTTATATCATCACTCACAGCCGAACTTGTTGCAGATATTAACGCACAGCAAAAAGAAGCTATCCGCGAGATAGTGGCTGCAGGCCGAACACTTGGCGAAAACTCACGGACAATAGCACTTGATATTGTTGGGCGCGTATCACCGAACGGCAGACGAGAGGGCGGTATTGTTGGGCTGAGCGGCCCGCAGGCACAGGCTGTCGCCAATGCCCGCATAAACCTACGCAGCGGCGACCCCGAACAGATGCGCAAGTATCTGCAAAACACGAAGCGAGACGCGAGGTTTGATGCCACTGTGAAACGCTACATAGACCAGGGCAAACCTGTTCCGCAACGAGAACTATCACGCATCATAGCGAGGTATGAAGCGCGGCTACTTCAAACCCGAGGCGAGACAATTGCTAGAACCGAGGCAGGTGAGGCGGTTTCGAGAGGCGGCTTCGAGGCTGTAAAGCAGCAAATCGAGAACAACGAATCGAGCGTGCGCTACAAAATGTGGAGCGCAACGGGCGATGGAAACGAGCGCGACGAGCACGAACAAATGGATGGCGCAATCGTAGAGTTTGACGACCCGTTCGTGCTTCCCGATGGCACACAAATGCTATTTCCGAGAGACACAACGCTTGGCGCAGATGCGGGGCAGGTTATAAATTGCCGCTGTACTGTGTTATATCTGAACGAAGACGAGGCGCGTGAACGTGGTTATCACTGAGCAAGAAATTGAAGATTTGACGGGCCAGTTTTTCGAGCAATCGCGAATCACAGCGCTCGTAACAGATATGCTTGTCATTGCCGGTGACTGCTTTGCTAAACTCGATGACGCAGCAAAAAAAACAGCTATGAAATACCTAGTGGCGCATTTTTTAACACTTCAAGGCATTGATGGGCAGGGCATGATGCAAAGCGAAAGCCTTGGTGATGCTAGTTATTCTTTTTGGACGGCACACCGAGGCGCGGGCAGCAAAGCAACAGACTTTGGCCAGCTGGCAAAACGCATAGCGCCGTGCTTGGGCGAAGTCATGGGCGACAAACAGTATGGCGGAGTGAGGCTAATACGATGAGACGCTATGATAGACACATGCATCAAAAAGCTACGTATTGGGCCTATAGCGGCAACGACGGCTTTGGCCCAGCTTATGCGCAGCCAGTGGTTATTAAATGCCGATGGCAGGATAGCAACGAGGTTTACAAAGACAGCGACGGCAAGGAGTTTGTAGCAAAGAGCGTTGTTTACACAAACGCAGAAGTTGCTAAAAACGGCGTGCTAGCACTGGGCGAGCACGCTGAAATGCCCAGCAATACAGGCGAAATAAAACAGGTTTACGTAACGCAAAATTTGCGCAACACGATAACACTAACCAAAGCGGTCATGTGAGGTAAAAAATGAAAGTAGAAGGCATGGATTTGTTTTATTCGGAAGGCACAAGCGGCAGCGTGAAAAAAGCAGGCTGTTTATTTGAGCTAGACTTAGGCACTGATAGCGTCGAAGGGCGTGAACGTGTCTGCATCGGCGCTAGCTCAAACCGCAGTGAAGCGGGCAAATTTGCATGGGGTCAAATGACCATCGGTGTAGATTTTGACAATTTAGACGCGTACGAAGATTTTAAAGAGTTCTTTAAGAACAGAACAAATGATATCCAGCTATGTGTTGCGCTTGGCGACGGCACAGCAACACCCACGCTGTCATCGGGCAGTTGGTCTGCAACCGACCGCAGCTTGCTGACAATGACGGGTTATGTTGAGTCCGTGCAGTGGGGAAGCGATGACAACGGAAACTGGCAGGGCACATTCACCGTCCAGCGTCAAAGCGGCGTCGAAGAGGACTTTGCATAATGAAAAGCTTAAAGGACTTTGTAGGCAAAACCCCTCGCCACCGCGTTGTTGTCGAGTACGGCGGCAACGAATGGGAGTTGTGGGTGCGCGAGCCAAGCGCACAGGAGTTTGGCGACAAAATTATGGGTAAGCCAAACCCAGACGCAGTAGCGCTGCTTGTTTATGAGGGCGAGGATAGCGAGACTCCGTTTTTCACAGCAGATGAGTTCCGCGATTTGCCAAACCCCTTAGCAAGTGCTATCGCGTCTGAAATGATAGATGTGTTAACGGGTATTGGTAAAAAAAAGGACTGACGCAAGAAGAGATGTTCTGGGCTGAGCTCGTAATGAACGGCATCGGAGGAAACACGGTCGCCGAAGCCAAAAGACGGCTCAGCCTCAGCGAGGTGAACTTTTGGCAGCGCGTCATCGATGAGCACGGGACGCTGCACCTAGGGCGTCGCATCGAGATTGCAAAAATGACAATCAGTGACGCGACAATGCGTGCGGCAGGGTGGCGAACAAATCCATATATGTTCACTATTTTTGAGCAAGAGCCGGTGGTTAACAGTGAGCAGCTCAAGCGCATGCTGAGAAACAGGAGGTGACATGGCGGGTAATCTAGGCGAGCTAGTAGTATTCCTAAGCGCCAACGCCGACAAGTTGCGCGAAGGGATGGACGAGGCAAAAAGCACCGTTGGCAGCGCAGCCAAAGACATGGGCGTTCGCACCGCGAAAGCCAGTGCAACCATCACAAAATCACTAGGCGCAATGGGCGTCGCAGCTGTGACCATGAGTGCAAAAATGGTCTCATCAACCGGCCAGAGCGCCACTGCAATTTTAAACCTATCAAACGCGGCGCAGGTTGGCGAAAAAGAGTTTCAACGATACACAGCAGCCGCAGCACAGGTGGGCGTGCAGGGTGACGAGCTAAGCCGTATGTTTAGGCGACTAAACCGCACTGCAGGCGAGGATGGCCCAAGCGCCCTACAAAGACTTGTCAATGAGTCGCAAGCCGCAGGCAAGTCGCAGGCTGAAATAGCGGCAGAAATGGAAAATCTTGAGCGGCGCTCTAGCCGCTTGCTGCCGCTGTTGTTGGACAACGGAAAACTGCTAAAAGAGCTTGGCGACAACGCCGAGTCAACAGGCCAAATCATGGATAGTAGCATGGTGCAAACCATGGACTTGGCCAACCGCCAAATGCAGGCGTGGCAGGACGAAATCAGCGGCGCTAAAGACGCGATCGCAACGGGGCTGTGGCCTGAGCTTGAAAACCTAGTAGGTATTTTTAGGCACTACGTTGATGAAGGTGCAGCAGTAGATGGAATAACCCAAGCGCTGAGCGGCGGTATGAGGGTGCTAGGCACGGTGATGGCAGGTATCGGGGGCTTGATAAAAGCTGTCGGGACGTCTATAGGTGCACTTGCAGCAGCAGTTGTGCAGCTGTTTAATAGGGACTTTAAAGGGGCCGTAAGCACAGCAAAGAACGGGTTTAGCGACATTATCCAAACTGCAAAAGACAGCGCGAACGCGATGAGCGATGTATGGAGCGGTGCGCGCTACGAAGATGAAAACAAAGATATGCTGGGGCGCGTGCAGGCGACCATTTTGGAAGTCAACCGAGCGACGGGTGTTGGCTTGCGCGACCAAACGGCGAGCGCTCTTGATGAAATGAAAGAGTTGGAAGAAACCCACATGGCTGACATCATCGAGATTCGCCGTGGCGCTATGGACTTCATGCTCACAGAGGAAGAGTTTCTAGAGCAGCAGAGAAACGACCGAATGGATCGGCTGAACGAAGCGCGCGCGCTTGAGTTTATTAGCCTCGAAGAATACCACGACGGCATGCTAGCCGCAGAGCAGCAATACCAAGACGCGCTAACCAACATTGAAAAAGCAGGGCAACGCGCCCGCCTAAGTGGCATTCAGACCGCGCTAGGCCAAGGTGAAAGCCTAATGAACAGTAGCAGCAAGTCCATGTTTGAAATCGGCAAAGCTGCTGCGATAGCTAACGCCACCATTGACACATATCAAGGTATCGGCAAAGCGTGGGCGCTAGGGCCAATCATAGGCCCACCCATGGCAGCGCTTGTGGGCGCTGCAGGATTTGCGAACGTCGCTAACATTGCTAAGCAAAAAATCGGCGGCGGAAGCTCTGCTGCACCAAGCGCACCAAGCGCTGCAGCGCCTGAGCCGCAAGCAGTGGCATCAGGAGGCGGCGAAATGACGCAAAACGTTTATTTGCACGGCATTGACCCTAGTCAACTGTATGACGGCGCACAGGTGTTGGCCGCGCTAAATACGCAGCTAGAAGATGGCGGCAGGATTGTGGGAGTGATGTAGATGCTTATTTTGCCTGTTAACTCAAGCGAGGCGCAAATACTTCCTTTTGGGTACACGTCAACAGACACGGGCGAGCTACAGGAAAACATAGCTAGCGACCTAACGTATAACGGCGCAACACCTGACAGTAAAAATGATTCAAGCGTACTTATTGACACAAGCGAAGGCGCTCCAAAACCGTCTGAGAAGAGAAGTGTTTTTGCACTTGTGTTTGGCGGAAAGAGCGGCACGCAAGATGTATCGGGCACGCTTGAAAATTTTGATACCTCGCTAGTTCTTCCTATGACTGCGCAAAGCGGCAGCGCGAAACAATCTGTTGCCCCACTCATGTTTGTTGTGCCGTCAACTTGGGTTGAGTCTTCGCTACTGAGAATGCGGCTAGACTGGCAGGGCAACACTCCGACGCTAATAAACATTGCATACGGCAACGCTTACGAATTCCCCTGCATCGAAAACACACAGCTAAGCCCTGCGCAGTTTAATAAGGACGTGGTTTACAACAACAACATTAGTTCAAAAGGTCACTTTTTGGGGCGCACAGCAGTAAGGCGAGGCGCTACCGTGACGCTTGAGCCGCTATCTTTTATTGCCACCACAGACCGCATGAACGAGATTTTAGAATTGTTTGAAAAGCTTGAAACGCGCGCGTGCTATGTGCATTATAAGGTTGCGGACAAAGATTTCGTGCACTACGGGTGGACTGAGAGCGAGCCAAACTATCGCTACACAGCAGACGAAGAGTACGTGCAGGTAAGCTTTACGCTGAGGTGCCCCGCATGAGATACCCAGTTGAGTACGTTATTGTTTATCGTGATACATGCCTTCGCAGCTTCGGCACTAGCTGCCCTGCCGTGCTTGGCGGCGACGTCACCGACAAATGTTTTAACACTATAAACACCTGCCCCGTCAAGAACAGCTACAACCGTGGCACGCATCGTGACGTGTTTTACAATCCAGATAATTTCATCAGCACAATTGTCACGCCTGCGGTGCTTGGTCAAGATTTTGAAGCGGCATACCCGTTTTTGCATAGAACAAGTCACAGGCCCGCGACAATTAACCCCGCAGGTGGAGATAGCGGCTCAGGGCCGCTAGGAACGCGCGCAACGCTAAACATTACATTGATGGACGGCCGCTCAAACGACCGCCTACAGGACAAGTATTTCACACAGAGGATTAGCGGCGCAGCGCAGCTGGATAGCGTGGGTTATCAGCCCGATGAACGAAGCACGTTTTTGATTAAATACCTTGCGCGCAATCCGTACCTGTACGCGCGTCGCGTGGACTGGGTTACGGGATACATAAAAGACGGCGAGGTGGTGGGCAAAAAGACGCGCACTTTTGTTATTAAAAACGTTGGCAATGTTGACGAGCGCGGCACGCTTAGCATCGAGTGCCAAGACCCGCTGTTTTTGACTAATATCAAGCACGCTAAGGTGCCTAGAGAGGAGGGCAGAGCACTAAAGTCCGATCTAGGCAGCGACGTATCTGGATCTATTCCGCTGTCTCAATGGTCAAGTTACGGGTTTATAAGCCAAATACAAGGGTCGAGATATTACTGGTATCTAGGTGGCGAGGTTATTGTCTCGTACAGAGACCCCGAAAGCCCGAACGTAGAAATAACAAGAGGGGCGTTAGGCTCAGAAATTCAGAGTCATAATGAGGGGGATGCCATACAGCAAGTCTGGTGGTTTGCTAATCAAGGGGTAGAACAGATAATAGAAACACTACTAACGCTTTACACTAACATAAACGAGGTGGGCGACTTCCTCGACATCGCGCAATGGGGCCAAGTCGTCAATCAATACGACTGGCTACAACACAAATACACAGGCTATATAACCGAGCCAACGAGCGTTGCTGAGCTGCTGGAAGATATTGCCGAGCAAATGTATTTTTACCCGTACTGGAACGAGGAAGCAGCTAAAATTCACTTGGCCGCGAACGTGCCCGCGCCTCCCGTGGCCGAGCTGCAGTTTTCAAAACTTATCGACGAGCACAGCAACATTGTTGCAGACAGTTTGCGTATAAAACCGCAGCATAACCGCGTATTTACGCGCGTAAATGTGCACCATGGCGTTCGTAACTGGGCCGAGAATTTGGACGACACGAAAAACTATAAGTCGGTGCAATCGTTTATTGACCTAGAGCAAGAGGACGACAATCACAGGCGCAGCGTCACGAGCAAGGATGTGTATGGATATTTTCTAGACGGAACGTTAGCGGCAGAATTGGGCGAAAATATCCATGAACTATACAAAAACCCTCCGCTCGAATTGCAGTTTAGCCTCGACGCAAAAGACAGTGATTTGAAACTAGCTCAGTTTTTTAGACTAAAAACGCGTCTTGTTACAAACACCATGGGCGAAGAGATGGAATTAGCTGCGCAGGTGACAAGTGTCCGAGAAGCAGTGACCGGCAGCAAATGGGACTACAAAGCGATAGCTCTTAACTTTGGCGTGGGTACCCACGCAAGACCGAACGTGTGGCCGATATTAATCGCTGAGGATATGACAAACGTCAATGTTAAAAACATATTTGATGCGACGTATCCGACGTACACACCAAGAAGCGGCGATAGAATTATAGTGACGGTGGCGAGCGGGGTGATCATCGGCGCAACAGACACCAGCACTCCCGCGATTGACTTCAATTTTCCACAGGCTTGGGTTGATGGTGGTGTTGAGATACAGCTAGCAGTGAGCGCAGAGACATATGTTTTAGGCAGGGGCGGAAGAGGCGGCAACGGTGGCTACGCTAGAGGCTCGACAACTCAATCTGGTTATGACGCCCAAGACGGAAGAAATGGCGAGGATGGCGGAGCAGCTATTAGCACCACATGTGTGATTTCGCTTACAAACAACGGAGTAATAGGCGGTGGCGGTGGCGGCGGCGGCGGCAGCGGTGGAGCTACTGATTTTAACCTGATAACACAAGGGGCTGTGTCGGTAGCAGTCACCGGCGCAAGCGGCGGCGGCGGCGGCGGCGTGGTTGAGGGGGCGCCCCACAACCGTGGTGAGCCAGGTGTTTTTAGCAACCCTCACGGGGCGCTCATGGTGGGCCACCATATTGGGTCAGTAGGGGAGTCTGGCCAGCTCTTAACAGGCGGAGATGGTGGCGCCGCAAAATCATACAACGACGGGTCTAGATCAGAGGCTTACAGCGGCGCATCAGGGCGCGGTGGAGACGTCGGTCAAAATGGAAGTAGCGGCGGCATAGGAACGAGGCGCGGGGGAAGTAGCGGCATACAAATAACGTCAGGCGGACAAGGAGGCCAAGCAGGCGCCGCAATATCAGGCATGGCACCAATATCCATCGATGGTAACGGGCAAATACTTGGGAGCACGCCATGATAGCAGGCCTTGAAGAAATCGAAAAAAACATTGCCGAACAGCTTGAGCGCATCGAGGAGCTTTCTGTTAAAGGTGTGCGCAAGGCCGCGGGCGAGATTGTTAACCGCTCAAAAGAGCTTACACCTGTTGATACGGGCGACCTTAAAAACGCGCAGTTCGTGGTTCCCGTTGATGGCGGCGCGCGTATTGATGTGCGCCAAAATTACGCGCTTTACGTGCACGAGGATTTGGAAGCGCACCACAACGTTGGGCAGGCTAAATTCCTAGAAACTGCTATTATTGAGAAAACAGATAGAGTTATCGAGCTAGCCGAAGAAGAGGCGAAAATCAAATGAAATCAGCAGCCCATATTGTCGCGCTATACCTACAGCAGCAAGGCGTGGGCACGCTTGGCGGCAGTATATTCATCAACGGCGAGCCGCCAGCGCCCGATAACACATTGACAATCTACGACACCCCAAGCGACAGGCCGCGACACATAGGCGGCCTGGAGAACACGGGTTACAGACGACAAAAATGGCGTGTGCAAGTGCGCGTAAGGCATCGCAACGCACAAGAAGCGCATACGTGGCTACAGCAGGCACGGGTGGCGCTGCATTTGCTACAAAGCTTCTCCCCTGCGGCGGGTAGACTCGTGCAGACTACTCACGGCGCGTGGATGCTGAGCGGCGGCTTGTCTCTTGGCAGAGATGCCGATAACAGGACGATTGTTGTGGACAATTGGGAAGTAGATATAGGATGGATTGCGTTTTTGGAGTGGGGAGTCCGCATCAGCGAAGACGGATTGCTCAGGGTGTCAGAAGATGACATCCTGAGGATAGTAGAGAGTGTGTTTGTAACTAGAATGGATGAAAACGGCCGAATACGGTCGAGCGAAGGCGGTATAGTCAGGCAAGTTGGAGATATATAAATGAGCGAAACCATAAAAATCAGTCAAATGGAAGTCATCGACACGGCAAGCGGGGAAATGTTGTTTGAGGTGTCGATAAAAAAGAATGACGTCTGGCGCACAAGAAGTGTTAGCGCGGGCCAATTAAAAGATTGGCTGGACGGTGAGTTTGAGCTTAGCGAGCTTGGCACGGCATCGAAAAAAGATATTGAGTTTTTTCTCCAATCTGCGAACAACTTGTCAGATTTGGATAGCGCAGACGATGCACGTATCAACCTTGGCCTCGGAAGCGCCGCAACTGAAGAATCGGGTAAATTTCTGCAAACAGAAAAAAACCTGTCAGATTTGGATAACGCAGAGGATGCACGACTTAACCTTGGTCTAGGCAGCGGGGCAACATCAGACGCTGATGATTTTATGCGTAAGGATAGCAACCTTGGCGATGTTGCGAGTGCGCCTACAGCTCGTGACAACCTTGGACTAGGCAGTGCGGCAACTCGCGATACTGACGAATTCGCAACTGCTGCTCAGGGAGCCAAGGCCGATGGCGCAATTCCCGCTCTTGAAAAAGGCGCGCCCACCGGCGTTGCAACACTGAACGCTCAGGGAAAGCTCAGGTCAGAACAGGTGCCCCGTCTCGCTATCAGCGAGCCGTTTGTAGTTTCTAGCGAACAAGAAATGTTGGCGCTCGACGTGCAGGTGGGCGATGTTGCTATCCGCACTGACTCGAGCGAGACGTTTATCCTGCAGCAAGAACCTGCGGGAGATATA
>Ga0079225_10000354_pt1 | contig 24494 bp, 18 predicted proteins | sample Poulit2012_FD_76344 | JGI IMG/M metagenome (GOLD analysis project Ga0079225, IMG submission 76344) | Agricultural soil microbial communities from Georgia to study Nitrogen management - Poultry litter 2012 | ecosystem: Environmental > Terrestrial > Soil > Agricultural land | place: USA: Georgia... | reverse complement strand
TTATAATTATATTTATCCAGAATATCAGAGGCGGTTTTCAATGATTTTAAATATGCCTCTTTTTTATCTTGTGCGAGGATAGTAATTGTTTTTGTTGTAAATAATACCTTCTTGCCTTCTTTCTGTACAAAATAAAGAATAGCTTCAAAAATATCTTGTTGTAATGAATGGTTTTTCACAAAAAATGTATTTCTTTATGTTTAGACGAATTAAAGCTGAAATTAATTGGGTAGAGAAATTAGAAATTATTTTTTATAATATTGTTTGCTATAAATAAAAAAATGTTTATCTTTGCCTTCCAAATAAAATTTTAAATCAATTTAATACTATATATTAATGGCAAATGCAACCATCGACGCGAAAAAGGTAGAGATATTTAAGACATATGGTGGATCTGAAAAAAACACCGGTTCAACTGAAGCTCAAATTGCTTTGTTAACAGAACGTATTAAGCATATTTCTAATCATATTAAAAATGGTAATCAAAAAGATTATTCTAGTGAATTAGGCTTAATTAAATTAGTAGGTCAGCGTAAAAAGCTATTAAACTACCTTATGAAAAAAGATTTAAATGGTTATCGTGAGTTAATCGTTAAATTAGGTATTAGAAAATAAAAATAAAATTTTCTCTAAAAAAATATTCCTAGTCGAAATTTCGGCTAGGAATATTTTTTTTATGATTATTTGCCTACCTTTACCGTATTAAGAAAAGAAAAAAATAAGAAAATTAGAGAGTAAACTGCTCTCATGCTGTAAAATTTAAAAAATTAATTTATGACGTTGAATCCTATTTCCGTCTCATTCCCATTAGAAAATGGATTAGATGTAAAAATAGAAACGGGCAAAATGGCTCGTCAAGCTGATGGCGCTGTGACGCTAACTTGTGGAAATTGTGTTATTTTAGCAACTGTAGTTGCAAGTAAAGAACCTAAACCAGGACAATCATTCTTTCCGTTAATTGTAGACTACCAAGAAAAATTTGCTTCCTCAGGTAAGATTCCTGGTTCTTTTTTCAAAAGAGAAGGTAGATTAAATGATCATGAGATTTTAATTTCTCGATTAATAGATCGTGCTTTAAGACCTTTGTTTCCAGAAGGATATTTATGTGATGTACAGGTTATGGTGCAATTAATTTCTTCTGATAAAGAGGTAATGCCAGATGCTCTGGCTTGTTTAGCAGCCTCTGCAGCATTGGCTGTGTCTGATATTCCAATTCAAGAGATGATTTCAGAAGTTCGTGTTTCACGTATTGATGGTGAAATGAAAGTAAATCCTTTACGCTCTGAATTTGAAAAAGCGGATATGGATTTTATTATTGCCGCTACTGCTGATAATATTATGATGGTAGAAGGTGAAGCAAAAGAATGTACAGAAGAAGATGTTATTAAAGCTATTGAAATTGCACATGAAGCAATTAAGTTGCAAGTGAAAATGCAAAAAGAATTGGCAGAAAAGGCGGGAAAAACAGAAAAAAGAAGTTTCGAAGCTCCAAAACATGACGAAGAGTTAAAACAAAAAGTAGAAGAATTTGCTAAGCAAAAACTACATGAAATTATCCATACGCCTTCTGAGAAACATGTGCGTTCCGATGCAATGAAAGCATTAGGAGAGGAGTTAATTGAGAGTTTAGGAGAAGATGTGGAAGATGAAGTGATAGATATGGCAAAGAGATATTATAATGACTTGCAATATCATGCTATTCGAAACATGATCTTGGATGATAAAGTACGTTTAGATGGTAGAAAAACAGATGAAATTAGACCATTAGCGATGGAGGTAGATATTTTACCTAGTCCTCATGGTTCTGCTTTATTCACTCGTGGTGAAACTCAGTCTCTGACTACTATTACTATGGGTACAAAAGATGATGAGATTCTTTTAGAAACTGCTGCTGAATTAGATTATAGCAACTTTATGTTACATTATAATTTTCCTCCTTTTTCTACTGGAGAAGTTAAAATGTTGAGAGGAGTAAGTAGAAGAGAAGTAGGACACGGACATTTAGCACAACGTTCTATAAAACAAATTTTCCCTAGTGATTTTCCTTATACTACTCGTATTGTTTCTGATATATTAGAATCAAATGGATCTTCCTCTATGGCTACAGTATGTGCTGCATCTTTAGCAATTATGGATGCAGGTATACCTATGAAAAAACATATTAGTGGTATCGCTATGGGTTTAATTAGTCGTCCGGAGGATGGAAAATGGGCTGTATTATCTGATATTTTAGGAGACGAAGATCACTTAGGTGATATGGATTTTAAAATTACAGGAACTAGAGATGGTATTTGTGGGGTGCAAATGGATATAAAAGTGGATGGCTTAAGCATGGATGTTTTGCGTAAAGCTATGGCACAAGCGAATGCAGGGAGATTACATATCTTAAACCATATGTATGAGGCTATATCAGAACATAGAGAAGACTTGAAACCGCATACACCAAGAATTGTCGAAATTACAATAGACAAAGAATTTATAGGTGCAATCATTGGCCCTGGAGGAAAAATTATTCAAGAATTGCAAAGGGAAACTGATACTACTATTAATATTGAAGAAGTAGATGAAAAAGGGGTAGTAAACATATTCTCAAATAATAAAGAGAATTTGGAAGCGGCATTACAAAAAATTAAAAATATTGTAGCTGTACCAGAAGTAGGTGAAACATATAATGCTATTATAAAGTCTATTATGCCTTACGGTGCATTTGTTGAGTTTATGCCTGGAAAACAAGGCTTATTGCATATTTCTGAAATTTCTTGGGCTAGGTTAGAAAATATGGATGGTGTATTTAATGAAGGTGATTCTATAAAAGTTAAACTAACAGGAATAGATAATAAAACTGGTAAATACAGACTTTCTAGAAAAGTATTAATGCCAAAACCTGAAAAAAATTAAATAGAATTTGTAAACAAAATAAAAAGAGGCTGTAAAAAATTATAGCCTCTTTTTATTTGTCTTTATAAAATATTTTCTTCTTAATTATTGTATTTAATGGTTGTTTTACCCGTTAAAGGGATTTCCATTCCATTAGGAATTTGTGAATTTGGTAATATCTTCAACGCTCCTTTTAGGTCTTGAATAGTTTCTCCTTCTATTATCCAACCCGTTTTGGCTTCCACTTTAAAAGTTGATTTTTGAGTGCCTTTTATGTCTTGTTGCATTTCCATACCCATTTGTTCCATTTTTCCTTCACCTTCTGGAGTGCTTAAGCTTGTTGTTTCTGAAATTATATAATAATCATCATGAATAGCTTCTAATTTATAAGTGCTTTTAGTATTGAAAGATATTGTGGATTTCATTGTGCTATTTACTTCCCATTCATCATTAACTGCAACAGGATGCGGAGGAATGTATCCAAATAAATTAGATAAACTCGCTTTTACATTTTCAGGTCCATTACTTGCTTTGAATTGTGCTTCTATCTCATCTTTATTTACACCTTTAGGCATTTCAACATCCTTGAAAATATTTTCCCAATAATTCTCCCTTGTTTTAACCTCTAATGCTTCCCCTTTTGAATTTACGGTAATAGTAAATGGCTCTTGCGTAATATTATATAATACTCTATTTAAATCTTTATCCTTATTTTCAGCATCGGAATTAAATTCTTTATTATCTCCCATAGCTTTGGTACTTTGATGAATACGAATAATTTGACTTTCTAGAGTATAATTACCTTTATTTTCATTCACTACTTTATAAATAGTTTTTTGTGATGTTTCAGAAACGATATCCATTTTTTGACCCATTAATTCTTGAGTCATTGTACTCTTTATCTCTGTATTTATAGAGTGTTCTTGTCCTTTATTAAAGTGTAATTTAATATCCACTTTTTGTGCAAATAAATTAAAGCTTAGTAGAGTGGCAGGAATTATTAAACTATTTTTTTTCATAAATCTAAAATTTGAATTTTATGAAAGTAAAGATAATAAAATGAATGTAATATTTATTCTTTATCTTAACTTTAATTTTTATAATGATTATAAAAAAAAGAGTAGTTCTATCTTTTGGAACTACTCTTTTTCAGTAAACGTGCCTTATATGCCACCTCCGCTTGCATTAAATAATTGTATGAGGAGTTTTTGCCTCTCAATGAAATCATTGATACCTGAGAGCTCTGCTTGTAATAATTGCTGTTTCGCAGTGATAACCTCAGTATATATTGCAAAACCACTTTCTAATAACTCTTCAGTATATTCGACGGATAAACGCAATTTTTCAATTTCTTCTTTTCTAGCTTTTATTTTTTCTTGTTCTTGATTAAAAGCATAAAGTAAATTTTCTACTTCCATACAGGCTTGAATATATACAGATTCAAGCTCGTATAAGCTCGCTTTTTCTTCAGCTTTAGCTATTTGCAATCTTGCTTGATTTGTTCCTTTATGGAAAATAGGCTGTAATAAACCACCAGCAATATTCCCCAATAAGCTTATTGGGTTAATAATGTCGCTAAATTGACTTGCATTAAAACCTAAACTTCCCGTTAAAGTTAAAGAGGGAAGAAAATATTTTTTCGCTGCTTCTTTTTCAAAGAAAGTAGCACGTACATTTTCATATGCAATGCGTAAATCAGGTCGTTGAATCAATAAATCACTAGGGATTCCAATTTCTAAAATAGGAAGTTTCTGATCTTTATCGATTGCACGTGTTTCTATACTTTGTTGTGGTCTGCCTAAAAGATAATTAATATGCTGTTCGGACTTTAAAATATTGGTTTTTAAATCATTTATTGAAGTTTTGATTGAAGATAATTGTGCTTCACTTTGAGTTACTGCAGCTTCGGTAACGCGTCCAGCAATTTTTAATGCCTTCATTGTTTCTACGGTCTGCTCCCAGTTTTCAATAGTTTTATTGGTGATTTCCAAAGCTTCTTTTAATGCAATTAACTGATAATAAGCTTCTGCTATTTGAGCAATAAGATTATTTTTAACTTGTTTTTCAGTAATTTGGATTTGTAAATATTTTGCTTCCTCTGCATTACGTAAATACTTCAATTTTCCCCAAATGTCAATTTCCCATTGAGCATTCAATCCTAAGTTCCATTGACTTGTATTATTCCAATCCTTCAAATTTTTATCAAGAGGACTTAAACGATTATTTGTTCCAAATTCACCATTAATTAAAGGCAACCATGCTTTTTTACTAAGCTTATAACTAGCTTCAGCCTGTATTATCCTTTGTTGTAAAATCTGAGTTTCTAAATTGTTGTCTAATGCAAGTTCTATTAAATCAATTAATAAAGGATCATTATAGAACTTTGTATAATCAAGATGTTCTTTTTCAACATCCCCAGAAGTTTCACTTTCTAAAGTTTTATAATTCTCCCATGCATATTCAGGTAGCGGTATGTTTTGTAACTCAGTAGGAGTCTTACAAGAGTTGATACTAAGTAGTACGATACTTGCCAAACCTAAGGGATAAATTATCTTATTTTTTATATACATAGTTATTCCTTGTTATTTTCTTTTTTACTAAATTTTTCTTGTATGGCTTGGAAGATAATAAACAATATGGGCACTATAAACACACCAATGATAGTTCCTATTAACATTCCGCCTACTGCACCTGTACCAATCGATTTGTTACCAATTGCACCTGCTCCTTTGGAAAACATTAATGGTAAAATACCAAAAATAAAAGCAAATGAAGTCATAAGAATAGGTCTTAAACGTGCTTTTGCTCCATCAAGTGCAGCATCCACGAGACTCATTCCTGCTTGGCGCCTTTGTACGGAAAACTCAACAATTAAAATTGCATTTTTTGCAAGAAGTCCCACCAACATAATTAGTGTAATTTGTAAATAGATATTATTACTTACTCCAAAAAGTTGTGCAAAAATAAAGGTTCCTGCAAGCCCAAACGGTAAAGAAAATAATATTGCTAAGGGTAAAATGTAACTCTCATATTGCGCACTTAATAGGAAATAAATAAATATCAATACTATAGCAAAGATAAATACCGTCTGACTTCCTGCAGCCAATTCTTCTCTCGTCATTCCAGAATACTCAAAACCAAAACCAATTGGTAAAGTCTGAGCAGCTACTTCTTCAATTGCTTGAATGGCATCACCTGAGCTATACCCCGAATTAGGTGCACCGTTAATAGCTATTGAAGTGTAAAGATTAAATCGGTTAATGGTTTGTGGGCCATAGGTTCTATTTAAACTAATAAAAGAACTTATTGGAGCCATAACACCCTCTTGATTACGAACATAAATTTTACTTAAACCTTCAGGATTTGCCCTGAATTCCGGCGCTGCTTGATACATAACTCGGAATTGCTTACCGAATTGATTAAAGTTAGAAGCATAAACACCACCATAATATCCTTGCATGGTTTCTAAAATGTCCATAACAGACAAGCCAGCTTCTTTTACTTTTGCAATATTAACATCCAGCATATATTGAGGTAATGTCGGATCAAAGGATGTTGACGCATATTGCACTTCAGGACGTTTATTTAATTCCGTTAGAAACTCATTCGATATATTAAAAAATTCATCGATTGAACTACCGCTTCTGTCTTGTAATTGGAATTCAAAACCTCCTGACATACCAAAACCCTGAATAGATGGTGGAGCGAAATAAATTATTTTCGCTGCAGTTATATGTGCTGTTGCTGCAAATAATTTACCAAGCACTGCTTGAACGTCTTGTCCTTTTCCAGTTCTTTCAGCCCAAGGATGTAATCGCATAATAAACATACCATAATTACTTCCAGAACCACTTATCATACCTCTACCAGAAACTTTTAAAACATTACTCAATTCTGGTATGTTTTTTAACTCCTTCTCTATTTCATCCATCACCTCTTGGGTTTTCTCCATAGAAGTAGATGCTGGTAAAGCTACATCAGCCATAATACTTCCCATATCTTCATTTGGAACAAATGCTTTTGGAGTTGTGTCCATTAGATAAGCAAATAATCCTAAAGCTACTAGGATAGAAACTAATGCAATCCATTTTCTTTTCACTAAGAATCGAACGCCTTTAAGGTATTTATTTGTAGTAACTTCAAAACCTGTATTAAAGGCAGTATAAAAACGTTGTAGAATATTCTTGTTTTTATCTTCACTTGATTTGGGTTTTAAAAATACAGCACAAAGTGCCGGGCTTAAAGTTAAAGCATTAATTGCGGAAAGTAAGATAGCAACTGCTAAAGTTAAACCAAATTGTTTAAAGAAAACACCTGCTGAACCTCCAATGAAACTTACAGGAATAAATACTGCAGCCATTACCAATGTAATAGAAATAATTGCTCCTGAAATTTCTGACATTGCATCCTTACTGGCTTCTAAGGCCGAAGTATAACCTTGGTCTAGTTTGGCATGAACAGCTTCAACAACTACAATAGCATCATCTACAACAATTCCAATCGATAGTAATAAAGCAAATAATGTTAAAAGGTTAATGGTAAATCCAAAAATCCCTAGAAAAAAGAAGGTTCCAATTATAGATACTGGAACAGCAATAGCTGGAATAATTGTAGATCTAAAATCCTGTAAGAATATGAAAACTACTAAGAATACAAGTATGAAAGCTTCAATCAAGGTATTAATAACCTTAGCTATACTGGCATCTAAAAAATCATTTGCATTAGTTAAAATAACATAATCAATACCTGGAGGGAAGTTTGCTTTAGCTTCTTTTAAGGCTTTTAAGGTTCCATCAATAACATCCTTAGCGTTAGAACCAGCAGTTTGGCTAATCATAACACCAACTGAAGGATTGCCATTTGTATAAGAATCAGAAGCATAACTCATAGCCCCTAATTCAATATCAGCAATATCGCTTAAGCGTAAGACAGAACTTTGAGAGTTAGCACGTATAATAATATCTCCAAACTCTTCTACACTTTGTAATCGTCCTTTATATTTTATAGTATATTGAAATGATTGATCTCCTCTTTCTCCAAATTGACCTGGAGCAGCTTCAATATTTTGCTCTGCTAATGCATTTTGAACATCTCGAGGCACTAATCCATAAGTTGCCATCACATCTGGCTTTAACCAAATACGCATAGAATAATCTCTACGTCCAAAAGCCATAGCTTCACCTACACCCGATATACGCTTAATTTGGGGAATTAAATTTATTTCCGCATAGTTTTGTAAAAACGTTTGGTCATAAGCAGGATCTTCTGAGAATAAACTAAAGATAACTAAGCTACTACTTTGTCTTTTAAAAGTGGTTACTCCTGCGCGAGTAACTTCTTGAGGTAATAAAGGAGTAGCTCTCGATACTCTATTTTGTACGTTAACAGCTGCTAAGTCTGGGTCAGTCCCTAATTTAAAAGTAATAGTAATGCTTGCACTTCCATCATTACTTGCAGTGGAAGTCATATACTCCATATCTTCAACACCGTTTATTTGCTCTTCTAATGGAATTACAACACTATTTAGAACAACATCAGCATTTGCACCTTGATAAGATGCATTTACAGATACAGTAGGTGGAGCAATTTCTGGATATTGAGAAACTGGTAAATTTATTAATCTTAAAAGTCCTAATAACACAATCATAATGGATATAACTGTGGATAGAACTGGTCTTTCAATAAAACGATTAAACATAAATATTTTTTCTAATTTAAATTTAGAAGAGTGGAATAAATTATTATTCAGCCTCTTTAATTTCAAAAGGTACTAATTCCGGATTAATGGTCTCGCCATTTCTTAAAGTATGTGCACCTTCAAATACAACTTTTTCTCCTACTACTAAACCGTCTTTTACTACATAGTTTTGACCGTCGTTATTGCTTAATACCTTCACTGCTTTTTGTTGTACATTATTTTCAGCATCCACGACATATACAAATTTTTGTCCCTGTACTTCAAAAGTACTACTTTGAGGTATAATGATATTGTTTTCAATATGCTGTGGAATTAACACTGAACCACTGCTCCCACTTCTTATAGTATAATCGGAGTTTGGAAAAGTAGCTCTTGCACTAATAGAACCTGTAGAGACATTAATTTGCCCACTTACAGTTTCTATAGTCCCGGTTTCAGGATAAATAGTACCATTGGCGAGTTTTAATTGTATGCCTTCTTTGTTTCGTAAATATTCTGCAAGCTGCCCTTGATGTATGCCAAATTCTAAAATTTGCTTTTCATTTAAAGAAAAATAAGCATATACTTTCCCAATATTAGAAACGGTTGTTAAAGGCATTGGAGTATTACCACTTACTAAACTTCCAATCTTATAAGGTATTGTTCCTAATACTCCATCTACAGGACTGTGGATTTTTGTATATTGGTAATTAGCCTTCGCATTGGTCAATTGTGCATTTGCTTGTACTAATATTGCTTGTTTAGAAGCTAAATTAAACTCGGCATTTTCTAATTCAAAATTACTAATAATATTACGCTCTACTAAAGGGCGAATCTTGTTTAATTCCATTTCTGCAGTATTTACATTTGCTTTCGCTATCTCTATATTTGCACGCGCTGAACGTAAATCTTGCTCATATTGAGGAGCTTCTATTTCAAATAATAATTGTCCTTTTTTTACAAAAGCACCTTCATCTACATGAATCTTAGAAATAAATCCATCGACTTTAGGGCGGATTTCAATATTTTGCTCTCCTTCAATAGAAGCAGGATAAATATTTTCTAAAGTTATATTGTGTTCCTTAATCTCAATTACTTTATATGTTCTTACAGATGGAGCATTCCCACCTGAATTCCCCTTTTTATCAGAATTGCAACCAATAAATAATAAGCTGTTTAGGAAGATAATTCCTAAACTCCATAGTGTCTTTGTTCTATGCATAATATGTGTTAGAAAATATATGTTATGTATTGTTGTAATAAAATAGTCTTGCAAATTTAGCAAATTCAAAGTGTTATTAATGTAAATAGGATGTAAATGTTTAGATTAGTTTAAATTAGATATGCATTTTCGATTTTTTTATTTATAAATGAATTGTTATTGCTATTATCTTTTCGATTTTTTTATTGTATATTGCAAAATATAAATTTTTAATGTGACCCATCAACAAATTACGAGTAGAATTCGCAAAGAAATTAATGTCTACTATAAATCTTTTAAAGAAAAGTATCCCATATTGCGATTGCAAAATTTATGGGGTTTCTTGATTTTTATTTTATCTATTGCCATTGTATCTAGTACCGCTATATTATGGTGGAAAAATATTATTCCTACATGGTTAATGATTATTGTGAATGCTTTTTTCTTTGGAGTATTACATGAATTAGAGCATGATTTAATTCATTGGATGTATTTTAAAAATAACAAAGTAATACATCATTTTATGTTATTAGTAATATGGATGCTTCGACCTATTACTATAAATCCATGGATAAGAAGAAAATTACATTATCATCATCATAAGTTTTCTGGAACGATTCACGATGTGGAAGAAAGAGGAGTTACTAATGGGGAGAAATGGTCTTTAAAACGTTTTTTATTTACTCCAGACTTAGTTATTGGCGGGCTCTTACGCGTTAATTCCCTTTTCAAAGATATTAAAAGAGAAATGAGAGAGGGGAGATTAAAAATGGAATTAGGGAATAAACTTAAAAGAAATGCAGTTCTAGGCCTTATTCCTGTTACTATAATTTCCCACGTGATTTTATATGTCTTCGTAATAATGAAAATTCTTAATAGTTTTTCTTTTGGTTTTATTGATACATCTAACTTTTTTACTGGTTTGAAAAATGTACTACAATTTTTGAATCCATATATTTACATCATTTTATTACCGAATGTTTTAAGGCAATTTTGCTTGCATTTAATAACTTCTAATATTCATTATTTTGCTGATGTAGAAGAAGGAAATGTAATTGAACAAACTCAGGTTTTAAACGTATGGTGGACATTCCCATTTCAAGTGTTTTGTTTTTTCTTTGGTTGGACACATGCTATTCATCATTTTGTAGTTCAAGAAACCTTTTATGTTCGTCATATTACAAGAAAAAAGGCACAAAAAATATTAAAAGCTAATGGAGTTCGTTTTAATGATTTAGGAACCTTTAGAAGAGCAAATCGATTCCATGAAATTGAACCACTATAAAATTTTTAAAAAATAAAAAAAGGGAATTTGACTTTCAAATTCCCTTTTTTTATTTAGTATATTAGCTTAGAATAAACTCTATATCTTCTTTGGTTAATCGCTTTAAAAAAGCATTTTCTTCGCTAGTAATTAAATCTTTAACAAGAGCTTTTTTACGATCTTGTAATAATAGGATTTTCTCTTCAATGGTATCTTTACATATCATGCGATAAGCAAATATATTCTTCGTTTGACCAATTCTATGTGTTCTGTCAATAGCTTGTTGTTCTACTGCTGGATTCCACCATGGATCTACAATATAAACATAGTCTGCTGCTGTTAAGTTCAATCCAACTCCACCTGCTTTTAAAGAAATTAAGAATACTCTACATTCTTCATTGTTCTGGAATTCTTGTATCGCTTTCTCTCTCTCTGCAGAACTAGTACCACCGTCAAAGTAAACATAGGGAATACCTAATTTTTCTAGCTCATCACGTATTAAATCTAACATCCCTAAGAATTGAGAGAAAACTAAAGATTTATGATTTCCAGTATGTTCTGTTAAGCTTTTTACCAACTCTGTAATTTTGACAGAATGATTTTCAAACTCTTCATCCTTTAATATAGCTGGAGAATCGCAAATTTGTCGTAAACGCATTAAGCCAGTTAAGACACTAAAACGTGCACTGTCAATTCCTTTCTCTTCTATAGAATCTAATATTTGAGAGCGGAAACTGTTTTTATATGCTTCATAGATTTTTCTCTGCTTTGCACCCATTTCACAGAAATATATCATTTCTGTTTTTTCTGGTAAATCTGGAGCTACCTGCTCTTTTGTTCTTCTTAATAAGAAAGGATTGATTATTTTACTTAATGTTTCCTTTGCTTCTTTTTGCTGATTTTTATCAATAGGATTAGCAAATTCATTTCTGAAAAACTCCATGCTTCCTAACATTCCTGGATTTAGGAAATTCAATTGTGAGTATAAATCAAATGTGTTATTTTGAACAGGAGTACCGCTTAATGCAATTCTATTTTTACTCTTTAATTCTAAAGATGCTTTCGCAACCTGTGATAATGGATTCTTGATTGTTTGCGATTCGTCTAAAACAATATAATCAAATTCAATCTCGGATAGCAACTTAACATCACTTCTTAATGTGCCATAAGTGGTTATTATTAGGTTTGTATCTGTTAAATCCTTAGTAGAGCGTGTCCTTCTTGGACCATGATGAATTAAATATTTGATATTGGGTGTATACTTTTTTATTTCATTTTCCCAGTTGTAAATTAATGTGGTAGGACAAGCTACCATAAATAATGCATTGGGATGCTTATTCAAATAATGCTGTAAAAAAGTAAGAGTTTGCAAAGTTTTACCTAATCCCATATCATCGGCTAAAATACCACCCCAGCCAGTTTCTTTTAGGAAGTTCATCCATTGGAAACCTGCTTCTTGATACGGTCGTAAAGTTGCATCTACGTTCTCTGGAATGGGAATATGATTAGGATTTTCAAAATCAAAGGAATGTAATCTTTCTCTTTTTGCTTCTAAATCATCTAATATCGCATAATCCTCTATTTCATCTTTGAAATTTTCAATTGCTGAAAAATGGAAACTATTTACGCGGATGGTATCAGGTTTTTGGATAGTACCTAATTTAAACATCATGCTATATTTCTCTAACCATTCTTCAGGTAATAAGCCTAAGCTTCCATCTTTTAGTTTTATATAGTTTTCCTGTTTTAATAAAGCTTTTCTTACATCTTCCAAACGTACTTTTTCTTCTCCAAAATGCAATTCTACATTAGTGTCAAACCAATCAATACCGGAACTAACATGAATTTTAGTCATAGGTTTGTGTTGGCTAATACGAATGTCTTTTAATTGATCTTGTCCAATTAAAACAACATTCATATTTTTTAAATTATCCATAAATTGAAAGTACCAACTGCCTTTTAATGCTTCTTTGGCGTTTAGCATAAATGATGCAGTTTTTCTACTTTCACGCATTTGCTCATGCGCATGTCTTAAAAAAGTTAAGAAGGTTTGCTCTGCAGCTTCATCTCTTTTTTGAATATGGATTTTCCCATCCTTAGCTGAAGTGATCTGACTATAATCTAGCCATTCTTTTTCTATGCTACCATTTTTATATGCAAATATTGGCTTGAAAACCAACATTTTATTAGTTTCTTTAAGATAAAGACGTAATTCAGGCTCTTCCTCTTCTTCGTAATGTACTAAACTGTCTGCAAATTCAATTTGAGTTTTAATACTTAAAGGAAGTACTTCTTTATTTAAATACTCATCCCAATCTTCTGCTTTTATGTGTAAAGTCTCCTTACCATCAAATAGAGCTAAAGCCTTTAATTCATCTAAATTTTCTGCAGTTAATATTTCATTCTTATGTATAATTAAAGCAGGATTGATAATTTTAATATCTTTAAAATTGATATCCTGATCTAAAATATTAAATGAAATTGATAATAGAATATCTTTTGATTTGGAATCAGTGTTAATAGTGATTTTTGTATAGAAAGAGTCAGTTGATAATGTAACCTTTTTTAAATTCTTTCTTTTGATATCTTCGTCTTTTTCTACAAAATAAATATAAGCGTAATCTTCAAACTGTTTTGCTATATTTTTATATCTAGGTAAAAGAAAATCCCAAACTTGATTTTGAACATCTTGATTTGGTCCCTCTTCTAATTCTCTAGGTAAAGACATCCAAAGCTCTCCAAAAGGAGAATTTCTCTTTAAAGTTTTTATTAAATTATCAGTACTTTGACGACGTAAAGCTGTGATGAGTACCTTTTCTCTATCGTTTAGTGTATTAGATGCAATATATTGATTAGGGTTTAGCAAGTCAACTTTACTATTATGCACTTGCTTTTCCTCATCAACATTCCCAGATATTAAATTGTACTCTGTATAAGGAAAGTGTTGTCCCATTGCTTGGATGGCAATTCCCATTACTTTGTTTTCCTCTTCTTTCTTCTGTTCTTCTTTTTTCTCTAAATCAAAATCAATTTTTTTAATTTTAGGGTCGATAACACGTAAGAAGGGTTTTCCTTCATGATAAGCAAATTCAAATTTACCTGTCAAATCATCTTCTAAACTATAACCATATAATGCTAAGAGTCGATTTTTTTCTGCATCCCAGTCGCGAATAGTTGCAAAATAATTTTCACCATGAGAATAAAACAATTGTAAGAATACAGCTGTTTTATGTACACATAAAGGGTATTGTTTCTCATCGCAAGTGCAGGAAGTGTCAAAAAAGCGTTCTTCGTTTTGCTTTAAAATTACATCAAAGGAATTATCATCCTTATCTTTAACTATAGCTTTTACTGTATCGTTTTTTCCCTCTAAAATTTGAATTTTTTCTTGAGAAATCAAATCAGCTGCGCGATTAAAAATACCTTGACTTGAAAATAATTTTAGGAAATGTGTAGTAATTTGACGCATACGTACTAAAGTATGCTTTTGATCATATTCTATTTTTTCCTCATCAAAATAACCAGATTGCAATAGTTCATTCAATTGGAATAAAGCAGCAGCTTCGTGACGGCAGACTGCTCCCATATTATATGGGCATTGACAACGGGTTCTGATCGTTCTAAATTCACTATATTTTTCTATTACTACTCTATAGTGATTATAATAAACATCATTTCTAACTCTAAAAACTACTTCTTCAACTAAAGGGTCATTTTCTATTAATTGCACACCGCTCGTATGAAAAATTTTCTTCCCTCTTTTAATAACCTCATCGGTGGCATTATGATAAATGTGCTTTAAAACTTCTGGTAATGACATAAATAATTATCTACGTTCTGAAAAAACAAAGTACAAAGATACGAAAAATGTAGGTCATCTTTGTAGCTTTAGCTTTTGAATTTTATTGTATGTGTTATTTTTTACTTTTATGATATAAGGTTGTGGATTGTATTAATCTTTAACTAATTGACGCTTATACAGTTGCACGGTATTTTGTAAGCCAAATGTTAATGCGTCAGAAATTAATGCATGACCAATAGATACTTCTAAAAGATTAGGAATATTTTTAGCAAAGTAAGATAGATTATTTAAATCTAAATCATGGCCCGCATTTAATCCTAAACCTACAGAGGCGGCAACTTCCGCACAAGATATATAATCTTCTATAGCTTTTTCGGGATTTTCCAAATAGTCTACTGCATATGCTTCTGTATATAATTCAATTCGATCTGTACCGCAATCAGCCGCAGCCTTAACCAAATCGACTTCTGGATTTAGAAAAATACTTACGCGAATGCCTTCTTTTTTAAATTGAGCTACAATCTCCTTTAAATAAGATTGTTCTTTTATCGTATCCCAACCTGCATTAGAAGTTAACTGTCCACGTACATCAGGAACTAATGTTACTTGATCCGGCTTGTTTTCTAATACTAAATTTACAAATGAGGATTCCTTAGGATTACCTTCTATATTAAATTCAGTACTTAAAAGAGGTCGTAAATCTCTAACATCTTGATAGCGGATATGTCGCTCGTCTGGACGTGGATGAACTGTAATGCCATCAGCCCCAAAACGCTCTATATTCAATGTGCTTTGAATCAAATCAGGGTTATTCCCTCCTCTACTATTTCTTAATGTCGCTATTTTATTGACGTTTACAGATAAACGAGTATTCATGTTCATATTTTAGGCAAAATTACGATTTTTTTAAATTATGATGAAATATTCAATTAATCCATATGGCTTTAAAGAGAATTATTATGATTAATTCATGATAAATCGTGAAATTGCATAAAAGAAATAGTTTTATATTTTATTGTCAGGTTATTTTAGGAAATTTTACTAACTTTTCCTAACAGAAAAAGAATTAGCTTTGCACTATGAATGGATTTATACAAAGTAATATTTCTAATTGGTTAGAAGGTTTAGAAATTAAGGATTTAAACCCTATGCAAGAAGCGGTGTTGAAAATAGCTGAAGGTGAAAAAGATATTCAATTACTAGCAGCAACTGGTTCAGGAAAAACATTAGCCTTTTTATTAGGTGTTCTTTCTAAATTAGATATTAATAAATATAGGGAAACACAAGCGTTAATTGTGGTTCCAACAAGAGAGCTAGCATTGCAAATAGAGGAAGTGTGGAGAAAAATGGGGGTGGGCTTAAAAATAACGGCTTGCTATGGAGGACATAAAAGAGAGATAGAAGAAAATAATTTGATCGAAGCTCCTGTATTAATAGTAGGTACGCCTGGAAGATTAGCAGATCATTTGCGAAGAGGAAATATTCAAACTAATACTATAAATACTTTAGTGCTAGATGAATACGATAAATCCGTGGAGTGGGGGTTTCAAGAAGAGATTGAAGAAATTGTGAGCAAAATTGAATATATAAATTTCGTCTTTTTAGCCTCAGCAACAAAAGCGGAAGAAATTCCGAGTTTTATTCCAATTAAATCTTTGGAAACTTTAGATTTTCGTGTAGAAAAAGAAGAGTCTGATAAAATAATACAAATCTTAGTAGAAGCAGAAAAGAAAGATAAATTGGAGGAATTGGTAAAACTCTTAAGTGCTCTAGGAGAACGAAGAAGTATTGTTTTTTGTAATCATAAGGATGTGGTTGAAAGAGTGAGTCAAAACTTAAAAGAATTAAAAATCCCTGTAGCTTCTTATCATGGGAGTATGCAACAGTTTGAAAGAGAATTGGCTTTATTTCAATTTAAAAGTGGTACTGTTAATTTTTTGATTACCACAGACCTGGCTGCAAGGGGATTGGATATTGATTATATAAGAAATATAATCCACTTAAATTTACCTGCTGATGCTGCGACATATACGCATAGAAATGGTAGGACGGCTAGGCAAGAGCGGACAGGAAGTATTTATATTATGCAATATAAAGAAGAGCAGTTACCTGATTTTATAGAAGTAGATAAAATTTGGGAATGGAAAGAGTCAGAGAAGCTGAAATTGCCGGAACGTTCAAAATGGTCTACAGTATATGTGCCTTTAGGAAGAAAAAATAAATTGAGTAAAGGAGACTTTGTAGGTTATTTTATTAATAGAGGGGGGGTGAAATTTGAAGATATAGGTTTGATAGAAGTGAAAGATTTTATATCTTATATTGCAATTAGACGTTCGAAAGTGGGTTATGTTCTTGAATTAGTAAAAAAAGAACGAATTAAAAATAAAAAAGTGAAAATGCAATTAGTTAAATAAGATATTATGAGATATTTCCAAAAGCTTGTTTTTCTTGCTTTAACCATGTTTATGGTTTTGAATTCCTTTGCACAATTAAAGGAAGAAGAGAAAGTATTACCTAAAGTGCAAGAATTAAAACAAGAAGGTCACTTTGAGGAAGCTATCTATTTATTGAAACCCCTTTATGAGAAAAGTCCCTTTGATCAAAACCTATATCATGAATTATTAGAATTATATCGCAATGCTAAGAATTATAAAGAGGCACATGAATTAATAGATTATATGCAAAAAATACGTAGGGAAGATAAAGTAGTATGGGTGGATAAAGCGTTATTGTATTTTGAAGAAAATAAGAAAAAAGAAGGACAAATTTGGATGGATTCTATCATGAATAACTTGCCTAATAACAAAATAGCCTTAGAACAAATAGCAAATAAATTCCAAAAAAATGAAAAATATCTTGAAGCCATTGAGGTGTATGAAAAAGGACGAGTATTAAGACGCGTTGATTGGTTGTTTGCTTCCGAATTAATGCATGCAAGTTTGGAATTAGGAGATTTAGAAAGAGCAACTAACTACGCTTTGGACATGATATGGGTTCCTAGAAACCAAATAGAAGATGTGCAAGAAGCAATGGTTCGAATATTAGATATAGATGAGAAAAAAGGAGAACGCATTTTAAAAAAAGAAATTCGAAAAAAAATAAAAGAAGAACCGACTAATTATCGGTGGAATGAATTATGGAATTGGTTTCTTTTAACGCAAGGAAGTCATGAAAATGCTGTAAAAGCAATGATTGATTTAGATAAATCTTTAGAAGAAGAAGGGCAGAGGCTTTTACCTATGGCGCACCATTTTATTAGAAGTAAAGAATTTGGATGGGCATATAAATTATTGGATGAAATAGAAAAAAAAGGGAAAAATACTGCTGTATATAATCTTGCAAAGATTGCTTATTTAAATGCTTTATTAGATGAATATGCTTATTTGTATCCCCAAAAAGAAAAAGACTCTGTAATAATTAAAAATAGATTTCAAGAATTTTTAAAAGATAATCCAGAATATAAAGAGCAGGATTTATATAGAAGATACATTCGTTTTGAAGTTGATTATTTAAAAAATATCAAGTGGGCTTTAAAGGAAGTGGAATCCTTTATTGAAAAACTTAAATTCAGTAATAATAAAGAGTTGTATTTACAAGCTAAATTAGATTGGGCTGATTATCTTATTTATGATGGACAAGTTTGGGAAGCAACCTTAATTTTGGGGCAGATAGATAAAGAAGATCCACAAGGAAGTTATGGAGAGTGGAGCCGTTTTAAAAATGCAGAATTAGCTTTTTATAGAGGAGACTTTACTTGGGCTTTAGAAGTATTAAATATTTTAAAAGCGAGCACTACAAATTATATTGCTAATGATGCAATTGATTTGTCGGTTTTAATTAGTGAAAATAATGACACTAAGATTAAAAGAGATGCTTTAAAAGTTTTAGCTGCTATTAAATTAAAGAATAAAAGATTTTTGCAAAAAGAAGTTTTAGCCAAAATTCAAGAATTGAGAAATACGGAGCAGCATAAAACTTTAGAAGATTATTATTTGTGGGAAGAATACTTGGCTCACAAGCAAATGGGAGCATGGGGAAATGCAAAAAAAGCTTTAAAATTACTATTGGAACATCAAAAAGAAAGTGTTTTAGCAGACGAAGCTACTTTTTATTTAGCAGTATTATATGAGCAACAAAGCAATAGTCCTGAGAAAGCTTTGTTTTATTATGAAGAGTTACTTTTAAACTATCCTTCTAGTACTTTTGTCATACATAGTAGAAACGCAATTGCTCGTTTACAGCGATTGCATAAAAACTTATAATGTTATGATGTTAAAACTGTTTAATAAAAAAGCTTTTATGCTTTATTTTCTCTTTGTATGTCTAATTGCTTCATCAAGTTTATATGCGCAAAATACCTTTTGTGGAATTGAGAATAAAGCTATTAACCCTGGAGAGAAATTAACTTTTAAAGTATATTATAATGTTAGTGCTTTATGGGTAGGGGCAGGAGAGGCCATTTTTACTACAAGGGAAACTAAATATGAAGGAAGGGATGCCTATCATATTGTAGGAACAGGAAGTACTTATAAATCTTATGACTGGTTTTTCAAAGTTCGTGATCGTTATGAGACCTATATTGATAAAGAAAGATTATTACCTTTGCGATTTTTAAGAGATGTAAATGAGGGTGGCTATTCTTTTACTAACGATGTGCGTTTTGATCACAATCTTAATAAAGCAAAATCAAAAGGAAAAGAATTTAAAACTCCAGCTTGTGTGCAGGATGTATTAAGTGCTATTTATTATGCTAGAAATATTGATTATTCTAAATATAAAGTTGGAAGTAGAATTCCATTTAGTTTATTCTTAGATGATGAAGTGTTTTTTCTGCATATAAGGTATTTAGGTAAAGAAAAAATAAAAACTAAGTATGGAACTTTTAATGCAATAAAAATTGCGCCATTATTAATTGAAGGGACAATTTTTAAGGGAGGAGATGAAATGATGGTATGGGTAAGTGATGATGAAAATAAGATACCATTACGCGTGGACAGTCCTATTTTAGTAGGAAGTATAAAAGTTGATATGATTGCTTATGAAAACTTAGCTTTCCCATTAACTAGCTTAATTAATAAAAGATAATCTATTTGCTTTATAATAGTATCAATCGAAATTAAACAATCTCTGCCTGAAAAGTTGTATTTTTGTAAAAATAATAATCTTATGGGAGTAATAGTTAATAAAGTTGCACAGAGTGGAATTATTACTTTGGATTTGGAAAATTTTAAATATAAAGAAGAAATTTTATCATTTGATTTAGAGCCGTTTTTGTTTAAGGGAATGATTTTGCGAGAAAAAGATTTTAGGCAAGCTGTAAAAGAATTTGATTGGTCGATTTATGAAAATAAAAAAGTTGCTGTATTTTGTTCTGCAGACGCTATCATTCCAATGTGGGCTTATATGTTGATAACGACATATTTAAATGGTGTAAATGGAAAGGCAATATTTGGAAAACCAGAAGAAGTAGAGGAGGTATTATTAAAAGAGAATATCCAAGCAATTAATGAAGAGGAATATCAAGATAAAAGAGTGGTAATTAAGGGGTGTAGCGACAAGCCTTTGCCAGAATCTGCTTATGTTGAAATATCAAAAAAATTATTGCCTGTAGTTAAAACATTAATGTTTGGAGAACCTTGTAGCACAGTTCCAGTTTATAAGCAAAAGAAGAAATAAAGATGTTTAATGAAGGTCCTTTAGATTTTACGGCAATTGATTTTGAAACAGCGAATGGTAGGTATGAAAGTATTTGTCAAATAGGATTGGTGCGATTTGAAAATGGAGAAATTGTAAAAGAAATTGATTGTTTAGTAAAGCCACCAGAAAATTCCTATCATTGGGGTAATTCTCGTGTTCATGGCTTAGGAAGTAAAGACACTAAAAATGCGCCAACTTTTGATAAACTTTGGCATTTAATGGAGCCTTACATATTTAGAAAAAGAATAGTAGCACATAATTCGCAATTTGATGCGATGTGTTTAAGAACGGTATTAAAATATTACAATTTAGATATTCCACCTTTTGATACGGTTTGCACGGTTAAGATTTATAAAAAAAATCTTAAGAAACTCTGTGAAGAGCATGATATAGAATTGATGCATCATAATGCTCTTTCGGATGCTAGAGCTTGCGCTGCACTTTATATGAAGTATTTAAAGAAGCAGAATATATAAATAAATGACAGAATTAAATTAAGTGTAAATAGAGGAGTTTTAAATATGAATTTTGAATTAGATTGTAAACAGTGTACCAATCACAATAAATCAATATTCTGTAATGCTAAGGATTTGGATTTTTTAAATAAATCTAAAATATCTTCTGATTATAGAAAAGGACAAACTATTTTTAATGAAGGCACTACACCATTTGGATTGTATTGCATAAATCAAGGCAAAGTTAAAATATCCAAACCCACCGATGATGGTAGAGAATTGATCATTCGTCTTGCAAAATCAGGAGATTTAATTGGATATAAAGCACTTTTGAGCGGTGAAAAGTACACTGCTTCAGCAATTGCATTAGATGATAGTTCCGTTTGTTTTATTCCTAAAGATGCTTTTTTAGATATTTTGAAAAAAGACCATAACCTTTCGCTTAAATTAATGAGCTTAATAAGTTCTGAATTACGTAAAGCGGAAACCAAGGTCGCACAATTAGCACATAAACCTGTGAGAGAAAGATTAGCCGAGACACTACTTTTATTAAAAGAAACTTTCGGTCTTAAAGAAGATGAAAAGACATTAAATGTGGAGCTTTCTAGAGAAGAAATTGCAAATATTGTAGGTACTGCTACGGAATCAATCATAAGAACTTTATCAGAGTTCAGAAAAGATGGAATTGTAGAATTAAATGGGAAAAATATTACTATTGTTAACAAAAATCTCTTGATAACTAGAGCTAATCTCCAAGAATAATTTTTTTAACTTTTAATCAAACTTTCTATTATTTAAACAGTCTAAGTATATAAAAATGTATCTTTATTATGTATTGGAAAAAAATCTTTGCCTGTTTAATATTATTAATAAGCTTTCCATTCCTCGTGGAAGCTAAAAAGCCAACAAGTACCATTACTTTCTACAGTCATGATGGCTCTGTTTTACAAGTTACAGTAAATGGACGTACATATAAAGCAAGAGCTTCACAATTAACTTTAGCCAATATCCCTGGAAGACGAGCTAGTGTTGAAATCCATGTTTTACGACCATTTCAAGATGGGAAAGGTGCAGCTTTACAGCGAGTATATACAGGAAGTTTGAAAATAGAAAGAGGAGAAAGATATTGGGCAGAAGTGCAAATAGATAAAAGAGCAATTAAGCTCAGTAAATCAGCTCCTAATCAATATAGTCAAGGCGCTTTACCTTATAATATTGAAAATGAATATGATGAAAGTAATGCAGAAATGAATAATATGCAGCAACAAGAAGCTTTGGCTGCAAACCCTTTAGCATTGGAATTGATTGAGAAAATGCAAAAAGTAGATGCGGATAGAGAAAAGTTGCAAATTATTCAGAATTTTTCGAATAAAGAATGGACAGTTCCCAGTATGGTGTTGATTATGGATGCGTTGCTTTTTGATGAAACACGCTTGCAATTTTTAAAAAGTCAAAATATTGAACAGTTGAGTCTAGGTCAAATTGCTACTCTGCAAGAACATTTAACTAGTGAAGAAGCAAAAGAAACCTTGGAGCAGTTGAAGTAAAAATTAAAAGTTAAATGATTAACTTAATAAAGGAAAATTGCAAAACTTTATCAATTGAGCAAAAATGATATTAATATACAATGAGTTTATCAGAATATCTCTTGAATAAGCTCATTGTATATTAAAAAATAATCTTTTTAAAAAGCCAAAACAATCCACTTAATACTATGGATAAAATTATCATACTTGTTATTGGCATATAGAAGGAAAATCCAGGTTTTTCAATTCGGATATCACCAGGTAAATTTCCAAACCAAGAAAAGTTTAAAGAGGTAAATTCTAGCAATAAGCCAATCCCTAAAAGTAAAGCACCTATAAAAATCAATATTTTACCCATGTTATTTATCTTATTCCATTAAAACTTTCCAAGCTAAATCTAAAAGCCCTTCAGATATAAGATTTTTAGCTAAATGATGTTTTTCTTCCAAAGAATTAACTTTCTCAAAAGCTGCGTGCCAATTTTTAGGAATTTCAACAAGTTTCAAATCTGGAATCTCAGTGCAATTAGCCAAAATTCCCAAATCATTCCCTGTTAATATAGTGCTGTTTTTTATTGCATCAGGTAGTTTATCAACTCCCATTCCCAAATGTCTATTAGGTTTTGGTACTTCAAAGATAGAATCCCCAGAAGCTCTACTATAATAATCTAAGCCCAATCTTGCCACCAAATCAATTTTATGAGGGTCTATATCTCCATTGTTATTTAATATTTCTTCTTTAACATGAATCTGAATTACTTCACATAGAATTAGATTAGCACCACCACCTTCTTCTCCTATAGCATGAACATCTATTACTTTACATTCAATTTGCACAGGGCTTTCCTTTACCCGAAAAGGAGCAACGCTTTTGGATGCAATAGGCGTAAAGCCTGATTTTGTAAACTCATTCACTCCAGTGGGATATTCACAGCTACTTAAACTCATTTGTTGTACCATATCATAATTCACAACATTAATCACCACCTCTTTTGTTTGAAGAATATTTTCTAATGTATCTTTAGTGGTATTATCACGCATTCTTCTTAATGGAGAAAATATTAAAAGAGGAGGCTTGCTGCCAAACAAGTTAAAAAAGCTAAATGGTGATAAATTTGGATTTCCATCTTTATCTATCGTGCTTGCAAAGCATATTGGTCTTGGAGCAACACTTGAAGTTAATAAACTATAAAATGCTCGGGTATCGGTATTTTTCGCTAAAAAGGATTTCATTTTCTCTTAATTTCTTTGCAACAAAGATAACAAATGTTATGTAAATCAGAGAAACTTGCCCTTCCTTCCAATTTTAAAAAATATGTCTTATTTTAAAAAAATTGAAATAAATATAAAAATTTACGAACTTCGTAAGTTTTAAAAGAATATTCTTTACGTGCTGAAAGTATTTAAAAACCATAACCCTTATATTGTTATTTTATTATTTCTAAGTGCAATAATTTTTAAGTTTAAATATCTTGCGATAGATAGTGCTGTAGCAATATGGGAGCAGAATGCATTATTTGCTTATTTAGGATTAGAATACGTTAAATTGAATTCATTTTGGATTAAATTTATTGTATTTGTAAATTATTTAGGACAGGCATTGTTTCTAAATCATATCGTGTTGAAAGCAAATCTTTTTCCTTTTAAAAGTTATTTGCCTGCATTTACATTCCTTATGGTATCCACTCTAATTCCTGAATGGAGTGTATTAACTCCTGCATTATTAAATAATTGGTTAATATTAATAGCATTAAATTATTTAATGCATTTTCATGAAGAAGATAGAAAAATTAAAAGAATATTTAATGCAGGTTTGATAACTGGAGTATCCACATTAATTGTAGGTTCGTCTTTGGGTATGTTGCTGGTGTTTTTATCCGCAATTGCCCTGCTCAGTACATGGAATTTCAGAGAAACCTTATTATTGATATTTGGATTTTTAAGTCCTTATTATTTATTGGCTGCAATTTTGTTTTTACAAGATAAATTGGACGTG
>Ga0079225_10000353_pt1 | contig 24499 bp, 23 predicted proteins | sample Poulit2012_FD_76344 | JGI IMG/M metagenome (GOLD analysis project Ga0079225, IMG submission 76344) | Agricultural soil microbial communities from Georgia to study Nitrogen management - Poultry litter 2012 | ecosystem: Environmental > Terrestrial > Soil > Agricultural land | place: USA: Georgia... | reverse complement strand
GCCGGACATATTTACAAATTAGTCGCTATTTAAAGGCCGTCTTATGGAAACCAGCATATATTTGGGTTCGAAAAATCAAAGGAAAAGGCGTCCCGTAAAGCTTTTAAAGAACTTGTTGCACTTGCCGCTAGCTATAGTTAAAAAATGGGTGTTTACTACCTTCACTTTGGTATTTTAACTTTTTTTATTTTACACTTGTGAATGTAGTCGGAATACTCTTACAATCTTTATGCGACGCTAGTGTCCAAATCCCTTAAAAATCTTTAATACAGTACCAATTACATCACTTTTTAACTATATATTCAAAAAAGTGTCCTGTAGAACGCTTTAGTTATTTTACCCTTTTTAGACAATGTAAATAAAAGAAAGATTGTCTATAAATGAAGAAGTAATTTTCAAGTAAATTGTTGATAAACACCTTCGTGTAAGCAACAAGAGAGGAATATAACATTAGAAAAGTTAGCTTAAAATATCAATATGGATGACAAGCATCTTGTAGAATTGAAAGAGGAGAAAGGTCACCGGGTGGCCTTACATTATCAAAGATACAGATGAGCTTACAGTTAAATTCTGATGTTTATCTCAAAGAATGAATGGCTTGTTTATTTCATCTAAACATTTTGTCTTTGAATTGCTTATCAATAACCCAATGTTACCATTCAAAAAATTTTATACTCATGCTATAATTAAAATACAATCTAAAAGAAGGGGAATGTTATGCATGCAGAATTTTGAAAGAGTAAAAGCATTTAAGAAGTTATACAGTTTGCTTATTTTTTATTCCGAAAATAGAGATCAACCTGTCGAAGAGGGGTTTAATTTTTTAGAAGAAGTTAAAGACTTATGTCATACGCTTGATTTAGATTATAAAACATTTATAAAAGAGATGCATTTAGATAGTTTTATTGATTAAAATAATGTAAAGGTTTGATCATTCAATAATTACATACAAAATTAGAACATTACAATCTAGAATAATTGACCGTTTTAACGAGTTGCTAGGTCTTCAACCAATGGTCCTCCTAGATTCAAGGCTTAGTCAACGACATCGAGTCTAAGCCTTATATGAGGCTCATCTAGTACTTACCTCTCGTGATTGACTATAGCCACCAAGAGTTTCAGCTTACCGCATCAACAATCATAACTCAGATATAAATATCAAGTTAATTATGTACACTTTTGATTAAATGTGTTTTGCAAGCAAGAAGTCGAGAAGATTGCAAAGAAAAGTTTAGAACTTTGCCAGCCCTCTATTTTATTGTGATTGATGATTCGAAAGTGCATGTTTTACACGATAACTATCTCCAGTGAAACTTAAGATATGAGCATGATGAATCACGCGATCAACCAATGCTGCTGTTAAGCGTGGATCTACAAATATACGATTCCATTGGCTAAACTCTAAATTAGATGTAATGACAAGGCTTCGCCTTTCATACCAATCTGATATCAGTTGAAATAGTAATTCGGCTCCTTCGGCACTAAATGGGACATATCCCATTTAGTCCAAAATAATCGTATCTACCTTATTAAATTTGTTACGTAATTGCTGAAAGCGCCCTTCTTTCCATGACTTTTCGAGTAGTTCAACCAAGTCAGCGACTCGATAAAAACGAACCTCACATCCGTTTCTACAAGCTTTACGTCCTAACCCAGTGACAAGATGAGATTTTCCCGTCCCAGGCGCCCCTGTCAAAATTACATTCTCTTTCTTTTCAATAAAACTAAGCAACTCCAGACGCTCCCTATCGAGTTGTGGTGGAAACCGGATGTTATCATTCCACTAATAACCTTTTAGTTCTTTTTCATTCATGAATTTTGCCTTTTTAATAAAGCGCTCTCCTTTGGCGACTTCTCTAAGTTCCAATTCTTGCTGCAATAATAATGTTAAGTATTGCTCTGGATTATCAAAAGGTATTTTTTCATATATATCTGCTACGTACGCCAAACGAAGTGATTTACACTTCTCTTTGATTGGATTAATCATTTTACACTTCCTCCCTTGATAATGAATCACTCAAAGGCTGAAGGGAATCATATATATTCCAATTCACATCATAAGGGTGTTCAATAGAATCATGAAATGATTCCCTGTCATCTTTCTCTATCGGTAACAATTCATAAAACCGATTATCTATTTCTTGCATATCATACTTCACAATCAGGCTTACTAACCATTCGGTACGTTCTTTTCTAAGTTTCATGGAATCACTATTTAAGTAATGAGCAATTCTACCAGGAAGATAAGGAAAGTAACGAGAATATATTATCGAGCTCGGTTTTCTCAACCAATTTTTCAATATTGATTGCCATAGAATTTCTCTTGTTTTATTCATATAAGGCCTAGGGCCTTTAGAAAGTAACTCTCCATTTGGAGACACGACTTTATAGTGATCCCAATACGTGATTAAATACAGTTTGTTATAGTGATAACTCGTTGGTACGTGAACTGCAACACTATCAATCGTTATTTCACCATATTTATTAGCTGTTATCATTGTTTCTTTAAATACAGAATATTCCGTTTGAGGTAATGCTAAACCATATTTCTTTTCTTCTTTCATTAACTCTTCGATTTTGATGTCTTTCTTATAATGTTTTCGTTGATGATCCTTCTTACAATGCTGCCATAATAGATCTCGTAAGTGTGCTAAATCCTGAACCACAGATGAGGGAGTGAAAAAGTTGTATCGCACATAGCCTACTTTGTTTTCAACATGCCCTTTCTCATTTCCTTTTCTGGGATTACAAGCTTGTGCCTCAAATCCATAATGACTTGCAAAACGTTGAAAAGCCTCTGTAAAAATTGTTTCTTGCTGACTACCGCTAGCTTTAACAACTGCAGCTGAAAGATTATCTAAACGTAACTTTCTTGGGACAAATCCTGCTTGATTGAAGAGTATTTTTATAGCTTCTAGAAAACACTCCTGATTTTCTGTAGGTAAAGGCGTCACAAACCCACTATTACTAAAAGGAAAACTCATAACTAAACAATGAATGTCCTTTACTTTGCTTTTCTGTATGACTTCCGTAATACCAAAGTCTATTTGAGCTTCTGCAGGAGGATGTGTTAACCTTTCAAATTCTTCTTTTATATCCTCAGCTTCATCCAACATTTTATCTTTCCAGTCCGCAAAAAAGTTACAAATGGTTCGGTAAGAACCAGGAAAATCCAACTGTTGTCACTGTTCAAATATATTTTTATTGTTTCTTCTCAGTTTCTTTTTGAGAGCAAAATCCTCCATTAGCCAATCAGAGACAATTTCTCCCCATTTATCTTCGTACATCATACCAGTCTTTTTTCGTGTGCTCTCTTTGGGTAATTGATCTTCATCAGCATATTTTTTGATGGTTTCCCAACAAAATCCCGTGCGTTTAGAAATTTCGTTGATTGATAGTGATTTTATATTTCTCATTTTTTTGATATAATTGATTTCAGGCATTGCTAGCATCCTTTCATTTCCTCCCACCATTAATTGCTTAGTCACTTTTAACGGTAGGATATTTTGATGGGGCTGGCAAGCCTTTTTTATTTGTGCAACGTTCTAATATTTTGGTTGCAATACTCTCTACTTTTATTATGCATTAAACAACTAGTACATTTCGTGTCATTGAGTGGTAAAAAGGATGTCACTAATGGTACATTTCAATGGTTGTAATCAGAGTCCGTTATACAGACTATAATCACTGTTATCTCACTAATGCGGAAGAATAATCTCTTGAAATATAAAACTGGAAAATGACTTTAGCTAGTTCAAACCCACAGCTAAAGCCACTTATTCTCAAGTTCATAATTTTATAATATTTTAACCTTTAGGTGTTACTAATTGTCCATTCACGCCTGAATTTACTTTCCCATTCTTCATTATTGTAGCTCCATTTACTATTGTCTGCACAGGCTTTCCTTTGATGTTAAAGTGGTCATAAGCAGATACTTTACTTTTGCTATGCAAATCTTTATTTTGAATGGTAAATTCTTTTTCCATATCGACGATTGTAAGATCCGCGTCTGACCCGACTTGAATAATCCCCTTTTGTGGAAAAACACCAAATTGTTTTGCTGGATTTTCAGCTAGTAATGAAACTAACTTCTCAAGTGTTATTTTCTTTTCAGACACAGCATCCAACATTAATGGTGCCAATGTTTCCACTCCACACATACCAGATGGTATCGACCACAAATCTCCCTCTATTTTTTCTTCGGCTGTATGTGGAGCATGATCGGAACAAACAAAAGTTATTGTTCCATCTGATATCCCCTCCCAAAGTGCATTTTGATCACTTTTACTTTTTACTAATGGATACACTTTCATAAAATTGCCAACCTCTTCAAAGTCGTCCTCTGTTAAAAATAAGAAGTGTGGACATGTTTCACCAGTAATTGGATATCCTTCTGCTTGCGCTTCTCTAATTAACTTGACACCTTCCGCAGTACTGATATGCAGAACATGTAGCCTTGCACCAGTCGCTTTAGCTAGAGAAATACCTGTTTGAATTGTTAAAACCTCTGCTAAGTGTGGTCTAGAAGTTAATACAGTTTGATAGTCACTTTTCCCCGTTTTTTTCATCTCTTCTGTTAAATGATTGATAAGTTCGCTATTCTCAGCATGGATGGCAAAAGTTTGCCCAGTCTTTGCAACCTCTTTTAACATTGCATAAACCTCTCCATCATCACATGGAGGAATAACATCAACCATATCATCTGTATAATTATAGATTAATTGATACGTATTTTCATCTACAGCGTAGCCCCAAAAGTATTTAAATCCAATTACTCCTGCATGATGTAAATTTTGTAAATCACCTATATTTAAATCTCCTAAACAAATTCCCCATAATCCGAAATTGACGTGTGCTTTATTTTTTAAGTTTTTTACTTGATTATTAAAGTTTTCGCTATTATTTACTGGAGGATTTGTATTTGGCATCTCAAACACTGTTGTTATTCCACCTGCTGCAGCTGCTTGTGTAGAATGAAAGAAATCTTCTTTGTATGTTGCACCTCCATCCCGAGAATGAACATGTGTATCAATTAGTCCTGGTAAAACTTGAAGTCCAGAGGCATCTGTATTTTCCTTTGCTTCCCCTGGTAGTTCTTCATCAGTTATTGCAGCTATTTTACCATCCTTTATATAAATATTTGTATTGTATCGAGAGGCAGGAGTTATTATTTCTCCTCCTCTAATAACGTGATCCCAATTCATATATTACCTTCCCCTTTACTAATAAATTTACACTTGAAAAGTAGTCTGCTCATCTATGGATGGTATAACAACTTTTCCAATCAAATCATTTATATCGTCAACTGCATATGCATGCATATGCTCTTTAATCCTATCTACAATATCAATCATAGCCACTGGATTAATAAAGTTTGCTGTACCTACTTGGACAGCCGTAGCTCCTGCCAAAATCATTTCAATCGCATCTTCAGCATTCATCACTCCACCACAGCCTACAATTGGAATGGAACAAACTTGCCGGACTTGATAAATTAAACGTACAATTATCGGCTTAATTGCCGGGCCTGAAATTCCACCTAATACATTTCCTATTTTAGGCTTGCGAGTATGAACATCAATTGCCATAGCGAGTAACGTATTAGCGACATTTAATCCATCTGAACCTGCTTCTTCACAAGCTTTTGCTATTTCCTGAATACTTGTCACATTAGGAGTAAGTTTAGTAATAAGTGTTTGATCTGTAACCTCTCTTACTTTTTTAATAAGTTCATAGGAAATATCTGCATTCATCCCATAAGCCTCTCCATCACCTTTTAAATTAGGGCAAGAAATATTTAATTCAATACCAGATACCCCGTCTGCTTTCCCAATTATCTCTGACATTTCGGCAAATTCATCCACTGAGTCAGCAGAAATACTAGCAATTAATGGTGTGCTATATTCTTTATAAGCAGGTATAATATGTTCCAAATAATATAGCAAACCTTTACTTTGTATTCCAATCGAGTTAAGCATTCCACCATTTACTTCACAAACTCTTGGTGTGGCATTTCCACCTCTCGCATGTTTCGTAATACTTTTAGGAACAACCGCACCTAACTTATTAAAATCCATCACACTTCCCATTTCATCTCCGAATGCTCCAGATGCTGGCATAATTGGATTTTTTAAATGTATACCACCTATTTGAACTTCTAATTTTGGTTCAATCATTATAACACCACCTTATCTAACTCAAATACAGGACCATCTTTACATACCCTCAGGGGTTCTATTTTATTATTAATTTCTACATCACATACACATGCATAGCAAACCCCCATTGCGCAACCCATATGTTCCTCTACAGCGATTTGAGCTGGAATGCTTCTTTCCATAGTCATTCTTTGCATTAACTTCGACAGTCGTTTAGAACCACATGTAAATCCAGCGTTAACGTCATGATCATGAAAAATTTTAGTCATAATTTTTTCAACGCTTTCAACATCACTTGTTCCTTCTTCTTCTGTAACTTTATAAACTTCAGCCCCAAATCCTTGTAATGTTTTCGCTGCCAAAAGGTCATTTTTACTTCTTGCACTCAGAATTGCTACACATTGAATGTTTTTTTCAGCCGCTTCTTGCGCCAGAGCTGCGAGTGTAGCGATGCCTACACCTCTCGCTAAGAGCAAAATCGTATCCCACTCTTTTTCTATTGTAAACCCAACACCAAGAGGCCCAAAAACATCTAATTTTTCTCCAATTTTTTTTTCAGTAAGCCTTATAGTCCCCAGACCTTTTACTAAATATAAAAACTCTATTGTTTGAGTATCTTGATTAATTCTGTAAATACTAAACGGTCTACGTAAAAAAGGGAATGATTCATCTATACATTTTATATTGAAAAATTGTCCTGATGTAATTTCACTTGTAAACTCTTCAGCATCAACAACCATATGCCAATATCTCTCACTAACTTTAACATTCGATAGTATTTCTAACTGTTTTACATACATTTCTTTCACTCCTTAAGTATGGGACTGTTCTTGATACGAGACTCTTTCATCATTATATCTATTAAAACTTTCACTCCTTGAATTATTTGTTCCATCGAAGTAAATTCATCTTTGTTATGACTTAATCCATCCTTGGACGGAACAAAAATCATCCCAGTCGGACACATTGTAGCTAGATTCATCGCATCATGTCCTGCTCCACTTGACATTTCATTATAAGGGAAGCTAAGAGAATTACAGGATTCTCTTAGAGACTGAACGATGCTTTCGTCAATTTTGATTGGAATTTCATCACTTAGTTCTGTAACACTTATTTGTAAATTACGACTCTTTTCCATGTTCGTAATCGTTTGCAACAACTTTTGTTTCACCCTATTTTTTGATGTTGCGGAAGTACTACGAATATCTATTTTCATTTCTGCTTTTCCTGGAACGACGTTCATTGCACCTGGACTAACTTTACATTCACCAACTGTCGCAACTGTTTCATATTTAGCTTCTTTTTGAACGATTTCTTCTAAAGTTAATGCAATTTCAGTTGCTCCCAAAAATGCATCCTTTCGATAATTCATTGGAGTCGTGCCCGAATGAGCTGCTTGACCATTAATTAAAATGTTAAATCTTGTCGGAGCTGCAATTCCTGTAACGATCCCGATTGGAACTGATGTTTTTTCTAATACAGGTCCTTGTTCAATATGAAGTTCATAAAATACTTTAATTTCACTATTTTCACGTTTAGCAGCTTTTAAGTTCTCAATATTGATTCCATATGCTGTAGCTGCTTGGTTTAGTGTTATTCCATTCTTATCTACCAAGTTTTTAATATTATCATTTTCTATCAAACCTACCATCACTTTACTTCCTATTGTCGCAACTCCAAACCGTGCAGACTCTTCACATGCAAAAATTATCACCTCTATAGAATGTTCTGTTTCAATTTCATTCTCATTTAAATAGCACACCAATTCCAGACCTGCCAAAACTCCTATAGTGCCATCATATTTTCCACCATTATAAACAGTGTCTATATGAGAGCCACATGCTACCGCTGGAAGTGAAGAATCTAATCCTTCACGACGAGCAATGACATTACCAATTTCATCTACTTTTACACTCATGCCTTCATCTTTAAATAGATTAATTAAATGTGAAATTGCTTTGCGTTCTGTTTCACTATAAGCTAACCGATTTATTCCTTTGTCTGTTAAACCAAACTTATTTAATTCTTCTAACGCTCTTTGAAAACGCTTTATATTCAATGTTAAACCTACTTTCTATTAAAATTGGAAAATATAACTTTTATTTTAATTTAAAACCTTGTTCTTCGATAAATCTCCTTAAATTGGGTCTTCTTGGTGCACTTAAATATTGTGCCATTTGCTTAGTCCACCCATCCGTTCTTTCTCCACTAGTTCTTCTCGTATAGTAATCAGATGATATTTCTTCATATTCTAGTAATCCGTCCATTATGTGAGCCGTTTTATATTCTTCTTCATGAATCACTACTCGCTGTGGTAATCTTGGTTTTTGCCATACATTTTGCGCAGGATAGCCTAAACACATTCCCATTATCGGAACAGTCAGTTCAGGTAAATGTAATAACTCGGATACTTCTTTAGGATTGTTTCGAATACCGCCTATCATCACTCCGCCTAACCCTATGGAACGAGCAGCTATAAAAACATTCTCGGCTGCTAAAGCTGTATCTACAGCACCTACCAATAGGTTTTCAATTTCATCTATTTCAATATTTGCTTGATACATTTCACTTGAAAGCTTTAAACGATAAAAGTCTAAACAAAACACAAGAAATACGCGACAACTTTCTATATATTTTTGATTACCACATAGAACAGAAAGCTTGCGTTTTTTCTCATTATTTCTTATAGTGACAATGCTATATGCCTGTATATTATGAGAGGAGGGAGCCCACTGCGCTGATTTGTATAATTCCTCTAGCACTTCATTTGTAACCGGTTTATCAGAATATTTTCTAATTGAACGATGACTTTGTATAAGTTGTAGTATGTTATTCATGAAATTCTCCTCTTTATTATTTGTTTAATGGAATAATCCGATTTTTTTGAATATAAATGTCAAAGGTTAGTTTGTTTAATCTTATAATTTAATTATATAGTTTAATTTGAATTATGTCATTGTTCGATTAGACAAAAAAAAGAGCAATACATTATCTATTTTGATAATCATTGCTCAATAAATCTTGTACTTTTAAACCTAAATGTAATATTAATTTTTCATCCGATTTCTTCAAACTATAATTAGTTAATTTTTCAATTCTATTAATTCTATATTTCAAAGTATTTACATGGATGAATAAATGGTCCGCAGTTTGTTGCAACTTTTCATCGTGACCAAAATAACAACGTAACGTATTTAATAACTGCAATTCTTTCGTTGAGTCGTATTCAACTAAGATACCTATTGTATCATCATAAAAAGATTGTAATTCATCCATATTTTGAATTTGTCCTAAAATACTATAGACTCCTAAATCATTATATGAAACAATCCATTCTTGTGGATTACTTAGGGAAAGTGCTTTTTTTGCTTCGTGAAAACTTTTTCTTAGTCCTTTAACACCTGTATAATACCTACCAATACCTAACCGAAAATTAATTTGCGGAAATAACCTATTGATTAAATTTTCATGAAATTTGTATGCTGATTTATAAATGTTTTTATCGTTGCCTTCGCTTTCTATTGGATAAAGCACACAAAAGAAGTCCTTAATATATCCTGTTACAATATTTTGTTCAAATCGATGTAATACAGATTCAATTTGATTATATTTGCTTGATTTATTCTCAGTTTTTTCATTAATCTGAATCACAAAACTAACATAGGTAGTGTCGATACAAAAGTTGAATTTTTTTCCACGTTCTTTAATTTCGTCTATATTAATATATTCATTCAGCAGTAAATCTCGTACAAAGTCATTTTTATATTGTTGTTCAACATCGTATTTTACCTTCATTTTTAAAAAATCTAGTGTTAAAACTGTTATCGCTTTTTCTAATACAGCTAAGTCGACTTCCGTATGGGGTGATTGTGTTCCCCAACTTGTTAAAATTCCACAAAGTTCATCATCAATAAAAACGGGGGCTACAATACAATCTACCATTTCACTTTCATATTCTCTCTTTATTTTAATAGAGCGTTTAACTAAAGATAACTCTTTTATTTGTTTATCATCTAATGGTTTTAAGGAAAGTTTTGAGTCAGACACGTCGATATATGGTAACAAACTTTCAACTGTGATGATCTTTCCTGTTAAATAGGTAAGCATTTCGATTAAATTATCGATCCCTTTAGAAGCTAATGATAATTCATTTAAGATTTGATCTGTTTTATCCATATCTTGTTGAACGTCATTTTTATTATGAAAAATGGTATTCATAATTGGAGAAAGAATATCTAGATAACTAATCTCCTCTGGAATTTCAATTATAGGCATATTGTATTTTTCTGCTTCAGATAATATAACAGCTGGTATTTCCTCTACAAAACGACGTGGCTTTATTGCTAAAGCGGAGACGCCAACTTTATGTAAATTAGATACTAGTACCTCTTGCGCAGTTTCGTCATTCTTAATTGGATATAAACTAGTTATAATAATTTCATTGCCTTTTAGCCATTTTACAATATCTGGAACTTCCATGATGGTAGCAAAAGTAACTATATTGGAAAGCCCTTTTTTCCCCGCAACAACTTTACATTGATTTACTCCATCAATTTGCATGATATGTTCTACTGATAAATTCATGGTGGGTTAGACATCCTTTCACATAAAAGTAAACACAAGAATTCCTCTAATTTTACTCATTAGCGTTCCATATAAAATTTTTAGTTTGTCAAACGAAATAAAGATGCTAAAAAAGCATTATACTGAATATTTTATCTATTTCTTTTTAATAAATATGAAAAAAGTTAACAGGATATGAAAGGTAGCCCTTATCCACATTTACATTTATTTATAATTTTGATTAAACTAACAAAGGATCGTAAATTAAACTGTCGAGATGTTCCACCTCCTCCATTTGATATTGGTTGACAATGAATTGAAGTTCACGCTCCAAGTCATGTTTCTGACGGCCTTCTGACTCGCGGTGGGGCGTCTAAATAAAGATTGTACAAGGTCACCGAGTGGCTTAAACAGCAGGTTTTGTAGTGTTCGCCTAAAATCCAGCAATGGCCCTTCATAATTGAATTTCAATTGTAATAACACTTGTAGACAGTAAGTAATCAATGCGATCCAGATTTGTGTGTACACAGCGTTTTTACTCTTGCCATAGAATGTTTTGATTTTTAAATGCTGCTTCATCCATTTAAAAAAGGTTTCTATTTTCCAGCGATAGCGGTAAAGGTCACCAATTCCCTTCGCGGATAGATGAAAACAATTGGAGATTATGTTAACAACATTGCCTTCGCTGTCCTTTGTTTTAATCAAACGCAATTTGTTCATCATTTTTGTTCCGTTTTGTTCATCTCCAAGATACACTTCCTAATCGATAAAAATATTATTTTCCTCGTCCGGATTCTGTTCAGATACAATTTCAACTTTAGCGTTTTTATTTATTTTTGCGATGAACGGAACACCTTCCGAACAAAGTCGATCAAATTGTTTGTAGTCATTATAGCCGCGGTCAAACAAGTGAATAGTGTCTGAATCAATATCAATCAGTTCATTCATTTGCGTTCGATCTGCATGTTTGGCGGGTAAAATGACAGCCTTGTCTGGAACGGCTAAATCTTTTATCACAGCGATTCTCAGATGCAAGCGAACAACTGACTTTGTTTTTCGAAAAGTTGCCCATGGATAGAGACTTAAACTCATTTACATAGTCGAAGAATCAATAACCAGCAGCTTTTCAATATCACGTATAATGGGTTTATTTTTCATCCGAGCCTGGATCTCGAAAACTAGATGTCGAAATACCTTTTAGAATACATCAGACGAAAGATTGCATTGCTTACGTGAAAGTTGTGCCGTACTTATTGTGTCCACATCAATCGTTTCTTGTAATTTTATTTGATCCTTAAGTTGTTTGGATAATGCTTCTAAACTTTTCGATTCCTGTAACTGAGCGATAATAAACAGTTGAAGAAATTTATAAGCTGAGAGCTTTTAACATAGTGATCGATATTTGGAACATTGATTACTTTTAAGAGTTTTCCCTCATTAAGTACACTTAATAGTTCATTTATTGTGGATTGTGTAGTATTATTGTCCAAGGGTTCTCCTTATAATGGATTTGGACAAGAACTACCTTATCTCCATTATAAGGGGGGTTTTTTCATGGAATCAAACAAAGGATTACCAAAATTCATAATATTTCGTTAAATTTTTTAGGGAAGGAAAACATTTGACAAATTAACTTTTTATTTATGTAATGCTAATGAATTTGACTATTAAAGTCTTATATCAATAGCGTCGCATAAAAGTTACAAGAATGTTCTGACTACATCCACATATATAAAATGAAATAAGTTAAAAAACCAAAGTGAAGGTAGTAAACATCCATTTTTCCCTATAGCTAGTGGCAAATGTAACTATTCCCTAAAAAGCTTTAAGGCCCGCCTTTTCCTTTGATTTTTCGCAACCAAATATAAGCAGGTTTCCAAATAACAGCTTTTAAATATCGACCTATTTCTGAATAACTTAGATTACTACTTGTCTTCAGTTAAGCTAATACTTTTAGGCAATATCCAATCATCGCAATATACACTTGATTGTGGACAGCTTGCTCACTGTAACCGTAAAATTTCTTAATACTTAAATGTTACATCATCCATTTGAAAAATAATTCGATTGCCATCTTGATTTGTAAATCTCGGCTATTTCATCTGCATCTAAGTCAAATCGGTTTGTCAGTAAAATAAGTTCTTTTCCTTTAGTATTCAATAGCTTCAATCTATGGAATACATTTTTTGAACGATTTTGTATTGTTCCAATAACAACCATTTCATCTGATCTTACGTTAGACTCTTTTGGTAACGGAAAGGTTTCCAACACTTCTACTACAGCGTTCTTTCGCAGACGAGAAACTACGAAATAGCCTTCATCTGTCATACGATCGAAACGTTCATAATCTAGGTATCGCGATCAAATACGTACAAGCATGCTCTGTCGTCATCAACCAAACCTTCTAATTGTCCGCGGTCATGTTCAATAGAATTTATGATGACCATTTGAACTCGATAAGAAAGTCCCTTTTCCATAAATACTAGTCGTAAATGAAGCTTGACACTTGTTTTTATTTACGGAATTCAGCCCATTTATGCTTCGTTAAATTAAGCGGTAACGTAATAGAATCAATGATTTTTAAAGGTGTTGTAACCTTCCTACGTTTTCGGAAAAGTTTTTTCTCATGGATTTTAGAAACTAAATCTAAAAAGATTGATTGGAAGAAGGAGGTAGAAACTTGATTTAACCTTCTTCCTAGTTGTGAGAAGCTGATCGAATCTAATCCAATTTCCTGTTATAAATCATCTGAAAATACCGCAACACTAAGCATTCGTACACTCTCAGTTTCATGAAATTGAGAATATAAAAGTAATGACATAAATGAATCCATATGTAGCTTTTTTATAATTATCTAGTTGATACATGTTCACTTATTCTTCAAATAATGTTTGATTTATAGATGATAACCATTGTTTAAATGATGTTTTTCGTGTAAACTTATCCATATTGTTAGTCCTTTATATTGGATTTGGATAGGTTGCTACTATCAACCATTATAAAGGATTTTTTTATGGAAACAAATAATTAAGTAAGTCTGTATTTAAAGTTATATGAGAATATTTTAATGCGACGCTAGTGGTCTTATATATAAACATTATCCGATATTCATAACAAACTGTCTAATAATTTAAGTCTTTTATAATTAAATAGGATAGTTTTTCGTATAAATGGAATAAAGTATTATTTTTATTTTTCACCTTATTTATTCGACTATGTAAGGTACTAAGAATATAAAAGTGATGAATTTATTAATGATTTTTAGTAAAGCTACTATCTAGTATAGAGACATTTCGCTAAAAAGTGTATTACTCCTGCATGTAATACAAGCATTCTAATAATGTTAGAAATAGTAAAACGTAAGCCTTAAAGGGAAGAAACTTTCTAAATGGGGTTGATTTCCTCCAATTAATTTTCTAAAAGGCAAAGATATGAGGTCATTCCGTGAAATGTTTAACTATGATTTCGGGGATAAGAAACTCAGTTATCATTGGTTCCTAACATCCTAAGGAATTCTACATAATGAATCTATTATTACTCTGTAATTGGGGGAAGCTCAACGATTCGGAATTACAAAAGGGATGTCGTCTTGGAGATCATATATACTATTTCAATATTCAGTAATATTTGATTTTTAAAAATAAAAATGCCCCATTTTCACTTTAATTTATGTGTTGTTTATCTGCCATTGAAAGTAAATAGGTTTACTTATTTTAAACTTCATGTTTAGGCTGGAAACTATGTAAAATCATTCCCATGATTATTAACATTATCCCTATTATTGATAACAAGTTAGGCAAAGGGGCTCCAAAAAAACATTTCTCCAATTAAAGCAAAAACTACAGCTCCCGATTGTGTAGCCTCAACCGCCGCCAATTGACCATAGTTATATTGTACAAGTTCTGTAGAATAAAAAAATAGAGCGGTAGCAATTACTCCAGCTGACAAGGCAACGAAAAAGGATTGAATCATTTGATTTACACTAGATAGTCCATACGAGAATAGTGCAAATACACTTAGTATGATCCAAAATAGCATACTAGCTATGGTCATACCAAAGAGTCTTTGAAATGTATTTAAACTTCCATTTACAACCTCCATCATTTTTCTATTACCTAGTGGGTAGGCAAAGGCAGCTATCAGCATTGGAAATACTGATAAAATAACTGTAGACCATGCTATATTTTCTACTTGTTCAAACTGAATGATAAATACACCAAAAAGTATAATAGAAGAAATAAATATACTTTTTAAAGGAATATCGAACTTATTATTCTTATCGTGACGATTTAAAAAAGGAACTAATAGGGTTCCTGCAATAATAGTAATTTGAAAAGTAGCTGCCACTAACCATCCTGGACCATAAACTGCTGCAAAAGTTAGTGGAGCATAGAACAAACCAAAACCAATAGTGCTCAAGGCGAACCATTGGTATGGTTTGTGTTTAATGTGTTTCAAAACAGGAAATATTTCTTTTTTAACCCCTAATACAATTAACAACAAGGGAATCATAAAAAAGTATCTTAGGGAGGCGCCCCACATCCAATTTCCTCCATCTAACTCCATAGCTCTATTTAATATGTATGTTATAGAGAAAAATAGTGATCCAAGAACCCCTATAGTAATAGCTTTCATTTTTTCATCCCTTTATATTTTATGTTTATAGCGATAGAGATTAACCTTATTAGCTTTTTCTAATATTTTGGGATAATTAAACTTCTGCTTTTATTTTATTGGATTGGAATAAAGATATAATAGTTAATTTATCCTTTTGGAGGGAAACTTTTTAACTTGTTCAATTAAATCTTTTACTTTCTTCTCTTCCAGTTTATTATTTTCATAGTCTTCACTTAGTTTATCCATTAACTCTTTCCCACAAGTAATCGCTTTTTCGTAGAATGATTTTTCATCTATCGTTAATATCGCTCCATTATCTACAACCTTCTCACCACTCACATACACTGACGCAATAGAATTCTCAGCTCTTCCGTAGACTAACTGCCAAATAATATTGTTTAATGGCGCAAAATTATTTGTCTTTTTATCTAATACTATAAAGTCAGCTGATTTCCCTACTGTTAAAGAACCAATATAATCATCCATGCCGATTGCTTTAGCACCACCTAAAGTAGCCATTTCTAAAATTTCTTGTGCTTTTATCCAATGATCATAATCCTCAGTGGAAACATTACTTAATACAGAAGCTAATTTCATTGACTCAAACATAGACTGACTTCCAGAACAATTTGAACCATCAGTTCCTATACCAATATTGATACCCGCTTTCTTAATAGGAATCATCGGTGCAATTCCACTACCTAGTAGTAAATTGCTATAAGGATTATGAATAATGGATGCATTCTTTTCCTTGATTAAAGAGATATCTGCTTCGCTAATCCATACACTATGAGCAAGTGATACTCTTTCTTGTAATATGCCTATATCATTTAGATGAGATACCATGGATTTATTATATAATCTATCCGCAGCAGCTTCTTGATGCTTTGTTTCTAGTAAATGAGTATGCCAAGGAATATCATGTCTTTCCGCCAAGTCCATTGAAGCAATTAACAAATCATCTGTAGAGCGCTGAGGACCAGAAGGTCCGACTCCAACATAAATATTATTATCCACATCTTTCACATTCGTTACTACTTGTTCCACCATGTCTATTAAATCCTTCCATCCTGCGTCGGATTTCATAGCAGGTCCGTGAGGTCTAGAGCCAATTCCTTCAAACTTAATAACTTCCGGTAGACTTTCTCCATAGGAGCGATCACCGAACATTGGTGTTAAAACAGGTCTAATTCCTAATTGTTTATATTCCTGTGCTACTCGTTTAAATCCTTCATAATCTAACGCCACGTGGTCTAAAAATGTAGTTGTTCCACCTTTTAACATTTCTATACTTCCAAGTGTAGCACTAACCATGTGGTCATCTAAGGTCATTTTCTTTCCTTCCGCCATAATATACAACATCCAATACTCTAGGGGAATGTTTTCAATCGACCCTCTTACAATATTAGCATAGGAATGTGTATGCGCATTCACGAGTCCAGGAACAATAATGGTATCCTCTCCATTAATTACTTCAACATCATTAACATCCGAATGAGTGTACTTTCCTTCCTTTACTTCTTGTATCAAACCATTTTCAAAAACAATGTATCCAGAATCAATGATTTGTCTTGTTACATTCATTGTGATAATAGTAGCATTCTCAATGATTGTTTTCATTTTACTATCTCCTCACTTCTTTTAAATTTTAAACATTAAGGATAAACTAAGCTTGGTAAAAACAATGACACGCTAGGTACATAAGTAATGATAACTAGTGCAATTAAACCGAAAACAAGGAAAGGGACTGAAGAAACTATTATTTTATCTATCGGTACTTTTGTAACCCCATGAGCAATAAACATATTTAGACCTAAAGGGGGAGTGTACATTCCAATGGCTAAATTTGTTGTTATAATCACCCCTAAATGAACAGGGTCTATATTCATAGCCATTCCTAATGGGAAAACAATTGGCGCAAGTAACATAATAGCCCCAGAACCATCCATAAACATACCGGCAATTAAAAATACAATATTTAGTAGTATTAAAAACACAATAGTACTAGTACCATAGTCCGTGACTAATTGGGTTAACATTTGTGGAACTTGTCCTACCGTTAATAACCAACCGAATACGACAGCTGCAGCAGTTAAAACCATTACTTGTGCAGTAATTATTGCTGCTTCCACGCTTACTTTATAAAGCTTTTTAAAATCCATTTCTTTATAAATAAACATGGAGATAAAAATTGCATATACTGTTGATATACCTGCTGATTCTGTAGGTGTAAAGATACCTAAATAAATCCCACCTAGAATAATCAACGGAACACCAAATGTCCAAACTGCAGATTTTGTTGATTCAATAAAATCTGAGAAATTGAAAGGCTTGCCTTTTCCTATATCGTTTTTTCTAGTCCAATAAAATATATATACAGCGATAGATAACGTATAAACAATACCTGCTCCTATTCCAGCTATAAATAAAGATCCTATTGAAACCCCAGTAGCTACTCCATATAGAATCATAGTTACACTAGGAGGTATTAAAATTGCTACAGCCGCACTGGAACTAATCAAACCAACAGAGAAACCTTCTTTATATTTGTTTCTTCTTAACTCTGGATACATTACTCCACCTATAGCTGCAACGGTTGCGGGACTAGAGCCTGATAATGCTCCAAAAAACATACACGCAAAATGTGTAGTAAAAGCTGTACCCCCTGTAAGCCAAGACATTAGAGATCCAGCCCATTTCAATAATCTGTCGGCGATACCCCCTCTTAGCATTATTTGAGCAGCAAAAATAAATAAAGGCATAGCCATTAAACCAAATTGGTCTAATCCTGCGAACATCCTTTGAGCTATTACATAGGGTTCCATTGAAGTAAATGTAAATAATGCAATCACTGTTGGTAAAATCAGACTAATAAAGATAGGTACACCTATTATCAGTGATATAAATAGTGTAATTATCAAGAAAACTATCATTTTGCTTGTTCACCGTCCTTTTTTAAAAAAGAGATATCAGTAAAAATTAATTGTATATACCTGACACTACTTAAGAAAAAGCCTAGTAAAATAGACATGTAAGGTATATACATCGGCACTTGTAAGGCTGGTGAATTTTGAGGATGAATAATATTTTGATATATAAGCTGGGCAGCTAGGATAGTAATTATGACAGTAAACAACAATCCTACTGCATTAATGAAAATTTCCATAATCTTCCGATTATTCCCTTTGATTTTATTTATAAAAAAATCTACAGAAATATGAGCACCTTCCCTAACACAAAGGCTCGCCCCTAAAAAACTAATTAATATCATAATATATCTAACCATTTCATCTGACCAAGATAGACTTGCATTAAAAAAGTAACGTAGAACTACATTAATAAAAATTAAAAAGGTGACGAATATAAGACCCGATCCACATATTACCTTTTCAAATCTAGTTAAATAAAGGTCCATTTTTTTTACCATATAATCCCTCTTGTTTAGTTTATTTTGTATATAACTTAAAAATAACACTCTCTAACCTGAAAGAAACTACTCAAATTAGAGAATAATTATTCATAGCTTATTGATCTGCTTTTTCTACTGCTGAAAGAATACTTTCTAGCTCTTCTTCTCCGATTTCTGCACCGAACTTATCTTGAACTCCTAGAGTAGCTTCTTTTAAAGGCTCTTTTTCTTCTTCAGATAATTCAATAATTTCCATTCCCTGTTCTTGTATTAAGTTACGCAATTCTTCTTCCTCTTCTTGCATAATCTTAATTTGCTCTGTACTAGCATACTCCATAGCTTCTTCTACATTTTTTTGTAAATCTTCGGGTAATGAATTGAAGAAGTTTTTGTTCATTACATTAGCATAAGTCATCCAAGCGTGATCTGTTATCGTCATATAATCTTGAACTTCATATAATTTAAAATTGTAAATGGTTTCAGCTGGATTTTCCTGTCCGTCTACTACGCCTTGTTGCAACGAGTTATATAATTCACTAAATTCTACCGGTGTCGGACTTGCTCCTAAACTTTTCATTGTTTCCATGACTATTGGAGCTGGTAATGCTCTGATTTTAACTCCTTTAAAGTCTTCTAATGTCTCTAAAGCTTTGTCAGCAGTGAACTGTTTAGGTCCTCCGCTCATAAATCCCAAATTATGGAGTTCTGCAGAGCTCAAAGCTTCATTAAAAATATCTCCAAGATCATTGTCTAATGCATCCCACAACACATCCTCAGATGAATATAAAAAGGGTAAATCATGTAAAGTCATTACGGGCGCAAAATTACTAAGAATAGAGAACGATTGCTGTGTGAGCTCAATTTGTCCATTTTGTGTTTGCTCAATTAACTCTCGTTGCTCCCCTAATTGATTACTTGGATATACTTGCACTTCAATTTGTCCTTCAGATAACTCTTCTACTTTTTCTTTGAAAAGATTAGCTCCCTTATCTTGTGGAGAGTCAGTTTGTTGGTTATGCGCATATTTAATTACATACGTTTCACCATTACTATCCGCACTAGTTTCGTCACCAGATTTACCACTTTCATTTCCGCATCCTGCAATTAACAGAATGGATATTAGTAAAACAACGCTAGTTAGTAAAACATATTTTTTCATTTTATTTCCCCCTTTATTATTGTGAAAATTGTGCATTTCTAATGATGTAAGACTCCTTTTATTTCATTATGATGTTTAAACATTTACATAAAAACATTGTAAGCGCTTTATTAATTAATAGTACAATATAATAAAAATACTTAAATAGGATCTTTAGACAAAAACTTTTATGTTTTTTTGTCTGTTAAGATAATTTTGATTTTTTTCTCTATTATTTATCCTAAAAACGCTTGAGGTTTAATTTCCTGCAATACCTGGACTGGTCATTTCAAACGGGTTCAGGATCAGTTCTAACTCTTCCTTTGATAATAGGTTTTGTGATTCGCATATTTCTTGAATTGTCATATTTGTTTCTAATGCTTGACTTACTATTTTAGCAGATACTTCATAACCCAAATAAGGGTTTAGAGCAGTAATTATACCAAGACTATTATCTACATACTCTTTGCACCTATCTACATTTGCTTTAATTCCTGTAATGGCATATTGTGTGAAAACTTCTATTCCATTTTTCATTATTTTTAAAGATTGTAACAGATTAAAAATAATAATTGGTTCCATTACGTTTAATTCAAATTGACCTGCTTCGGAAGCCATACTTATAGTAAGGTCATTTCCCGCTACTTGAAATGTAACTTGATTCATTACTTCAACCATTACCGGATTTACCTTTCCAGGCATAATCGACGACCCTGCTTGTCTAACAGGTAATTTAATTTCTTGGAGTCCCGCTGTTGGACCAGAAGCCATTAATCTAATGTCATTACAAATTTTAGATAAGTTCATTGCCGATACTTTTAAAAGTGATGATATAGTTGTATATCCGTCTGTATTTTGTGTACTATCAACTAAATTACTAGATAGAGACAACTCAAAATTTATTTGGGTTGATAATTGCGTTATCACTTTATTAATGTATTCTGGTTTGGCATTAAGTCCTGTCCCCACAGCGGTAGCTCCTAAGTTAACGGATAACAATTCCTTCGATGCATGTTCTAATCTTTTTATATCTCTTCCAATTACATCGGAATAAGCACTAAATTCTTGGCCTAATCTAATTGGAATCGCATCTTGAAGATGGGTACGCCCCATTTTAATTACTTCATGAAATTCCTTTGCTTTCATATCTAATTTTTTTCTTAAATTAGACATAACGGTAAGTAACTCTTTAATTAATCGCAAAGAAGCTATTTTCATTGCTGTCGGTATCGTATCATTTGTTGATTGAGACATATTTACATGGGTGTTTGGAGAGCAATTATTATAGTCCCCTTTTGATTTTCCCATTATTTCTAGCGCTCGATTAGCTAAAACTTCATTCATGTTCATATTTATTGAAGTTCCTGCTCCCCCTTGGATTGAATCGACCACAAACTGATTTAAATGATTTCCAGCAATTATTTCATTAGATGACTCTATGATTGCTTTACCAATAGAATCAGATAATGAATCTGTGAACATATTAGCATATGCTGCTGCTTTTTTTACTTCTGCAAGAGAAATAATCAATTCTTTTTCCACAGGTATATTTGTTATTGGAAAGTTATCTAAAGCACGTACAGTTTGGATACCATAATAAATATCCTGGCTGATATGTTTCTCCCCTAAAAAGTCCCCTTCTATTCTATAAGAGTCTTTATTCATCATAGTCACTTCCTAAATATATTGATTTTAAAAGTAAATAGTACCTATCCCATCCTGTATTTCTATATTCGTTCCATATGGAGTGCTTAATTGCTGTAATCTTTCTAGAATGTTATGACTATTTTCTTGCGAAAGTTTAGGCCAGCCTATCTCATATCGCTTCATGCCAAATCCAAGTTCAATTGGATATAATCGAATGCTAATATACTCATTATCTTTATTAATATCCCATTCAGCAATAACAGATTCCCATACATGTTGATTAACACCTAATCCTTTTGTATTATAATCACTTCTAATATCTAATGCATCTGCTACATTATGATTAGGATTTAAATTATATTTTTTATAGAAATCTGAAGGTAGTGTGGATACGCTCTCATTTTGGAAAATAAAATTACCTAAGCTATAGAATATAGGTTTTCTTTTATATATCTCTATTCCTCGTAATATATGAGGACCATGTCCAATAATAGCGTCTGCTCCTGCATCTATACAATTCCTTGATGCTATCTCTAAAAATTGTGCTGGTTCCGTTTTATCCTCTCCCCTCATTTCGTGAGAATGAATACTAACAAGGGCAATATCCGCTTGACGTTTCGCCTCAGAAATAGATTTCTCTAATCTTTCCATATCCAGTGAAAAAGGTGTCGTTTCCTTGTATTGGCTTTCCGTTACTTTAAAATGGTGCGATCCGAAAAGAAACTCATCATCTTTATCAACTTCAAAACCTTCTTTTACTGCTAGATTATGGTCAGCATTGATATTAGTATTTACTGCAATGTTTTTTAATTCTTTCATATTGGCTTCTGTTACAAAATATGTAGTTTCAAATCTTAGTGGATTTACACCTGGTCGACCAACCATATCAGGACGTTGCTCTCCTGCTCTCCATGATTCGTGAAATGTAGAGGTTGCACTGATCAATGCAACTCTACCTGATGGTGTCTCTAGGTAATTTGGTTTACTTGCTTCATGTAAATTACTTCCCACCCCGCTATGAACTAAACCGTTAGCATTTAAATGTTTTTTAGTAGCTAGTAGTCCTCCATTTGAGTAATCCATTGAATGGTTGTTTGCCCATGCATATAAATTAAAACCATATTCTTTTAAATCTTGTAAGACATCTGGTGAAGCCATTGCCCAGGTACCCCCACTTACGGCTGATGGATATCCTTCTGTATGATGTGTAGTTACTTCAAGATTAGTAAACTTTACATCAGAATTATTTAATAATTCCGATATATCATTAAACCATTCTGTAGAATATGAGGGAAGCCGACGAGTAATAAAACTATCCCCTGTTGCAGCAATTGTTAATTTAGTGTTTTTCACATTGATTACCCCTTCTTATTTATTGAATTTGATTAAAGTCTAACCCCTATTCTTTGGTTCTCATAATTTTTTCACTTTTGGAAAAGGATTGAGTTTTTTCCTCGCTATAAGTTGGTCTATTTTAACAAATAGCCTTTTACCGCTTACATAGTTTGTTGAGCATTTTAGCTTTTATTTCTATCTTGTATAACCAGTTCGTAACTAATTACGTATATCCTGTTTGGTTTGATCTTGACAGCAGATTTTAATTCATCTAGTTTTTATAATCTTAGCAACCATCTTTTATATTTAAAATTTAATATGTTATTCTTATAGTACTAAATATTCGAGACGAGTTCCTCGTATATATCGACATAAATATCACACCTTTTTTGTTTATTTAAACAAACAATTGAATTAATTGCGAAGTCTCTAATTCTTACAAAAAAGGGATTTAAAATACAAAAAGCTGCACATTTACTTAATTCCAATGATATTCACAACTATCCAAAAGTAAAGTTTATTAAGGTTCTACAGTATCAGATAACTTGAATCAGTAATATCACAGTTAGAAGAATTTAAAACTTTGATTCATTGTAAAATCAGATGCAATAGTTAAATAAATAGAAAACCATCGTGAAACCACGTACAGTTAAGGTTGACCAAAAAAATTATACGCAGGTAATTCAAGATACCTCAAACTCACTCTAACACGAAAGAGCGAACATTTACCAAAAATTGAAAGAGGTCAAATAGCTCCTTATATCGTTGAATGCTTTTCGCTAAGGGAAATCGCTAGAAGAACGTGGCGTAATGTAAGTACGATTTCACGTGAAAGGAAACGTGGTGCTGTCCAGCAAATTGATACATTCCGTAAATCCTATACAAAATATTTTCCGGACGTTGACATATGCTTCTATGAGGAAAACCATAAAAATTGTGGAGCTCACTCAAAGGTGATGGCGGCATAGGAATTTATTGGCTATGCAAATAAAAAGATCCTCAACGATAAATGATCACCTGATACAGTTGCCGGTTATGCCTAAATACTGGGAAATTTTGAATATATCCCCTCGACAAAACCTTATATAACTGGATTGATGATAGGAAATTGTCTGTAATCAATATGGATTTAGCGATGACCACGCAATTATAAGTTAAAACCCTTCAAAAAAATGAAATATCTAGGGTTTTCTTCTTATTGTCTTTTATACAAATGTATTTTTATACAAAAATCACCGATTATTGACCCATTTTGTATACTTGTTCATAAATAGGTTCATAATCATATCCAGCATCCATTGTTTGATAGCCTATATTTATGTATTTAATGTTTTTAGGCTTTCTACTCCTTTAAAAAGTGGAATAGATGCTTTCAGTTTTCCGATGAGAATAGAGCTTGTAAAACACATTGGTTTGAAGCTCCTACGACTAAATGTCCTTTATATTCAAACCAAAACTGATTATTCCCTCTAAAAGCAGTTTTACAGCCTGGAATTTTGTGAACGTATAAATTTTAGCCTTAAGGACTTATCCTTCACCCGAACCCCCTGCAAATGCCTAATCAGCTGCCGATACTTCTCTACAGTTGATACCTCCACTTGGTGACCGTAACTGTAATAGTTTGCCTGATAG
>Ga0079225_10000352_pt1 | contig 24518 bp, 26 predicted proteins | sample Poulit2012_FD_76344 | JGI IMG/M metagenome (GOLD analysis project Ga0079225, IMG submission 76344) | Agricultural soil microbial communities from Georgia to study Nitrogen management - Poultry litter 2012 | ecosystem: Environmental > Terrestrial > Soil > Agricultural land | place: USA: Georgia... | reverse complement strand
ATAAAGCGAACTTCATCATGATCATCAATAACATCTAACCGGAAAAACGCTCCACTTTCTTGTAAAGCGATATAAAATTCATCAGGTGTTCTGACAGTTATTCCATTCACTTTAGTAATGACTTCACCGACTAATATTCCCAATTTTTCAGCGGGCGAACCTGGGACAATACTTAAAACTCTTAAACCTTCGTTTAAAGAAGTAAAGTATGGGGCATTTTCAGTATCTTTCGCACGTAATTTAAAGACGATATATTCACGACCACCAATGGCAATAATAACAGCAATTAATGAAAGCCATGGCACATAAATACTCCCAACACCTAAACCTAAAACAATAATGGCTAATATACTTAAAGAGCGAGCCAAATCCTTAGCAACAATATGTGGCAATGAGCCTTTTAGGTGATGGTCAAAACCGAGAATAAATGGAAGAATCATCACATGATAAGAATTAGCGCCAATATTAAGCAGTGGCCAATAGGGAAAAATTGGCTCAATTAAGCCATGAGGGACTAAAAAAAATAGTGGTAAAACACTTATTTTACGTAATTGATTTTGGCCAATCCATGCGCCACGTTTACTTTTCGTTAAACTTGGATAAGTATCATTTCGTTTAATCGTCCTTAATAAAAATACTTCTACAAACAATAACAGACTTAATAAAATAATTAGACCGCTAAAATTGTTGGAGGCAAACAAAGTTTTCGAAAAAAATGATTGATAAGGTAAAAGAAAAGGCAGTAAAATGATGAGTAAATATGTTGTCCCAATCGTATAGCTCGCAGATAACAATGTATATTTACATGTCATACTAAAGACGATTAAGACGATATTTAATAAATAAATTGTCTCATATGAAAAAACAAACCCGACACTAACGATAATGATTGATAAAATGAGGCCCGATATAAGGGAAAAAAGAAACATATCTTGCCATTCTTTTTGCCAATCATAAATTTTATAACCAAAATTTAGCCGTTCTCGTTCAATACGTTCATAACTTGAAACAACGATTAAAAAGATGGACCAATATAAAACCGGTTGCGTCAATAATAATTGAATTGTTTTTAAACTTTCTTGCCAAATAATATATCCCACATCTACCACCTGCTAGGATTGATCTATTGTTTATGCTTAACGTTGAACGAATGTCATCAATAAAATGAGCAACAGTCACATACGAATATGTTTTATTATTTTATGCCGAGCCATTCTCTTATTTTACATCAATTAACATCTCATATAAAATCACCTATCTAAAATGATGATATAGACAAAAGCTGTTCCGGCGAAAAAGATCACTTGTCTGACGAACTTTTCGGCGAAACAGCACTAATGTTAATTATACAAAGATTTTATAGCTTCTTCTAGTTGAGTGTCGTCTTCACCTGCACGTATTTTTTCAACAAGTTCCCTTTCAATTAATTCAGCCGTTCTTGCATCAATTTCCCCGTTTACTGGCAATTCATGGGCTTGTTGAAACGCTTTGACCGCATCAACTGTCCCTTCACCAAAGTAGCCCGTTTCATCATCTTGCAAATCATAACCAAGACCTGTTAGTATCGTTTGCACGTTTTCAACGGCTTCACCTGATTGATTCACTGTTAATGGTTCATCGGTTTGAATCGGATGTGAATAGTAATAATCCGGTTGTTGCGCCTCGATCGTCGGTTCAACACCTTTTTCATGAATCCATGTTCCTTTTGGTGATAACCATTTATAAAATGTTAATTTTAATGTCGTCCCATCACCTAATGGAACCGCTTGTTGGACCGTCCCTTTTCCGTGACTTGTTTCCCCGATTACTTCATAGCCAATTTCCTTTAAAGCAACCGCTAAAATTTCCGATGCTGAAGCACTACCACTATCAATTAAAACAGCTATTGGATAATCTTTTTTCTCATCTATATCTGAATAAAATGGTTGTTTATTCCCTTGCTGGTCTTCCGTTTGCACATATGGTAAATCCTTTGGAACGAACGCTTGTAAAATATCTTCAACAGAATTTAATAGGCCTCCAGGATTTCCACGAACATCAATAACTAAACCATCGATTTGCGAGCTTTCCATATCATCAAGGGCTTCCATAAAGTCTCCGGCAGTCGTTTCAGAAAATGATGTAATTGCAATAATACCTGTTTTTTGATCATTTTCCTCAACAATTGATGCATGAATCGTTTCAATTGGTATTTCATCTCTAACAACTGTAACCTCAAATGGTTCAGATACACCGGGACGCAATATTTCTAAAACGACTTCAGTACCTTTTTCACCACGAATAAGATCAACCGCATCATTTAAATCATAACCTTCAACATTTTTTTCATCAATTTTTATAATTTGATCATTCGGCCGTAAACCTGCTTTTTCTGCTGGTGATTCTTTAATTGGTGCGATTATCGTTACAATCCCATCAACTGAACTTACTTCGGCACCGATTCCTTCAAAGGATGATTCGATCTGTTCGTTAAAACTTTCCATTACTTCAGCATCCATATATGAACTGTATGGATCATCGAGTGATTCTAACATTCCTTGAATGGCGCCTTCAATAAGATCCTCATCTTCAACATCCTCAAGAAAATGTTCTTTAATTAAATGATATGCTTGTGTTACTTTAGATAAATGTTCGGGTGAATCGATAATGACTTTCTCATTTGAATTTTGATCAGCTGATTGCCCGAAAGAGCCTTTTTTTGCTAACTGTCCGCCTGCATATGCCCCCGTAAAACCGAGTACAATTGATGCGAAAAAAAGCAAAACGATCGTGTGCTTTTTTACATTCATTTTTTCACCCCGTTGTCGTATATATATAATGTCAAATACATCTTTATAGATGTAAGCATAATTATCAAACGATTGTTTAACTTGCATTTGAAAAAGACACCACAAAACATGTTGTGATGTCTTTAATCTTATCGATAATCATCATTTAATGCAAGAAAATTTTGTTTAAAAGAACTTCATTGGATTCATTGAATTCTTCTTATCATATGTCCATATGTTATCATGTGTTTCAAAATGGAGGTGTGCTCCAAATGAACGTCCTGTATTGCCGACTTTCCCAATCAATTCACCTTTACTGACATTGGCACCTATTGATGCAACTCTTTGGCTTAAATGGGCATAAACGGTTGTCAGGTCTAAATCTGGATGATAGACAAAAATAACGTGTCCATAACTCGGGGAAAAATCTGATCGAGTGACAACGCCAGAAGCTGCCGCATGAACATTTGTCCCGGTGTTAGCAGGAATATCGATGCCGTGATGATAACCACCACCATTAAAGCTCCGCCAACCATATGGAGATCCTAAGCCATGTCCCGGTACTGGCCATGATAAAGTGCCATTGCCTGTAATGACTGGACCTTTATTTTTCTCTTCTTGTTGTTTTCGCTCTTCTTCCTGTCGTTTTCGCTCTTCCTCAGCTTTTCTTCTTTGCTCTTCTTTTAATTGATTCAACTTTTTTTGTTCTTTTTGTTTTAATTCCTTGATAACTTTTTCTTGGTTGCGTAATGTTTGTTCTTCTTCTTCTAAACTTACTTTATATTCATCAAGTTCTTCATACGATTTTTGTAAGTCTGCAGCGATTTTTTCTTTTTCGGCCATTTGCTGATCAAGTGTTTGTTGCAAGTCTTCTAATGATTGTTTTTGTTCTTCTAATTTCTTTTTTTCTTCTTCTACAGTAGCTTTATGTTGTTCAACTTCGGTCATTTTTTGTTCAAGATCAGCGATATCTGCTTCTTGCTCGTCCATAATCGTTTTATCTTGATCCATAATCTTATTCACAGCACTTGCTCGACTAATAAAGTCACCAAAACTTTTTGATTCGAGAATAACTTCTATGTATCTAATAAGACCACCATTTTGCTGAATGGCTCGTAAACGATCTTTAAGCAAAGCATTTCTTTTTTTAATACGTTCTTCAAGATCAACAATATCCTCTTCCAGCGCTTTAATAGTATCATTTAATTCATCAATTTCCTCATTTGTTTCTGTGATTTCTGTTTCTTTTTGTTGAATGCTGTTGATCGTTTTAACAAGTTTGTCATTAATCGCATCAAGCTCTTTTTCAACAGAGCTTTGTTCTTTTAAATTTTCATCCATCTTTCCTTCAGTAGCTTCTTTATCTGTATTCACTGAATCTTGTTGCTCTTTAAGTTCTGATTGCTCTTTCTCTAATTCTTTTATTTTAGAATCAACATCATCGATTGATTTTGCCTCAATCATTCCGTCATTAAAGATGAATAAAACGATTATGAGCATAATAATTACTTTGTATGACGCCCTAAATTTCATCGAATATTTCGCCCTCCCTTACGAAGCTAATACAATGCTAGTTTGCTAGTTTATACTTTTAAAAACTTCCGAATGCTCATGACACTTCCCCACATACCGATAAAAATGCCAATGGCTAAAATAATGAGTGCTAACTGCCAAGCAAATGGATTAAATTCTAGTAAATCAATAAAACTAAACGTTACTTTTGAACTAACATATCCATCAAGATAATAGTAACCAAACATAATAATGACAATAGGAATAACTGCTCCAAAGGCACCTAAAAACATTCCTTCGATAAGGAATGGCCACCGAATAAAATTATTCGTTGCTCCAACGAGTTTCATAATACCAATTTCCGTACTTCTTGCCATAATCGTCAATTTAATCGTATTTGAAATAAGGAAAATTGCCGTTAAGACAAGGCCAATAATTAAAGCTAGTCCGATATATCGTGCATATTTATTAAACGTAAACAGCTTGTCAACATAATCTTGTCCGTAATTAACTTCTTGCACGTGATTAAACGATTGAACAGTCGTTGCAATAGTTTCAACATCTGTTGGTTGCTCACTTTCCACAATATACACATGGTTCAATGGATTTTCTTGTTCGAACAATAACCAAGCTTCTCCCGCTTCACCCATACTTGCGACAAGGCTTTGTAACTCTTCATCATTTGAAGCAAAGCGTACCGATTCCACAGATGGTATCGCATCAATTTGCGTTCCTAAGGTTTGAATATCAACATCATCTGCTGAACGATCGATTAAAACTTTTATTTCGACATCATCTTCAATATTTTGCGCAATTTGATTTAAATTTAAGACGAGTGCGAGAAAGACACCAACTAAGAGCAATGTCATCGTCACGGCGCCAATCGAAGCTACGGTCATCCATCCGTTACGAAATATATTTTTAAGCCCTTCAGAAAAATGGCGCCGTAATGTTCTAAGCTTCATAGCCGTACTCACCTCGATGTTCATCACGTGTAATGATGCCATTTTCAATCGCTATAACACGTCTTTTAATCGTATTAACGATTTCTTTACTATGTGTTGCCATAATAATTGTCGTTCCACGGTCATTTATTTCTTCAAAAATTTTCATAATTTCCCACGATGTTTCTGGATCTAAATTACCTGTTGGTTCATCAGCAATAACGATGACTGGTTGGTTAACGATGGCACGGGCGATTGACACTCTTTGTTGTTCGCCGCCCGATAATTCTGCTGGAATAAAGCGCGCTTTATGTTTTAATCCGACAAGATCTAAAACATCCATCACGCGAGTGCGAATATGACGGGGAGGCGCTTCAATCACTTCTAATGCATAAGCGACATTTTCATAGACCGTTAGTTTGGGAAGTAGTTTAAAATCTTGGAAAATAATCCCAATATCGCGACGGAAATAAGGGACATGTTTTTCTTTTAATTCGTTTAAGTCTTTTTCATTAATAATAATCCTTCCAGAACTTGCTTGCTCTTCCCGATATATAAGTTTCACAAATGTCGACTTTCCAGCACCACTAGGGCCGACGAGATAAACAAATTCACCTTGTTCGATATGGATCGTAACATCTTCTAATGCCGTTACACCATTATCATATGTCTTTTTTATATGTTCCATCTGAATCATAAATTTATCACCTTTTATTTTTCAATAACATGTCAGATCATGTAGAAAAATTACATGACTGCTATGCTGAGCTAAATATTTCTAACTTAGTAGTTTTGTTAATCATACAAATACTAATGATTAACGAACATCCGCTAAAACTATATATGACGGTGACTATTTTAAAGTCACGATTAAATTCGTCTCACAAAAACTCGATGAATCACAATTATGTATATTCACCACGTTGTATTGTAAAATATAGTGCTCTATAAGCAATTCCTTTAATAGTTGAACATTTGTTTCAAAACTTACGAATTCTATTCTTGTAGATTTGCGAAGAATTTACATATTTTTAACGTGTAAATTCATTATAACATCTTTTTCAGCAAAATTTAGCTAAAAAAATGTTACATTTATGTTTCAATTACTCACTTTTTTAAGTTATTTTGTAATAATCTATCCTTTTAATACATTTGATGGGGTTTACTGGAAGTTAAGAGCATCTTTGGTAATTCATATTTAACGAAATAAACTAACATGAATGAGGCAAACTCGAAGTGTTTTCTCAATTGGTTTTTGTAATGAATAAAATAAAAAAGCTTATCCTGAAGAAAGGATAAGCCCTAATAATGTTTCTCGCTTAGTTAGACGTTAACCATTCGGCAATTGCTGTTCGGTCTTCATCACTAATATTTTTCATTGCTGGCATACTACCTGTACCATTTTCGATAATGTCTTCAATTTCTTCGACTGAATAATCTGCACCGACATTATCTAATGCAGGACCTGCTCCACCTTCAAGGTCGCCACCATGACATGATGCACAGCTATCTTGGTATGCTTCTTCACCAGCAGCTACAGATGAATCGCCACCATCACTACTTTCACCGCCGCCATCATCGCCACCACCACCGCAGGCACCTAATACGAGAATAGATCCTAATCCTAATGCTAATAACCATTTTTTCATTAGTTTGTCCCCCTAACAATATTGGCTTAATGGTATTGATTTTATTATAGCCTATTTGACTCATATTTAAACTGACGAATTTGTGACAAATATCGTACCTATTCGTTAAATCATTGATACGATAAGGTTATTTACATTTTATGACAATTTAGTGTCTCTTTTAAAAGCGCTTGCTTTCATTTGAGTTAACGGCTAATTGAGCTGAGAGCGTAAATAAGAATCGATAAATTGATCAATATGACCATCTAAAACGGCATCAACATTACCAACTTCAATATTTGTTCGATGATCTTTAACCATCGAATACGGGTGGAGAATATAAGATCTTATTTGACTACCCCAACCAATTTCTTTTTGTTCCCCACGAAGTTCAGCAAGTTCTTCTTGTTGACGCTCAATTTCTAATTGATATAACCTTGAGCGTAACATTTTCATCGCATCTTCACGGTTTTTTAATTGTGATCGTCCTGATTGACACGTGACCGTTGTATTCGTCGGCAAGTGAGTAATTCTTACGGCTGAATCAGTTGTATTCACATGTTGTCCACCCGCACCGCTCGAACGATACGTATCGATTTTTAAATCTTCATTTCTAATGTCGATATCGATATCATCAGTTATTTCTGGTGAGACGTCACATGAGACGAATGATGTATGGCGTCTTCCGGATGCATCAAATGGTGATATCCGCACAAGTCTATGGACACCTTTTTCAGCCTGTAAATAGCCATAAGCATTGTGTCCTTTAACGAGTAATGCGACATTTTTAACACCTGCTTCATCACCCGGTAAATAGTTTAATACGTCAACTTGAAAACCTTTACTTTCTGCCCACCGTTGATACATTCTTAATAAAATACTTGCAAAGTCTTGTGATTCAGTACCACCAGCTCCTGGATGTAATTCAAGTATCGCATTGTTCGCATCATATGGTTCATTAAGCAACATTTGTAACTCAAAGGCTGCTATATTTTTTTCTAATGCTATTGTTAATTCGTTTAATTCTGCTTGCAAGTCACGATCAGCTTCGTCCTTCACAAGTTCATACATCACGAATCCTTCTTCAAGTCCTTTATTCAAATCATTAAATGATTCAACGAAGCGTTTTAATTGATTCAATTCATTGATCGTCTGCTGGGCTTTTTTTTGGTCATCCCAAAAATTTGCTTCACTCATCTTTGCTTCAAGCGCTGCGATTTCTGCTTCTTTTTCGGTTAAGTCAAAGAGACCCCCTAAAATCTTGTAATCGTTCCGCAGATTTATCTAAGGTTTGTTTAATATTGATTAGTTCCATTTTGTCACCTACTTAAAGTTTTATTCATTTTAACGACCACAACATCTTTTATATTTGCGCCCACTACCACAAGGACATGGGTCATTTCGACCGACCGTATTTTTACGAACATAAGGTTGTCGCCGCTGTTGCTGTTGATCTTGCCCACCTGAAACAGCTTTTGTGTTTTGGGCAACTTCTTGCCGTTGTAAATTTTCTCTAATTTGTGCTTTCATAATATATTTAGCAACTTCTTCTTCAATGTTAGCGATCATCGCTTCAAACATTTCAAAGCCTTCCATTTGGTATTCACGTAACGGATCATCTTGAGCATATGCTCGTAAATGAATCCCTTGCCGCAGTTGGTCCATTTGATCAATATGGTCCATCCATTTCGTATCAACGGTTCGTAAAACAATGACTTTCTCAAATTCACGCATCTGTTCTGGGGAAATTTCCGCTTCTTTTTCATCATAGTTTTTACGAACTTTTTCCATGACGACTTCAAAAATTTCATCAATGGTCTGACCTGCAATATCTTGCTCAGTAATTGCTTCTTTATCGAGTAAATTGCCGTGAATATAATCAATGACTGCAGATGAGTCAACTGTTTCATTATCTTCATCTTCATGAACATGCATATTAAGTATACGATATAATGAGGATTCGATCATACCTTCAATAATATCGCGAACCCCATCTTCCGATTCAATCACTTCTGAACGTTGTTTATAAATAATTTCTCGCTGTTCACGTAAAACGTCATCATAAGAAAGAATCGTTTTTCGAGCATCAAAATTATTACCTTCAACCCGTTTCTGCGCTGATTCAACCGCTCGTGAAACCATTTTACTTTCGATCGGTTGTGAATCATCCATCCCTAGACGATCCATCATATTTTTTAAGTTATCTGATCCAAAACGACGCATGAGCTCGTCTTCCATCGATAAGAAAAACTGTGACATTCCCGGATCACCTTGTCGACCGGAACGTCCACGGAGCTGGTTATCAATGCGACGTGATTCATGACGTTCGGTTCCGATGACCGCCAAGCCACCTAATTCTTTGACCCCTTCACCAAGCTTAATATCTGTTCCTCGCCCAGCCATATTCGTAGCGATCGTTACTGAACCTTTTTCACCCGCATTTTCAATAATTTCTGCCTCACGGTAATGGTTTTTCGCATTTAAAACATCATGTTTTATACGAGCCCGCTTTAATAATTGCGAAATAACTTCTGATGTTTCAACAGCTACAGTTCCAACGAGTACGGGTTGCCCTTGCTCATGACATGCTTTAATTTGCTCGACGACGGCCTTAAATTTACCTTCAATTGTTTTATATACCATATCTGGCCGGTCATCACGAATAATTGGCTTGTTCGTCGGAATAACGATAACTTCCATATTGTATATATTACGAAATTCTTCTTCTTCGGTTTTAGCTGTTCCGGTCATTCCCGCAAGCTTATTGTACATCCGGAAAAAGTTTTGAAATGTAATTGAAGCAAGTGTCATACTTTCTTTTTGAATTTGTAAACCTTCTTTCGCTTCAATCGCTTGATGTAACCCATCACTGTATCGGCGTCCTTCCATCAGTCGACCGGTAAATTGGTCAACAATAACGACAGCATCATCTTGAACAACGTAATCTTTATCACGGATCATAGCCACATGCGCTTTTAACGCTTGGTTAATGTGATGTGTTAACGATACATTGTTTAAATCAAATAAGTTATCAATATTAAAGTATTTTTCAGCTTTATTAATGCCTTCCTCTGTCAGTTGAACACCTTTTGTTTTCTCATCAAGTGTATAATCTTTTTCTTTCGTTAATGTACTTACAAAAGCATTCGCACGCTCATAGTTAGCTGCTGATTTTTTGGCCGTTCCAGAAATAATTAACGGTGTACGAGCCTCGTCAATTAAAATGGAGTCGACCTCGTCAATGATCGCAAAATGAAGTGGACGTTGGACCATTTGCTCTTTATATAAAACCATATTATCACGCAAATAATCAAATCCATACTCATTATTCGTTCCATAAGTAATATCTGCATCATAGGCAGCTTTTTTCTCTTCTTTATCTAAACCTGTAATATTTAAGCCGACGGATAAGCCTAAAAATTCATAAAGGACCCCCATTTCCTCAGCATCTCGTTCCGCTAAATAGTCGTTTACCGTAATAATATGAACACCTTTTCCCGTAAGCGCATTTAAATAGGCAGGCATTGTTGCAGCGAGAGTTTTCCCTTCACCGGTTCTCATTTCAGCAATGTTACCTTCATGAAGGGCAATCGCACCTAATAATTGAACATAGAATGGACGCATATTTAAAACACGCTTTGAACCTTCTCGTACAACTGCATATGCTTCAACTAATAAATCATCTAAAGATTCACCGTTTTCATAGCGTTCCTTAAATTCTTCTGTTTTTTGTTGCAAATCAGCATCAGACAACTGCTCATACTCAGTTTCTAATGCTTCAATTTCATCAGCAATTTTTTCGATTTGCTTTAATTTTCTTTGGTTACCATCACCAAAAATACGTTTGACAAACCCTAACATTTATTTAACGCACCTCGATTTATTTTAAAAATATCATTTACACATTATATACTTTTATCATAACACTTAATCGATGTTTATGACAACTGAGCGTTATTTCACACTCAGAAAATTTATTCATTGAATAAAAAATTGACATGAATTTTCCAAAAAAATAAAGAGTAGTTAAGAGAGGGGAACTACTCTTTACCCTAGAAAATTTGAGGTCTAGGTGGGGATCATTAAAAGTATTGAGGAAGACAGATTTCAAATTTAATCATAATAAGTTTGTTTATGAGACATCTCCTTCTTCAAGTCAGCGACCATTTGAATAAGCCGTGAAACGATCACTTCATTTTGTTTCACACGGTCCACTAACTTTTCAAGATTTGAACATCTACATGTTGGCAATCGCCTCTCCCCCTTTGTTATGGCAAACTTATTTTATGTAATTATATTTTTACCACATTTTTTATTGTTTGACGAATGGATATAAACAGTTTTTAGTTTGTTTTTCGACAAATATTTCACCATTAAACCGTCTAAAATTGTTATATAGTATGTTTAACTATTATTAAATATTGAAAACTGTCATATTAAAACACCTTTTTAGGTAAAGTTTCGACAGTATTCGACACGAATTTTTAAATAAAAAAAGACTATTATTTAAGTAGACATCCAAAATGTCCACTTAAATAATAGTCTTAGAAATAATTATTTGTCATATGTTGCAAATGGTTATTAATTATCAGGCTCAATTAAACCGTATTTACCATCTTTACGGCGATAAACAACATTTGTGTCACCAGATACTGCATTCGTAAATACGAAAAATGAATGATCTAACAAATCCATTTGCAAAACAGCTTCTTCAGAGTCCATTGGTTTTAAATTAAATCTTTTTGTCCGGACGATCTCAATTTCATCTGACTCAGCTGCTTTTTGATTAACAGCTTCTTTTTCCATTTCTGCAAAAATATGTTTTGGGGATCCTTTTTGGCGTAATTTTCGATTCACTTTCGTTTTGTGCTTGCGAATTTGTCGCTCCAATTTGTCGACAACTAAATCAATAGCCGCGTATAAATCAGCATGGCTTTCTTCAGCCCTTAACAATAAATCTTGCATAGGTATCGTTACTTCGATTCGTTGGTCATTATTATAGACACTTAACCTGACATTGACATCGGACGTTACTGGTGTATCAAAATATCGCTCCAGTTTACCAACTTTTTTCATGACATAATCGCGAATAGCGTCCGTGACTTCTACGTTATTTCCTCGAATGTTAAAATTCATATAAGTGTCCTCCTTTTTTCCTTGTTCATCTATTATACTAGATTATCACATATATTGCCTGTTAAAACTATAATTTTTGAAGGACAAGTAATTAGTCACTTTCTTTGGTCTAAAAACATGCCATCGATTGTTCGTACATTTTTGTATGGATTAACATATGACGTTGTTGATTGTTTACTTTTTCTCATATGTTTAATTTCGTTACGAATACTTTGTTGCATGTGCAACATCTTTTGTGAGATCTCTTCATCCATTTGAACGATTTGTTGACCTATCGTTACCTCATTTTCAGTATATGGTGGCTGTATATTTTTTATACACTTCTCCCGTCGGTCAATTAAATCATTAATATCGTTAATTAATGATTCTCGATTTTTATTTAACGGCTTTTGGATGACTAAGTTAAGCAGTTCTTCCGTTAAATCATATAATTTTTCGATATGACGAGTCATACGTGTCTCTCTTGGGCGACTTTTTGTTGGCGAGTCTTTTTAATCACTTCGACCCAAGTATCGCGCAACTCTGCCACATATTCTAATGCTTCATTAAGCTTCTCTAAATCATTATGAATGTTTACTTGCGTTAATAAATAATAAATATATTCATAGAGTGGAAATAATTGTTTAGAAATTTCGATCTCTTGATCAAGTGTCACCATTAATTCTTGAATAATTTTTTGCGCTTTTTGCAACTGCTCATTTTTTTTAGCAAAGTTTTTTTGTTGTATTGACTTTTCGGCTTGCTTAATAAATTTTATACAACCATTATAGAGCATTAACGTTAATTCGCCACCTGAGGCTGTATTAACGGCATTTTCTTGATAAGCTTGATAAGCTTGATTCATCGTCATTCATTAACACTCCTTCGAAGAACTCTTACATTCCGTCATTAAATTGGGAAAATAAGTATGAAGATTGTTCATTCATTCGTTGAATCGCTTTTTCCATTTGCGTAAATTGATTCCAATAACGTTCTTCAACTTTCATTAAACGTTCTTGAAATGAATCAATTCGTTGATCTAAATCTTTCATCCGTTTTCCTAAAGCATAGTTGTCAAGTGTTGATGTTGCCCGTCCCGCATGGTCATTGATTCGTCCGATCGTTTCATCGACTGCATTGTCAAGGCGATAAATAAGGCCGCGGTCGCCATCTTCATTATTAGCAAACAATTTTTGTACATCTTCTGGGCGCTCACGAAGGGCGGCCTTCAGTTTATCTTCATCGATGATAATTTTCCCGCCATCCATGTAATCAATCGACGTATTTAGACCGATTTCTGTCATTGATTTAAATGCCCCATCATTATTAACGGGTTCATACCAGCCGCGGCGCATATTTGTCATCGCATCAACAATAACACGTTCACCTCTAAGTATACCGCTTTTCGCACGTTCTTCCCATTTTTCGATTTCATCTTCAGACATTTCATCACGTTGTTCTTGAGTTAACGGCGGGTAATCTCGATATTTTTCTTCTTGTTGTGTCCCATTCAGTTTGTCGATAATATCATTATACTTCTCAACAAAATTAGAGATTTGTTCAAACGCATGGTCAACATCATTCGTCACCGACAATGTCGCATGCCCGTCTGTTGTATCATGAAACTCTAAATTTAAATTATTAATTGTATAGGAGTTATCTCTCGACTCAAGATCAAGTCCATAATTGTATGTAAATTTAGCATTCCGACCACCGATTTCACCGGGACCATTACTATCTTCTGCTGCTTTTCCAGCTGTTAAATGGAGAACATCCGTAAAAAATGATTCCTCATCAAAGCCTATTTCCGCCCCACCGTAATTATTTTCTGACGTATTATACTGACCAGTTCGGGTTGTTTCTAAAATAATCCGTGTTGCATCTGGGTCATCACCGACATCAGCAAAGGCACGAACTGGGCTATCATCATTAGTGATTTTTGCTAATACGGATCCAATTGTGTCATCTTCATCGATGGAAATTGTATGATCAACTTTTTTACCATTTTCATCAAATGTGTAATATTTAATTTCATGACCATATGTATCTGTATCTATCTTTTCGTCCAGATTAACCTTTGCTTCACCGATATTCATCGCGGTTGTCGCTAATTGATCAACTTGAATATGATAATTTCCATCGCTCGTTTGTGAGCCACCTGTTGCTGTCACAGCGTTCGCCTGTGTTGATTGAACATTTTTTGTCTGATACGTTCGACTTAATTTCATATCAAAGATCATTCGATCGAGTTCTGATAAACCTAAATTTATATCACGAAAAGCATCTTGTTTCCATGTGAGCATTGTACGGTCTTGTTCCATACGGCGTAATGGAATACGCTCCGCATCCATTAGTTTATTGACCATACCTTCAATATCCATTCCTGTTGCTAAACCACCTACACGCATAACCATTTCATATCACTCCTTCTATGGATGTTGCTCACTATATTCTTTCGTCAATTAAAAGTCCCATATATTCAATCATCGATGCATACATATCCAACATTTTTTTCGGTGGAATTTCTTTGATAACTTCTTTTGTTGAAGAATTCACGATCGTTACATAATAATCATTGAGATCTTCATGGTATTCAAATTTTAAATTTGTTTTAACCGGTTCAAGAAATTCATTTAATTGTGTTGTAATCTCTTTAACACTATTTTTATTTAATAAATTCTCATCAGTTGTTGGGACATTTTTAGCCAATTCTTTTTCTTGTCGTTCATTTTGCGTATCTTGTGATCGGCTACCTGACTGCATTGTAGGCAATTCTGCAGAAATTTTCCCTATATGCATAGCCATTCATCTCCTCAAAATATTCTCTTGTCTGTTATATCGGTATAATTGCTTGGATGTTTAATTTTTTGATTAATTTTAAATTAAGATGAAGTCGATTGTTAGCAATCATAGTGTTTGAATCACTAATAACGAATCCAAACGTAAATTTAACGATCTTGGAGTAATTCTAGCAAGTGTGTTGGCGTATTCGCTGCCTCACTATTTTGCTGTTGAATCGCTAAATAGATTTCTTTACGATGGATTTCAACAGACATTGGGGCATCTATACCTATTTTTATTTGATCCCCTTCAACCGCTAATACTTTTACCTCAATTTCATCACCAATTTGAATGGATTCATGGATTCGACGTGTTAACACGAGCATGTTTAATCGCCCCCCGATTGTTTCGTATCTTTATTGACAAGTGGAGCTTTTGTTGGATATGTGTCATCATTTAAAATATATTGTTTACCACGTTTTGTTTTCACATTGATAATAATTGGTGCTTTTAAATTAATCGTACTTTGCTCAAAGGGAGATGTTAAGGTGACAATCGTTAATATAAATAAATCTTGTTCAGAGGTAATTGCCAGTTGATCGATTGTCGGCTGATCCAAACGAAATTCGTAATCATGATAAATTTGATATGGGTTCGTTACAACAAATGCTAATTCTGGTGTTTGAATGGATTGGAGCGTTTGAAATGATTCAGGTGCTGCCTCAGGTATTGGTAAAAGGATAAATTGTTTTTCATTTTTAAAACCTGGTAACCCATTCGCAAATGTCACTATTTTTTTCGGGTCAATCGTTATTTCCCCTAAGTATTTTGTTTGTATGTTCAATGAATAACCCTACCCTTTCATTTAGACTGTCGCTTGGAAATGATTAACAAAATCGATGTCTAATGATGCATCCTGTTTCATATATATGTCTATGACACTCGGTTCGAAATCAATCACTGGTTTATTCGGGCTTGCCTGGATGATAGGTGCTTCTGTTTGAACATCGAGCTGAACATCAGCAGGCACATAATTAATGTTAACCGATAGTGGTGAAGGAATATATTTTAAAGAAATTGATTTTTGTTGTCGAGAACCATTTTCATGAGCTTGATGAATAATCGGGTCGTTTTGGTTCTCTATTTTCATTAGCTCATCACCTTGACTCGCTCGTCGGGCGGTTCCTTCGGTGGCAGCTTGTTGTCCTCTTGCAGCTTGTTTTTCAATTAAACGCCATGTTGTCATTAAGTTCGCTTCTGCAAATGCCTGTGATTGATCAATGGTTAATTCGCCTAAAGGTGATTTGATCCCCATTTTTGCGGCTGGCTGTTTAATCGTTACATCAGCTTTTGGTTGTTGGATATTTAACGATGCGAATTGTTGATTCATACCGATTTTAGCAAACTGGGAATGTATACGAATTTGTGGGACTTGCATAGCGTTCACTCCTTACAAAAAAATAAATCCCTGTGTGCCTGCAGTTCAGGCAGACAGGGACAAATCAGCGTAAAAAGTCAATTAATGATGGTTGGATAATTCTTGAACCAGCAGCTAATGCCGCCCGGTGCAATGTTTCTTGGGTAATTAAATCTGTGATCGCTTCTTCAAAATGAACATTTTCATTATTCGCCATCATTTCTTTTGCAATGACTTCTTGTTCATCGAGACGGTTTTCAATAAGATCTAATCGATTCATGCGCGCTCCTAATGCTGCCCGTGAGTCAAGAATTGCTGAGAGATTTTGATCAAGGTTTTCAATAGATTCATCAAAACCTGCAAAGTTTTCTTCATCAAAATCTTCTGAGCTAGGTTCTTCTAGGGCCTCAATAAACTTGTTAATTTTACCAAAAAAACCATTCTCACTATTATCACCAAATAAATCTTTCGCTGAAACATTTGCTTGTATTTTAGAACCTTTAAACACTTCTATTTCAACGGGATCACCATTAATATTAATGTTAATTTCACCATCTTCAACCGTTATCGGTGCTTCTGATGTGTTTTTACCATTAAAAATATATTTGCCACTTACTTTTGTATTGGCAATGTCAATTAAGTGGTCTCTTAGTTGAACGACTTCTTCTTTAATACTCATTAACTCACCTTTATCATACGTCGAGTTACTCGCCTGTATAGAGAGTTCATGTAGACGATGCATCGTTTGAGTTGCTTTATCTAAGGCGGCATCAGAATTATCCATCCATGTCCTTACTTCACCTGCATTACGTTTAAATTGGCCAACTTCGGAAACTTCCGTACGATAAGCGATCCCTTTCATCGCCACAACTGGGTCATCTGATGGATAGTTAATTTTTCTTCCGGTATACAATTGTTCTAAGTATGTATCTAATTTTTGTTGACTACTCATTAAATGGCGTAACATATTATTAGATAACATTGATTGCGTAATTCTCATTTATTTCGCTTACCTCCCTACTAAACCCATACCATTGATAATTCGATCAATCATTTCGTCAATGACTGTCATATTTCTTGCTGCAGCATTGTAGGCATGTTGAAATTTAATCATATTTGACATTTCTTCATCAAGTGACACCGCACTGACAGACATGCGTTGTTCATCAACTTGTGAACGTAAAATGGTCGTATTATCTTTCATTCGATTTGCCTCCTGGGCATGAATCCCGAGAGTACTAATCATTGATTGTAAATATTCCCTTGGTGAGCGATTGTCTAATCCTACATCCGTGTCATCCTCATTAGGTATAGGGGCATCAAACATATCCGCCAATCGTAAGGCATTATCACCATTACCTGCATAACGATCTTCCTCAGAACCACTTTCTAAATAACCTGCTGCAATAAATGATGGATCATCTATAATTTCTTGAAGAACAGTAACATTTTTCGCAGCACCTTCTAATTCAGTAAGTTCCTCAAAAAAGTTTCTCCCCGATTCACGGTTCAAATCATATCCTTCTTGGTGAATTTCATTAAACGTTTGCGTAAATGTAAAAGCTAATTGATCAAGTTTATCGATCATTTCCGGATAATCGCCATAAACACTATCATCTTCAGCTTGATAACCAAATGAACTGATTAAACTAATGAGGGATCCTTGCGTTTGCTCAATGAGATGATACGCATCAATTGCATCTGCATCTGAGTCAGGATGGAAAACGATTGTTTCAATAGCCCCCTCACCTTGGTCTGGTTGTATGTCAATAAATGTATAATCATCGGCATAGTTAACATCTTCTTCAAGGAGCATAATTGGATCTTCAAATGATTGACCTCGCTGATCAACGAGTTCAATCGAAACAATTCCATCCGCAATATCTAATGCTCCACCCTCGCTTCTATGATATTCAACATTGATATTAATTAACTCTGAAAGTTCATCAATTAAACGATCACGATCATCATATAAGTCATTCGCTAAATAACCGTGGGGTTCAATCGTCTTGACCTGTTCATTAATGCGATTAATTTGTCTTAATAGTGAATTTATTTTATCTTCGCCACTACCAATTTCTGCACGTAAATCGTTTTGAATATCTTCCAATGATTTCGCTAAATGATTAAATGTGTCTGTCACTGATTTTGCGCGTTCAGCAACGACCGAACGTGCACCAGGTTTATCAGGATGAACGGCTAAATCATTGAGAGATTCCCAAAATAAATCCATTGTTTTTGACAAACCACTATCAGAAGGCTCGTTTAATAACCGCTCCATGCGACTCAGTGAATGTGATGTCGTTTCCCAATGGTTCATCCGGCTATTTTCTGAGCGAAATTGGGCATCTAAAAATTTATTGCGAATTCTTTGAATCGATGACACTTCAACACCTGTTCCGAGTTGGCCCGGTATTTCTGGTCGATTAACGGCTGGTACTGGATAAGGGCGCATCGTTCCAAAATTTACCCGTTGCCTTGTATAGCCTTTTGTATTCGCATTCGCTATATTGTGCCCGGTTGTATAAAGAGCTGATTGTTGAGCAAAAAGTGTTTGTTTGGCCATTTCTAGTCCGTGAAAAGTACTCATCATCTCTCTCCTTTAAAAATTAAGCTTTTGAATCAAACATCGAGCGATCATTATATCGTTTTTGATCGTTTTTTGTTTGTTGACGGTCATAATTTAAAGATTGTAATGTCGGTTTTAACATATTGAGCGATGTTTGGATAAAGTGCATCGATTGTTGAATAAGAGCTGCATTTAACTGTTCCAAATCTCGCAACCGGGTAATCTCTTTTGTTAAATCAATCGTTGCCACTTCTAAACGTCGCTTCTCATTTTCATCGGTTAATAAATTAAGGATTTTCGTGATTGTTCGTTCTTGTTCAGTAGATTGATTATTTTCAAACCATTGCTCAACAATACGTTCTCGATTATTTTCAACTTGTTCAAGTTTACGGATATAAGTCTGTTCTTCTCTGAGAATGTCTTGTAATTTTTCTGATGAACCCTTTTTTAAAGCTTCTGTTTTTTGTTGTGAAACATTACATAATTGCTTATGAACGTTCGTTAACTCCTTAAGTGATTGTAAAATAGATTCAACGGACAACTCATTGTCCCCCTTTATCACTTTTTAGTGAAAAAATCGATAATTTTTTGTGATGTACTTGTTATATTGACTTTATATTCACCTGAGGACACCTGTTGTTTAAGCGTCTCAATATATTTATCACGATTTTCTTTTAGTTGGTCATTTTTTTGTAAATTTTTTGCTGTTTCGGAAATTTCCAAGTGATCTTTTGTTTGTTTTTGTTCAGTTTGTTTAAGTTTTTGTTGTTGATCATAGTACGGATTTATATTCGAACGGTTTGTGCCATATATTTTCATTTTTACTCACCTCTAAAACTTATCTATTACTAATATCGTCAATTTATAAATATTATGAAGTGATTTAAATTATTTTTCCCGTTTATCAATCGTATAGTACGTATCGATTCGGTTGCGATCCCGATGCGAAACTTGCTGTTGACGTTTATCGATTGTCTTTTGCCGTTCGAATTCTTTCAACAACGATTCAGAACAATTCGCACATAACTTCCCACTAACAATTGGAACGCCACAATTTTCACACGGATAACTTAATTTAGGAAACTGTGATGTTCGCAAACGATTTTCTCGAATAAATTTTATTATTAACTCTTCATCTACTTCTGTCGCTGTAACAATTTCTTGTAGGGTTGCTTCCCGATTTTCACGCTTTGATAAAAATTTATAAACTTTATCAAATGCTTCTTCTTCTGCACGGTAACAATCTTGACAAATATTACGAACAGTTTTTACAAAAACTTGATTACAACGTACACAGTTAGCTAATTCAGCCATAAGCATCCCCTCGCTTCCTATTATCCTTTAGTATACCATAAAATTAGTTAACCTCTGACTAATGTGAACGAATAAACGTCCTGGCAACCGTTCGCCCGTAGAACCATCGCCGCATGGCGCAATGTCATTCCTGTCGTATAAATATCATCGACTAAAATGACCGGTTTTTTTAATCGTTGTTGAACGATAAACGGGTTTTTCGATGCTAAACGTTCAGAGCGTGTTTTTTTCGCTTGTTTTTCACTATGTTTGCGATGGAGTAAGTTTGTTGCAACGTTTTTTTGTTCACGGAGCAAAGTTGTTAAGGCTTCTGCCTGATTAAAACGGCGCTCCCGCAATCGTTCTTTACTAAGTGGGATTGGTACAATTAACGCGTCTTTAGCAATCGTTTTAAAATGTTTTTGAAAATAATTTTGATAGTGATGCCGAAATAACTGTACAAGCACATAATCACCACGATATTTCCAGCGGGCAATGATTTCTTTCATAAACTGATTGTAAGCAAAAATAGCGACATTTTTCTTTAATGGATCTTTTTTTAAGTAGCTTGTCCACCATTGACAGTCATGACATAACTTCATTTCTGTTTGCCTGCCACAACTTCGACATGTCGGTCCATTGATTAATAAAAGATTTTTTTCACAGATTGAACAAATTTTTTTTCGTTCGTTAGGAAAAAAGATATTGCCCCAATGAATCGTTTCATTAATTTCTCGATCACACCATAAACAATTCATTGAAATCCCGCCCGTTGATTCATTTGTTGGATCGATTTAACGGCTCTTACCATCGCCTTTGTTTTTCCATCATGGATAAACAACACTTCCCCAGTAGGATCGGCAGGATGTCGTCCGGCTCGCCCAGCAATTTGTACAAGTGCAGCTGTATCAAACACTTCATGTCCCGCATCAAGCACAACAACATCTACTGATGGAAAAGTGACACCACGCTCAAGAATAGTTGTCGTCATTAATATGTGAATCTCCTGTTGCCGAAACAAATTTATTTTTTTAGCACGTTCTTCATCTTCCGCGTGGACAAATTGAACAACTTGTTTAAATGATGCAAAATAATTTTGTGTATGTTTGACAAGTTGCTCTGCCAACTTAATCGTTGGAATGAAAATAAGGAGTTGTCGTTGCCATTGTTTTTGTTGCCTTTTAGTAAACCAATGAACAAATGACTTCGGTAATTGATTGTTTTTTAATCGATTGTTTAAGTGAAAACTATTTTTTAAGACAGGTATTGGAAGTGGATGATTGTGGAAGCGTCGGGGAATGAAAATATGACTAAGTGTGTTATTTCTTATTCTTTTTTGATCAGTTTCTCTTGGAGTGGCTGTTAGATAAATCGTTGTTCCAGAACGTTTTGTCGCTCGTTTAGCTGCAAAAGGTAAGGAAGAATCAGCATGGTAAGGGAATGCATCAATTTCATCAACGATCAGTACATCAAAGGCATGTTTAAAACGAAGCAGTTGGTGAGTTGTTGCCAAAATAAATTGAGCGCTTCCTGCTTTATCTTTACTTCCACCATAGAGTGCCTCAATTGGTATATGGGGAAACGCTTGTTGTAAACGTGGATGTAATTCTCGTACGACATCAACACGTGGTGTCGCTAGACAAATTCTTAATCCTGTTTTTAAGCTGTGAGTAATTCCTGGAAAAAGCATTTCTGTCTTACCAGAGCCAGTGACCGCCCAAAGTAATAACTCATGGTCCCGGTTGCTAATCGCTTGCACAATTCGTTTGGCAGCCATTGCTTGATCACTTGTTAGTTCACCACTCCAATGACATGGATTACGGTGCTTCGGCCAAATCGGTTCTTTACCTGTCCATTCATAGAGAGGTTCACAAGCTAACACGCGGCCCATTTGCAGGCAATGACGGCAATAAAGGTGGACGTTTTGACACGTTGCACAAGGAATTTTTCCAAATAGAGAAGGTTTTTTATTGTGGCAACGTTGACAAACAAAATGATAACGTTGCTTGATGATCGAAGGAATTTGCGAAAGTAATTTTGCGGAGTGTAAATCATGAATCGCCTCTTCAGCTAACTTAAGTTCATCATACAGTAAAAGTTTACCAGATAATCGACGGATCATCTCTGAACAAATCATTTGTTCATTATTTGTTGGCATTAATCCCATCCTTTCAAAAGGTTTAAAAGTTATTCATTATTTTATGACAAATAGAAAAAGAAGACAAGCTCTTATGATTGTCTTGTCCTCATCTGTTTTATGTCTTCGTGTACCAAGCGATTCCAACCGCCCCTTCCCCTAGGTGTGTGCCAATGACAGGACCAAAATAACTTACCATCGTTTCAATATCTGGATATTTTTGTGAAAACTGTTCTTGCAATTGGATGGCAGATGTTTGATCATTTGCGTGAATGAACATCACACGGGTAACTCCTTTGGTTTTAACATCTTCCTCCAACATACTGTTAATTCGTTGAAGAGCTTTTTTACGTGTACGAATTTTTTCAAACGGTTTGATTTCACCATCAACAAAATGTAAAATAGGTTTAATTTTTAATAAACTGCCAACTAATGCTTGGGCGCCTGATAATCGACCCCCACGCTGTAAGTGACTAAGGTCATCAACCATGAAATAGGCTCGTGATGATCGTTTTAATTCATCGAGACGGGAAATAATTTCAGTCGATGATTTATTTTGTTTTGCCATTATGGCTGCTTCAATCGCAAGTATACCTTGGGGCATCGTACTTATTTCCGAATCGTACGCATGGACCTCAAGATCTTCAACCATTTTTCCTGCGCTAACAGCTGCCTGAAAGGTGCCACTAATCTTTCTCGATAAATGAATTGAAATGACGGCATCATAACCCTCGTTCACTAATTTTTTAAATATTTTCTCAAATTCACCGATCGCTGGTTGGGTAGTTGTTGGCAAGCTTTCATTGTTACGTACTTTTTGATAAAATTGTTCAGTTGATAAATCAAGCTCTTCTTGAAAAACATCGTATCCAAACACAACACTTAAAGGTATCATATAAATGTTATGTTTTTTACGAAGTTCTGGCGATAGATAAGCTGTACTATCTGTTAAAACAGCAATTTTCATCGACATCTTCTCCCTTTGGCATCCTTATAAGTAAATGTGAGGCTTTAGCCTTTATCTTACAATAATTTTATAGTAAATGCATCGTTTATTTTAGCAATCGCTCATATAATATAAAATGATCATTATAACGTGATCAAATGTTTATGACCCATTAGCCACAAATAGATAACCGCTTCGAACATTTTCAAGTCACACAACGATACAAAAGCTTATATTTTGCACATTAATTATAATACTTCTACCCAACCGTTACGAATGGCTTTCACGACAGCTTGTGTTCGGTCATTAACTTTCATTTTTTGCAAAATATTACTCACATGATTTTTCACTGTTTTTTCACTAATATATAATGCTTTAGAAATCGCTCGATTACTATTACCTTCAGCCATTAACTGCAACACTTGACATTCACGTTTTGTTAAAATATGTAACGGTTTTTCATATTGAATCCGTTGTTCAGAAGAAAATGAATCTTTTTCTTTGGATAATCGACGGAATTCTTGGACTAAATTATGTGTTACTTTAGGGTGTAAGTATGAGCCGCCATCATGAACAACTTTAATCGCTTCGATTAAGGAATCTGAATCCATTTCTTTCAATAAATAGCCTCGAGCACCTGTTTTTAGTGCATGTGTGACATAACTTTCATCATCATGAATTGATAAAATAATAACAAACACATTCGGATACTGTTTGATCAGTTCAGCAGTAGCTTCGACACCATTCATCTCCGGCATATTAATATCCATTAATACGATATCAGGTTCATATTCTTCAACAAGTGTAAGGACATCTGAGCCATCATCACCTTCAGCAACCACTCGAAAATCTGATTCAAAATCTAATATTTTTTTAATCCCTTCACGAAACAGCTTATGATCATCAATTAACACAAGATTAATAACTTCACTCATTTGAATATAGCCTCCAATATTTTTCTTCTAAAAATAAATGATTGCTCGTCTTGATGTATGAAAACAATAATAGCTTGCCAAGTGATAGTTAAATACTTTACGATATTATAACAAAATTTAATAACAAATGTTTTTACTAGTTTAGTCAAGGCTGATCAGTATGGAATAGGTCTTTAGTCATTTTCAAATGTAATATCAGGAATATTGACGAATATTTTTGTGCCTTTACCTATTTGTGTATCAATTTTGAACGTTCCATTGATCATTTCTACCCGCTCTCTCATACCGATTAATCCAAATGAATCATCTTTAATTATTTTAGGATCAAATCCTTGACCATTATCTTGAATAACTAAAGTGACTGTTGATTCAAAAATCTCTATTTTCACTTTAATTTCTGTTGCTTCAGCATGTGTGACAGCATTTTGTAATGCTTCTTGTATTAAACGAAAAAGAGCAATTTCATAGTTTTT
>Ga0079225_10000351_pt1 | contig 24527 bp, 19 predicted proteins | sample Poulit2012_FD_76344 | JGI IMG/M metagenome (GOLD analysis project Ga0079225, IMG submission 76344) | Agricultural soil microbial communities from Georgia to study Nitrogen management - Poultry litter 2012 | ecosystem: Environmental > Terrestrial > Soil > Agricultural land | place: USA: Georgia... | reverse complement strand
TTTTACCTCGATAATACTTCCCATTATGGATACTCCTTTACGAGAAATTCAACGATTGAATAAAGCATAACTTCAATCACTTTTACGCTATATTCCTTACTAATTTCTTCTTTATGAATGTTTTGTAAGAGTAATTGTTATTACAGTTGGATCTTTCTTTATTAAAAACAATATTTTCCCAATAAATCTTTATTTCGTTTGCTTGAATTATATTTCACAGTATTAAAAATATTTCATAAAAGATTTCAACTAAAGATAAAGTATATACAGTCGAAAAATGTATGTTTCTGAATTTAATTACATACAGATATAATGTATAAAAATATTTTTCAAGAAAAATAATTGTATACGAAGTTCGATTAAGGAGGTTTTCGATAATTGGGATTAAATGTTACAGAAAAATTAATAAAAAGTCATTTGGTAAGCGGTGAAATGATACCAGGTACTGAAATAGGTATTAAAATTGATCAAACGTTAACCCAAGATGCAACTGGGACAATGGTTATGCTGGAGTTAGAGGCAATGGGAATAAAGCGAGTAAAAACTGAGGTGTCGGCACAATACGTAGACCACAACTTAATCCAAACTGACGGTAAAAATCCAGACGACCATTTATTTTTACAAAGTGCTGCCCGTCGCTTTGGACTTTATTATAGTCGACCGGGAAATGGGGTGAGTCATCCTGTTCATATGCAATATTTGGCGAAACCAGGTAAGACGCTGCTAGGTTCAGATAGCCATACGTGTGCCAATGGTTGTATGGGAATGTTAGCAATCGGGGCCGGAGGAATAGATGTTGCAATGGCGATGGCTGGTGAACCTTTTTATGTGAACATGCCAAAGGTATGGGGCATTAAATTAACTGGAAAATTACCAGAATGGGTAAGTGCAAAAGATGTTATTTTAGAATTGTTACGTCGGCATGATGTAAAAGGTGCCGTTGGAAAAGTAATTGAATATTATGGGCCGGGTTTAAAGCATTTGGACGCAATGGATCGGCACGTTATTGCGAATATGGGAGCAGAACTTGGAGCGACAGGAACTGTATTTCCATCCGACGAGGAAGTAAGACGGTTTTTAAAAAGCCAACAGCGTGAAGAGGACTGGATTGAGTTAGTAGCCGATGAAGATGCGAAGTATGATGAATACGAGGAAATCGATTTATCACGTCTCGAACCCCTTATAGCTAAGCCTTCAAGTCCAGGAAATGTCGTACCAGTAAAAGAGGTTGCAGGGACACCAATTTATCAATCTTACATTGGTTCTTCTGCTAATCCCGGATATAGGGACTTTGCTATTGCAGCTGAAATTGTTGCTAACAAACAAATTGCTAAAGGAGTTTCCTTTGATATAAATCCGACCTCTCGTCAATCTTTAATGGAGTTAGTTCATACCGGTCATATTGCTAAGTTTATCCAAGCGGGTGCTAGGCTTCATCAAGCAGGATGCAACGGATGTATTGGAATGGGGCAGGCACCAGCAACGGGTAAAAACAGTTTACGAACTACCCCACGAAATTTTCCTGGTCGATCGGGCACGATAGAGGACAGTGTCTATTTATGCAGTCCAGAAACGGCAGCAGCTTCAGCTTTAACCGGCGAAATAACAGATCCGCGTACATTAGAAATGGATGTTCCTAAAATAAAAGCTCCAAAAGGCTTTGCGAATATGGAGGCAGCTTTGGAGGCGCCCCCGGAAGAAAAAGAAGCACAACAAATAACACTTGAAAAAGGACCGAATATCGTTTCCATACCGAAAATGGAGCGAATTGACGATACGATAGAACTACCCGTTTTATTGAAAATGGGTGATAACATATCGACTGATGAAATATTAGCTGGAGGTTCTCGTGTGTTACCTTTTAGAAGTAACCTACCAGAAATAAGCAAGTTTACCTTTGAAATTATCGACCCTACTTATTACGAAAGAAGTAAACAGTTAATAAAAAGTGGTGGTCATGCTATTGTAGGTGGCTTTAATTACGGGCAAGGTTCTAGCCGTGAACATGCGGCACTAGCTCCGAGATATTTGGGGTTAAAAGTTGTTCTCGTAAAAGACTTTGCGCGTATTCACCGCCAAAACTTAGTCAATTTTGGTATTTTACCACTAACATTCGTCCATGTAGCTGATTATGACAAATTAGAGGAGGGGGATACGTTAATTTTAAGCAATATTTACGAAAACATAAAGAACAAAAGAAGTTTCTCAATTATGTTAAAAGATAAACAAAAATCTATAGAAGTAGCCCATGATTTAACGCCCCGGCAAATTAATATAGTTTTAGCTGGTGGACTTATAAATATGGTGAAAAATCGAAAGGAGAATAATTGAAATGAAAAAGCAGTGTATCGCTTGTGATGGCACGGGAAAACAAGTCGATGATGAAGGTTGGCAGTATAAGTGTAGTGTTTGCCATGGAACAGGAATGCTCACATCATCAAAAGAAACTAAAATATTATCTGTTGATGAAAATAATCGATTGCTCGATTAAACTAAATAAATGTGTTACGTATTAAGTTATTTCGGAGTTAGAGTGTGGATTTTCAGTAGCTTATTTTTCAGAAAGTAAAGTTATACTATTTCGTGGCACCTCGAATAAATCTTTTTGTTGACGAATGATGGAGAAACGAGTATGATTAAATTTAAATCAAATAAATTAACGTATAATCTGAAGAATCGGCTTTGGAGTTTCTACTAGACTACCGTAAATAGTCTAACTACGTTAAAATAGAGATTTTGTAGCGAAATTAATGCCCTCTAACGGTATGAACTAAATTTCGCTTACCTTTATTTTACGTAAGTAGCACTCTTTGATAAGAGTGCTTTTCTATTTTTCCAGTCGATTTGTACGTAAAATTGAAGGAGGAACTTTTGTTGAAGAGGTATTTTCAGTTTGAAGAACTCGGCACGAATTATCGTACGGAATTTATGGCTGGTCTGACGACTTTTTTAGCGATGGCTTACGTATTATTCGTCAACCCGTCGGTCCTTTCTCTAGAGGGGGTTGAACAATTACCAGAAGGTATAACCCGGATGGACCAAGGAGCTGTCTTTACGGCTACAGCCATTGCCGCAGCGATTGGTACATTATTAATGGGAGTACTTGCCCGTTATCCGATCGGACTTGCTCCGGGGATGGGCTTGAATGCTTTCTTCGCTTATACAGTCGTACTCGGTTACGGAATTCCGTGGCAAACGGCTTTATCAGGAGTTTTTGTTTCTGGAGTTATTTTTATTTTATTAACGTTATCTGGTTTACGAGAGAAAATTATTAATATGATTCCATCGAATTTGAAGTTAGCAGTAGGAGCAGGAATCGGATTTTTTATCGCATTTATCGGTTTTCAAAATGCCGGAATTATCGTTGGCGATGAAGCGACATTAGTAGCCTTAGGCGATCTTACATCACCACCAGTTATGTTAGCAATATTTGGAATTGTTATTTCAGTTATTTTATTATCTTTAAACATTCGTGGTGGTATTTTTTACGGTATGATTATTACTTCGATCGTCGGAATGATCTTCGGCTTAATTAGTACACCGAGTGGGCTTAACGATATTGTAAGTACTCCACCAAGCTTAGCGCCGACTTTTGGACAAGCGTTCGTTAATTTTGGTGATATTTTCACCTTGCAAATGCTCGTCGTTATTTTAACATTTTTATTCGTAGACTTTTTCGATACCGCTGGAACATTAGTAGCAGTTGCTAACCAAGCAGGTTTAATGAAGAATGATAAGTTACCGCGTGCCGGAAGAGCATTGTTTGCGGACTCAGCAGCGACAGTTGTCGGTTCTGTAGTTGGAACATCGACAACGACGTCTTTTGTTGAATCTTCTTCCGGGGTTGCTGTTGGCGGTAGGACAGGTTTTGCTTCTGTAGTAACTGCAGGATTTTTCTTGTTAGCTTTATTTTTTTCACCGCTATTAGCAGTAATTACATCAGAAGTAACAGCACCGGCATTAATTATCGTTGGTGTCTTAATGTCTAAGGCGCTTAAAGATATCGAATGGGAACGTTTTGAAATTGCCGTGCCGGCCTTTTTAACGATTATTGCAATGCCTCTAACGTATTCGATTGCGACAGGTATTGCGATCGGATTTATATTTTATCCAATTACGATGATTATGCAAGGCCGTGCGAAAGAAATTAACCCAGTTATTTATGGATTGTCTGTTATCTTTGTTTTATATTTCATTTTCTTACAGTAAAATATAAACTATTGATCAAAAAATCCCCTTAGCCTATGTCTAGCTAAGGGGATTTTTTATATAGTAGGCAAAGTCTGTTCTCTACTATGCTTCATTTCTGAGTTTTATCATATTGGGTGATTCTACTGTATCTGGCTTATTGAATTTTGAAAACTGCGCTACAGTGGTCGGATCCACTATGTTTCATTCATCGTTATTGCATGAATTGAGATATATTGCATCTCCCCGCTATGCTACAATTTCTAAATATTTCTGCTAGTGGTACAAAAGATGCTTCTAATCTTACTTCATTAAATAATTGTTATAGAAGAGTGTAACATTTTCAAGATATATCTCATAAACCACCATTATCGTAATTAAGAGCCCTGATAAACCAAAATCCCTAAGCTAGATTCTTGCTAACTTAGGTTCCAGCCTGTTCATGATGGTTTTGAGCTGTTTTGTTAGTCTTTCGTTGCAACCATACATAATAAGCGATAAATAGAGCAATTCCAACCATCGCCAACAAGGTCATCATTTTATATAAGGTTATTATTGAGTAGAGGTCGATTACTTTTCCTCCTACTAAAGAGCCGATAATACCGGATACGCCAAAAAATACAGAATAAAAAATTAAATGTCCTGTTGCGATTAGTTTTCCTGGCACTAGTTTCGACACAAATTCAAAAGAAGCAACATAAAAGACACCAAAGGTTAATCCATGTAATAGTTGTAAGGCGATAATCGTATACGGTGAATCAGAAATTCCGAATAATAACCACCGTAGTGCATACAATAGACTAGCTATAATAAGAAAGAAGATAGGATTAAACTTTCGGAACCAAAAGACCGCCAAGGCGAAAATTGTCGCTTCACTAATTAAGCCGATAAACCATGCGATTCCAACGAGGGATTCACTACCTCCTAAATCGGCAATATAAAGTCCGATAAAACTATCATTTGCCCGATGAGTAATTGTAATAAATACCATAGATAGCAAAAATAACGTATAAGGCGCTTGTTTAAGTAAGGAAATAACGTCTCTTCCTGATACGGAATGATCTTTTGCTGGGACGTCTTCGATTAAAAAGACGACGATGAGTAAAATCGATCCGAAAAATAAATAAGGCCAAATCATATTGCCGATTCCGATTGTCGTTAATATTTGTCCGACGACTAAAGAGGAAAAGGCAAAACCGATCGATCCCCACGTACGGATTGAGCCGAAAGAGATACCTAACTCATCAGCTCTCCTCTGAGCTAAACTATCACTTAAAGCCCCAACCGGAGAAGAAAAAAAGTAAAAAATCGCTCCAATACATAAAATCGCAAGCAAATGATTCATCTGAAAAAAGATTACACTTGCTATTAACATACCGATAACGGAAATAAGTAACATACGTTTGACCGTATTATACTTGTCGCTTAAATAACCCCAAAAGGGTTGTGATATAATTGAAGCGAAAGGCCCTATTGCTAAAACCCAACCAATCTCTGTCCCATTTAATCCCTTGTATTGTAAATATAAAGGTAGGAAGCTTATAATAATTGTATTCGTTGCATGGAATAAAAAAAGCAACGACTTCAATGGAAATAACGATTGTCTCTGCACAGTTTACACCTCTTCTACAGTTTCAGACGATTACTTTTAACTATATCATATGAAGCGAAAGAGACGTGCAAAAGTCTACAGCAGTAAACAGGTTACCTTCAAACGATCCTCAAGGAGGAATGTCAATGTTATCTAATGCTTACGGAATTGTCCTTACTATTTTAGTTATTAATATTGTCTACGTATCCTTCTCAACGATGCGAATGATACTAACTTTAAAAGGAAGGCGTTATTTAGCAGCGCTTGCAAGTACCTTTGAAGTGGTTGTTTATATTATCGGTTTAAGTATCGTATTGGACAACTTAGAAGAAATTCAAAATATTATCGCTTATGCTATCGGTTTTGCTCTTGGAATTATCATAGGTTCAAAGATTGAGGAACGTCTCGCTTTAGGTTATATTACCGTAAATGTCATATCTACAAACCCAGAACTACCTTTTACAAAAAAATTACGAGAAAAAGGTTTCGGAGTGACAACTTGGAAGTCTTATGGAATGGAAGGGGATCGTTTATCGATTCAAGTGTTAGCCCCGCGCAAACAAGAATTGTTTTTATATAAAATAATTACGGATATCGATCCAAAGGCATTCATCATTAGTTATGAACCGAAGCATATTCAAGGAGGTTTTTGGTTAAAGCAAGTTCGTAAACAACGAATTATCGAAGCGGAACAAGAAGCAGAACGAAAAGAAAAGCTTGATCAAGTAAGGGAGGAGAAAGAGGATGATTACGAAGCGGAAGTCGAAATCACTCCCCCTCACGATAAACCTTTATCCCAAAAGCCGAATGTTAAGCCAAAATTGTAAATAATTGTTCACACATTTGTTGACGATTAATTTTAAACTTTGTTATACTAGTAACGTGAACAAATAAATAAAAAGAAGCTCCATATAATTTTGAGAATATGGCTCAAAAGTTTCTACGTAAGCACCGTAAATGCTACGACTATGGAAGAGGTTGACATATTTTGTATACTTATGCAAAAAATAAAATGAAAAAAGCAGTCTATTCGTATTCCCCTAGATAAAATAGGGGGTAGAATAGACTTTTTTGCTTTTAACGGAATTTGAGGTGAAAAAATGGTCCAAGTCGGAGTAATCATGGGAAGTATTTCGGATTGGGAAACAATCCGTCATGCCTGCGACACGCTAGAACAATTAGGAATTGAATATGAAAGGGAAGTCGTTTCAGCACATCGAACTCCTGATGATATGTTCGATTATGCGAAGTCGGCCAAATCTCGTGGTTTAAAAGTAATTATTGCGTGTGCCGGAGGAGCTGCACACTTGCCAGGAATGGTCGCATCTCAAACGACCTTACCGGTAATCGGAGTGCCAGTGCAAACGAGTGCCCTCGGTGGTATGGACTCCCTTCTTTCTATTGTGCAAATGCCTGGAGGAGTGCCGACAGCCACGATGGCAATCGGGCGAGCTGGAGCAATTAATGCAGCTCTATTTGCTGGTCAAATTATTAGCCTAGAGAATGAAACAGTGGCGAAAAAATTAGACGAATACCGTAAAAGAATGAAAAAAAATGTAGATGAGATGAGGGAAGACCTTGCGAACAAATAATCATAATCAAGTTATATTACCCCCACAAACAATTGGTATTATCGGAGGAGGACAACTCGGTCGAATGATGGCGATTGCCGCCCGTTATAATGGCTATCGCATCATCGTCTTAGACCCAACCCCTAATTGTCCAACAGCCCAAGTAGCAGATGAACAGATTGTAGCAACCTACGATGATATGAATGCAATTGAACAGTTAACGGAAAAATCTGATGTAGTAACCTACGAATTTGAGAATGTAGATTTGGAGGCAGCTCGTTATATCGAGGCACAAGGTAAGTTACCCCAGGGAGCCTACGCTTTACAAGTAACACAAAATCGGGAAGCGGAAAAAACGTTAATGCGTGAATTAGGTTTACCAGTAGCACCTTTTTATATCGTACGTACAGAGGAAGAGGTACGGGAAGCAGTGAAAAACCTCTCCTTCCCAGCTGTTATTAAAACTTGCCTTGGTGGATACGATGGAAAGGGTCAACTTAAATTAGAATCCCGTGCTGATGTGGAAGCTGCAGTACAATTTATCGAACGCGGAGGCACATTCATTATGGAAGAATGGATTAGTTTTGATAAAGAGATCTCCGTCGTCTTCACCCGTGCTCAAGACGGTACGATAACGTATTTCCCATTAGCGGAAAATGAACACCGTGATCATATTCTTTATACAACACTAGCCCCAGCTGGAGTCTCGCAACAAGTCAAACAGGAAGCTTTAACTGCTGCGAAAACGTTAGCGGAAAAAATTAATATCGTCGGTACCTTTGCGATTGAAATGTTCGTAAAAGATGATGGAATTTTTATTAATGAAATGGCACCTCGTCCTCATAATTCGGGACACTTTACAATCGAAGCTTGCAACGTATCTCAATTTAGTCAGCATATCCGTGCGATTTGTGGCCTACCATTACCTAATATCGAACAACAAAAAGAGGCGTTAATGATTAACGTCCTAGGGGAAGATATGAATAGGGCGCTTACTGCTTTTTCTGAGCTACCGGAGGCTTCAATTCACTTATACGGAAAAGCTGAAGCGAAAGAAAAGCGAAAGATGGGTCACGTTACATTAGTAGCTGAAAATTTAAGAGAATTACTGACGCTAATTCAACGGTATGAGGAGGACTTATTGTGATTGAACGATATACCCGGGAAGAGATGGGTGCGATTTGGACCGAAGAAAATAAATATAACGCGTGGCTAGAAGTTGAAATTTTAGCCTGTGAGGCATGGGCCGAACTCGGTGTTATTCCAAAAGAAGATGTCGCAACGATTCGGGAAAAGGCATCCTTTGATGTAGAAAGAATTTATGAAATTGAACGGGAGACCCGTCACGATGTCGTTGCTTTTACTCGAACGGTATCGGAATCGTTAGGCTCAGAGAAAAAATGGATTCATTATGGACTTACATCGACGGACGTTGTCGATACGGCTTTGTCTTATTTAATCAAACAAGCGAATGAGATTATTCGTAAAGACCTCGAACGATTTATCGCTGTATTAAAGGAGCGGGCAATAGAGCATAAACATACGGTAATGATGGGCCGGACCCATGGCGTTCATGCAGAACCGACGACTTTCGGTTTGAAACTTGCTCTATGGTATGAAGAGATGAAGCGTAATCTTGAACGATTCAATGAGGCGGCAGATCGAATTGAATACGGTAAATTATCCGGAGCAGTAGGGACCTATGCGAATATAGATCCTTATGTGGAACAGTACGTCTGTGAAAAGCTAGGTTTAAAGCCGGCTCCCCTTTCTACACAGACATTACAACGGGACCGCCATGCAGCCTACATATCAGTCCTTGCATTAATCGCAACATCAATCGAAAAGTTTGCTACGGAAATTCGCGGACTTCAAAAAACAGAAACTCGGGAAGTCGAGGAGTTTTTCCATGAGGGCCAAACAGGTTCTTCAGCGATGCCTCATAAACGAAATCCAATCGCTTCCGAAAATATGAGTGGAATGGCACGAGTCGTTCGTGGTTACATGGTAACTGCCTATGAAAATGTCTCACTTTGGCATGAAAGGGATATTTCTCACTCTTCAGCAGAACGGATTATTATTCCAGATGCGACGATTGCAATCAACTATATGTTAAATCGTTTTACAAACGTCGTAAAAAATCTAACTATTTATGAAGATAATATGAAGAACAATATCGATGCGACGTACGGTGTTATTTTTTCACAACGAGTTTTATTAAGTTTAATCGATAAAGGATTAGCACGGGAAGCTGCTTATAATGTCGTACAACCCTTAGCAATGAAAGCCTGGAAGGAAAAGGTCCCATTCCGGTCGTTAGTAGAAAATGATAAAACTGTTCGTGAAAAATTAACGATGAAAGAAATTGATGCATGTTTTGATTATACGTATCACCTGAAAAATGTTGATTTTATTTTTGAGCGACTCGGCTTAACGGAGTAATTATAAAGAAATAAGAAACATAGAGGAGCGATTAGGATGGTAATGGAACCGGAACAAATTGAACGGAAAAAGGAATATCGAAAGATGGGTTTAACCGATGAAGAGTACGAACGGATTAAAGCAATTTTAGACAGAAGGCCTAATTATACAGAAACAGGTATCTTTTCAGTGATGTGGTCAGAACATTGTAGCTATAAAACATCGAAACCTTTACTAAAAAAGTTTCCAACCGAAGGACCTCAAGTACTTGTTGGACCGGGAGAAGGTGCGGGCGTAGTCGATATCGGTGATGGTGAGGCAGTCGTCTTTAAGATGGAAAGTCATAACAGCCCATCGAAAATTAACCCTTTTGAAGGAGCAGCTACCGGAGTAGGTGGTATTTTACGTGATGTATTCTCGATGGGGGCACGCCCTATTGCTGCAATGAATTCATTACGTTTTGGACCACTTTCGAAGGACCGGACAAAATATTTATTTAAAGAAGTCGTTCGTGGCATTGCTTATTATGGAAACAATGTCGGAGTGCCAACTGTCGGTGGAGAAGTCCAATTCGATAGTTGTTATGAAGACAGTCCCCTCGTTAATGCAATGGTTGTAGGCCTATTAAAACATGAAGAAATTCAAAGAGGGATTGCTGAAGGAGTCGGTAATATCGTACTTTATGCCGGTGCGCCGACCGGACGGGATGGAATTCATGGTGCAACCCACTCTTCTGATGATGAAGTAGCAGACGATGCAAATCCTGCCTCTGGAAATCCACATTTAGAAAAACGTTTAATCGAAGCTTGCTTAGAAGTAATTCACCATGATGGGTTAGTCGGAATGCAAGATATGGGGGCTGCAGGTTTAACTTCATCAGGAAGTGAAATGGCTTCAAGCTCGGGAACGGGAATGTTATTACAATTAGATCAAGTACCCCAAGCAGAAGAAAATATGTCAGCCTACGAAATGATGCTATCCGAAACACAGGAACGAATGCTTCTTGTTGTTAAAAAAGGTACTGAAGAAGAAATTATTAATATTTTTAAGAAGCATAATGTCGATGCTTGTGCAATCGGCGAAGTAATTGAGGAAAAAGTGTTTCGTATTGAACATGAAGGGAAAATTTGGGCAGATGTACCAGTCGATGCTTTAGATAAAGATGCACCTGTCTATTATTTACCATCTAAAGAAGCGAGTTATTATAAAACATTCCAAAAAATGGAGCCGACGATTCCAGAAGTTACAGATTATAAAGATACTTTACACCGTCTACTTGCTCAGCCAACCATCGCAAGTAAACGGTACGTCTACAATCAATTTGACTCGAATAGTCGTGGTGAAACATTAGTCGGTCCAGGTTCAGGAGCAGCGATCGTAAAGATACCTAAACGCGATAAGGCAATTGCGATTACAACGGATAGTAATTCCCGTTATATTTATTTAGATCCTTATGTTGGTGGGCAAATTGCCGTAGCCGAAGCAATGCGTAATATCGTTGTATCAGGGGCAAAGCCACTCGGAATTACCGATGGTTTAAACTATGGTAATCCGACGAATGAAGAAGTGTTCTGGCAAATGGAACAGAGCATTTCCGGTATTAGTGAGGCTTGTCGTCATTTAGAAGTACCAGTCGTAAGTGGAAACGTGTCGATGTACAATCAGTCTTATGGAGAACCAATTTATCCGACACCGATTATCGGAATGGTCGGCCTGTTAGAGACGACGGATAATATTACACCAAATTCGTTTCAACAAGCAGGTGATGCGATTTATTTAATTGGAGAAACGAGTGCAGAATTTGGGGGTAGTGAGCTTCAACGTCTCATAGAGGGGGATTATAAAGGAAAGCCTCCCGCAATCGATCTAGAAAAAGAAAAACAATCTAGTGAAAAATTGTTACAAGCAATTCGTAAAGGACTAATCCAATCGGCTGAAGACTTAGCTGAAGGAGGTCTTGCGGTAGCTTTAAGTGAATCGGTAATTCGTAGCGAAGGTTTAGGTGCTGATGTAACGATTATCGGGAATCCAACGGTAGCTCTCTTTAGTGAATCACAAAGTCGCTATCTCGTTACAGTAAAAGAGCAAGATGTAACCCAATTTGAAGCTTTAAATATTAACGCTAAACGAATCGGTACTGTAACTGCTGATGGCATGTTAACTGTAGAAAATGACCAAAAAGAGACGATCCTTTCCGAAACTGTTGAACATCTTAAGGAAATCTGGGATCAAAGTATTGAAAAGTCATTGAATTAATATAAAAGGAATGGTTAAATGTTTGGGATATGGGGTCACAAGCAAGCTGCTGAAATAACATACTATGGCTTACATGCGATGCAACATCGTGGACAAGATGGCGCTGGAATCGTCGTAAATGACGGTTCTAGCCTCCATCTTCATAAAGGTGAAGGGTTAGTTAACGACGTATTTAAACATTTTGACTTTACGAAGTTTAAAGGATTTGCAGCGATTGGAAATATCCGGAACCAAACTCAAAATGATAAAGTATACGACAACGTACAACCACATGTTTTCCATTCATTGGATGGAAGTATGAGTATCGCTCATAATGGACGAATTATCAATGCTGATGCGATTCGTCGTAGTCTGGAAGATACGGGAAGTATTTTTCAGACAACTTCCGATACTGAGTTACTTGCCCATTTAATGCGTCGTAACGGAATCGAAAATTTTGAAGATTCGTTAATTGAAGCATTACAACAACTTGTTGGAGCTTATGGCTTTCTTCTAATGACGAATGACAAAATGTACGTTGCTCTAGATCCTCGAGGAATTCGTCCCTTATCAATAGGACGCCTTGGTGATAGTTACGTCGTCGCTTCAGAAACATGCGCCTTTAGTATTGTTGGTGCTACTTTTGAAAGGGAAGTTAAACCAGGTGAACTAATTATCATCAGTCATGATGGAATCGAATCAAAGCGATTTTTAACACAAGAGAAACGTAGCTTATGCGCCATGGAATACGTTTATTTTTCTCGACCGGATAGTGATTTGAATTATGTGAATGTTCATTCAGCTCGAAAACGAATGGGAATTGAGTTAGGAAAAGAACATCCCGTCTTCGATGCCGATGTTGTCACTGGTGTCCCTGATTCGAGTATTTCCGCTGCAATAGGTTACGCTGAACAGTGTGGCCTACCTTATGAAATGGGAGTTATAAAAAATCGCTATATAGGACGAACCTTCATTCAACCGTCTGAACAGTTACGGAATCAAGGAGTAAAAATGAAGTTATCCCCTGTAAAAGGTGTCGTAAAAGGTAAGCGTGTCGTGATGATCGATGACTCAATTGTCCGGGGTACAACGAGTCAACGAATCGTTACGCTATTACGGGAGGCAGGAGCTAAGGAGGTCCATGTACGTATCTCTTCCCCTCCAATTGAAAATCCATGTTATTACGGAATCGATATGTCGACGAAAAAGGAATTAATTGCAGCGAATAATAAGTTGGAACAAATGCGCAAATTAATCGGCGCAGACTCGTTGCAGTTTTTATCACAAGAAGGAATGAAAAAGGCAATTTTAAAAAACGAAACAGTTCATCAAGGTATATGTGCTGCCTGTATGACCGGTAGTTATCCAGTATTAGAAGAAGATGATGTCGGATATTATCGTACGTATTAATAATTAATCTATATTATAAAAAATAGGGAGTAGTAAGAAATGTCAAATGTATATAAACGTGCAGGAGTCGATGTTGAAAGAGGTTATGAAGCTGTCGAACGGATGAAAAAACATATCGAAAAGACGAATCGGCCAGAAGTCATCGGTGGTATCGGTGCGTTTGCAGGACTATTCGATTTATCATCATTACAATATGAAGAACCAGTTCTCGTATCTGGAACCGACGGTGTAGGAACTAAATTGATGCTCGCTTTTGAAATGGACCGTCATGATACGATTGGAATCGATCTTGTAGCGATGTGTGTGAACGATATCGTCGCTCAAGGGGCAAAACCGTTATTTTTCCTTGATTATATCGGTTGCGGTAAAAATAATCCCGCAGTAATTGAGCAAATTGTCGCCGGTGTAAGTGAGGGATGTGTCCAATCGGGGGCAGCTTTAATCGGTGGGGAAACAGCCGAAATGCCAGGAATGTATAAAGAGGACGAGTATGACTTAGCTGGTTTTGCCGTCGGTATTGTAGAAAAAGAGGATATTATAACTGGTGAAAACATTAAAAAAGATAATGTTATCGTCGGACTATCATCGAGCGGTATTCATTCGAATGGCTATTCTTTAGTTCGACAAATAATACAGGGATACGATTTAACAAAGCAATATGATGGATTATCTGAACCATTAGGCGAAGCTGTATTACGTCCAACTAAAATTTATGCAAAAGTGATAGAAAGTATTTTACAAACGTCTAAAATTCTCGGTATAGCCCATATTACAGGCGGTGGTTTTTATGAAAATTTCCCACGAATTTTACCTAAAGGTTTAGGGGTAGAATTAGATCCATCGACTTGGGAAGTACCGGAAATTTTATCTTTTATTCAAAAGGAAGGCAATATAAAAGCTGAAGAAATGTACGGTATTTTTAATATGGGAATTGGTATGGCATTAATTGTTGAAGAAAATGTCGCCGAACAATTAGTTGAGCAGTTGACATCCTTAGGAGAAACTGCGACTATTATTGGAAAAGTAATCGATAAGGAAGGGGTACATTTTATATGAGTTTTGATGTAAGGCCACGCGTGGCTGTGTTTGCTTCCGGTACTGGGACGAACTTTGAAGCGATGATGACGAGCGATGAGCGACAGTTCGATGTCGTCATGTTAATTTGTGATCGGCCAAAAGCACACGTAATCGGTCTAGCGGCAGGATTCGGAGTAGAAACAGTCGTATTAGATCCAAATCAATTTAGTTCGAAGGAAGAATACGAAAGAACGATTTTACAGCGTTTAAAAAGAGCAAACGTCCAGTGGATTGCCCTAGCTGGATATATGCGACTCGTTGGAAAAGAGTTGCTCGATGCATATCCAAATCGAATTGTAAATATCCATCCATCTCTTTTGCCGGCTTTTCCTGGCAAAGATGCTGTTAAACAGGCTCTTGACGCGGGAGTCAAGGTATCCGGTGTAACGATTCATTATGTCGATGAAGGAATTGATACAGGGCCGATTATCGCTCAAGAACCTGTGACAGTTTTCCCAAAGGATACAGTCGACTCATTACAAAAGCGAATCCAACAAGTTGAGCACGTATTATATACAAAAGTTATTAATGAAATTACACGTTCGTAAGGATAAGGAGAAGAGAAATGAAAAAAAGAGCATTGCTTAGTGTATCAGATAAATCTGGATTAATACCTTTTGCTCAGGGACTTGAAGAGTTAGGTTATGAAATTGTTTCTACAGGTGGAACATTGAAACTTCTAAAAGAATCCGGAATAAAAGCTATTTCGGTAGATTCTGTTACTAATTTTCCGGAAATATTAGATGGGCGTGTAAAGACACTCCATCCGAAAATTCACGGTGGTTTACTAGCAAAACAAAATGTCGATTCCCACGTAGAAGCATTGGAAGAAAATGATATTACACCGATCGAGCTTGTCGCTGTCAATTTATATCCATTTAAAGAGACGTTGGCTAAAGAAGAAGCGACCCATGAAGATATCGTTGAAAATATCGATATTGGTGGCCCAGCGATGTTAAGAGCCTCGGCAAAAAACTATGAGCATGTAACAGTAGTTGTCGATCCTGAGGACTATGAAAGTGTTTTAGAACTTTTACAGCTAGGTGCGCTCGAACTTGAAGTACGTAAAGAGTTAGCTGCAAAAGTATTCCGTCATACGGCCAACTATGATAGTGTAATTGCCCAATATATGACAGGACAAGTATCGGATAGGGAATTGTTCACTGAAACATATACCCGTACATATGAACAAGTACAACAATTACGCTATGGTGAAAACCCACACCAAGAAGCAGCTTTTTATGAAATACCGAATTATAAAGGAATAAGTTTAGCAACAGCAAAACAACTTCATGGAAAAGAGTTATCGTATAACAACATACAAGATGCAAACGCCGCTTTAGAAATAGTTTTAGAATACGATAGTCCGACGGCTGTTGCGGTAAAGCATATGAATCCCTGTGGAATCGGAGTTGGCAAAACATTACAGGAGGCGTTTCAACGGGCTTATGATGCAGATCCGATTTCAATTTTCGGTGGAATTATTGCTGTAAATCGTCCAGTAGACAAGGAAACAGCAACTAAAATGTCTGAAATCTTTCTAGAAATCGTCATTGCTCCGAGTTTTACAAAAGAAGCCCTAGATATTTTAACTGAGAAGAAAAACATTCGTCTGCTCGAGATTCCGATGAATGAAGATGTTGAAGTGTATGACAAAGTGGTTTCAGTAAAAGGGGGTCTACTTGTACAAACGAACGATGCAGCGACAATTACCGAAGAGGATCTTGAAGTCGTTACAGAACGCACTCCAACGAAAGAAGAAATAGAGAATTTACTCTTTAGTTGGAAAGCTGTAAAACACGTAAAATCAAATGCAATCGTACTGGCAAAAGATAAGCAAACAATCGGTATTGGTGCTGGACAAATGAACCGTGTCGGTGCTGCAAAAATCGCAATTGAACAAGCAGGAGAAAAAGCAAAAGGAGCCGTTTTAGCATCCGATGCCTTCTTCCCTATGCCAGATACGGTAGAAGCAGCTGCAAAAGCAGGGATTACTGCGATTATTCAACCGGGCGGTTCTAAGCGAGATCAAGATTCTATCGATGTTTGTAATGAGCACGGGATAGCGATGGTCTTTACAAAAGTACGTCATTTTAAACATTAAATGGTAAGGGAGATAGGGATGAAAGTATTAGTCGTTGGCCGAGGAGGCCGAGAACATAGTGTCGTCGAACAAGTGAAAAAGAGTAGTTTAGTTAAGGAAATTTATTGCGCTCCAGGAAATGCTGGAATCGAGCGAGTTGCCACTTGTATACCAATCGATGAAATGGAGATCGATGAGCTAGTCAAATTTGCTAAGGAAACAGACATTGACTTAACAATTGTTGGACCTGAGAATCCATTAAATGCAGGCATTGCAAACGCGTTTCAAGAAGCAAATTTACCGATATTTGCTCCGACGAAAGAAGCTGCCTTATTAGAAGGTAGTAAAGAATTTGCAAAACAATTTATGATGAAATACGATATTCCAACGGCAGCTTACAAGTCGTTTACCGACGCAAGTGCAGCTAAGGAATATGTTAAAGATAAGGGTGCACCAATCGTAATTAAAGCCGATGGTCTAGCTGAAGGAAAAGGTGTAGTAGTTGCAGAAACTGTTGAACAATCTCTTGAAGCAATCGACTTTCTAATGGTCGAGGGGGCTTTTTCAGGTGCGGGTGAAAAAGTCGTAATTGAAGAGTTTTTAGAAGGAAGAGAGTTTTCTTTAATCGCTTTTGTTCACGAACATCAGGTGTTTCCAATGTTAGCAGCTCGCGATCATAAACGAGCCTACGATAATGATGAAGGTCCAAATACGGGTGGTATGGGAGTGTTTGCACCAGTTCCAGATATTTCCCAGGAAATAATCGATTTTACGACAAAAAATGTATTGCAAAAAGCAGCAATTGGAATGATGAAGGAAGGTCGTCCGTTTACGGGGATTTTATATGCTGGAATGATGCAGACAGCAGACGGGCCAAAAGTAATTGAATTTAACACTCGTTTTGGTGATCCAGAAACCCAAGTCGTTTTACCTTTATTAGAAAATGATCTTATCCAAGTAATGCTCGATGTGATGCAAGGTAAAGATCCAAATTTACGTTGGCGAGATGACGCTTGTGTCGGTGTAGTCGTTGCTTCGAAAGGGTATCCAGGTGATTATGAAAAAGGTAAGTTAATTCCGGAAACAAATGTACCAGAAGATACGTTTATTATCGAAGCTGGAACGAAACGAACAGAAGCTGGCCTCGTCTCCAATGGCGGTCGAGTACTACTTGTTGGCGGGATTGGTAAAACTTTAGAAGACGCTCGTGATAAAGCCTATAGTTATTTAACGATTTTCGATGATAATGATAACTTCTTTTACCGAAGGGATATTGGAACGAACGTGTAAACCGTAAAGAAGCTTGTGAAGTTATGTCGCAAGCTTCTTTCTTATCCTTACTCCCAGTTTGAAAAAATTCACTACTTTTTCACAAAACTTCATATTTTTTATAAAAATAGCTTTAAGCGACGAAAATAAGCAACATTTATGCTAAAATAGATTTATATGAAACCGAATTCACCTATACGATTTAATGATATAATAATGATTGTGTAACTGGAGAGTTGAATATGTTAGAACATGGACAGTTTTGGAGAAATAAAGAATTACGTGAACATATAGCTGTAGTTGATAATAAAATTACTCCTCATATCGTCTTTAAGAATAGTACGTATTTAAATGTCTATACGAAAAGGTGGGAGAAAGGGAACGTATGGATTTATAAAGATCGAATCGTTTACGTTGGTGAGCGTTTACCTGAAAAGACTGACGGGTGTGAAATAATCGATTGTACTGGTCAATACCTAGTACCGGGTTATATCGAGCCCCACGCCCATCCTTTTCAACTTTATAATCCAGAATCTTTAGCATATTTCGCAGCAAAATACGGTACTACGACGTTAATTAATGATAACTTGCGAATTATTTCGCTCCTAGATACCGATACAGCTTTCCGCTTAATTGAAGACCTACATGAATTACCGGTATCTAGCTTTTGGTGGGGGAGATATGATTCGCAGACGATCATGCGGGATGAAGAGGCTTTTTTAAATACCGATGAAGTGTTATCATGGCTTTCCCATCCTTCCGTTATTCAAGGCGGAGAGCTGACATCTTGGCCACAATTATTGGCGGGTGATGACCGACTTTTATACTGGCTCCAGGAGACAAAGCGTCATCATAAACGAATCGAAGGTCATTTTCCAGGTGCCTCTGAAAACACGTTAACTAAACTAAAACTACTCGGTGCCAGTGCAGATCATGAAGCCTTAGACGGCGAGGAAGCATTACGTCGCTTACGTCTCGGTTATCATGTAACATTACGTCATTCTTCGATTCGACCGGATTTACCAGTGTTACTCGATGATCTACTCGCTGAAGGGATTGATGCGTTCGATCAACTAACATATACGACAGACGGACCGACTTCGACCTTTATTGAAAAGGGACTGATTAACGTCTGTATCGAAATCGCTATTAAAAAAGGTGTCCCACTTATCGATGCTTACCGAATGGCGACGTATAATGTAGCTAAGTATTATGGTCTAGATGAATTGATTGGCGGAATTGCACCAGGCCGCTTAGCTCATATTAATTTACTTTATGAAAAAGATGATCCAACTCCGTTAAGTGTATTAGCAAAAGGAAAATGGATTATTAAAGATGGCATAGAATGTACACCGACGAAAAAAATTAATTGGAAACAATACGGAATCGAACCTCTATCCTTCGATTGGGAATTAACGGAGGATGATTTACAATTTTCGATTCCTGTTGGTTTGCACATGCATAATGACGTTATTTTAAAACCGTATGCAGTAGAAATCGATATTACAGCTTCTAACTTAGGAACAGATAATAATGATGCCTTTTTACTCTTACTTGACCGTGAAGGTACGTGGCGTGTAAATACTGTACTAAGAGGGTTTACTAGAGAGCTTGGCGCGCTTTGTTCTACCTTTTCGACTACGAACGATATTATTTTGATTGGAAAATGTAAAGCGGATATGCAGCTTGCTTGGAGACGAATGAAAGAAATCGGTGGTGGTATCGTCGTCGTTCATAAAGGAAAAGTTCTTTTTGAATTGCCATTATCCCTAGCAGGAGCGATGTATGACGGAAGTATAGAGACATTAATTGAAAAAGAGTATGAACTTAAAAACATTTTAATCGATGCCGGTTATGAATTTAAAGATCCGGTTTATAATTTACTCTTTTTATCATCTGTTCATCTACCTTATATTCGAGTAACTCCTAAAGGAATTATTGATGTAATGACTCGAGAAACAATCGTACCTGCAAATATGCGTTAAACGACCTTTAAAAACGGGGGGAAAGCCATGAATAAAAAAGTGATTATAACAGTTGTCCTTTTAGTTATTGCTATATTCGGTGCTATAGGAGTGTTTGTCTTTTTTCTTGATGATCAAGATCAGTCACAAATCCTCTCCAAAAAATCAAAGGATGAAGCATCAACGACGTATACGTTTCCTTTTACTGGATTAGAGACAACTGAAGAACCAACCCATCGAGCTGTTGCCGTAATGATCAATAACCATCCCCAAGCGAGACCGCAGTCCGGCTTAGAGGAAGCGGATATCGTATTTGAACTATTAGCTGAAGGAAATATTACTCGTTTTTTAGCGTTGTATCATAGTATGGAGCCGGAACGAGTCGGACCGGTCCGAAGTGCAAGAGAATATTATGCTGACCTAGCGAATCAGTATGACGCCCTTTATATTTATCACGGAGCAGCAGATTTCGTCGATGAATTAATTGTGAATCGAGGAATTCCTTTTTTAAATGGTTCTCAATATGATAATGACAAACAATTGTTTATCCGTGAAACGTTTCGTATAGCACCCCATAACTCTTATCTACTGTTTAATGAAGTGTACCGCCGAGCCGAAATGAAACAATATGACATGGAGTATGACCATGAACCATTACCTTTTTTAGAAGAAGATGATGAAGTAACAGGAATCGAAGCACCCTATGCAAAGATTCAATATTACCCTCAATCATCGACCGTCGAATATGAATACGATGAATCTAGGGAAGCTTATATTCGAACGAGTGATGGGACGGTTACGACGGACTTAGGGACGGAAGCTCCGATTGAAATTGATAATGTTTTTATTATCGAAGCAACACATGAAGTAATCGATGCGGAAGGAAGACGAGCGATAGATTTACAATCAGGAGGATTCGGCTATTTATTACAGCGTGGTAAAGTACAAAAAGTCCAATGGGAAAACGTAAATGGTTACTTACTTGCGAAAAAGAATGAAGAAATCGTGCCGTTTGTTCCGGGAAAAACGTGGGTAAACGTAATTCAGACATCACCACCGAAAAATGTTGAACAACTTTACATACCTGAATATAATGAATAAGGGTGATATTGTGCAAATAGATAAATTACGTGGAAAACAACTTGATCAATTTTTCGATGCAATACTTTCGTTAGAGACGAGGGAAGAATGTTATAAGTTTTTCGATGATGTGGCAACAATGCACGAAATCCAAGCCTTGTCTCAACGACTTCAAGTTGCGAAATTGTTGCGTGAAGGAAGTACATATCAGACGATTGAAACAGAAACGAGCGCTTCAACAGCAACGATTTCTCGTGTAAGACGTTCGTTGGACTTTGGAAGTGGTGGCTATGAAATCGTCTTAAGTCGTCTCCAAGAAGATAAGTAAATTTTGCAGGAAAAATAAAACGTTTATGAATAACACTACGATGCTACAAAAAATAGCCGAAGATTGAGGGCCCTGTACGAAGTAGCTAGTAGTGTTTTTTGTCTTTGTTAAAAGACACATTTCTACTATAGAAAACGAAATTATTTGTTATAATAGATGAAGCAAATAGATGGGGGAAAGAAAATTGCAAATAGATATAACGAAATGGCAACACGTATTTAAATTAGACCCAGCAAAGGAAATATCCGATGAGGATTTAGAACGAATTTGCGAATCGGAAACGGATGCAGTAATTATCGGTGGTACAGATCATATTACTTTAGATGGAGTTCTCGATTTATTATATCGTGTACGTCGTTTTATGTTACCTTGCATTCTAGAAGTATCGACGATGGAGGCTATTACGCCTGGTTTTGACTATTATTTTATACCTTCTGTTTTTAATAGTCAGGATAAAAAGTGGTTTCTCGATATTCAACACGAAGCGATTAAACAGTATCAATCTCTTATTAATTGGGATGAATTAATCGTTGAAGGTTATTGTATTTTAAACGAATCATCAAAAGCATTTAAAAAAACAAATTGTAAACAAATCGATAAAGAAGACGTCGTAGCTTATGCATTAATGGCAGAAAAGTTTTTTAAATTACCAATCTTTTATATTGAATATAGTGGGACGTACGGAGATGTAAACATCGTAAAACGGGTGAAAGAGCAATTACAAGAAACAAAATTGTTCTATGGCGGTGGCATCGTAACGTTCGAACAAGCGAAAGAAATGAAACAATATGCTGATGTCATCGTCGTCGGAAACGTGATTTACGACGATATTGAAGCAGCGTTAGATACTGTACGGGCCGTAAAATAGGAGTGAGCGCACAAGATGAGTGCAATAACGTTATTACAACATTTAAATAAAGAACAAAAAGAAGCAGTCCGCCATACAGAGGGACCATTATTAATAATGGCCGGAGCTGGTAGTGGTAAAACACGCGTATTAACCCACCGGATTGCATATTTAATAGAAGAGAAGTTTGTGAATCCTTACAATATTTTAGCAATTACCTTTACAAATAAAGCAGCGAGAGAAATGCAAGAGCGAGTGAAACAATTAATCGGTAAAACGAGTGAAGGAATGTGGGTTTCGACATTTCATTCGATGTGTGTTCGAATTTTACGTCGTCATATCGATTTAATCGGTTATGATCGGAATTTTTCAATATTAGATACATCGGATCAAGAAACCGTCGTAAAACAAGCATTGAAAGAATTGAACTACGATTCTAAACAATACCATCCCCGGGCTCTTTTAGCACAAATTAGCCGTTATAAAAATGAACTTATTACCCCAGAACAGGCGTTAGAACAACAAAGGGATCCATTGGAGAAAATATGGGCTGAAGTATATGAACGATACCAACAAACCTTACGTCAAAATCACGCCCTCGACTTTGATGATTTAATTATGGAAACAATCCATTTGTTTAAACGAGTACCTGAAATTTTGGAGAAGTATCAACATCAATTCCAATATATTCATGTCGATGAATACCAAGATACGAACTATGCACAATATTACTTAGTTAAACAACTTGCAGCAGTGTACGAAAACCTTTGTGTCGTCGGTGACTCAGATCAGTCGATTTACCGTTGGCGTGGAGCAGATATTGCAAATATTTTATCCTTTGAAAAGGATTATCCAAACGCAAAAGTCATTTATTTAGAACAAAACTATCGCTCAACGAAAACAATCCTTGAGGCCGCTAATCACGTTATTAACAAAAATGAAAGTCGTAAACCAAAAAAACTTTGGACTGAAAACGGAGAAGGAAATAAAATTGTTACGTATCGTGCTCAAAGTGAACGAGAAGAAGCAACTTACGTAAAGGAAGAAATTGAGAGATTAATTGAGAATGAATCTTTTCAACCGAAAGATATTGCTATTTTATATCGGACGAACTCTCTTTCCCGTTCGATTGAAGACGCCTTACGACAAGCGCAGTTTGATTATACGATTATCGGCGGTTTAAAGTTCTATGAACGAAAGGAAATTAAAGATATCATCGCTTACTTACGATTAATTGTAAATCGTGAAGATGATATTAGTTTTGAACGTATCGTAAATGAGCCACGCCGGGGAATTGGTAACACTTCTCTTGACCGTTTACGCGCTTATGCATTAGAGGAGGACATCTCGTTATATGAAGTAATTGACGATATCGAAAAAACAAGAGTCCCAGCAAGAGCGGCAAAATCCTTATTACATTTTCAAGCGATGATTGAAGAATTTGCGTCAAAAACTGATGACTATTCCGTATCTGAACTTGTCGAGCTAGTAATGGAGGAAACAGGCTATCGCCATATGCTGATTGATGAAGCGACTTTAGAAGCTCAATCTCGTTTAGAAAACTTAGAAGAGTTTTTATCGGTAACTCAACAGTTTGATAAAGAAGCTGATGAACCTACGCTCGTGAACTTTTTAACTGATTTAGCATTAATTACAGATATTGATCAACTTGATGATGAAGAGATCGAAGATAAAGATCAAATAACACTTATGACCCTTCATGCAGCAAAAGGGTTAGAGTTTCCAGTCGTCTTTATGATCGGTATGGAAGAAAATGTTTTTCCTCATATTCGTTCGTTAGGGAATATAGAAGAGATGGAAGAGGAACGACGATTAGCTTATGTCGGGATAACCCGAGCGGAAAAAAGATTGTATATGACAAGTGCGAAAAACCGGATGCTATACGGTACTGTTAATACGAACGATGTGAGTCGATTTGTTATAGATATTCCCGATTTTTTAAAGGAGGAAAAAGGAAATGTAGCCGAATCTCTTTTCCCTTCGTTATCTAGAACAATAAATTCTAATAAACCTAGTAGTCAAAAAGAAAAACCGAAACGACGCAGAAGCAAACGGGTTTCGACAGGAGCGGAAAAGGAAGATTGGCAAGTAGGCGATCAAGTATCCCATAAAAAATGGGGAAAAGGTACAGTCGTTAGTACAGAAGGGTCCGGCGACAAATTAGAGTTAACTGTTGCCTTTCCAGCGCCAACTGGAATAAAAAAATTACTCGCAAAGCTCGCACCAATTACAAAACATAATTAAAGTAAGCGAAAGAGTTAAGTAGGTGAAATGATGAATAAAGCAGAAGCGAAAAAAAGAATTGAACAATTGGTAGAACAATTGACCCGCTATGATCGGGCATATTTTGTCGATGATGAACCGCTCGTATCTGATGCGATATATGATCAGCTATTTCACGAATTGCTTAATTTAGAAACGCAATATCCCGACTTAACTTTA
>Ga0079225_10000350_pt1 | contig 24529 bp, 26 predicted proteins | sample Poulit2012_FD_76344 | JGI IMG/M metagenome (GOLD analysis project Ga0079225, IMG submission 76344) | Agricultural soil microbial communities from Georgia to study Nitrogen management - Poultry litter 2012 | ecosystem: Environmental > Terrestrial > Soil > Agricultural land | place: USA: Georgia... | reverse complement strand
TTCATTAATTAACTCTTTAGTAAAATGAAGTCCGGCAGTAGGAGCAGCTGCACTTCCTAAATTATTAGCATAAACAGTTTGATATCGATCTTTATCTTTCAATGTTTTTGTAATATAAGGTGGAAGTGGCATTGATCCTAATTTATCTAATATTTCAATTAATATTCCGTCATAGAATAATTGAAACACTCTAATTCCTTCATCTTTTTCTAAAATACATTTAGCTTTTAATATATTATTAAAATTAACTATATCGCCAACTTTTATTTTTCTTGCAGGTCTTGTTAAAGTTTCCCAAACATCTTTTTTGATTTCTTTTAATAATAATATTTCAATATTGGCATTTGTTATTTCTTTTTTACCAAATATTCTTGCGGGTAATACTTTTGTTTCATTTAAAACTAAACAATCACCTTCATTTAAATAATTTTTTATATTAAAGAAGTTATCATGTTTAATTTTACCATTTATTTTATTTAAAACCATTAGTTTTGAATTATCTCTTTTTTCTAATGGACTTTGTGCAATCAATTCTTTTGGCAAATTAAAATCATATTCATTAACTTTCATCATCTAATAATCCTTTGTAATATTTTACACCTAATACATCATAGGCTTTTTTCATTGCAACTCTACCTCTTGCAGTTCTTTTAATAAACCCTTCTTTAATTAAATAAGGTTCATAAACATCTTCAACAGTCGTTAATTCTTCTTGTATTGAAGTAGCTAGTGTTAATGCTCCAACAGGTCCACCATTAAATAAATTAACTAATGCATTTAAATACATTAAATCAGCTTCATCTAGTCCTTCTTTTGAAATACCAAGCTTCTTCAAAGCAATTTCAGCAATATCTTCAGTTATTATTCCATCTGCTAAAATATCAGCATAATCACGAACTCTTCTAAATATTCTATTAGCAATTCTCGGAGTTCCTCTGCTTCTAATCGCAAGCTTTTTACAAGCATTATCCTCAATCTTTACATCATATATACTAGCAGTTCTTTTAACAATATTATAAAGTTCATCATGATTGTAATAATTTAATCTAAATACAACTCCAAATCTATCTCTAAGAGGTGCTGATAAGTCTCCAAACCTTGTTGTTGCACCTACTAAGGTAAAGGGCGGTAAATCTAGTCTAATGGATCTTACATCACTATCTGAACCAATTACAATATCTAAATAATAATCTTCCATTGCTTGATATAAAATTTCTTCAACAAATCTTGGAAGTCGGTGCATTTCATCAATAAATAAGACATCTCCTTCTTCCAAACTAGATAAGATAGCTGCTAAATCTCCACTTTTTTCAATTGCTGGCCCACTTGTTGTTCTAAGATTAGTATTAAGTTCATTTGCTACTATTTGAGCTAATGTTGTTTTACCTAATCCAGGCGGACCATATAGTAAAATATGATCCAAAGACTCTCCTCTTTTTAAAGCAGCTTTTACATAAATATTCAACATTTCTCTTATGTCTTCTTGACCAACAAATTGATCTAAATATTCTGGTCTCAACACTTCATCATCAAAATTGTTAGTTTTGTCTTCTTTTAATAGTTCATTTTTTTTCATTATATACCTTCTAACTTAATATATTACTTAACGCTTTTTTAATTATTTCTTCAACTGATAAATTACCATCAATATTTTTTAATACTTTTGTTACTTCACGATTAGAATATCCTAAATTAAGTAGTGCACTTTTTGCATCATCTAAATTACCAAAAGCTATTAAACTTTCTTCTTTTACTAATTTACCTTTTAAATCTAAAATAATTTGCGATGCAGTTTTATTTCCGATTCCTGGGAATTTAGTTAAATATTTAACGTCACTAGTCTCAATTGCATAAATAACATCATCAATATTATCCGCAGCCATTATACTTAATGCTGTTTTAGGCCCTATTCCACTTACAGAAATTAATTTTATAAACAAATCTTTTGCTTCATTAGAAATAAAACCATATAAATTAAATATATCTTCTCTTACATAATGATATGTATAAATGACTACATTTTCTTCTAATTTATAAATATAAGGATTAGCTACATTAACTAAGTAGCCAATATCGTTATTTTCAACTATAACATGAGTTGGTTTTATTGCTTTTATAACTCCTTTTAAATACGCATACATGAAAATACCTCCTTTATCTAATATATAATAACATTTTTTGACTGATTTTACTATTTTTTAAATAGATATGTTATAATTATTTTAAGGTTTAGGTGATTAAATGAAGATAAATAATTATAAAGAATTAAAATTAGAACTTGATAAAATTGATTTTTCTAAAAATGACAATTTAATAAAGTATAAAGAAGAGCTTTATAATATATTTGATTTAAATAAATTTAATTTAAATTCATTTAATGACTTCACAAAAGAAATTTACAATGATTTATTAAATTCAGATAAATTAGTCTCTAATAATTATTATGAAGTAATTGAACAAATCGATAAATCTTTAAATATTGCTTTAAATAAAAACAACGATGAAATTAATAATGTCACTTCATTAATACAAAAAGAAATTGATGATTTAGAAAAAGACTTAATTAATTATAAAGATCAATACCGAGAGGATATCTTCAAGTTAAAAATAAATAACGAAACTTTAAAAAGTGATAATTACGCATTTTTTGAAGAAGAAATTACTCAAATTAAAAATGAAGAAAAAGATTTAAAACAAAAACACTTAATTTCACTAGCAAAACTAGAAAACGACCAAAAAAATAAAATTGATAAAATAAATAATAAATATAAAGACTTAACTGAAAAAATTAAAGACGACTTAAACTCACTAAAAAAACCTTATGAATTAAAGGTAAGAAGTTTAAAAGAAAAGTTAAATAATGAAATAGAAAACAAAGATAACACTTACCTAACTATTAAAAAAACTCATAATCAGTCCAGTTTTAAATTTAATGAATTTATTGATAATGTTAGAAAAGAATATAATAAAGAAGCTAAAAGTATTATAACTAAATTTGAAAACAAACAAAATGACTTAAAAATAGATATCGAAGATTTAAACGACTATTTTAACTCAATAATTAATATTATTAAAGATGAACACGCTGATAAAATTAAAGCATTAGACATTGTTTTTGATGTTCAAAAAGCTGAACATGAAAAATTAGTAAACAAATTAATACACCAAAACAATGAAGAAATTACTTCTATTAATGCTAAATACCGTGAACTTAGAAATAATATTAATAAAAAAATAGAATCCTTAGAAAAAGAGAAAAACGATCTTCTTCTTAAAAATAAAGATTATAACGAAAGACAAAATATTAATATTAAATATAATAAAATAATTAATCCTCTTAAAAATGAAATATTTATTATTAACAACAAAAATGAAATTGAATTAACTGAAAGAAATAACGTTTTTGAAACAGAGTTATATAATCAAGATATAAATCATTTAAAAAATGTAAATGAGTGGCGATTTACTAAAGAATTATATGACAATGAACGAAGTTTAAAATTAAATATAGAAAAAGAAAAGTATGAACACGAATTATTCATTTTAACTGAAAAAGAAAAATTAAACCAACAAATTAAGGATATTCAATTAAAAATAAATCAAATTAATATGGAAAAAGATTTATTACCGATTGAATCACAACTTCATTTTTCATCTAGTCTCCAATCAAGAGACATAAATTTATTAAACATTGAATTTGATTCATTTAAATTAAACAATGAACTTGAATTAAAATTAGTAAATTTAAATAAAGAATTAAATGAATTAGATTTAATACATAAACTAAACATAGCTAAAGAGACATTAAAATTCAATCAAAAAATTATTGAAGTAACATATCAGTTATATATTCAAAAAGAAATTATTGAACGTGATAGAGATTTAGATATTTTAACATTGCAAAAAAAGCTACAAGAAACATTGTTAAAACAAAAAAATCAAAGACAAGAAAACATATTACAAGGAAAAATAAACAAAGCAAACATAAAATTAGAGTTATATGAAAATGAAATCACTTTTAAAATAAGAACTTTAAATAGAAAACTAAACTTAGAAACTCAAAAAAGAAATTTTATTATTTTAAACATTAAAAACAAAATCCAACAAAATAAAAATAATAAATTTAGTAACCTAAATATTGATCTTTCATTAAATAGTGTCCACTTGAGTGAAAAATTAAATAACTATTTATTAGAATACTTGCTACTAAATAGTCAGTATGAACAAAATTTAATTAATATCTATTTTGATATGTTTAACAAATCAGTTCATCCGAAAATATTAAGAGATATTCATAAAGTTATTAACTCATTTAATAATAATATTTTGAAAAACAATTTTGAAGCAATTCACAGTTTTAAAACTTATGAAGAAACAATTTTCAAAGAAAAAATTAACAACTTGTTTTCTTCTAAATATCAATTTAAACACAGTGAAGTAATTAACAAGTATAATAGTAGTAAAAATGCTCAAAAAGCTATCTTAGATGATTTAAACGACAAAATTGAACAATTAAATAAAGAACAAAACGAACTTGATTTACGTATTGAAAATAACAATTTAATTATTAATTCAATCAAATATTCATCTAATAAAATTAATAAAAATGAAAAAGAACAAATTAGTCTATTAAATGATGAAATAAAATCAAATCAATCATTAATTAGAAATAATAAAAAATTAATGAGAAACTTAAGTAAACAAGCTAAAGTTTATAATAAAATATTAACTAACTTTACTTTAAAACAATTAAAAGAGGAAAAACGATTAAAAAGAGCTGAAAGAAAAGAAAAAAAATACTATTATAAATTAATTAATATGTATAATAAAGAAATAAATAAATTAAAAAATTTAATTGATACTAATTCAATTAAATATCAAACACTAATTAGTAAAATTAATGGATCTAAATACTTAGATGATAAACAAATGAGTAATTCTAATAAAGCTATAAGTAAATATTTTGAGGAATTAAATCAAAATTTAATTGATTCTTCTTATAACGTCTTATCAGTATGGAAAAAATTACATAGTTATATAATTGTTCAAGAAAACAAAGTTATTAAAACTTTTGAAGATAATGTAAAAAAATCAATTAATTTAAATGATAAAAACTTTAAGAAATTTAAAAAGTTATTTAATCGTGAAAACAACTTTTTAACAAACTTATTTAACAAAGAAAAAGATAGATTAAATAAAGAGTTAATTAATATTCAAAACAATACTAATTTAAATATTACTGAAACACATAATATCTATCATATATTTTACAATGAAACTGAAGCTAATATTAATGAGTTAAAAAATAAAGCATTAAATGATATTAAGTTAGTAAATGACAATTTAAGTGGTGTAATTAAACAATTAAAAGTTGATAAAGAAAAATCTTTAAATAAAATCAAAGATAAATTTAATAAAAATAAAACATCTCTTTTAACTGATCAAATACTTACTAATGATGAAATAAAAGATTTAAATATTAAAACGAACCAAAGATATTCTATTATTTTAAATAGATATGAACAAAATAGAAAAAATCATTTAGATAATATGAAAAAGAGACGAAGCTCTTTTTCATCTAATATTAATGATTTTAATAAAAATAGTCGTGTTTATGAAGAAACTTACAATATATTAGTAAATAATAATTTGGATAAGTTAAAAAATAATATTAAATTAATTAAAAGAGATTTTAATAAAGATAAAAGACAGCTTAGAAAATTATATGTTAGAGAAATGCGAGAAAATAGAAAGAAATTAAAACAATCTCTAAAATTTAAAAAAAGACAAATTAAAAAGAAATATAAATAAAAATATGAATTTATAGAAATTCTATAAATTCATATTTTTTTAATTAATAAATTCAAATTCAAAATTGTACACATTAACAAGATCGCCATCTTTAATTCCTGCTTCTTTTAACTTTTCAATAACTCCAATTGAATTAAGTTGTTGACTAAATCTTCTTATACTTGCTTCTTCATTAAAATTAGTTCTATTATAAAATAATAATACTTGATTCCCTGTTACATAATAAGTATTTCGTATTTTTTCTATATATATTTCATTATCTTCATCATCTAACTCATATAGTTTATGAGTTTCCTCATCTTTAGTAATTGCTGGAATATTGTCTAACTCATAAATTATTTTGTCTAATAATTCATCGATACCTATTTTACTAAATGATGAAATTACATAAACCTCGTCATCAAATTGTCTTTTCAATTTTAATAAATCTTCTTCTTCTGTAACATCTGCTTTATTGAAAACAATTATTTGTTTTCTTTGGCTTAACTCTTCACTAAATTCTTTTAATTCATTATTAATAATTAAATAATCATCATATGCTTTTGAATTTGTTGTGTCTATAAAATGCAGAAATATACGGCAACGCTCTAAATGTTTTAAAAATCTAATCCCTAGTCCACTACCTTTTGATGCATCCTCAATTAATCCTGGTAAATCAGCTATAACAAAATCTTTATTTTTGTGATGTACCATTCCTAAATTAGGGTGTAGGGTAGTAAATGGATAATCTGCAATTTTTGGTTTAGCATTAGATACAACTGATATAAAAGTTGATTTTCCTACATTAGGAAGTCCTAATAATCCGACATCCGCTAAGACTCTCAAGTCAACTTTTATTTTTCTTTCAATACCATAATCTCCATTTTCACTTATTCTAGGTGCTGGATTTCTACTTGAAGCAAAAGACATATTACCTCTTCCACCTTTTCCACCACTCGCTACAATTAATTCTTGATCATGATATGTTATTTCACCTAAAAAGTCATTTGTTTCATAATCATATACTTTAGTACCAAGTGGTACTTTAATATATTGATTACTACCATTAGCACCTTCCATGCCTTTAGACTTTCCATTTTCGCCATTTTCAGCTTTAATATGTTTCTTATATCGAAACTCTAATAAAGTTTGTTTACCGCTATCACCAACAAAAATAACACTACCACCGTTTCCACCGTTTCCACCACTAGGACCACCATGTGCTACGTGTTTTTCTCTTCTAAAAGATGTCATTCCATTGCCACCACGGCCACCATATACTTCAATTACTACTTCATCTATAAACATAATATCACCTCATAGAAAAAAAGGATAACATACTGTTATCCCTCATAAACTGAAACTCTAGTACGGTTTTTACTTATTTTTTCATATTTTACTATACCGTCTATTGTTGAAAATAATGTGTCATCTTTGCCTTTTCTTACGTTATTTCCTGGATGAATTTTAGTTCCTCTTTGTCTAAAAATAATTGATCCAGCTTTTGCATATTGTCCATCTGATAATTTAAGACCTAATCTTTTTGCGTGTGAGTCACGACCGTTACGAGATGAACCAAGACCTTTTTTAGATGCAAATAATTGAATGTTAATTCTTAACATCATACTATTCCTCCTTTTGATACTTAATATATTTAGGATATTGTTTTTCTAAATCATGTAAAGTGTAATCTAAATTAATAAGTAACTTATTTAATATATTATTTTCTTTGTTAACTTTTAATTTAAAATACCCTTCTTCAATCACAAGTTCAATGTGATCATTAAAACCTACTAAATTAATTGCATTTGCAGTAACAATTATTGCGGTTGATACTGCTGCACAAACAATGTCTTTACCAGACTCATCATATTCTGCATGTCCTGATATTTCAATTGTTTTAATGTTTTCCTTATCGAAGATGAAATAAGATTCAATCATTTAATTAACCTACTACGATATCTTCAATAACTAATTTAGTATAACTTTGTCTATGACCTTGTTTTTTACGGTAGTTTTTCTTTGGTTTGTATTTGAATACAACGATCTTTTTACTACGACCTTGTTTTTCAACTTTAGCTAATACTTTAGCTCCTTTAACAAAAGGTGTACCAAGCTTTACTTTATCGCCACCAAGTGCTACTACTTCTGTGAATTCGTATGATTTGCCTTCTTCTACATCTAATTTTTCTACAAATATTGTATCACCTTTAGCAACTTTTAATTGCTTACCGCCTGTTTTTATAATTGCGTACATGCTGTTTCCTCCTTATATTTATTTGAAGACTCACTATTAAGGTAGTATGAAAATACGTTTAAAACCTCTTCTATGTGGTACAACTATTATATTATATGAAATTAGATTCTATTTGTCAATCAATTTATCATTTTTATTCAAACATTCTATGCAATCTATTTTCTAGTTATTATTATATCAAATATTTTATTTAAATAAAAGTAATATATTCATTATAATGCTACTTATTTATAACCTTTAAAAATTCATTTATAGGTTGGTTACCTACTAATTCATTTGTTTCATTAATAACTATTTTTGGGACACCTGAAACATTATATTTATTTGCTATTTCCATATTTGAATGGACTTCATATACTTCAGATTTTATATTTTCATTTAAGCTAGCTAATCTTAAAGCATTAATTGCTGCACCCGGACAATGAGGACATTGCGTTGTTACAAATACTTTAATATTAGTTTTTTTATTTATTTTATTAATTTCATTTATTGTATCTTCATCATATAACGGGTTATTAGTTGATATATCGATTAAAGTAGATAATAAAGTGTTTATCTCATGTCCTGCCGGAACTCCATAAAACAAGCCACTTTTAATATTACTATTTTTACTTACATAAAAAGCTGGTGCACTATATATATTATCATTTTTCTTAGTTTCATCGTTATACTCTATCGTATCTAATTTTATTTTATTAGATAAATTCGATATTTCATCCATTAATTTATAAGTTAATTCGCTTCCTTCATTATTATCTTTATATAATGTTATTACTACATTATCTTCTAAGTGATTAAACATTTCTTTTATTTGTGTTTCCATTTCATCATTTAATAATTTTTCCATTTTAATACTCCTTTTTTATTTATTTAAATATTCATTTATATTTAAAGCAGCAACTGCTCCTTGGCTTGCTGCCATAATTACTTGTTTATATTTAAAGCTAGTTACATCACCAATAGCATAAAGACCTTCTAATGAGGTTTTTTGTTCATTATTAGTAACTACTTCATTAAACTTATTTAAGTTAACTAAATCTTTAACTAGCTTACTATTAGGTATAATACCTATTTGAATAAATACGCCATCAACATATTTCATTTTTAATTGATCATTTTCTTTGTATATTACTTTATTTAAAGCATTCTCACCTGTAAACTCAATTATATTCGCATTAAATGTATAAGTAATTTTTTTGTTATTTAATACTTTATCAACTAAAGTTTTTTCAGCAGTAAAATTGTTTAAATTTTGTAATATATGAACACTCTTAGCATTGTTTGATAAATCTATTGCTGCTTCTAAGGCACTATTTCCCCCACCAACTACTAATACATCTTTGTTGTTATAAAAAGCACCGTCACAAATTACACAATAACTAATACCGTTTCCTTCAAATTCTTTTTCACCTTTAATATTTAATTTCCTTGGATTACCACCAGTAGCTAATATTACTGTTTTACTTTTAATTTGTTGGTTGTTTGATAATTCAGATATAAAAAGATTGTTTTCTTTATTTAGTTTATTCACCGAAACATTGTATAATCTTTTAACATCAAAATAGTCTAAGTGATTTTCAAAATTATTATTAAGCTTTTCACCACTAATATTAAAATAACCTAAATAGTTATCAATTATATTTGTATTTAACAATTGCCCTCCAGACGTTTCGCTTATAATTAATACACTTAAGTTATTTCTTTTTGCATAAAGTCCTGCATTTAATGCACCGGGACCACCACCAATTATAACTACATCATATAGTTTGTTATAATCAATCTTTTTGTTTTTCAAAATATTAGTATCAATATTAAAATCGAACATTATTTTCCTCCTTGCCTTTTATTGACTATTCGTTTATAATTATACCATAGGGGGTATATTTGTAAATTAATATGCTTTAAAAAAAGGAGGAAAATCATGAAGTGTGATATTAAAATTATAAATCGAATAAAAAGAACTAAAGGACAAATTAATGGTGTATTAAATATGATTGATGAACAAAGAAGTTGTGATGATCTTACAATTCAACTTAAAGCAATAGAAAAGTCTATTAATAAAACAATTACATTATTAACTATTGAAAATTTAAAACAAAAAGCCTTAGAAAAATATCAAGTTGACTTAAGTGAATTGGAAGATGAATTAAACTTAATATTAAATAGATAAAAGCGTTAGAAATCTAACGCTTTTATTTATAAATCACTCTTCTTCAGTTTTCTTTTTTCTTTTAAACATTGAAAAAATCTTTTTAGGAAACATTACAATTGCCTCACCAACAACGCTTGGAAGCATTCCAGCCGCTTCAAGTAAAGCACCTCTTCTAATTTCTTCTTTCGTTATTTCCTTAGCATCACTAAATAAATACTTTCTAGTAACTATACCTATTCTAAGAGTTAATAACGCATTTGATATACCTTGGATTACAGAAGACATTAAAGGCTTGATTAATGGTATTTCACCTAAAACATTCATTGTGCTATTTGGAAGTAAATCATTTAAATCCATATTTTCTAAACCTTTAGCTATTAAAGCAGTTGTAAATACGTTAATAGTAAGTTTAGATAAGTTTTTCATATTTGGTCTAAAACCACACATGACAACTAATTCTTTAATCATTTTTAAATTAACTACCATAACTGTATATAGGTCTAATCTACCATTTTGACTAATCGCAGTTGAAATCATAACAGTTTTTGCGTTTTTTCTAATAGTTTTATTTATTTCTCTTTTTAGTTGCTTATTAAAAGCTTTATTTAAAGCTATTTTTAATGCTTCTGGATCTTTTTTTGCAAGTTTTATTTCCTCTTTCATTTCTTCGGTTATATCATCTCTTTCAATTAACCTATTTGCAACCCTTTTATATACTTTTCTATTTTTTCTAGAATCTTTGTCTAGAGTTGTTTCAATACTAAATGAAGGTGAAAATAAAATAATATGAACTGGTCTTAAAATTAGTAAATATACTAATATTACAGTTAATCCATAAAATGAATACTCTAAATATTTATGAATATTTCTTAATCTTTCTCCAACCCCTAATACACTACTTAATAACATGAGTAAAAAAAGTATTATTACCCCAATTGCAATAGCATACCATAAATATTTTGTTCTAGATCCTTTTTCTTTCATAAGTACTACCCCCATATAAAATATAATATCATTATAACATGTCTTTTACATTTTATTAACTCTTCCTTCTTCAAAACTATAAAATTCATCATTCCCTATTATAATATGGTCTAGTATTTCTATACCGACTACTTCAGCAGTCTCTTTTAGCATCATAGTAGTTTTTTTATCTGCATTCGATGGACTTGAATTTCCTGTTGGATGATTATGAACTAATATAATATATGAAGCACTATTTTTAATTGCATTTTTAAATATTTCTCTAGGATGTATAATAATTTGATCAACGGTACCTTTATATATTAATTCATTTTTTATAACTGCAAGTCTTGTGTTTAAGTAAACACAATAAAATGTTTCTTGTTTTTCATGTTTTAAATGTTTAAACATATTATATACTGTTATACTTGAGTCGATAACTTTATTACTGTATTCAACTCTTTCTAATCTTTTACCTAATTCAATCACCGCTAATATTGTTGATGCTTTAGCTAGTTTGATTCCTGGTATTTTTACTAGCTCTTTATAAGTTATTTCTTTTAAATCATTTAACTCTTCTAGTTTGTATAATACATCTTTACTTAACTCTAAAACTGATTTTCTTTTATTACCAGTTCTTAAAAGTATTGCAAGTAACTCAATGTTAGTTAAGCTACTAGCTCCTTTATTTATTAGTTTTTCTCTAGGTCTTTCTTTTTTTGGCATTTCCTTAATTAAATACATATTATCATTCCTTTATTAACTATATATAATATTATATTTATTTTATTGTTATTACTTTATTCATAATATATATTTCAGTTAAAAAACTAATTTAGGAAATTTTTTAAAAATGAGTTTAAAATTAAAAAGAAATTGTAAAAACTTAATAATTTTAAATATAAAGATTAAAAGAAAGCTTAATCGCTTTCTCTTTGACATAATAAAATACCTCCAAAGTATTAAGTTAAATGTTTTATTATTTAACTTATCTACTTTAGAGGTATCATATCATTAAATGTTAAAGTCTTTTTTTTTATAATATTTTATTAAGTTATCGTTTATAGTTTTAATAAGTTCATTAAACAAAGTATTAATATCATAGTTAGTTTTATTTAATAGTTTAAATGATGTTGCATTAAAATTATTAAAGTTTGTTTGATTAACATTAATACCAATGCCTATTATTACATATTCATAATATTTGATGTTTAAGGTTTTTGTTTCAATTAGTATACCTAATATTTTTTTATTATTTACTAAAATGTCATTAGGTTCTTTAAATATTCCTTTAATGTTATATTGGTTTAAAAATGTTAAGAGTGAATAATTTATAATATTTTTAATAGTTTCTATTTTATTTATACTAATATCTTTTAATAATATTGAAAATAAAATATTTTTATTTTTCTCTGAATTCCAAACTCTATCAAATTGTCCTCGACCTTTATTTTGATAATTTGTTTTTACAATAGTAAAAGAATTATATTTATTAAAATGATCTTTTAAATAATCATTGGTTGAAGAGATTTCATCAAAAGTAATTATTTTCATTTAAACTTCAATCGCAAAACTTATTTTTGTTTCACAAACTAACTCATCATCAACATATGCTTTTGCAAAACCATAGCCAAAACCTCTTCTAAACCTACCTAATTCACATGTAAGTTTTAATTTATCACCTGGTAAAACCATTTTTCTAAATTTAGTATTATCTAATCCTACTAAATAAGCTAGCTTATTTTTATACTCATCTAAAGATAAAGCTATTGTTGCTCCAAGTTGTGCCAAAGCTTCGACAATTAAGACTCCAGGCATCACTTTTTTTTCAGGAAAATGGCCTTTAAAATAATATTCATCTTCTTTAACATATTTATAGCCTACAGCTTTTTTACCTGGTTCTAATTTTTCTATTTCATCAACAAGTAAAAAAGGATCTCTGTGAGGAATTAAAGCTTTAATTTGTTCTTTATTTAACATCTAAATCACCTACATACTTTTTAAATATTAATACAGCGTTATGACCACCAAAACCTAAATTCATTGTCATAGCATAATTAACTTCTCTTTTATAAGCTTTATTAGGTGTGTAATTTAAATCTAATTCATCGTCTTTGACATTTAAGTTAATGGTTGGAGGACATACGTTATTAACAATCGATTTAATTGTAATAATTGATTCAATTGCACCTGCTGCTCCTAAGGTATGTCCTATCATAGATTTTGATGATGATATGTTTAATTTATATGCATGGTCATCAAAGGCTTTTTTTATTCCTAAAGTTTCAGTTTTATCATTTAATAGTGTAGAAGTACCATGAGCGTTTATGTAATCAATTTTGTCTTTTTCTATTTTTGCTTCATTTAATGCAAATTTAATAGCATGATTTATACCTTCAGCTGTTTCATCTGGGGCAGTTATGTGATAAGCATCACCCGTTGTTCCGTATCCAACAATTTCTGCAATTATATTAGCACCTCTTTTTTTAGCATGTTCTAAGCTTTCTAATATTAATGCTCCTGCACCTTCACCCATAACAAATCCATTTCTTTCTTTGTCAAAAGGAATAGAAGCACGGTTTTTATTTGTTTCAGTGCTTAGTGCTCTTAAAGATTGAAATCCACCGATCCCTACTTCTTCAATAGCAGCTTCACTTCCACCAGCAATAGCTAAATCTATATATCCATGTTTAATGTTTCTAAAGGCTTCTCCAATTGAATTTGTAGATGCGCTACAAGCAGTTACTATTGGTGTATTTGGGCCCTTTAATCCATATTTTATTGATATTTGTGCTCCAGTTATATTGCTAATAGATTTAGGTATGAAAAATGGTGATATTCTGTTTGCACCTAGCTTTACTTTTTTACTAATTTCTTCATCTAAGGTAATAAGCCCACCTATTCCGCTTGTAAAATAAACTCCAAAGCGATAAGGATCAAATTCATAGTTTATTAAATTAGCATTTTCCATCGCTTCTTTTGAAGCTAATAAACCATATAAAGTTACTTTATCATTTCTTCTTATATCACTTTTAGAAAAATGGTCTTCTAAATTTAGATTTTTTAATTCCGCTGCCAAACTAACTTTTAATTCGGTTGCATCAAAGGATTTAATTGTATCAATTCCGTTTACTCCAGCTTCAATATTTGAAAAAGATTCTTCTACATTGTTACCTAAGGGATTTATTGTTCCTAAACCAGTAATAACTACTCTTCTCATACTGAAAGACCTCCATCTACAACTAATGTATGTCCTGTAATGTATTTGGCATCGTTTGAAGCTAAAAATGCAACAGCTTTAGCGATATCTTCTGGTTTTCCAAATGACTTTAAAGGTATTTCTTTTATGACTTGTTCTTTTATATTTTCACTTAACACATCAGTCATTTGTGTTTCTATAAATCCAGGAGCTACTACATTCACTGTAACACCTCTTGTTGCTAATTCTTTAGATAGTGATTTTGTAAAGCCAATTACTCCTGCTTTAGCAGCACTATAATTAACTTGTCCTACGTTACCTTTTAATCCAGATACACTTGATATATTAATTATTCTTGCGTGTTCTTGTCTTATTAAATGTCTGGTAGCATGTTTTGTTACATTAAAAACGCCTTTTAAATTTGTATTTAATACTAAGTCAAAATCTTCTTCTTTCATTCTAATAAATAAAGAATCACGAGTTATCCCAGCATTATTAACTAAAATATTTAAATTACCTAATTGTTTTATTACTTGTTCAACTAATTCTTTAGCGTTGTTAAAATCACTAATATCAGATTGAATTGCAACAGCGTTTCTACCAAGTTTTTTTATTTCACTTACTAATTCATTCGCTTCTTTATCACTTGTTCTGTAATTAACTGCTATATCACATCCTTTGTTTGCTAGTTCTAAAGCAATACTTCTTCCTATTCCAAGTGCGCCACCTGTTATTAAAGCTACTTTGTTTTCTAACATTAAATTTCCTCCCATTTTTTTAAATCATTATAATATTCAATATTATATACGTTTATGTTATTATAGTTTCTTTTAACTAAGTTACTTAAAACTTTTCCTGGACCTATTTCTATAAAAGTGTTGTATCCATCTTTAATCATTTTTTCTATTGATTGATAAAAATAAACACTTGAATACATTTGTCTTTGTAGTTCATTTTCTAATTTTTCAAATATTAATTTATCAGCAGTGGTATTCATATAAATTGGTATTTTATTTTTAGTTTTTGTTAAAGTGATTAAATATTCATATAGTTTTTCACTTGGTTTGTACATTAGTTTTGAATGAAATCCACCACTTACATTAAGTGGTATAATTCTTCGAACATTTTCTTCTTTTAATAATTTTATTGTTTCATTTATACCCATTTCATTACCACTAATAACAAACTGTTTTTTAGAATTATAGTTGGCGATTGTAACAATTTTATCATTATCATTATTAATTTTGTTAACTATTTTATTTAATTTCTCTAAATCAAAATTTAAGACTGCTGCCATTTTACCAGGATAATTTATGCTTGCTTCTTCCATTAATTCGCTTCTTTTTTTTACAAGTTTTAATGTAGTTTCAAAATCATAAATTCCCGCTGCATAAAGTGCAGTATATTCACCCAAACTAAAACCAGTTAAACCATCAATATGGTGATTTTTTTTAAATTCATCATAAATTAACATACTTACTAATACCATTAATGGTTGTACGTATTTTGTTTGTTCTAATTCACCATTTATGTTTTTTAAAGCTTTTTTAACGTCAAACCCTAATATTTGATTAGCCGTTTTAATCTTATTTTTATTAGATTCTAAATTTATAAAATCTAAACCCATCAACGGATACTGACTTCCTTGACCTGAAAACATTATTGCAGTTTTCATAATATCTTTAATTCTTTCATATCTTTTTTTAATTCTTTAAATAATTCTTCGATTAATTCAGAAACAGGCTTAACTTCTTTTATCAAACCGGAAATTTGACCAGCCATAAATGATCCTTCATCCATATTTCCTTCTTTTACAGCTTTGTGCAAAGAACCTAATGTAATTTTTTCTAATTCTTCAAAACTAGCTCCTTCATTTACTAATCTTAAATACTCTACAGCCATTCTATTTCTTATTATTCTAACTGGAGCTTGATCTGAACCAGTAATAACAGTATCAGTATCCTTAGCTTTAACAACCATTTTCTTATAATTTTCATGAATTGGACATTCTTTAGTTGCTAAAAATAATGTTCCTGATTGAACTCCTTTAGCCCCTAAAGCAAATGCAGCTAATATACCTTTACTACTTGCTATACCTCCAGCAGCGATTACCGGAATATTTACTCTTTCACATACTTGTGGAACAAGTGTCATAGTTGTCATTTTTCCTATATGACCACCTGCTTCCATACCTTCGGCAATAACAGCATCTGCTCCAGCCCTTTCCATTCTTCTAGCTAAAGCCGAACTAGGTATTACCGGAATTACTATAATACCAGCTTCCTTCCAATCTTTAATATATGGACCAGGATTACCTGCTCCAGTTGTTACTACAGGTACTTTTTCTTCAATTACAACCCTAGCAATATCTTTTGCATGAGGGCTCATCATTAAAACGTTAACACCAAATGGTTTATCTGTTAATTCTTTTGTTTTTCTTATTTGTTCTCTAACCCAATTAGCATCATTTCCACTTGATGCAATTACACCTAGTCCGCCAGCATTTGATACTGCAGAAACTAATTCATAAGTTGATACATTTGCCATTGCTCCTTGTATAATTGGGTATTTAATGTTTAATAATTCAGTAATATTTTTCATGACTACTCTCCTAAAGTTTTATTATGGCCGAACCCCATGTAAATCCGCCACCAAATCCTACTATTAATAAATTGTTTTTATCTTTTTTATTTTGTTCTTTATATTCATCTAAAAGTATTGGAATACTTGCTGCAGAAGTATTTCCATAATATTCAATATTGTTTAGTACTTTATTTTTATCAATATTAGGTTTGTTTACAAACGCATCTATTATTCTAATATTAGCTTGATGTGGTAAAAAATAATCTATTTGATCTATATTTAAATTTGCAAGATTCAATACCTCATTAATTGCTTTAGGTATTATATCTACTGCAAATTTAAATACTTTTCTTCCATCCATTTTTATATAATCAGATACAACTAACTCTTCTAGTAAATCTCCATCAGAGTCATTATAAAAATGTGTTTCATCATTACCTTTACTTATAATTAGACTTCCTGCACCATCACCAAATAGGATACATGTATTTCTATCAGTAAAATCCACTATGTTTGTCATTTTTTCAGCTCCAATAACTAAAGCTTTATTAAAATTAGTATTAACTAATGCACTAGCTATTTCTAATGCATATACAAAACCTGTACAAGCTGCATTAATATCAAAACTCATAACCTTACCTTTTATATTTAATCGTTTTTGTACCATATTAGCTACAGACGGATTTTTTACTTCATTAGTAATAGTTGATACTATTATTAAGTCTATTTCATCTTTATTAATATTTCCTTTTAAAATTGCATCTTGTGCAGATTTATATGCTAAATCTACAACCGTTTCATTTTCATCAGCTATTTTTCTAACCCTTATACCAGTTCTCGGATATATCCATTCATCTGATGTATCTACCATTTTCGATAAATCATCATTTGTTAATTCTTTAGTTGGTAAATATTTACCAGTAGATATAATATTAATTTTATATTTGCTCAACGTTATCTTTCTCCTTAGTAATTTCATTATAAATACCTATATTACGGTATTTTTTATATCTATCTAATACTAACTCTTCCTTTGTTAATTTCATCAACTTAGGTAGTGTTTTAGTCAAATAATTTTTAAATTCTAAAAAACTCTTTTTGTAATCTTCATTCAAAGGTGTTTTTTCATCGATTATCTCATCTATTATTTTAAAAGATAATAAATCTTTAGCAGTTAGTTTCATATTTTCAGCTGCAATGTTCGCTTTATTGCTGTCTTTATACAAAATAGAGGCAAATCCTTCGGGCGAAATAACTGAATATATACTATTTTCAAACATGACTAATTTATTTGCTATTCCGATAGCTAATGCGCCACCAGAACCACCTTCACCTAAGACTAAGCTAATAATAGGTACAGTTAAATTCATCATTTCTTTAATAGATACTGCAATAGCATTAGCTTGACCTCTTTCTTCTGCGCCTATTCCAGGATATGCACCTGGAGTATCAATAATTGTAATAATTGGTCGATTAAATTTTTCGGCTTGTTTCATTAATCTTAATGCTTTGTGGTATCCCTCAGGATGAGGCATACCAAAATTATGATATATTTTTTCGTTAGTTCTAAATCCTTTTTCATGAGCAATAATAGTTACTGGTATATTATTTAAATATGCTAATCCTCCTATAATTGATTTATCATCACCAATTAATCTGTCTCCATGTAACTCTAAAAAATCATCGAAAATTTCATTGATCAATATTTTTGAAGTTGGTCTATTTGGATGTCTCGCTAACTTAACTTTTTCAAAAGCTTGATTCATTTAATCACCTCATGGAATTTAAGTATTTGGTATAATTTTTCTCTCATATTTTCTCTTGAGACAATTAAATCGATTTGTCCTTTTTCTAATTGAAAGTTTTCTGTTTGAAATCCAGCTGGCAAGTCTTGTTTGATTGTTTGTTTAATAACTCTTGGACCAGCAAAACCAATTAGACTCGTTTTTTCGGCAATATTAATATCTCCTAAAGAAGCGAAACTTGCTGCCACTCCACCTGTAGTTGGATTAGTCATAACACTTATATATAAGTTTTTAAAGTAATTTAATGCATGAGATGTTTTAGCCATTTGCATTAAAGAAAATATTGACTCTTGCATTCTAGCTCCACCAGATGCACTAAAAATGATTAATGGTAAATCATGTTCTGTAGCATATTCAATTAATCTTGTTATTTTTTCTCCAACAGCACTCCCCATACTACCCATCATAAAAGTACTATCTAAAATACCAATTGCAACTTTTATATCTTTAATATATCCGGTTCCAGTTAAAATTGCTTCATTTAATTTTGACTGTTTTTTTGCTTGTTTTAATTTAATATCATAATTATCCATTTTAAGAATATTAACACTTTCAATGTTTTTAAATAATTCATTAAAGCTGTCTTCATTTAATATAGTTTCAATTCTAGTATAAGCATTAATTCTAAAATGGAATTTACAATACGGACAAACATAATTGGATTTTTTTAAATCCTCATTATAAAGAGCACTTTGACAATTTTCGCATTGTACAAATATATGATTAGGAATGTTTACCGGTTTATATTTGTACTCTCTTTTTCTTGCTCTTTTTTGAAAATCCATTATTTTCTTTTTTCTTTCATTTAGTAAGTTCTGCATTATATTCCTCCATTACTAAAGCATGATATTTAGTTGCAAAACCTGTATCATACCTACCTTTAATAAATTCAGGATGATGTATAATCATATATAAATATTCGATATTAGTTTCTACTCCTTCAATAATTAATTGTTCTAACGCTATTCTCATTTTTCTAATAGCTTCTCTTCTAGTTGGAGCGTGAACAATTAATTTAGCTATCATAGAATCGTAATATGGTTTAATTTGATAACCAGGATATATAAAACTATCAAATCTTACCCCAAAGCCTCCAGGTATTAATAAGTTTTTAATTAACCCAGGACTTGGCCTAAAGTTATTGTAAGGATCTTCGGCATTTATTCTACATTCAATAGCATGACCATTAATTTTTATATCTCTTTGCTTTACTGTAAGTTTATTATCATATGCAATTTTTATTTGTTCTTTAACTAAATCTATTCCTGTAATCATTTCAGTTACTGGATGTTCAACTTGTATTCTTGTATTCATTTCAATAAAATAAAATTTGTTGTCTTGATCTAATAAAAACTCTACTGTACCTGCATTAGTATATCCAACATTTTTAGCAATCCTTATTGCAGCTTGACCTAAACGTCTTCTTAAATTATCATTAATATCGCTACTTGGAGCTTCTTCAATCATTTTTTGATTTCTTCTTTGAAGTGAACAATCTCTATCGTATAAGTGAACATAATTTCCATAATGATCTGATAGTACTTGGACTTCTATATGTCTAGGGTTTGCAATAAATTTTTCAATATAAACTAATTTGTTACCAAAATTAATTTCAGCCTCTCTAGATGTCCTTTCAAACACATCTAAAAACTCTTTGTTTGAATATACTACACTTATCCCTTTACCCCCACCACCACTTACTGCTTTAATCATTACTGGATAACCAATTTTATTAGCTATTTTAACTCCTTCTTTTACATCATTTACTGCTCCATCACTACCTTCTATTATTGGAACATTACTCTTTTTAGCAATTTCTCTTGCTTTAGCTTTATCACCGAGTTTTAAAACAACATCAGATTTAGGGCCAATAAATTTCAATCCTATTTCTTCAACTAACTTTATAAACTTATCATTTTCTGACAAAAAACCATAACCAGGATGAATTGCATTACATCCTGTAGATATGGCTGCACTTAATATATTATTTATATTTAAATAACTATCTATTGATTTTTCTGTACCAATACAAATTGATTCATCAGCTAATTGAGCATGAAGTGAGTCTTTATCAGCATTAGAATAAACAGCAACTGTTCTAATTCCTAATTCTTTCGCAGCTCTAATAATTCTAATTGCTATTTCTCCTCTATTTGCTATTAATATTTTATTTTTAGTTTTTTCCATCTTTTTTCACCGTAAATAATAACTCGTTATATCCAACAGCTTCACCATTTTCAAAATGTATATCTGTAATTATTCCATCAGTTTCACTTGTTATTTCATTCATTATTTTCATGGCTTCTACTATACAAACAACATCGCCTTTTTTAACTTTATCACCAATATTTACATATGGTTCTTTATCAGGGCTACTAGCAGCATAAAAAGTTCCAACTAATGGGGATCTAATCTCCTCTTCTGGAACATTAATTTTTGGGGTGATTATTGTATCTTTATTTAATAGATTATTATTATTATTTTCTTCATTTACTAATACGTTATTGTCTTTGTTTTTTGACAATTTTATTTTTACATCTTTATACTCTAATTCTAATATTGTTAACTCAGAATTTTCAAAATCCTTAATTATTGACTGAATTTCTTTTAATGTCATTTTTTCTCTCCTTTTGCTTTGAACATTAAAATGTTTGAATTTCAAAGCATATTAATATTTTAACATATATATTTTTAAATTCAATATAAAAAGTAACCTATTTATAATAATATATTATTATAAGAGATTACTTTAGATTTATTTAGTATTTTATTGACTTACATATATAAAAAAAAGAGACAGTCGATTAAGACTGTCTCAAATAATTAAATTATTTTTTGTTTTTTAAATTATATAAAGATTTTAAACCTAAGAATTTAGCATTATCTCCTAGTTGATCTTCTATTCTCATTAATTGGTTATATTTAGCAACTCTATCTGTTCTTGATGTTGAACCTGTTTTAATTTGTCCAGCATTTGTAGCAACTGCTAAGTCAGCAATAAATGTATCTTCTGTTTCACCACTACGGTGTGAAATTACATTTGTAAATCCAGCTTGCTTTGCCATTTCAATAGCATCTAAAGTTTCTGTAATTGTTCCAATTTGGTTTAATTTGATTAAAATTGAGTTTGAGATGTTCTCATCAATACCTCTTTTTAATCTTTCAGTGTTTGTAACAAATAAATCGTCACCAACTAATTGAATTTTGTTACCTAATATTTTTGTTAAGTATGCCCAACCATCCCAATCGTCTTCATCTAATCCATCTTCAATTGATATAATTGGATATTTGTCTACTAATTCAGCATAAAAGTCAGATAATTCTTCATTTGTGAATTCTCTATTTCCTTCTCCTGCTAATACATATTTTTTAGTTTCTTTATTGTAAAACTCTGAAGCTGCAACGTCCATTGAAAGTACAATATCGTCTCCTGGCTTATATCCAGCTTTTTCAATAGCTTCAATAATTACTTTTAAAGCTTCTTCGTTTGATGCTAAGTTTGGAGCAAATCCACCCTCATCACCAACACCTGTGTTTAATCCTCTAGCTTGTAAAACAGCTCTTAAGTTATGGAATACTTCTGTTCCCATTCTAATTGATTCTTTAAATGTTTTCGCACTAATTGGCATAATCATAAACTCTTGGAAATCAACGTTATTATCTGCGTGTGATCCACCGTTTAAAATATTTAACATTGGTACTGGAAGTTGTTTAGCGTTTGTTCCACCTAAGTATGTATAAAGCTCAACACCTAAAAAGTCTGCTGCTGCTCTAGCCACTGCCATTGAAACACCTAAAATAGCGTTAGCACCAAATTTTCCTTTGTTTTTTGTTCCGTCTAGTTCGATTAAAAAGTTATCAATTTCAACTTGATCAGTTACATCAAAACCAATTAATTCTTCCGCAATAATATCATTTACGTTGCTTACAGCTTTTAAAACACCTTTACCTAAATAACGTTTTTTATCTCCGTCTCTAAGTTCAACTGCTTCATACTCACCTGTTGATGCACCTGATGGTACTAATGCACGACCAAATGCGCCGCTTGTTGTATGTACTTCAACCTCTACAGTTGGATTTCCACGTGAGTCAAGTACTTCTCTTGCATATACTAATTCAATAAATGGCATATTTTCACTCCTTATAAAATTTTTTGCCGATTCTTTACATTAAGCATTATACATCATTTAAATAAACTTTTAAAGGTCAACATCAATAGAAAACGTTTACTTAAGTATATTTTACATATTTAAATCACTTATTTGATATATGAGATTTTATTAAATATTAATAAATTACCATCTTTTCTATTTGTGGTTTTATTACTAAATAAATTAAAGGTGAGGCTAAACCTTTAATAATGTTAAGTATTGTAAAAGGCATAATTACTAAAAACTTTGCTTTGAATCCTACATATATTTCTGCATATATTTTTGCATATATCGGAACTGTTATAAAGTAATGAAATACAAATAAAAGTATAACTAAAAAGATTGTTGTAATTAGTGGTAAAAAAACATAATCGATAAGATTTGGTTTTTCATGTTCAATACTTATTGCATATAATAATGGCTTTTTACTTCTCTTAAATAATTTATTAAAAATTACTGTTGAAAATAATATAATAAACGAAGCTGTAATAGCAATCCCTTCTCCTAATAATTGCATCATAAAATCTAACTCATTTGGAATTAAAATTCTTATAACTGATCTTAAAATTATTATAATACTAGTATTTTTAATTCCTAAGATTAAAAATGAAGTTAATATTACAACTTCGCTAAAATCTAGTTTTCCACCAGGAATAATTGTTCCTAAAGGAATTTCAATAAAACCTAACGTAACTGCTAATGTAGAAAATGATACAATATACATTAACTCCTTAGTAGTCATTTTAACCTTTTGATCTTTACTCTCTTTTTTAATTAAAAGAAATATAACACTTAAGGCAATAAAAATGAACAAACTTAATATAATCCATGAATACCAGCGCATATTATCACTCCTTTTTTAAATAAAAAAATCGCCGAGGGGCGACCAAAAAAGAATAATATATAAATATATCTTTCTTTCTTCTTCCATCCAGACTATAACTGTCGGTTCTAGAATTTCACTAGATCAACCCGAAGGTTCGCGGACTATACCGCCGGTGGAGACTTTCACTCCGCCCCGAAGATTATTACATATATATAATATCATATTTGATTTTTATTTTCTATTGAAAACGTTTTAGCAATTTTTATACATCATTAAGTAGTATAATAAAAATATAATACATAAGGAGTTGAATCATTTATGAATAATCGATTTGTTGGATTAGTAATACTTGATGGTTATGGTTTAGCGCCAGAAAGTGACTCTAACTCAGTTACTTTAGCGAAAAAACCATTTATGGATCATTTATTAAAAACTTATCCTAATTCCACTTTGAAAACAAGTGGTGAATTTGTAGGTTTACCGAAAGGCCAAATGGGAAATAGTGAAGTAGGTCATCTAAATTTAGGTGCTGGAAGAATTGTTTATCAATCTTTGTCCAGAATTAATTTAGCTATTGATGATGCATCCTTTTTTAGTAACGATGCATTTATGAAAGCTTTTGAACATGTTAAGAAATATAATTCTAAATTACATATATTAGGACTTGTAAGTGATGGTGGGGTACATAGTCACTTAAACCATTTAAAAGCTTTAACAAGATTATGTAAAAGTCATGATTTATGCAACAGAACTTATTTACATGCCTTTATGGATGGAAGAGACACCTCACAAACAGGTGGTTA
>Ga0079225_10000349_pt1 | contig 24645 bp, 27 predicted proteins | sample Poulit2012_FD_76344 | JGI IMG/M metagenome (GOLD analysis project Ga0079225, IMG submission 76344) | Agricultural soil microbial communities from Georgia to study Nitrogen management - Poultry litter 2012 | ecosystem: Environmental > Terrestrial > Soil > Agricultural land | place: USA: Georgia... | reverse complement strand
TCTTCGAATCTTTTCAGGACAGTGCGTTCACCCGGTGTCCTTGACTCGAACTCTGCATAATTCGTGCCGACTGGTTTCTGATCGATCACTGTACCCACATCACCGGAAATTTCATCCGCTATTGATTCAAATTCATCTGAACCTTCTGCTCTCAGTTCATAATATTCATCCACTGTATATTCCGAATTGGAGTTCTCCAATGCTTCTTCATAATCTTCGTCTATGACTTCTTTACTGATCATACCCGCCCCGTCATGTGTCAGGTGACTGAGCAGCGGCGCAAAAGGATATTCCGTCACTATTTCAACAGTATGATCATCTATGACATTCACCTCTTCAATCATTTCAAAAAGATTCAGCCTCGGCGAAGCCACTGCCGGATCCTGCACACGCTCCAGATTTGCTTTGACGGCTTCAGCATTAAACTCACTGCCATCGTGGAAGGTTACACCTTCATTTAAAGTAAACTGCCATGTCAGATCATCGACCTGCTCCCAGCTCTCAGCAAGCAGAGGCTGGATTTCAAGATTTTCATCCTGAGTGACAAGACCTTCATAGATCGTATTTCTGACCTGGTCCGAATAAAGATCATTACTGGAGTGCGGATCCATGGAAACGACGTCGTTGCCTGTCGATAATACCAGGTCACCGCTGCTCTCTGCTGCATTATCATCTGCCGCCTCTCCTTCAGCCTCCTCATCCACATCACTGTCATCCGTACATGCGGATAAAATCAGAGCACATAATACCAACAAAGATAATCTGAATATGTATTTCATTTTCCAACCTCCCGATTTAATATCCTATCAATAAGCTAGGACTTAATCCATATTATAGCACTAGGAATTAATCATTGTAAACTGTCTTTTTACTTTCACTTGTTCAATATTAATCTCTATTTATCTTAAAACAGTTGGGTATGTGATTTTATTCTCTTTTTTTAGCATTGATATTATGCATTCTAAAATGTATCATTATTTAATAGCTATATTAAAAGTATAGTTTTCACACTATTCTTAAATTTCAATGACAAGGGGGTCTCTTAAATGGCGGTCGCTTCTAAAGAGAGGGTTCATGATACAAAACCTGTGAACCCACGCATTAAGAGTTTTAAAGAGTTTTACAAACGGCTTAAAAAGAATAAGTCAGCCCTGATCGGTTTTTATGTATTAGCCTTTTTATTCCTTGTGTCCATCTTTGGCGCACTGGATGCTAACTACAACTTTCTCGGAGTCAGTTCAAACGCTACGAGTCTGACAGAAAAACTTGAGGGCCCATCAGCTGCACACTGGTTTGGGACGGATCATCTCGGCAGGGATATCTTCTTCCGTATACTTCATGGTATGTACATAACACTCGGTGTGGGTTTTGCAGCTACGTTTATGGGAGCGCTTGTAGGTGTTCCTCTTGGGATTCTTGCAGGTTACTATGGTGGATGGCTTGATACTATTGTTATGCGTCTCATGGATGTATTGCTTGCATTCCCAGGTATTCTGCTTGCTCTTGCAATCGTTTCCGTTCTTGGCGGCAGTACGATTAACGTTACTATTGCCATCGCTATCGGCTCGTTACCGCAGTTTGCCCGAATTGTACGCGGTTCCACTCTGACGACGAAAAAGTTGGAGTATGTCGATGCCATCCGGGCGCTTGGTGCCAGAGACGGTAAAATCATTTTCCAGCATATTTTACCGAACATCATGTCACCGATTATCGTTAATACGACATTATTCATCGCTTCAGCAATTCTTTCTGCTGCAGGTCTTTCATTCCTGGGTCTCGGTGTTCAGCCACCTACACCAGAATGGGGCGCGATGCTGAATGATGGACGTAACTATATGTATCAGGCAGGCCACATTACTTTCTTCCCGGGTATGATGATTGTAATTGTAGTACTTGCATTTAACTTATTTGGAGATGGATTAAGAGATGCAATTGATCCTAAACAAAGGAAATAGGAGGTAAATCATGACAACATTTATTATTAGACGTGTTTTGCAACTGATCCCTGTGCTTATCGGGGTTTCAATACTCGTGTTCAGTCTGATGCACCTCACTCCAGGTAACCCTGCAGTCATCATGGCCGGTGAAAGTGCGCCTGAGGCAACTGTAAAGGCTATTGAACAGCGTTTAGGATTGAATGATCCTTTATATGTACAGTATTGGAACTTTTTAACGAATGCTCTACAACTGGATTTCGGTACTTCAATCAGAGATAACATTCCTGTAATGAGCCATATCCAGGCCAGATTCTTCATCACTCTGGAACTGGCAATCTATTCGACTATCTTCACTGTAGTATTCGGCATGCTTGTCGGAATCGTTTCTGCAGTAAGACGTTACTCTTTTTCAGATGTAGCGCTTATGGTCGTTACACTGTTTGGACTTTCAATGCCGAACTTCTGGTTGGGGTTAATGTTAATCCAGTGGTTCTCAATCGAACTTGGCTGGTTTGCACCGACCGGATGGGGAAATCTTGATCAGATAGTACTGCCGGTCATCGCACTCGGTACCGCAGGTGCGGCAATCGTTGCACGTATGACACGCAGTTCGATGCTGGATGTCATCACGCAGGACTACATACGTACTGCGCGTGCAAAAGGTGTAAAGGAACGTGTAGTAATTTTCCGTCACGCACTTAAAAATGCTTTAATTCCAGTCGTAACCGTTGTTGGTCTGCAGTTCGGTTACTTACTTGCTGGTTCAGTACTGACAGAAAGTGTATTCGCAATTAACGGTCTCGGCCGATTGATCATCGATTCGATTCTGCAAAGGGACTTCCCGGTTGTACAGGGTGCTGTCCTTGTAATTGCCGTCACTTTCGTATTCGTCAACTTACTTGTTGATATTTCATACAGAATGCTGAACAAGCGTGTGGACCTAAACTAGGTAGGGAGTGACAAAAATGTCAGAAAACATACTTGATGTAAATAATTTAAAAACTTCCTTCTTTGTTGATGGAAGTGAGATAAAAGCAGTCGACGGTGTTACTTTTAACGTGCCTAAAGGAAAAACACTCGGCATCGTCGGTGAATCCGGCTCAGGTAAAAGCATCTCTGCATTGTCGATTTTAAAATTGGTCGAAGATCCGGGCAGAATCGTCGACGGCAGTATCAGTTTTAAAGGTGAGGAACTCACCACTGCAAAAGAAGCGCGGATGAGAAAAATCCGCGGTAACGAAATTTCTATGATTTTCCAGGAGCCGATGACTTCACTGAATCCTGTATATACCATCGGCCAGCAGCTGAGAGAGTCATTTAAAATTCACGAAGGTCTCGGTAAAAAGGCCGGAACAAAACGTTCTATAGAGATGCTTGAGCTTGTCGGCATCCCTTCACCGGAAAAACGTGTGGATCAGTATCCATATGAACTTTCAGGCGGTATGAGACAGCGCGTAATGATTGCGATGGCTCTGGCGTGTAAGCCAGAATTACTCATAGCGGATGAGCCGACGACAGCCCTGGATGTTACCATCCAGGCCCAGATCCTTGAACTCATCAAAGAATTACAGGAAGAAATCGGCATGAGTGTTGTAATGATTACTCACGACCTCGGTGTCGTAGCCGAAACTTGTGACTACGTTGCAGTTATGTACTGTGGTAAAGTGGTGGAATTTGCGGATGTTGAAACTTTATTTGAAAACCCGCGACATCCTTACACAGTCGGTCTGTTAAATTCACTGCCGCGTCATGACCAGGATCAGGATGAACTGATTCCCATCAAAGGCAATGTGCCTGCACCGGATGAAATGCCGGAAGGCTGCCGATTCGCACCACGCTGTCCGTTTGCCAGTGATATCTGCGCCAAGCTTCCTGAACTTGAAGAACAGGAAGACGGCAACGAAGTCAGATGCTGGATATACACTGATGAATGGGACGGAGAGGAGGTAAAAGTATATGACAAAGAACACTCTTCTTGAAGTTAAGGGACTTAAGCAGTATTTCCCGATAAAAGGCGGTTTCTTCGGACGCACCGTAAATAACGTTAAAGCGGTTGATGATATCAGCTTTGAGATTAAAGAAGGTGAAACGGTTTCTGTCGTCGGTGAGTCCGGTTGTGGTAAATCCACTACGGGTCGGGCGATTCTCCGCCTCGATGAACCGACTGAAGGTACTGTGACTTTCGAAGGCAAAGATATTCTTTCACTGAACAAAAAAGAAATGCGGGATATGAGAAGCGAAATGCAAATCATTTTCCAAGATCCATTCGCATCGCTCAATCCAAGAAAAACTGTAAAGATGACTTTGATTGAGGCGATGGATATACAGAATGTCGTACCTAAGAAAGAAAGAAGTGAACGTGCCCTTGAGATAATGGAAACAGTCGGCCTTCAAAAACATCAGATCGACCGTTTCCCGCACGAATTCTCAGGCGGTCAGCGTCAGCGTATCGGTATCGCACGTGCACTGGCAGTAAACCCTAAGCTGATCATCGCCGATGAAGCTGTAAGTGCTCTCGACGTATCCATTCAGGCACAGGTGCTGAACCTTCTGCAAAGACTGCAGCGCGAGATGGGACTGACGTATTTATTCATCGCACACGACCTTGGGGTCGTCAGACATATCTCCGACAGGATCATTGTGATGTATCTCGGTAAAATTGTTGAAATGGGGGATACGAAGAACATCTTCGAAAACCCGCAGCACCCTTATACAAAGGCATTGCTCTCAGCAATTCCTGTACCGGATCCGAAGAATAAGAGCGAACGCATCTTCTTACGCGGTGATGTACCATCGCCAATCGATCCGCCGTCAGGCTGCAGATTCCATACAAGATGTCCGTTTGCAACAGAAAAATGTAAGACGGAGATACCTGTTCTAGAGCACAAGGACGAAACGTATGCAGGCCAGCACGATGTCGCATGCCACTATGCGCTTGACATCCAGGAAGGCAGACATAAAGCTACACACGAAATGAAAAATGTCCGTAAAGTTCTTGATGATGAAGGTGAAGATGCAGCATCACCTAAAGAGAATATAAAATAATATATTAAAAAAGGTGATTACAAAAATTAATTTTGTAATCACCTTTTCTTTCAATTAAAATAAAAATGCATCGAGTAAAAACCAGATAATCAGCAGTACATATATTACCAGGTTGAACGCCGAGCTTGCAAAAAATGCGAGCAATGAACCGAGCGCTGCCCTGAAAGCTGCGTTTACATCCCGGGTCTGGATAAACTCAAGTGCCAGTACAAAGACAAAAGGCACAAATATGACACCGAACGGCGGGTAGATGAACATACCGGCCACCACACCGATGATTGCTGCCACTTCACTCTTTTTTGAACCGCCGTACTTTTTGACAAAGTAGCTGTTCGCCATAAAATCACTGAGAAAAACAAGCAGTGTCAATACTGCTGCGACCAGCCAGAACATCCAGGTCAGTGTATCGCTGTTGACTAGAAAATGATAAATTAAAAAACCGGCCCAAAACATCACAACCGAGGGAATGACCGGTGCAATCACACCGACAAAGCCGAGGATAAAACTGGCTATGATCAGTATCCACCATAAAATCTCCATCAAACGTCTCCTTTTTCATTTAAATATCCGTACTATAAACGGGAACTCATCCTACCAATACTTCAGAAATATTTGCAAGTTGAAACATCTCAGTCCGCTTTCCTTTCAAAATTATTAATATAACTTCTGACCACCGTGATAAATGCTTTGACCTGCGGGAGTGCCACTACATTCTTATCGTATGAAATATAAGTATCACGGGTGATCGGTTCGTCATCTACAAGCGCTTCTTCAATGTTGAACAGTTCGGCATCAAAGTCTTTGACGACGATTTCCGGAAGCACCGTCACACCGACCCCTTCCAGGAGGAGTGCCCGGCATGTGGCGATCTGGTCGACACTGAATTGCGGTTCATACTTCTTATTGAATCTCTCCTCGAAGTATTTCTCTATCAGACGAATATAGATCGGCTCTGAAAAGAACTCAATCACCGGGGAGTCATCCCGGCCGGCCAGACTTTTCGGTGCCACAAAATAATGCCTGTCTGTAAATAAAACTTCATTTTCCTTGTTTAGGATTTGTCTCCCCCGGGTGATTGATATATGATAATCCGCTGCATCATTGGATATTTGAGGGGAAGATCCGACTTGTATATTGACATTGACATCGGGATATAATGCCGTATATTCTCTGAGAACCCTTGCCAAAATCGTACTTCCTATCAAAGAAGAAACACCGATATTTAAATTCCCTTCCACTGCTCCTTCGTGGGCCACAAGGTATTCCTTCAGCAACGTTTCGTTCTCCACCACTTTATGTGCATGACTGATGATTCTCTCGCCTGCGCCGGTCACGAATAATTCACGTTTTGTGCGGACGAAAATCTCTACGCCCCATTCTTCTTCTATCGATTTCAGCCGCTGGCTCACTGCAGGCTGTGAGATGAACAATCTTTCAGCTGCCTGTCTCAATGTTTTTGCCTCATCGAGTGTTACAAGTAATTTATAATCATCGACTTTCACGTAATCACCTTTTCTTTCATCTATAAGAAAATCTTATCATACATTAGGATCATTGAGTAACACTTCAAATTGAGGGTATATGTAGATAACATTCAATCAGGGAGGTTTAATAATGACTAATGAGAAAGATTATGAAAAGGCGGACGAGCAGGTCGAAGGATATACACAAAAACGGCAGCCCGGAATTGAAAAAGATATGGAACCGAAACCGATTATCATTGCTGATGATTATAAAGGCAGTGAAAAACTGACAGGAAAAGTCGCCCTGATCACAGGCGGTGATTCAGGCATCGGCCGTTCAGTCGCCGTACATTTTGCAAAGGAAGGTGCCGATATTGCCATATTACATCTTCAGGAAGAAAGAGAGGACGCTGAGTATACCAAAACTCTCATTGAAAAAGAAAATGTGAGATGCAGACTGTACAGCGGTAATATCAATAAGGCGGAAGTCAGGAAAAACACGGTCAGTGATATCGTGGAGCATTTTGGAACAATAAACATTCTTGTCAATGATGCCGGTGTCCAATTTCCTAAAAAAGACTTCCTGAGCATCACCGAAGAGAACCTGAGGGAAACTTTTGAAACGAACATCATCAGCATGATATTGCTGACACAGGAAGTATATCCTCATTTGGAAGCAGGAGACACTATCATAAACTCAACGAGTGTCACCGCATTCAAAGGTTCGCCGGTTTTCATCGACTACTCTTCAACTAAAGGTGCAATCACTTCATTTACGAGATCCCTGGCACAAAACCTTGCGCCCGAAAAAATACGGGTCAATGCTGTGGCTCCGGGACCGATCTATACACCTTTAATACCCGCGACTTTTGATGCCGAAGGTGTCGAAGAGCACGGTGCTGATAAACCGATGGGGCGCCGCGGACAGCCGAGCGAACTCGGCCCGAGCTATGTTTTCCTCGCAGCACATGATTCAAGCTATATGACAGGTGAAGTGCTTCATGTCAACGGCGGAGATTTCACTTCAAGCTGATTAAATCCGGCCGTCTTGAACTGAAAGGCAGACCATGCGGTTTGCCTTTTTTTATGTATGTAGTTCTACCAGTCTCTCAATGTCTTCAAACAGTGGTCCGCCAGTGTTTTAAACTGTGAGAAATCTTTATCAATTTCTGTCATGATATGGTCCGCTACACTGTACGCTTCATCTTTATCCGCTTCTGTAATCTTCCTGTTTTTCAGCGCACGGTGTATATCTTTTTCATCCACGAGCTCATATTCGCCGTTCGGAAGTGCGAGCACATCCAGATAAATATCTTTCCTTCGTGCATTGCCGAGCTCGAGATAATGTTTTGTGTTGACATCAAAATAGTACTGCAGCGTTTCCCACTTTTCGTCATACATTACAGTGATGCTGTACTTCCGCTCCGCCGGCAGTATCTGCATCCATTTATAATCTGTATCAACGACTTTTACTTCCTTGTTAACTACCGGAACGACGAGAGGAGAACGTATTTCTTTCATGTCAATGATGCTGACTAAAAATTCTTCACCATTGAAATAAGTCAGTTTCTCATCATATGTTGATTTCAATAGACGGCGCCATCCGCGTTTATCCAAATACTTCATTTTCATGGCTCTCATCTCCTTCTTTACATTATACATAATTGATAAAAGAAAAGTGAAGGGATACGCAATTGAATCTCCATCCACTTTGTTATTTTTTCCTCAGCATTAATCATGTAATATACATAGTAGATGAACAGAGGTGAATTCGAATGGCCAAGTTTTTGAAGACTGTCTTTCAAATCGGAATATTATACATATTATACCAGGCCGGAGAATGGATCACCGCTGTCTTCGATCTGCTGATTCCCGGCAGCGTCATCGGAATGATACTGCTCATCATTCTTCTTTTCACCAAATTATTAAAGGTGGAATGGATAGAAGAAGGTGCCGGATTCATGGTAAAATATCTTCCTTTCTTTTTTATCCCTGCTTTTATCGGACTGATGGTATATTATAAAATTTTTGCTGGCAAAGGGTTTCTTTTACTTTTCATCGTCCTCTTCAGTACGATACTTGTTATGGTGGCTTCAGGCCTGATAGGCGAATTATTTAAACGGAGGGAGGAGTGACTTCAATGAATGTACTTATAGGTTTCTCGACCGTTGTTTTGACAATTGTGATGTACCAGGTCGCACTCCGCATACATAGAAAATGGCCGCATCCATTTACACTGCCCGTTCTTCTGTCGACGATATTTATCATTGCTGTGCTGCTGCTCTCCGGAGCTTCCTATGAACAGTATATGATCGGCGGCGACTGGATTAACGAACTTCTCGGACCGGCTGTTGTAGCACTCGCCTATCCGCTTTATATACAGAGGAAAACATTGGTGAAACTTGCAGCGCCGCTGTTGCTTGGCACAACTGCAGGTGCATTTGTCGGTGTAATATCCGGCCTCGCTTTGACTTATTGGGCGGGCTTCTCTGAAGAGATTTTATATGCCATCTCGGCCAAATCCGTTACAACACCCGTTGCCGTTGTGATTACAGAAACACTCGGCGGCATCTCTTCACTGTCGGCAATCATGGTCGTCATTGCCGGTATCGGCGGTGTCATTGTCCATCAGTTTATCTTCAAGATGTTCGGCATCCGCTCAGAAATCGGACGCGGCCTCGGCATGGGCAGCGCCGCCCATGCGATCGGCACTGCGGAAGTGATGAAGGAAAGTCAGCTCACCGGCTCTATCAGCACGGTCGCAATGGTGAACAGTGCACTTGTAGTATCAATAATTACACCATGGCTTATGACATGGTTTGTATAAAATAAAAGAGATACACCTGTCAGCGTATCTCTTTATCCGTCATTCGATTCCGATGATGAAATGTGTATCCTGACTCCGCTCAGGAACATCATATTCATTTTCTTCATAATATGGTGAATGATCAGGATTGTCATAAATAATAATCTTATCACTGTCCGCACTGATATTCCCTTGATCAATTTCTTCGATGGCCTCCGCTTTTTCAGCGGAACCGAGTGTCTCAATGTCATATTTATCTTGCAGTTCTTCAAAGCCGGCATATTTCATATCATCATAAAATTCACTTATTTCTCCGGTGATTTCATAGATATATACATTTTCTGCGCGGTCTATAGATATGAATTCACTGAGTCTCATTGTTTCTGATATTTTGGAAATGACTGCAGGATTATATATTATGGCCTCTCCATCAATCGTTTCGGTATACTCGTCACCTGTAAAACTCAATTGAACATTGAGATGCTGTTCAGAACCCATTTGAAGTAATCCCAGCTCTTCAGGTACATTACTTTCGAATTCATTTTTATATTTCTCTACAAACTCTGCCTTTTCCGATTCATCATCTATATGGACTCTGTTCTCTCCATGGAAGTTCAAAATAATCTTGTGAATATTTTCCGGGTGCTCAGCGTTGTAGATTACATCTTCCGGTATTACTTTAGAGTAATCACGCATGTTCTTTAAAATATCGTGTCCTTCATCACTGACAGGGAAATGATTGAATGTACGATGAACCCTGTCCCCGTCCTCCATATTATAGATGATTTCAAATTTATTACCATCAGTCGTAATATCTCTTGCCACTCTGTTGTCCACTGCAAATTGATGTGCGTCCAGTGCGTCCTCAATGAACGCCTCATCTTTCACCATCATAAAATCATCATTCATGACAACGCCATTTTCATCATACGTATAAAGGTATCCTTCATTGATTCTCACAGATTTCACTTCATCCGCATCCGGAACGTAATTCACATATGTTGTCCATCCGAAGTAGAAGACCGTCATTAAAATAACTGCGCTGATAATCGAAATGACAAGTGTCTTCACTCTCAGCTGCATCTTGACTGTACTTTGAAATAACATCTCAACAATAATATAAGATACCATCCAACCGAACAGAAAAGCTACGATTCTCATAAAATTATTTTCTGACAGGATCAGTCCCATCACGTTACCAAAAACAAGCATCCCTAAAACTGTGATTAATACCGATAAAATCATACGTACTGAATAATAAGTAAAATTGGAATTGACCCGTTCATTTTTTCTTTTTAAGTATAAGATATATGAAAATAAAACACCTGCAAGTGCTGCACCGACCCAGACAGCCGACTTAACCCATGAAAATGAATCAAATATTTGTGACATGGCCAACATCGGAAATGTATTGTCTGCCAGCGGCCTCAATAAATTGCCCTCAAGGCCCATCTGCAACCCGGCGACACCGTCGAACATCATCGTCGCTGCACCAAGTACTGCAGCCCATAAAGCGAGCGGCAGAAAGAATATGATGACAACCAGCTGCAGATGAACAAACAGATGATTGGTAAAGAAACCTGCAAGAACTGTAAAAATAAACATCAGAACCATCGCCGTGATGCTGTATATCAGCCAGATAAAAATATCAGAAATGGGAATTTCAAAAAATAATGTGTATCTTTGAAATACTATGATGACTGCGATGAATACAGTCGGTATCACTATTGATAAAATCCCGACAATATAAACACTTGTTAAAATAGTGACCCTTTTAACCGGCAAACTATGAATAAAGTCTGAGACATTCTCTTTATTTTTATAATTGAAAGAAAACAATCCTAATATTAATGCATAAAGCATACCGAATGCCAGATGTATCCACGCCAGTGACTTCAGAAGCTCTTCACTGTCGAATCTTTCCTGACCTGCCATATCGAAGGATGAGAGCCATAGCGAAAATGGCAGGACGATCAATGAAATTACCGTGTATAAAATGGTAATCCATATTGTCTGGGTGACAAAGTGTCTGAGCAGTGTTTTATTCCACAACGATGTTGGAGATTTCATAGCCCTTTTCCCCCATTTCATATGTAAATATCTCTTCTAAAGTAAGTGGCAGAATATCGTACATCAGCGGATCATATTGTGTGACCTTACTCTCTATATCGGACACATCCCCTTTGATGATGCAGGTGACGACCCGTCCCCTAACGTTTTTATGTACCGCTCCGACATGGTCATAAAAACCATCATCAGGCAGTTCTTTAAATGCAATCTGCAGTTTATTATGCATGCCTTTTATCTCTGTCAAGTCTCTGTTAAATAATAATTTTCCGAAATGCATGATGGATACCGAGTCACAGATGTCCTCCATCTCACGCAGATTATGGCTGGAAGCAATCACAGTCATATTATGATTGGCAATATCCTGCAGCAGTATATTTCTCACCTGATTTCTGACAATCGGATCCAGTCCGTCGAACGGCTCATCCAGCAGCATAATTTTCGGACGTGCAGCAATGGCCAGCACGAAAACAGCCTGACGTTTCATCCCTTTTGACATCGAACCAAGCGGCTTTTTCGGATCTAATTTAAAATGCTGTGTAAGCTGCTTATAACGCTTATCAGACCAGTTGGGGTACAGTCCCTTGTAAAAAGCTGCCATCCTGTTCAAATTGGCCGTTCCAAAGAAATAAGGTGTATCCTGTATAAAAATCACATCGGATTTTACTGAAGTGTTTTCATAGATATCGGTCCCGTCATACAGAACCACGCCTTTATCCGGTTTATAAATGCCGGCTAAAACTTTCATGAAAGTCGTCTTACCCGCACCGTTTGAACCAAGCAGACCATGCATCGTCCCTTCTTCGACATTCAGAGAAATGCCGTCCAAAGCCTTCAGTCTCCCAAATGATTTATCAACATGGGTGATGTTCATTTTCATCGGTCTTCCTCCTCCCTGCTGTCATTCTGCACTTGATCAATCTTCTTTTTAATCGCATCCGTTGAAATACCGAGAGACATCAATTCTTCTGCAATAACCTCCAGTTCTCTGATTAAAACTTCCTGCCTTTCAGCATCAGCCATTTCCCGCACATCAGCTATGAACCTTCCCTCTCCCGGTACAGTATGGATATAGCCTTCAGATTCCAATTTCCGGTACGCTTTTTCAATCGTATTCGGATTGATAGAGATTTCCCGGGCAAGCTGATTCACCGGCGGCAGCACTTCATCAGCTTCAAATACCCCTTGAATAATCATCATTTTAATCTGTTTGATCAGTTGTTCATAAATAGTTCTGCGGCTTTTAAAATCTATATCAAACACGGTTGCCTCCCTCCTCCGGCTGACCTCACTTTTATGATACAGCCGGGATGGTACATTTACAATTCATATCCATTGGTTTTGACAAGCATTCTAACAATTTACCCAGCCTGTCTGGAAAATACATGAGAATGAAAAACCGGGGCTGATCATCATCAACCCGGGGTATGCTCAATTTTATTTTTTAAATCACGGGACTCGCACCACCGTCGATATTGACAGCGACACCCGTAATATATGAAGCAAGGTCTGAACATAAAAATGTGATTACATTCGCCGCTTCTTCCGTCTCGCCGATTCTCCCAAGAGGAATATCATCATGACCTGTTGTGGCAAACTCTTCCCATGTCAGTTCGGGCGCTCTCTCCTGCCACATCTTCTCAATCTGGTCACTGTGAATCAGACCGATACACACTGCGTTAACACGTACATTATACTGTCCTAAATCTTTGCTCATCGCCTTGGTCATCGACAGTCCGGCACTTCTTGACACTGCTGTAGGCAGTGTCGATGCCCCCGGTGCTTTTCCGGCAACAGCTGTCAAGTTCAATATCGCGCCGCCACTTTCTTTCAGGTGCGGCAGTGCTGCTTTGGACGTTTTTACAGCCGACATCAGTTTCAGGTTGAGATCATCTTCCCAATCACTGACTTCAATATCCTCAAAGCTTTCAGCAAAGGCGCCGCCGGCGTTATTAACCAATACATCCAGACGGCCGAATTTATCAATGACAGCATTGATGATAGTTTCACCGGCGCCGTCTGCAGTCACGTCCTGTACGATATATTCCACTCGACCGTGGGCACTGAGCTCTTTTTGTGCTTTCTTCAGAGCTTCTTCACCTCTTGCTACAAGCATCACTTTAGCACCCAGTTTCAACATCTCTTCAGCAGTCCGTCTGCCGATTCCTTTGCTCGATCCTGTAATGACAACTGCTTTACCTTCATAACCAAAATCCATGATAGTCCCCCTTGATCATTGTCTTTGATATTAAGTTATCATGTAGCTCCCGGGACTGGTAGTTTTATGATTCAAGATTGACGTTATGATATACATTCGAAACGTCCTCCAGGTCATCGAGGGCATCAATCAGCTTTTCAAACTGTTCGCGGTCGTCACTGTCCAGTGCGACTTCATTTTGCGCCAGCATGGACTGCTCTGCGACTTCATATTCATCCGCGCCCATTTCATCCAGCGCACTTTTTATCTCGTGGAAACTCTGCGTATCACCGTACACGACGGTAAAATCATTTTCTGTCGTGACATCATTGACGTCCACATCATTTTCCATCAGATACACAAGCACTTCCTCGCTGTCGAACCCTGTAAAGACGAACACTGAAACGGAATCGAACATATAGCTGACAGCACCGCTCACACCCATATTGCCGCCATTTTTACCAAAAGCGGCCCTTACATCTGAAGCTGTCCGGTTCACATTATTCGTCAACGCGTCCACAATAAGCATCGAGCCATTCGGACCGAAACCTTCATAGCGCAGTTCATCAAATGTCTCATCGTCGCCGCCTTTGGCTTTATCAATGGCCTTGTCCACAATATGCTTTGGGACGGAATACGTTTTGGCACGGTCGAGTACAGCCTTCAGCACCTGATTGGTTTCCGGATCCGGTTCACCTTTACGCGCCGCCACATATATTTCACGGCCGAACTTTGCATAGATCCGACTCGTATTCTGATCCTTTTGTGCTTTCTTTTCCTTGATATTGTTCCATTTTCTACCCAATTATTTCATCTTCTCTCTTCAAAAATTCTCATATAATATACCATTAATCATCTTTTATTTCCAAAACGTCGGTACAGCTGCAGTATGCGCTTGATCAGGATGATTAAATCTATGAATAAATTAAAACCCATCACACGTGCATTTCTGTATTTATTGTTTTTCATTCTGTTGAAGTCATACATGGTGAATCCGAGATATAACAGCAGACCGACGATGGTGATTGCGAATGCCAGCCAGTCCAGCTGGATAAAGAAGTTCAACAAGGAGGAAAATATCAGTATCAGTAATGCCATGAACAAATACTTTCCCCATGAGGATATATCTTTCAAATAAAAATAGCCGATAATACCAAAAAATATAAAGACAGCAATCGCAATCATGACCACCTGGTAGAAGGTTGTCGCATCGAATTGATTAATAAAACCTTCAAATGTACCAAATGACACAAGCCCGATCAAAATGGCATAAATATGACTCAGTATCGGACCTGATCTGTTAAATCCTCTCACAAAGAATGAGATCATGATAATAGCAAACATTGACATTGATAGTGTCGGGCGCCATTCTTCAGGTATAAATTGCCCGAAGTATGTGCCGATACCAAATATCGTCCAGTAATACAAGAAGTATAACCATACTTTTCCATGGTCTTTGATCATTTTCCATCACCTCTTAAAAATTTATAAAAGTTCAGTTTATATAAGTTCACATACCCTGCATGGACATCTTCATGCCTTTTGAGTAATTATATAACAAAACATTTCAATTATGACAAAAATCCCTAGAATATTTAAATTATATTACAATTTGATTACATCACTCATATTCGAGATAAATTTTGATATTATTAGTCTGTGCTCAATATGCATACATAAAACATACATATCGGTCATACATATATATATAATTTCTATACTATGGAGGATAACATTTCATGAAAAAGGTAATCACAGCGTTGACAGCGACAGCTGCAATTTCTACATACGCGTTTGCCCAGGATGCAGAAGCATCTTCACATACTGTAAAAGGCGGAGACACGCTATGGTCCATCGCTCAAAAGAACAATGTTTCAGTTGCTCAAATAAAGTCCTGGAACAACTTATCATCTGATCTGATTCTTGTAAACCAGAACTTGAAAGTTTCAGGTTCATCAAGCTCGGACAGCTCTTCTTCAAGCAACACTTCAAGCAGTTCAAGCAGCAGTTCTACAAGTTCATCAACATCAGCAAGCTCTTCAAGTTCAAACACTTCAACCGGCGGTTCGTACACGGTAAAATCCGGTGATACTTTAAGCAGTATCGCACGTGCCAACGGAATGAACTACAGAACATTAATGAGCATCAACAATATTTCAGGTCATATCATTCACCCCGGTCAGACTTTGAAGCTGAGCTCAAGCGCTTCTTCAGGCAATACTTCAAGTTCAAGCACAAGCTCAAACACTTCTTCAGCTTCTGACAACAGCTCAAGTGCATCAAGCAGCTCGAATTCAGGTTCAAGCTACAATGCACCGGCACCAAGCAGTGCTTCGTCATGGGGCACTAACTGGTACTCCTGGGGAGACTGCACATGGTACGCATTCGAACGCCGCAAGCAGCTCGGCAAACCGGTCGGAAACGGCTGGGGCAATGCAAGCAACTGGGCAGGCCAGGCCAGATCAGCAGGCTACAGTGTAAACAACAGCCCTTCAGTAGGCGCAATCATTCAGGCACACGCCTGGACGAATAATGCATGGGGCATGGGCCACGTCGGTGTTGTTGAAAGAATCAACCCGGATGGATCAATCCTGATTTCTGAAATGAACTTTGGTACAGGCGTAGGTGTTAAAGGTCACAGAACACTGAGTGCTTCTCAGGCAGCAAACCACAATTTCATTCACTAATATATAAAAGAGAGAATTTACTAAATGTAAATTCTCTCTTTTTCTATTGTCTGTACTCATGTCGGCTGATGATCATTTCCACCTGATAGATTCGATTGACCAGTGCATGCAGCGGCGCCTGGGTAAATATATATACGCCCCAAGGCAGGTTCGGCTCGAAATCATGCAGTGCCATGATAAACTCTTCCTCTTTGCCGAGCCTTCTGAATTCAAGTCTGGCAATTTTATTCGGCTGTTTTTTGGACAGCAGACCGCCGGTAATCTGATAGAGTTCGATATCATCGACACTTTCCTCTGCATCGTAAGTTGCAATGAGAACCGGCTGATCCACATGTGTAACATAAATTTTATACTGCCCGCTTTCAGCGGCCACATTGACCACATTGTATAAAATCTCATTCAGCCATTCAAAATAATAATTCGCAACTCTTTTGACAGTCCAGCCCGCAGGCAGCGGCGCCTTTTGAATACTTCTCACGCTATTATAATCAGAAGCCTTATAGGATAAATTTTTGCCGTATCTTTTGACCGGTGTTTCAGTCACATCGACCGGCGTGCCATAGGCACCGAGAATCTTCACAGTCTCTCCTGAACTGATTTCGTCCGCGACATAGATTATCTGTTTAACATCATTCAACTTTGCAGCCCGTCCGATATTATCTGCAATCAATGAATATATATCATAAAACTTACCCTGCGTCAGACGGTTCAGTCTCATGATAGGGTCTTCAAAGAATATGACAATATCAATGTCTTCAAGGGCTTCCTCCACTTCAGGCAGGATGAACAGATCCTTCCTCAACAGAGTGATATCCAGATCATCATCTTCCTGGTTCCGGCTTGAGAAAGCGAACAGATTATAATCTGATTTCAATTCTCTGTATAAGTTCTTTCCTATTCTGCCGCTTATGCCCATCAACAATACGTTTTTCAAAAAGATCATTCCTCCCCGCATCAGCCTTTTGCTACATATCTTCCCTGCATCGTGACGATAACAATTAACATTACCATTAAAATAATGCCGATAAACACAAATGGTATATCAAAATATGTCGTAAATATTCCTGACGAATATGAACCGGCCACCGAACCGATTGAAAAGAATGCATAAAAGATGCCATTGGCTTTACCACGCTCATATATTTCCGTATTTTCCGCAATGATCTTATTCATCGACGGGAATATCAGGGCGAAACCTGCTCCGTAAATAATCATCACAACTAAAACCAGTGATTGGCTCGGCGCAAAATGGAGCATTACCATTGCCATACTGACTATGAATATACCGAACAGCACCAGTTTCATGGATTTTATTTTACTGTAGATCACATTGATCCGGGTCGCAAAAACAAGGATTGCAGTCAAACCGAAGACGGACAGCAGCATGCCCGTCACATGGTCCTCAAGCCCTATCAGACTCACTTTGATCGGCAGACCGAAAGCAAGTGAACCATTTGCCACCATCAATGTAAATGATGAAATATAAGCAATGATCAGAGACGGACGTAACAGTAATTTGCGGTAACTGGTCACATTATGAAAAGTCCTCTCTTCCTTGCTCATACTTTCTTTTATAGTAAATATGACAAGCAGTATGCCAATGATATATATACAGCCCAGTACAAAATAAACGGTCTGATAAGTCGCGAGACTCGAAATGATACCGCCCATCGCTGGGCCGAGCACTGCTGCTGAACCTATGGATATGCCCGTCAGCGCCATGGAACGGCCCATCGCCTCACGTCTCGACAAGTCAGCCACCAGACTGAACGCGACAGGCGTCAGCATACCCGCTGAAAAACCATGGATGACACGCAGAAACAGTAATGCCTCCACTGAGTCTATAAGCGAATATGTCATTAAAGCAACGATGTTCACAGCCATACCTGCAATCAAAATATTTCTGCGCCCGATCTTATCCGACAGGTATCCGCCTGAAACGTTACCGATCAGGTTGAAAAACGAATATGCAGCCACTATCACCCCGGCAATATATTCTGTAGCTCCGAGGGAGAATGCGAATGGAGTGATAATGGGCAGCTCTATAAATAAATCCAAAAAACAAATAAAGACAACAACAAACAATAATCTGCTCATGAAAACCACTTTCTCCGAATGATAAATACATATTCCATTATAACTGAATTCCGTATATAAGTATTTCAAAACAACTTAGTTAAAAACAAAAGAAAAAGCTTAAGATCAATCTTAAGCTTTTTCATAATCTATGCTTTATTTATTTTCTGCTCATATGCATCAATGATAGCTGCTACAGCCCCGTCTCCGGTAATATTTGTTGCAGTACCGAAGCTGTCCTGTGCCATATAAAGAGCAATCATGAACGCAACGGCCGCTTCATTGAAGCCCAGATTTGCCATCAGAACACCGCTTGCTGCCATAATCGCACCGCCCGGCACGCCCGGAGCTGCAATCATTACAATACCGAGCAGAAGAATCGTGCCCAATATTTCAAAGAATCCAGGCATGCTGTAATCCGGCAATACTGTCATCACTGCGATTGAACAGCTGACAATCGTAATCGTACTTCCCGATAAGTGTATGTTCGCACACAGCGGCACCACAAAGTCGGCAATACGGTTACGCACACCGTTCTCTTTAACTCTCTTAAGTGTCACCGGAATCGTTGCGGCACTGCTCATCGTACCGAGAGCTGTGAAATAAGCCGGCAGCATCGTCTTGATCATGACAAATGGATTTTTACCAATCGCCATGCCTGCGATAATATATTGGATCGTAATCCATACCCAGTGAAGCAGAAGTGCCACCAGCAGAACTACGCCGAATACTGCAAGCGTATCAAACACTGTACCTGTCGCAGCCATACCTGCGAATACACCTGCAATGTAAAACGGTAAAATATTGATGATCACTTTTTCGATGACATACTCAGTAATCACCTTGCCGTCATCCACCCATTTCCTCATCGTTTCCGTCTTGGTCACTGTGATGACGATACCGATCGCAAACGCCAGAACAAGCGCTGATAAAATATCCATAATCGGCGGAATATCAAATTCAAAAAATGGCGTCAGTTCCGTACCCTCTTCCGGAACAGATCCGCCATCCGTAATAAGCGGCATCACTAAAATCGCAACGAAATAAGCGAGCAGTCCTGCTCCGATGGTCGATATGTAAGCGACACCCAGCGTCGCGCCCACAACTTTTCCTGAACCGCCTGTAATTCTTGAAATACCCGAGGCGATGAAGAATAAAATGATGAATGGAATAGTAAAGAATATAATCGCACCCAGAATTGCCTCGCCTGTTACAAATAAACGTGCCAGCAGTTCAAAGAAAGTTCCCCCGAAAGCATAATATAATGAACCCACTGTAATACCAACTAAAATACCTGCAATAAGTCTGATAATTAACTTCAAAATATTTCCCCCTTATAAGAGCTTAAAGTTGATTATACATTATACAATTTAAAAATAAATAAAAATTCATGCATTTATGAAAAGGTTTTCGTAACTTTTTTCACCTTGTTAAATGAAAACTTTTTCATAGGCGACATACCAGTCGTCCAGGTTTTCATCCAGGTTCAGCTGCCCTTTGAATTCATAACCGTTCTTTTCAAACTGATATTGCATCTTTTTATTTTCAAGTGACGTATCTGTATGGATGCCTTTTATTCCTTCCGCAATTAACAGTGCCTCGATTGCCTTCATCATCCTGGAAGCAATGCCCTGGCCCTGGAATTCCGGGTCGACTGCCATCCTGTGAAGCGCTCTGGAATCAGCTCTCGTCAGCTCCCATGGGATGTCATCGTATGGGTAGGGGTGTTTATTATCGACGACCGCAAAACCTTTGATGCGGTCGTTCTCCTCACATACATACAGCGAGCCGTCTTCAAGGTCCTCCCTGAACTTTTCCCCGTCTGGATATTTATCCGACCACTGGTCGTTGCCTGATGCCCGCATGATCGGCACGACTTTTTCCTTGATTTTCAAAATATACGGCAAGTCCTGCACTGCCGCTTTTCTTAAACACATATTCATCACTCCACGCTGTTTTTCGAATATTTATATCAACCCGTCTATTCTTTTTGATAATCCTATTGTATAATGTAATTATCTATTATAGTAGAGGGGAATTGTAGAATGTTCAAATTTGATAAAGACACAATCCCTTATCACATCTCAAACTTGGTATTTTATTTATTTGCACTGGTATTTCTCGGCTTTTTATATTACTTTGCCTTCCTGCCGCCTCTGGTGGAAGGAAATACCGGCGGCATGTTTGCCAACTTGGGCTTCGGCGAAATAGTGGGGATATTCTTCTTCCTCGTCGTCATCAGTATTCCACTGCTGGTTTTATACGGAGCCGTATATCACGTATACAAATTGATTACTTACAATAAAAGCAGTAAAACAGCTGCTGAATAATAGTTTTTGGGATGGGAAAAAGGGAAAAGTGCTTAAAGCTCAGGCTTTAAGCACTTTTATTTATCTGTTATTTATCGTTTCCGGATACATATCATGCTCCATCAGCCTTTTATCCGCCATCTCTTCATACTTGGTTCCCGGACGGCCGTAGTTGCAGTACGGGTCGATGGATATGCCGCCTCTCGGTGTGAACTTGCCCCATACTTCTATATAGCGCGGATTCATCAGCCCGATCAGGTCATCCATGATCATATTGACACTCGATTCGTGAAAACCGCCGTGATTCCTGTAGCTGAACAAGTAGAGCTTCAGCGATTTTGATTCCACCATCTTAACATCCGGTATATAGGAAATATAAATCGTCGCAAAATCCGGCTGGTTTGTAATCGGACAGAGCGTTGTAAATTCCGGACAGTTGAATTTCACAAAGTAATCCCGCCCCGGAAATTTATTATCAAATGTCTCCAGAACTTCAGGATCGTAATCAAAGCTGTATTTGACCTCCTGGCTGCCCAGCAATGTTAAATCTTCAGTATTTTCTCCTGACATATTATCCCGCCTTCTAAATAATAAATAAAAAAAGTCATGTCCCCTTCTAAGGCACATGACTTCATATGTGTGTCTTAGTTTTTTATAGAGGGTTTGGAGCTAAGAACCTCTTTTATATCTGCTCTGATATTATACTATATTCCGAGAGCATATGACAATGCCATCCACTACACGCCCTGCTTGTTGCTCCACAACAGCGTGTGCAGCTGCGGCAGCACTCTGACATTGTTCATCCGTTGGTCGTTCATCGTCATTTCAACCAGTTGTTCATAACGGCTGAGCAGCTTTTCCGTATGGTTATCCACACTCTCGCCTTCGAGATACGGATTACCGACCTGCAGATAAAATGCTTTGTCCGGGTATCGCTCATGCATCGCTGCAGCATATTCAAAATCTTCTTCGTCAAAGATGACCACTTTCAAGTTATAAGATGTTTCACTTTCATCCAGCTTGGTGAATATATGCTCAAGTTTTCCGTAATCGGTCTTCATTCCGGAACTCGGTGGCTTCGGACTGATTGTGACATCGTCGATCAGCTGCAGCCAGTCCTGATACATGGATCCCTGCGTTTCCACGGCGAGCTGAATCCCTTTTTCCTTCGCCTGCTCAACGAATGCCTGGAGATTTTTAAGCAGCAGCGGATTACCGCCGGAAATCGTCACATGATTATAATTGTTTTCAGCCAGAGCATCGAGTGATTCGAATATGTCATCTGCAGACATCATGCGTATATTTCCTTTCTGACTGCCGTCCCATGTAAACTTGGAATCACACCAGCTGCACTGATAGTCGCATCCGGCAGTTCTGACAAACATCGTCTTCTGTCCGATGACGGCACCTTCACCCTGGAATGTCGGGCCGAAAATTTCCAATACAGGTATTTTCATTATTTATCTTTCCCCTTCGGTCTGTAAACAACATAGCTTGTCGGTGTTTCCCTCAGTACGATCTGCAGGCATTTCAGCTCATTTTCCTGTTCTTCCTTTATATATTTATCAACCATTTCATAAATCACTTTTGCCAGTGTTTCAGAAGTCGGCGGTATGTCATTGAATGCCTCATGCTCATTCAGCAGTCTGTGGTCGAACGCCTCCATGATGAGATTTTTCAGCGCAGAAAAGTTCACCAGGAAACCGAGTTCATCCAACGCATCTCCCACGATGGTCATATTCACATGGTATGTATGGCCATGAACCCTCTCACATTTTCCCGCTCTTTTATCAGGAATGAAATGTGCTGCTGAAAAGTTCAAATCCTTATTAAGTTCATATTCGTAATCATGACTCGGTATCGGATACATCATGACTATCCCCTCTTTCATTAATATATTCCTCGAAACCTTTATTTCTCAATTCACAAGCCGGACATTCGCCACAGCCGTCGCCGATGACGCCTTCATAGCATGTCAATGTCTTTTCCCTGACATAGTTCAGCTTGCCCAGCTCATCCGCCAGTGCCCATGTTTCCTTCTTATCAAGCCACATCAAAGGCGTTTCTATAATAAAGTCCTCATCCATCGCGAGATTCGCGGTAATATTCATCGACTTGACGAATATATCACGGCAGTCCGGGTAGCCGCTGAAATCCGTCTGGCAGACACCAGTCATGATGGTGCCCGCTTCAATCTGGTAAGCAAGCGCTGATGCAAATGACAGAAATATCATGTTCCTTGCCGGGACGAATGTATTCGGGATACCCTTGTCATCATCCTCGATTTCCATATCATGCGAAGTCAGCGCATTCGGACTGAGCTGGGACAACAGGTTCATGTCCAAAACATGATGCTTTAAATTGTGCTCCCCGGCAATCTGTCTGGCCACATCTATTTCAAGCGCGTGTCTCTGACCGTAAATAAAAGTGACGAGCTCAACTTCCTCATAGTTTTCCATGGCATAAAACATGCAGGTCGTAGAATCCTGGCCGCCCGAAAAAACGACTAATGCTTTTTTACGATTCATAATCCACCGTTCCTTTAAATATTCATTAATTATTAAATTTTAACAGTTTCAGCGCGATTTAGCCATGAGTGTCACAATTATATAACAATAATTACATTCAATGGACTTCATAAAACTTATCCATTTTGATATAATTACTAAATGTATTAACTATCAGGTATAACCTGCAATTATAAATGATAGGTGGAATAGACAATGGAATATCGAGTATTACTTTATTATTACTACACTGATATCGTCGATCCTGACGGCTTGAGCAAGGAGCATTTGAGAATCTGTAAAGATATGAATCTGAAAGGCAGAATCTTAATCGCACATGAAGGAATCAACGGTACGGTATCAGGCACTGTAGAAGACACTGACAAATACCGTCAGTATATGGAAAATCATCCCTTATTCAAAGGTATGGCTTTCAAAGTTGACGAAGCAGACGGACACGCATTTAAGAAAATGCATGTTAGACCGCGTCCCGAGCTTGTAAACCTGAGCCTGGAAGATGACATCAACCCTCATGAAATCACAGGTGAGTATTTATCACCGGCTGAGTTCTATGAAGAAATGCAGAATGAAGATACAGTCGTTCTGGATGTCCGTAACACTTATGAATATGACGTCGGTCATTTCAGAGGCGCCATCCGTCCGGAAGTCGATACTTTCAGAGACACACCTGAATGGGTACGCGAAAACCGTGAACTGTTCGAAGGTAAAAAAGTACTGACATACTGCACAGGCGGCATACGTTGTGAAAAATTCTCAGGCTGGTTGAAGCGTGAAGGATTTGAAGATGTCGGCCAGCTGCATGGCGGAATCGCATCATACAGCAAGGACCCGGTCGCAAAAGGCCAGCTCTGGGATGGTATGATGTACGTCTTTGATGAGAGGCTGACAGTACCCGTGAACCAGGTTGAACACAATATCGTCGGCAAAGACCACTTTGACGGCACACCCTGCGAAAGATATATAAACTGTTCAAACCCGGAATGTAACGCCCAGATCATCGCTTCAGAAGAAAATGAAGCGTATCATTTAGGCGGATGTTCACTGGAGTGTGCAAAACATTCACGCAACCGCTACATCGTGAAAAATGAACTGTCCAAAGAATACGTGGAAACACGTCTTGAAGAATTAAGAAATTCAGATTTCGCTGATTTCGATATGATCGGCGATTTTAAAGGTTAATACAAATGATTGATAGAAAGAGCCTGGATAAGGCTCTTTTTATTTGGATGGGGTGAATATTTCGCTGGAATGGTGAGCCAGCTGGCTGCTGTTTAGTTAGATGCGATTTCATGGCTATCTTCACAGGAAGGCGTCTTTGCCGTTTAGTTAGATGCGATTTCATGGCTATCTGCACAGGGAGCCGTCTCTGCCGTTTAGTTAGATGCGATTTCATGGCTATCTTCACAGGAAGGCACCCCTGCCGTTTAGCTAGATGTGATTTCATGGCTATCTGCACAGGAAGGCGTCTTTGCCGTTTAGTTAGATGCGATTTCATGGCTATCTGCACAGGAAGGCGTCTTTGCCGTTTAG
>Ga0079225_10000348_pt1 | contig 24668 bp, 21 predicted proteins | sample Poulit2012_FD_76344 | JGI IMG/M metagenome (GOLD analysis project Ga0079225, IMG submission 76344) | Agricultural soil microbial communities from Georgia to study Nitrogen management - Poultry litter 2012 | ecosystem: Environmental > Terrestrial > Soil > Agricultural land | place: USA: Georgia... | reverse complement strand
CTTGAACAAGGTGATTTATTTTTTTGTATAAGAGGTTTTACAGTGGATGGACATCAATTTGCACAACAAGCAGTGGAGAATGGTGCTGTAGCTATTATTGCTGATCATGAACTTCCTGATGTTGATGCATATGTAATTACCGTTCCCGATACACATAAAGCGATGGCCTTAATGGCTGCAAAGTTTTATGGTTATCCAACTGTTGATATGCCACTTATAGGTATTACAGGGACTAATGGTAAAACTACAATAACTTATTTGCTAGATGAAATTTTCAAACAGAATAATTTAAAAACGGGTCTTATTGGGACGATTCAAACTAAAATCGGTGAAGAAATCCTAGCAGTCAAAAACACGACACCTGATGCATTACTATTGCAAAATGTTTTTCAGAAAATGAAAGATCAAGCTATTGACATTGCTATGATGGAGGTTTCTTCGCATGCACTTGATCTTGGTAGGGTGCATGGTTGTGATTTTGATATTGCTGTTTTTACAAACTTATCACAAGATCACTTAGATTATCATAAAGATATGGAAGATTATTTACGTGCAAAGACATTGCTTTTTACTGGTCTTGGTAATAGTTATGGAAAACAATTTAAATATGCCGTATTAAATCAAGATGATGTTCATAGTGAAATAATTGCTAAAAGTACGTCACAACCTATTGTTACTTATGGAATAGAAGAACAGGCAGATATCACTGCTACAAATATCCAGTACGATACAAAAGGCATGCGCTTTACGTTAGAATCACCTACGGAAAGTATTTCAATCAATACAAAATTGATTGGAAAATTTAATATTTATAATATGCTTGCATCTGCTGCTACAGCAATACTAAAAGGAGTCCCTTTATCTATTATAAAAACTGCTTTTGAGGCGATTAATGGTGTTGCAGGAAGATTTGAGCAAGTTAATGCAGGGCAAAACTTTGCTGTAGTTGTAGATTATGCACATACACCAGATTCGTTGGAGAATGTCTTACAAACTGTTAAAGAATTCACAGATAATAAAGTATATGTAGTTGTGGGTACTGGTGGAGATCGTGATAAGAAAAAACGACCACTTATGGCCAATGTTGCTCTAGATTATGCGGATCAGGCAATTTTTACTTCCGATAATCCTCGTACTGAAGATCCTCAGTCTATTTTATCGGATATGACAAATGGTTTGAATGCTTCCCATTATGAAGTGATTGAAAATAGAAAAGAAGCGATTTCACATGCCGTGAATCTTGCAAATGAAGGGGATGTATTGTTAATTGCCGGAAAAGGGCATGAAACATACCAGGAAATTAACGGTGTTCGTCATGATTTTGATGATCGACTGATTGCAAAAGAGGCCATCCGGCAAAGGAGCAGTCAATAATGTTATTTACAGTAGATTTTATTAAAGAATGTTTTTCAGATTGTGATGGAATGTATGATCCGTCAAAGGAAATAGAACACGTATTTACCGATAGTCGTGAAGAAAAGGCGAACAGTTTGTTTATTCCACTTGTTGGAGATAAGTTTGATGGACACACATTTTTATCAGCCGCAATAAGTAGTGGTGCTGTTGCAACACTTTGGCAAAAAGATAAGCCAAAGCCAGAAAACATTCCAAATGATTTTTTGTTTTTTTATGTGGAGGATACTCTTAAGGCATTGCAACAACTGGCCAAAGCATATCGAACACTCGTGAATCCAACTGTCATCGGAATTACGGGCTCAAATGGTAAGACAACTACAAAAGATTTATGTCATACGGTATTGCAACAAAGTTACCGAACTCATGCGACTGTTGGTAATTTTAATAATCATATTGGTTTACCCTTAACAATATTGCAAATGCCACGTAACACAGAGATGTTAATATTAGAGATGGGCATGAATCATTTTCGAGAAATCGAACAGTTGACCAAAATTGCATGTCCTGATTATGCTATCATAACGAATATTGGGGAGTCACATATTGAATACTTAGGATCTAGGAAAGGTATCGCACAAGCTAAACTAGAAATAACTTTAGGCTTGAAACAAGAAGGTCTCCTCATTATTGATGGAGATGAGCCTTTATTAATAGAACAGATCCAGGATGTTCAAGTAATAACATGTGGTTTTTCAGATACCAATGACATTAAATTAAGAGATGTTGTCATTGATATTGAAAAGACTATTTTTAAAATTGGTTCAAATTCAAGATTTTCTATTCCCTTAGCAGGAAGCCATCATGCGAAAAATGCCAGCTACGTCATAGCTCTAGCTAGGAAGTTGAACATGGATGATCAAACGGTTCAAGAGGGTTTATTAAAACTCTCTCATTCTGCTATGCGCTTTGAACAAATTCATGGAAAAAATGATGCGCTCCTCATAAATGATGCATACAATGCTTCTATTACGTCTACAAAAGCAGCTATAGAAGTTGTTAAGGCATTAGATGGTTTTAAAGAAAAAGTGCTCGTATTAGGAGATGTTCTAGAATTAGGTTCATATGCGAAAGAAATGCATTGTTCAATTGCCGAATCTATTGATAATAATATTACACATGTCTATACGTATGGGCATAATGCAGAAGAAATTACTAATATATTAAAGAAAGAGGAGCAACACATATCTGTTGCACATTTTTCAAATAAGTTACAGTTAGAAAATAAATTACAAAAACACCTTAATAGTAATACGGTCATATTGTTTAAGGCATCTCGAATGATGCAATTTGAACAATTGGTAGATGCTTGCAAGTAATGTTGGACGGTGTGAAAGGAGGAAAAAATCAATGAATCTATATGTCGTCATTATAACAATCGCAATCAGCTTCTTAATTACCGTCCTTTTAAGTCCGATTTTTATCCCATTTTTAAGGCGGTTAAAATTCGGCCAAAGTATACGAACGGAAGGTCCCAAGTCCCATATGCAGAAAACAGGGACTCCAACAATGGGAGGCGTCATGATCATCATTAGTACAGCAGTGACTGTATTGATTATGATGTTTAAATTTATGGAGTCTTCTATTTCTTATTCTATTTGGCTTTTACTACTTGTACTAATCGGCTATGGATTATTAGGATTTTTGGATGACTTTATTAAAGTTGCTATGAAAAGAAATCTTGGTCTTACTTCAAAACAGAAATTAGCAGGACAATTAGTTATTGCCATTATCTTTTATATTACTCTATATTTAAATGATTTTCCTACGTATATCGGAATTCCAGGGACATCAATACAATGGGAACTTGGACATTTTTACGGATTGCTCGTTATTTTCATGCTCGTTGGGGCATCCAACGCTGTCAACCTAACAGATGGACTAGATGGTTTGCTAGCAGGGACAGCAGTTGTAGCATTTGGTGCATTTGCACTACTGGCTTCTTATCATTTTCCAGAATATGAATTGGTCACAATGTTTGCATTAGCAACAGTAGGTGCACTACTTGGATTTTTAGTTTTCAATGCCCATCCAGCCAAAGTGTTTATGGGGGATACAGGTTCCTTATCACTTGGGGCTGCTATTGCTGGTATTGCTATTATTACGAAGATGGAAATACTGCTTGTGATTATTGGCGGTGTGTTTGTTTTAGAAACATTATCCGTTATTATCCAAGTAATTTCCTTTAAAACTACTGGTAAACGTGTTTTTAAAATGAGCCCATTACACCATCATTTTGAATTACTTGGTTGGTCAGAATGGCGAGTAGTAACAACGTTTTGGATTTGCGGTATTGTTTTTGCAGTAGTTGGCATATTAATTGAGGTGACATTTTAATGAAAATTCTGCACGATTTTCCCTATCAGCATGTACTAGTTTTAGGTCTTGCTAAAAGCGGGACGGCGGCTGCTCACTTATTGTTAGATAGTGGTGTTCGTATTCGCATTAATGATTTTGCCTCCGATGCTGATGCTCCTGAAGTGAAAGCTCTCACTGATAAAGGTGCAGAAGCAATCTTGGGAGCACATCCATTGAGTGCTTTAGATGATATTGATTTAATTGTAAAAAATCCCGGTATATCTTATGAAAATATTTTGCTTGTAGAGGCAGCTCAAAGAAAGATACCAGTCGTAACAGAAGTTGAACTGGCCCATTATGTAGCACCAGATAATGAAATGCTGGCAATAACAGGATCGAATGGTAAAACAACAACTACTACGCTTGTTTATGAAATGCTGCAAAAGAGTAAACAACCTGTGAGGTTAGCGGGAAATATCGGAATTGTTGCTTCAGAAGTTGCCAGACAGGCTAAAGATGAAGAGAAATTAGTTCTGGAGTTATCTTCTTTTCAGTTGATGGGAATACAGAAATTCAAACCACATATTGCAGCATTATTAAATTTGTTTGAAGCCCACTTAGATTACCATGGATCAATGGATGCTTATGTAAACGCGAAGAAAGAAATCTTTAAAAACCAAACGGAAAGGGATTTTCTAATTTTTAATGCCGAAAACAAAAATGTACTTGAAGCGGTTCAAGAGGCCCGAGCCTCACTTGTTCCCTTTTCCGTAAATAAACAACAACCGCATGGCGCATGGGCAGATGAACAGGCTGTTTATTTCAAGGACCAACACATTATAGACAAGAAGGAAATCTTGCTACCTGGTGACCACAATTTAGAAAATGTACTTGCTGCAGTATGCATTGCTTGTCTGAGTGGTGCATCCATTGCTGGTATTCAACAAGTACTAAAAACTTTCACGGGTGTAGAGCAGAGACTTCAATTCGTCCGGGAGCTTCATGATCGTGTTTATTACAATGATTCGAAAGCAACGAATATTTTAGCTACCGAAAAGGCTTTACAGTCATTTGATCAGCCGACCATCTTACTTGCTGGAGGATTAGACAGAGGAAATAGTTTTGATGAATTACTTGCTTCTATGAAGAATGTTAAAGCAATGGTTCTTTTTGGAGAAACAAAAGAAAAATTAAAACAAACAGCCAATAAAGCTAATATTCCGGTTGCGATAGCAGATACGCTGACAGATGCAACTAAGACAGCTCATGAAATGTCAAGCCCTGGTGATGTCATTTTATTATCACCGGCTTGTGCCAGTTGGGATCAATATAAGACTTTTGAAGAAAGAGGTAATATGTTTGTCCAAGCTGTGCATACATTACAGTAGGGGAAAAAATACTCTATGTGGTGTATGTACATATTCCCCTTGTTGAAAGGGGTTTTTTTATGCAGCAAAAAACGTCTATGAAAGGGAAATGGCCTGATTTTCTTTTGCTAAGTTCCATTATTGCGCTTATTATTATCGGGTTAGTAATGGTCTATAGTTCTTCACATGTTTGGGCAGAATATAAGTATGATGATGGCTTTTTTTATCTGAAAAGGCAATTGTTGTTTGCTGGGGCTGGCTTAGTCGCTATGTACGTCTTATATAAAATTCCATATTATATATGGATAAATCACGTATATCTTATTTTCTTTCTTTGCTTGACACTTTTGCTTCTTGTTTTAGTTCCTGGCATTGGACTTGTTCGTGGCGGGGCACAAAGTTGGATTGGTGTTGGGGCATTTAGTATACAACCATCTGAATTTATGAAATTAGGATTGTTGCTATATTTAAGTTGGTATGCAATTAAATATAAAGCACATATGACAACGTTTAAAAAAGGTTTTCTTTACCCACTTATTATCGTAATATTCGTTTTTGCACTCATTATGTTGCAACCTGATTTAGGGACGGGTGTCGTACTTGTTTTAACATGCATGCTACTTATCTTTATTGCTGGAGCAAGATTAATATATTTCTTCTATGCTGGCTTACTTGGTTTAGCGGGTTTTGTATTATTAATTATATCTGCACCATATAGAATGAAGCGGATTACAGCCTATTTGAATCCCTGGGATGATCCGTTGGGAGATGGATTTCAAATCATTCAGTCACTGTATGCGATAGGACCGGGTAAGTTACTCGGCACTGGTTTAGGAAATAGCCTACAAAAATATTTTTACTTACCAGAACCACAAACGGATTTTATATTTGCCATTATTGGGGAGGAACTAGGTTTTATAGGTGGGCTATTTGTCATTTTATTATTTTTTATTTTCTTTTGGCGTGGAATTAAAGTGGCTCTTGAGTCTAAAGATTTATATGGACGTTATTTGGCATTTGGAATAGTATTATTAATAACGATTCAAGTATTGATTAACATTAGTGTTGTTATTGGACTGATTCCAGTAACAGGAATTACGCTGCCCTTTTTAAGTTATGGAGGTTCTTCCTTAACGCTGACATTATGTTCAGTGGGGATATTACTTAATATTAGTAGATATACAACACCATAAAACAATAGAAATGGCCTTTTCCCTTTATCGTTTATTCGGAAAAGGCCATAATTAATTGAATTATGCGATATAATCTTCTTTCGGAATATCTTCTGCATGATAATGTATATAATATGCACCCTTTGTAATGAGGGCTATTACAACAGTTAAGACGGAAGCTAACACTGCTGCGAAAAATGCGGCGGTGCTTTCTAGGAAGGTTCCCATAAAGCCAAGTGCTGCAATCGTTCCCAAGACACTTGCAATAATGAGGGAGACCGTACCAACTGGATTCCATTTATGTAAATTACTTTGTCTTGCTTCGTAATAGGCTGGTCCAATTTTTAAGAACCTTTTCACGACAAGTGCGTCTGTCACTAATACTGCTGCCCAAGATAAAAGAAACACACCTTGGAATGTTAGAGCGGTGTCTAAATGATCTACAATACCGCCTAGCATTAAAATCATAGCTGTAACACCAGCAACAACGACCCAGAATCGACGTCCTGGTTTAAATTTAAGCACATTTTCAAAAAAGTTTGATAGTGATAATGAGCTACTGTAAATATTCGTTACATTGATTCTGATTTGAGTTAATAATGTAAACAATGCCCCACCTATACCTAGAAGTTGGACGATATAAACCCCAGGATTAGGTTGTGCTAAAAGAACACCAAACCAAATACCAAGTCCTCCCATCACTCCGTAACAGAAGACTTGTGGGATAAATCCAATTGCAATCGTGCCTTTCATATCCTTTGGTTTCAGAAATCGGGCATAATCTGAAGCAAGTAATGCAGTTAACCCCATAATTCCGTGCTGCATTCCAATACACAGAAGCAATGCGGTACCTCCAACTTTTACTCCTTCAGGCATATATGTTAAAAAATTCCCGTCATAAATAGGTGTTTTGAATAAAGAAACAACGATTGCTGCACCTAAAAACACAATAAATAATGGCATGGACCATTTTTGTAATTTATCGAGTTGTTTGATACCGAACCAGTTAAGTGGTATGACTAGAGATCCGAAAATAATAATGTATATCCACATCGGTATTGAAGGGAAGAATTCATGCACTGCATATACTAAAATCATACCTTCAAAAGCGCAGTACATAATAAAGTTAGATGCATAAATAAGGGAGGTAAGCGATGCGCCAATATAACCAAAGCCACCGCCTCGGGATAATAAGTTGACATTCATGCCAGTTTTAGCGGATAAATACGCGATAAAAGTACCTAGTATACCTGCAACAACGATCGCATAACCTGCTGAAATAAGTGCATTGATTGCACCGAACTGCAAAGCCATCACACTACCGAGTTGAAAGTAAAATATAGCTGTTGCAATACCGAATGTAATATTCGTGATGCTAATCCAACCCATATTTCTTTTGTTTCTAGGGACACTTTCCAATGAATAATCATCATTTTGTCCACTATTCTCTTTTTTACTACTTGAGTTAATGTAAATCAGCTCCTTAAATTATGTTAGATTGTTTTTGTATTGTGATGCCATTCACAAAATGTTGCAACACTGGCTAATACTATACCAATAGTGTTTAAAACATATCAAATAGCATTAAGAGGCTTTAACTATCGAATAACAGCATAATAAACGATATATTTAATAGATAAACCTTTTATCATTGTTGTACTCGTAAAATCTTCTAATAAGTAAAGAGATAACTTTTTTATAATATTCTAAAACAAAAAGTTATTAATATTTGGTGAAAAAGATACTGATTTTAATTGATGAATTTGACTCGTAGTTCAGGTTTTTACTAATTTATAGATTTCATTATCCCTATTATGGAAAACGAATCTTCTTCATTGTCATCATTTTGTTACGTTTGCGTTGTTAAATTGTAATAGCTCTACTTGATAAAAATACCGCGAATTCAATAAGAAGGAACATCTAATAATACTATACATTACACTATTCTAATGTTATAATTCATATATTATAGCAATTTTACATTCTCAATTTAAAAAGAGGAAGAGGATATGGAAAAAGAAAAGGTAGTTTCCATAGAAGATCGAATACCAAAGTTGAAAGAATCACGGAAAAAGAAAGCAAATCGCAGGTTACTTTTTTATCTGTCTATCTTCTTTGTGCTTATTGCTATTATTGTCTACTTACAATCGCCACTCAGTCATATCCGTCATGTAGATATTCAAGGTAATCATGCATTGACGGAATATGAAGTAATTGCTGAAAGTGGTTTGACTAAGGGAGATAATATATGGATGCTTAATGACACAAAAGCTAAAGAAAACATCGAACAACATCCGTTAATTAAAAGTGTTTCAGTCAAAAGGAAACTTCCTCAAACAGTAGAGGTGGATGTAGATGAATATAAGATAGTTGGGTACATAGAACAGGATGAGACATATTATCCCCTGTTGGAAGATGGAGAGTTACTCACCTCAGAACCAATGAAAAACATAGGTGATGAACCGTTATTTTTAAATTTCGATGAGCAGGATTATTTAAAGCGATTGACTAAAGAGATTGAAGATGTTCCGGATGAGATATTCAATTTAATTTCAGAGATTACTTGGAATCCAACTGAAAAAAATAAATACAAAATTACACTATATATGAACGATGGCTTCGTTGTGAAAACGACTATTCGTAATTTCGCTTCAAAAATGAAAAATTATCCGGCAGTAATTTCACAGCTTGATGATGAAAAAGGAGTCATTCATATGGAAGTAGGAACATATTTTGAGAAATTTACCGACTGAATGGTTGATATGGAGGTGTCCGTAAATTGAATAATGGTGAAGTAATTGTAAGTTTAGATATTGGAACATCGGTAATAAAGGTGATTATAGGAGAAGTATTACAAGATTCAGTGAATATTATAGGTGTAGGCACCGCAACATCAAGAGGCATGAGGAAAGGTGCTATCGTGGACATTGATGAAACAGTCAATGCAATTAAAAATGCGATTGAGCAAGCAGAGCATATGGTGGACATGCATATTGACAATGTTGTTGTTGCTGTGAATGGTAATCATGTACAGTTGCACCCGTGCCACGGCGTTGTTGCTGTACAAAGTGAGGATCGTGAAATTGGAGACGCAGACGTTGATAGAGTCATAGATGGCGCTCAAGTAATGCAAATTCCTCCAGAGCGGGAAATCATTGATGTCATTCCAAAGCAGTTTATTGTTGATGGGCTGGAAGAGATCACAGATCCACGCGGCATGATTGGTGTCCGTTTAGAAATGGAAGGAACGATTATCACTTGTTCGAAGACAGTCTTACATAATGTATTAAAGTGTGTGGAAAAAGCAAACTTAAACATATCAGACATATGTTTACAGCCACTTGCAGCAGGATCTATAGCATTGTCAAAGGACGAAAGAAATTTAGGCGTGGCGCTAATTGATATTGGTGGTGGCTGTACGACAGTTTCAGTTTTTCAAAATGAACATTTAGAAGCAACAGCTATTGTACCTTTAGGTGGGGACAATATAACAAAAGATATTTCTATTGGTCTTCGCACAACGACAGAAGAAGCCGAACATATTAAATTGCAATATGGACATGCTTTTTACGACACAGCACTGGAAAATGAAACATTTGATGTGACAATTATCGGAAGTGATCAGAAAGAAACCTATAATCAACTACAAATTTCTGATATTATTGAAGCAAGACTGGAAGAAATATTTCAACTATCTGCAAAAGAAATGATGCGTCTTGGTTATCACGATTTGCGTGGTGGCTTTGTACTTACAGGTGGTACAATGAAACTTCCAGGCATATTGGAACTTGCTAATGACGTATTTCATGTAAATTCTAGAATAGCGATTCCTGATTACATTGGTGTGAGGGAACCGCAGTATACAGTTGGTGTTGGCACAATTCAATTTGCACATTATAATGCAAAAATTCAAGGGAAGGAATTAGAACCATCCTTGATGGGGAATGAAATGCAGGCGAAACCAGCGAAAAAGCAGAAAAAGAAGCCAGTGGAAGAAGGCGAATCTAAGAAAGATAAAATGACTAATTTCTTTAAGTCATTTTTTGAATAAACTAGATAATATCCGTTAGATATCAGTGACCATACATTAGGAGGACATATGATGTTAGAATTCGATACAAACTCAGACCGCTTGGCAACAATCAAAGTAATTGGTGTCGGTGGTGGTGGAAACAACGCTGTAAATAGAATGATTGATCATGGCGTAGAAGGTGTAGACTTTATTGCAGTGAATACAGATTCACAAGCATTGAATTTATCAAAAGCCGAAGTTAAATTACAAATCGGTGAAAAATTAACAAGAGGTCTTGGTGCTGGAGCGAATCCTGAAGTTGGTAAAAAAGCCGCAGAGGAAAGTAAAGAACAAATTGAAGAGGTACTCCGCGGAGCAGATATGATATTTGTAACAGCGGGAAAAGGCGGTGGAACAGGTACAGGAGCAGCGCCAGTAATTGCTCAAATTGCTAAAGATATTGGTGCACTTACTGTAGGTGTTGTAACAAGACCATTCTCTTTTGAGGGAATTCGCCGTCAGAAACAAGCAAAAACAGGTATAGAAGAATTAAAAGAAGCAGTTGATACTCTGATTGTTATACCTAACGATCGTCTGCTTGAAATAGTTGATAAGAATACACCGATGCTCGAAGCATTCCGTGAAGCAGATAATGTATTACGCCAAGGGGTACAAGGTATTTCTGATTTGATTGCAAAACCAGGTTTGATTAACGTTGATTTTGCTGACGTAAAAACAATCATGTATGATAAAGGTTCAGCTCTTATGGGGATAGGGGTAGCAACAGGCGAAAGTAGAGCCGTTGAGGCTGCTAAGAAAGCTATTTCCTCTCCACTATTAGAAACATCGATTGACGGTGCGCAAGGGGTACTGATGAACATATCTGGTGGTACTTCCCTTAGCTTGTTTGAAGTACAGGAAGCAGCAGATTTGGTGACAAGTGCTGCAGATGAAGATGTGAATGTCATCTTTGGTAATGTCATCAATGAAAATTTAAATGAAGAAGTGATTGTAACGGTAATAGCTACCGGTTTTGAAGGTTCTAGTCAATCTGGAAAACAATCTTCACGACCATCCAGAAATGCTTTTCAGGAGCAAGCAGCAATGAATCAAGTACAACAACCACAACAAGATCAACAACAGGAATTCCAAAACGAAAAACGTTCTGCACCGGAAGAAACAAACAATCAAGATGATACATTGGATATACCAACATTTTTAAGAAATCGAAATAAAAATCGTTAATCCAAAATGCATTAAGCTATGCACAATTTAATTAAATTTTTCATATAACGCTGTTTATCAATCAATGATAAACAGCGTTTTTTTCTTTCCTCTAGTTACACTTCCTTCTACTTCTAATAATCATGTATAAATGTTTCGTGCTAAACTAACAAAATCCGAATAAACAAGACAGCCTCATTCATACAAGAAGTGACAACGTTTTTTGAGTTATCTTAGTATACTTGTCTATACCACCATTTATCACACGAAGTGAAGTGAGGTGAATTTTATGGTCTTATATTTAGATATCATTTTCGGTATAAATCTATTATTTGATTTTTTAGTACTTATATTAACTAATTATTTGACCAGATCCAAAAAGCAGTATAAGAGATTATTTTGCGCTGCCGTTTTTGCCGCTTGCATTGTACCATTGGAATTCCTTGTTCCAATATCATTTTTGGACACTGTAATTTTTAAATCTAGTTATGCTGTAATGATAATCTTTGTAGCATTTGGCTATAATGGATTTTACCGCTTCACAAAAAATATGAGCACATTTATGTTTGTGATGTTTACAGTTGGTGGTGGTCTTTTTGGATTGCAATTCATGATACGTGAGACGAATTTTTTTCATCATAAGTTACTGCTGACTGTTCAGAATTTAGAAGGAGAATCAATAAGCCTTTTAGTATTATTCGCTTGCTTTCCATTATTCATACTTTTTATGAAGGGGAAGTTGGACAGGCATGTTAAAGATAAAATTAAATATGACCAAATTTATATGGTGACATTGGAAATTGATAATGTGATCAAATACACCAATGGCTATATAGACAGTGGGAATAAGTTAACAGATCCCTTATCTGGGCGTCCAGTAGCTGTTTGTGATGCTTCGTTCTTAAAACAATTCTTTCAAGCAGATGAATGGGCCGAGATTATTCAATGTATAGAAACAAGTCATTTAAATGAGTTTCCAGAAAGGTTACAACATAGAATTTCTATTGTTCCATATCAAGGGGTAGGGGGGAGTGGTTTACTGTATACAATCAAGCCAGACAAATTAACCGTTTATTATGAAGATGAGGTTTTGGAAACAGACAAAGTACTCATTGGTATCCAAACAAATCAGCTAACACAAGATGGAAGTTTTCATTGTTTGTTACACCCTGAATTAATTAAATTAAAAATGGAGCAGGCTGCTTAATATGCTAAATAAAGGAGAATAAATTATGATGTTAAAGTTTAAATTAAAATTATTATGGAATAGGATCCGCATGAAGCTCGGTATCAACCAAGATGAGATTTATTATATTGGAGGAAAAACAGTTTTACCTCCACCTCTTAATAAAGAGGAAGAAAGTCATTTAATACATTTATTACCGAAAGGCGATAAAGTAGCAAAGGCAACTTTGATTGAACATAATTTACGGCTTGTTGTTTACATAGCTAAAAAATTTGAGAATACCGGGATCCACATAGAAGATTTAATCAGTATTGGTTCTATTGGGTTAATTAAAGCAGTGAATACTTTTAATCCAGAGAAAAAGATAAAATTAGCTACCTATGCTTCTAGATGCATTGAGAATGAAATATTAATGTATTTAAGAAAAAGCAATCGCATGAAAACAGAGGTATCCTTTGACGAACCATTAAATATTGACTGGGATGGAAATGAATTGCTTTTGTCTGATGTGCTAGGAACAGAAGTAGACTTAATTACAAAAGACTTAGAAACCAAAGTAGACAAGCAACTTTTAATCGGTGCATTAACTACCTTAAATCCACGAGAACAAAAAATAATGGAACTTCGTTTTGGCCTAGTTGGCAAAGAGGAAAAAACCCAAAAAGACGTTGCAGATATGATGGGCATTTCACAAAGTTATATTTCTCGTCTTGAAAAAAAGATTATTCGTCGTTTGCAAAAAGAATTTAAAAAAATGGTGTAATTTGTCAGTGAAGCTATAGTAATTAGAATTCATTTAACCAGCACTTATTCGACTGGAGACCGCTACAGGATGAATTTCTATAGCTTCTTTTGTTTTACATAAGATTTTATTTTAAAAGTATTCCTAAATGAGTCAATTTCATAAGTCAATAACAGGATGTAAAATCCGAACATTATTATTTGCTTGAGAATGGCTTTCACTACAGGCGGACGCTTTAACTTCATAACAGCTAAGGGGGCGACATCTGTTCAAGAAGAACACTTTCACAGTGTCTACTTTGCCGCGGGCACGGCTTGAGCCTCGGGCCAACATTGTTTATTGCGCCGAGCCCCTGCGAGAAGCAGGACGTTGGTCATGAAGGCGTTGCTCTCGTGACGTCCGAGAATTTAGCCTTCCTTCCTTTATCTTAAAATCGCTCACTGCGGGGTCTCAAGACTCGTGCTCCTCGCAAGCTCGTCGCAAATAAACAATGCTGTTCCCTCAGGCGAACAGGACGTTCTAGTGTCGAAGTTGGTGATTGACGTGACCGGTTTTAGCCGACCAGGAGTCGTCGCCTTACGCTACAGCCATTCGAGTTAGATTCCAAATCACGAACATTTGCCAAATTTATTTGTTAAACGTTCGGGTTTTCATTCAATAAATAAGGCAGAATTAGGAGTTTAATTATTATAAAAAATGTTTTTTTGAAACTGCTGAACTACTTGTGATGACGTAATAACCGATACAAATCTCTATGGAAAGTCATCGTTGATTATGCATAAAAATTTCTCCCAAGGAGATACTTACACTTGATAAGTTTGACATCACTGGGAGGGTAATAGGGAATGCTCAGACATAAAGTAGAGATTAGCGGTGTAGATACATCCAAACTGCCCGTACTAAAGAATGACGAAATGCGTAAATTATTCAGACAAATTCAAGAGGATAATGATGCTTCAACTGCAAGAGAGACATTGGTGAATGGAAATTTACGTTTAGTACTTAGTGTTATCAAGCGTTTTAATAATCGGGGTGAGAATGTAAATGATTTATTTCAAGTAGGATGTATTGGTCTCATGAAGTCGATTGATAATTTTGACTTAAAACATAATGTACGATTTTCAACTTATGCGGTGCCGATGATTATTGGAGAAATAAAACGGTATTTGCGTGATAATAATCCAATTCGGGTGTCGAGGTCACTCCGTGATACTGCTTATAAAGCATTACAAGTAAGAGAAAAATTAATTGCAGAAACACAGAAAGAGCCTACACCGAAACAAATTGCTGAAAAAATGGACATACCTCAGGAAGATATCGTATTTGCAATAGATGCTATACAAGATCCTGTTTCATTATTTGAACCGATTTACAATGATGGTGGTGATCCTATTTTTGTAATGGATCAAGTCAGTGATGACAGTGATTCAGATGAAAAATGGGATGATCATTTATCTATTAAAGAAGGGATGTATCGATTAAAAGGAAGAGAAAAATCAATATTAAATAAGCGGTTTTTTCAAGGAAAAACACAAATGGAAGTGGCAGATGAAATTGGGATTTCTCAAGCACAAGTATCAAGGTTAGAAAAAGCAGCCATAAGTCAAATGAATACTGAAATGTTTGAGTAGAAATGGGGAACTTGCTCCATTTCTTTTTTTTGTTTTAAATTGTGTTTACATCATATACATAGAGTAAGGGGTGGTGATTTTATAATGATAACATGGACAGAATTACAGATGAAAGATGTAGTGATGGTTCATAACGGTAAGCGTCTTGGACAAATGATGGATCTAGATATTGATGATAATAGTGGACAGATTCAATATATTATTGTTTTAGAAAGAAATGGGAAAGGTGCGGGGCTTTTTCAGAAACCTGAGGAAATAAAAATAAATTGGCAACAAATTGTGACAATCGGCGCGGATATCGTACTTATAAACGATGAAAATAAAGAAAAACCGTCAATAGAACAAAAATCACAACAGAATGAATGAAGATTTTCTGAAATATGGTAAAATGAAGGCAGCATTATTTTTTTAGGAGAGAAGAATAAAATGACGACGGTTCAAACACATTTAGAAGAGATTGAAGAGAAGTTAATAAAAGCGTGTGAAAGATCCAATCGAAAACGAGAAGATATTACCGTTATCGGTGTGACGAAATATGTTACAATAGAGAGAACAAAGGAACTTTTAGATGCAGGTATTATTGATCTTGGAGAAAACCGTGCGGAAGAGTTACAACATAAATACGAAGAAATTGAAGACGGGGCAACATGGCATTTCATAGGAACATTACAATCTCGTAAAGTAAAAGATGTAATTGATAAAGTAACTTCAATTCATTCACTAGATAGAATGTCAGTGGCGAAGCAGATTAATAAACGGGTTGAAAAACCAATGGATTGTTTTGTTCAGGTTAATATAAGTGGTGAGGAAACGAAGCATGGTTTGACTAAAGATGCAGTACTACCATTTATTGAGTCTTTATCAGATTATAAAAATGTGCGTATTAAGGGCTTGATGACGATGGCTCCTCACGTAGATGATGAAGAGCAAATAAGAAATGTATTTAGACAGTTACGTGAACTTAGAGATGAGATTCAAGCTAAGAATTATGCCCATGCTCCTTGTCATGATTTATCTATGGGAATGAGTAATGATTATGAAATTGCTATTGAAGAAGGAGCAACACATATAAGACTCGGCTCGGTACTTGTCGGAAATAGTTAAAAAGGAGGCGGTAACAATGAGTATGAAAGATAAATTTAAGAACTTTTTTAACATGGAAGAAGAATATGAATACGTGGAGGAATATACGGAAGATCCCTCTACCCAAGCACAGCCATCTACTAAAAAAGAAAAAGGCAAAAATGTTGTCAATTTATCTGCAATCCAACAGCCGGTCTCTAAAGTGATGCTTTGTGAACCAACCTCTTACAATGAAGTTCAGGAAATTGCGGATAATCTATTGAATAAAAGAGCAGTTGTTATTAATATGCAACGTGTTGATCACTCACAGGCAAAAAGAATTGTAGACTTTTTAAGCGGGACGGTATATGCTGTAAAAGGGGATATTCAAAAGCTTGGTGCTGGAACATTTTTATGCACTCCGGATAATATTGATGTATCCGGCACAATATCCGAATTAAATATGGAAGAGGCAGATTTTTGAAAAGGGATGGTAAGAAGTAATGTATCAAATTATACCGCTGTTGCAATCAGCTATTCAAATTTACTCGTTTGTGCTTTTTATTTATATTATGATGTCATGGTTTCCAGGAGCTCGTGAATCACAATTTGGTTACTTTCTGGCGAGAATATGTGAGCCGTATTTAGAACAATTTCGTAAAATTATTCCACCAATTGGCATGATTGATATTTCACCAATTGTAGCTATCTTTGCACTACAAATGGTGCCATTAGGACTTATTACAATAATGGAAATGTTTAGTTGAAATGAGTGTCTATCAACATTTTCGTAAATTTGAACATCCATTTGTTGACGCTGTATTGTCATGGGTGGATAATGTAGAGAGAACGTATACACCATATGTGACAGATTTCCTTGATCCAAGAGAGCAAGCAATTATAGCTAGTTTGATTGGAACCCAACATGATGAGGTGAAATATGCTTTTTTTGGTGGGTATGAGGGTAGTGAACGTAAAAGGGGATGTATTGCTCCTATTTATGAAACAGTTACAGAAGAAATGTTTGGCGTGACTTTGCTGGAGGCGAGCTATCCGAGTAAATTTGTATCCATAAGACATCGTGATATTTTAGGCTCATTAATGTCTCTAGGAATTGAGCGGAAAACGCTTGGGGATATATCGGTGAGGGATGGTATCTTTCAGTTTTTTATAAACAGAGAAATGGCTTCATATGTGCAGATGAATCTTACTCAAGTGAAACAATCCACTGTGAAATTACAATCTAAGTCTTATGAAGAAAGAATTGAGTCAGCAGAAAATTGGTTGGAACGTCAACATACAGTTTCCTCGCTTCGATTAGATGTGCTGATAAAAGAGATTTATAAAATACCAAGATCTCTTGCTGCAACACTTATTAAACAACAAAAGGTAAAAGTGAATTTTACCAAAGTGGATGATCCGTCAACATTACTGCTAGAGGGAGATTTAATTTCTGTAAAAGGTTATGGACGTAGTAAATTTCTCTATCTTGGTGGAACTACTAGAAAAGATAAACGAAAAATAACATCCGCTCGACTAGAAGAAAAGTAACAGAATGTATGAAAAAAGATTGAATCTATAGCGCCTCATGTATATAATAAATAGAAAAGCAATGGAAATAGAAGCTAGGAGGTGTTTCCTTGGTACTATCGCCACTGGATATTCATAATAAAGAATTTACCCGCGGAATTCGGGGGTTTAATGTAGATGAGGTAAATGAATTCCTTGATCAGGTGAAAAAAGATTATGAGATAACCATCCGGAAAAACAAGGAACTAAACAAAAATTTAAAAGAAATGCAAGAGCAAATGGAACATTATGCAGATATAGAAGAAACTTTAAATAAATCGATAGTTGTTGCTCAAGAAACTTCTGAAGAACTTAAAGCAAATGCTCGAAAAGAGGCGCAATTAATCAAAAAAGAAGCAGAGAAAAATGCGGATAGAATTGTAAATGATGCGCTTAGTGAATCCAGAAAGATAGCATATGAAACAGAAGAAATGAAAAGACAATCGAATGTATTCCGGACACGTTTAAAAATGTTGATTGAAGCTCAACTAGATATGGTTAATAACGACGATTGGAATAAATTCTTAGAAATTAATGAAGAAGAAGAAGCTGCAGAGTGACAATTTAAAAGAAGTAGTTTTATTGTATTGAATCATACATAATGTGCTATAATATATTCATATATAAAATAATGTTGGTGCATTTGAATAAAGATATCTATAATGATGGAAACAGTATAAAAGACAAGAACTGGTGTAGCGAAGCAGGGATGGTGAGAGCCTGTTCCAGTGCAACTTTTAGAAATCATTCCTGAATTTCCAGTTTGAATGAAGTAGGATTGGACGTTACCACTACGTTATATGGATGAGAGTGACATGACATTTATTTGAAAAAATAAGGGTGGTACCGCGAGATTCCTCGTCCCTTTAGGGATTAGAGGGATTTTTTATTATCATATATATTTAATTGCGATGCGTAACTGATGAAACATTTAACGAACTAGATAAGGATCATAAGGAGGAAATAGATTATATGAATTATAAAGATACTTTACTGATGCCTAAAACAGCTTTTCCTATGCGTGGAAATTTACCGAATAAAGAACCAGTGCGAAGAGAAGGTTGGGAAGAGGCAAATTTGTACGAAAAGTCACTGGAGAGAACAAAAGGTAGACCATTATTTCTACTCCATGATGGGCCGCCATATGCCAATGGAAGCTTGCATATTGGGCATGCGCTGAATCAGATTTTAAAAGATTTTATAACCCGTTATAAATCAATGGCTGGTTACCATGTGCCGTATGTTCCTGGCTGGGATACACATGGTTTGCCAATTGAAACATCACTGACGAAAAAGAAGAAAATTAACCGCAAAAATATTCCTGTCGCTGAATTTAGACAAATGTGTGCAGATTATGCGTTAAAACAATTAGACCAACAAAGAAGTGAATTTAAATCTCTCGGAGCACGTGGAGATTGGGATAATCCGTATATTACATTAACGAAAGATTATGAAGCAGCACAAATTAAAGTTTTCGGTGAAATGGCCAAGAAAGGTTATATCTATAAAGGATTAAAACCTGTTTTCTGGTCACCATCATCTGAGTCTGCATTAGCAGAAGCTGAAATTGAATATAAGGATAAACGCTCTCCATCTATTTATGTGACTTATGAAGTGGAGCAAGATAACGACCTACTGGAAAAAGGCACGAAGTTTATTATTTGGACAACAACACCATGGACGATTCCTGCATCGATGGGTGTTAGTTTACATCCTGATCTTGAATATGATGTAGTGCAAGTTGGGGATGAAAAATATGTTGTTGCTCACGATCTTGTAGAGGCATTAGAAGAAGAATTAAAATGGGAAGATGTAAAAGTCGTTCAATCATTTATGGGAAGAAAAGCAGATAACATTGTTGCAAAACACCCATTCTATGACCGGGATATTGTTGTAATGCTAGGTACACATGTTACAACTGAAGCAGGAACTGGATGTGTTCATACTGCACCTGGTCATGGGGAAGATGACTTTTACGTTGCTAAGGATTATGGTATCGAAGGATTTTGTCCTGTAGATGAAAAGGGATATTTTACAGAGGAGGCACCTGGTTTTACTGGTTTGTTCTACGATGAAGCCAACAAAGTAGTGACTGAAAAACTTGATGAATCTGGGACGCTTCTATATTTGAAATTTATTACTCACTCCTATCCACATGATTGGAGAACAAAAAAACCGACTATTTTCCGAGCTACATCTCAATGGTTTGCGTCTATTAAAGATTTTCGAAAAGACATTCTAGCCGAAATTAAAGAGGTGGAATGGCATCCACACTGGGGAGAAACTAGACTATATAATATGGTGCGTGATCGGGAAGACTGGTGTATTTCTAGACAACGTACTTGGGGTGTACCAATTCCAGTTTTTTATGGAGAAGATGGAACGCCAATTATTACAGATGAAACGATTAAACATGTTTCAGAGCTATTTCGTGAACACGGTTCGAATATTTGGTTTGAGCGTGAAGCAAAAGAATTACTACCAGAAGGATTTACTTCAGAACACAGTCCGAATAATACGTTTACCAAAGAAGTAGACATCATGGATGTGTGGTTCGATTCTGGTTCTTCACATGAAGCGGTACTTATGAATCGTGAAGATCATCATCGACCTGCTGATATGTATTTGGAAGGAAGCGACCAGTATCGTGGATGGTTTAACTCATCACTATCTACTGCTGTTGCAGTGACTGGTAAAGCCCCTTATAAGAGTGTGCTCACTCATGGATTTGTTTTGGATGGTGAAGGACGTAAGATGAGTAAATCCCTTGGTAATGTCATGGTACCTTCTAACGTTCAGAAACAGCTTGGTACGGATATTTTACGTTTATGGGTTTCTTCTGTTGACTATCAGGCAGATGTTAGAATCTCTCAAGAAATTTTGAAACAAATTTCTGAGAGTTATCGTAAAATCCGTAATACATTTCGATTCATGTTGGGGAACTTGAATGATTTTGACCCTGAAAAGCATACAGTAAGTGAAGCGAACCTAGAAGAAGTAGATCAATACATGCTTGTGCGTCTCCAACAAATTATTGAAAATGTGCGTAAGAATTATGATGCATATGATTTTGCAGATGTATCTCAAGAAATTCATAATTTCATTGCTGGGGATTTAAGTGCATTTTATCTCGATTTTGCAAAGGATATTCTTTACATTGAACATGAGGATCATCCACGTCGCCGTAGCATTCAAACAGTTTATTACGAAACACTTGTCTCATTGGTGAAATTACTTGCACCAATCATTCCTCACACAGCTGAAGAAGTGTGGGAACAAATTCCTGAAACGGACAACGAATATGTGCAATTGACTGACATGCCAGCGTTTCATGAAGTAGCTAGTTTCGATCAAGAAAAGTTAACGAAATGGGATCACTTCATGAAAGTGCGTAGTGATGTTTTAAAAGCACTGGAAGAAGCGAGAAATGAAAAAGTGATAGGTAAGCCATTAGAAGCAAAGTTGACAATTGTTCCTAAAGATACGGAAACGAAGGAAGTATTAGAGTCCATACCACATTTACATCAAATGTTGATTGTTTCAGAGGCTGAGATTGCTAAAGAAGCAGATAACACAAAAGCATATAATTACGTTGATATTGCAGTGGCAAAACATGAAGGTGAGAAGTGTGATCGATGCTGGACCTTCTCCCACACGATTGGGGAAAATACTGCACATCCTACACTCTGTGCAAGATGTAGTGAAGTAGTGGAAAATTACTATAGTCATCTTGTATAATGAATAATGATAGTCCTTCCCTACTCGGGAGGGGCTTTTTTAAAGATAAATTAAAAATTGAGAGTAGGCGAAAATGTGATACGTTTTTATGGTTTAGCCGTGTTTATTATTATATTGGATCAATGGACAAAGTACTTAGTTGTCACAAAAATGGATTTATATGAAAAAATCCCGATTATCCCTGAGTTATTTTTTATTACGTCACACCGAAACTCCGGGGCGGCATGGGGAATTTTAGAAAATCAATTTATTTTCTTTTATATTGTAACATTTATCGTTGTTGCTGGAATCATTTATTATATGCAAAAGTATGCAAAGAATTTTCCGTTGTTAGCAATTGCATTAGGGCTTTTATTAGGTGGCGCAATAGGAAATTTTATAGACCGGCTCATTCGTAAAGAGGTTGTTGATTTCTTGGATGTAATGATTATTCGATATGATTTTCCTATATTTAATATTGCGGATTCTGCACTCACGATTGGCGTAGTGTTGGTCATTATAGCAACTATTATAGATGAAAGACGTAAAAAGGGTGAAAAAGAAGCGTGAACATACATACTATTAACATAGACGAGGCTGGAAATAGATTAGATAAGGTAATGATGTCACATATTTCCGATACTTCCAGGCAAACAATCCAAAAATGGATCAAAGCGGGATATATTACAATTGATAAGCAACCTAAAAAACCAAACCATATATGTTTACAGGGGGAAATTGTTTCATGGGTACTCCCAGTGGAGGAAAAACAAGCGATATTACCTGAAAATATACCACTTGACATTGTCTATGAAGATGAGGATCTTATCGTAATCAACAAGCCGAAGGGAATGCTGGTCCATCCAACTACCCAAGTATTAAATGGGACGCTCGTTAATGCAATCATGTACCATTCATCACACTTATCAGATATAAGTGGAGAAGATAGGCCTGGTATTGTTCATCGATTAGATAAAGATACAAGCGGACTTTTATTAGTAGCCAAAAATAACGAAGTGCACGATCATTTAAAGGCACAATTTAAGAACCGAAAAATTAAACGTGTATATGAAGCAGTTGTATATGGCAGCATGCAACATGAGCAAGGTGTTATTAAAGCTCCAATAGGAAGAAATCCAAAAAATCGTTTGCAAATGGCTGTAGTTGATGATGGAAAATTTGCTGAAACACATTTTCGAGTCATCAAACATTATCAGGAATATACACATGTTGAATGCGAGCTGAAAACAGGACGTACACATCAAATAAGGGTTCACATGAAATATATCAACCATCCAGTTGTTGGTGACTCTTTGTATGTTCGAAAAAAATCAAAACTTATAAACGGCCAAGCACTCTTTGCGAAAAGGCTTGGTTTCATTCACCCTATCACCCAAGAACCAATGACTTTTGAAATAAACAGGCCTGCAGATTTCAATGCCCTGCTACAAAAATTGAATTAAATGTTAGTTGAGAGAATGTCATTATTGAACCTTTTTGAGCGAAAAATGACGTCAAATATAAAATGTTAAATATATTCGGTTTAAAAAACTATCTTTGAAACAGATATGTTTGATAACTCTGCTTGACAATTAGTCGATACTTTGAAATAATAATAACAACTTAAAACTCCTGCAAGGAGTAACTTATATTTATGTTAAAGTTAGAAATGAGCAAGTAATGAAGAAGACCTTTAATATAGTCCTGTGAGGCTAAAAAGGAAACGGACAATATATATGTATTTCTGTATGTATTTATATCCTTTTATCCTCACAATGGGTAAAAGGATTTTTTATGTCTATTTTATGGAGGAGTAGAATGGATAAAAAAACAATCGTACTTGATGAATCAGCGGTTAACAGAGCTTTGACTAGAATTGCACACGAAATTGTTGAGCGAAATAAAGGTGGAGAAGATCTCGTATTAATCGGTATCAAAACACGAGGCTTACCATTGGCAAAAAGATTGCAAGAAAAAATTTATCAAATTGAACATATTGAAGTACCATTTGGTGAACTGGATATTACTTTATATCGTGATGATCTTGAAGAAGTGACTGCTGAGCCTACACTGAATAAAGCGGACATTTCAGCCGTAATTAAAGATAAGACTGCTATATTAGTCGATGATGTTCTATACACTGGTAGAACCGTAAGAGCAGCGATGGATGCTTTGATGGACATTGATCGTCCTTCCCAAATTCAACTTGCTGTATTAATAGATAGAGGGCATAGGGAATTACCAATTAGAGCAGACTATGTTGGAAAGAATATTCCGACTTCTAGAGAAGAAGTCATTATGGTCGCTTTGAGTGAATTAGATGAAACAGAAGAAGTATGTATTTATCAAAAAAGAGAATAAATAACCTTTAACTAAATTCCGTGAAATTTAGAAGGTTGCTAATTAGATTGTTCATGCTATTAGATTTACGCATGCCTTTTTCGCAACCTGTTTGTGAAAAAGGCTTTTTTAATATAAAAAAAGGAGTGCTACCATTGAAACACATTATATCTGTTGAAGAAATGTCTAAACAAGAAATTATGGATATATTACAACTTGCTGTGAAACTTAGAGATCAACCAATTACATTTCAAAAACAATTATTCGCAGCTAATCTTTTCTTTGAACCGAGCACAAGAACAAAAATGAGTTTTACGGTAGCAGAGAAGAAGTTGGGCATGGAAGTACTCGATTTAAGTACAACGACCTCCAGTGTCCAAAAAGGTGAAACATTATATGACACTGCAAAAACTTTTGAAGCGATTGGAGCAGATGTGCTCGTCATTCGTCATGAAGATGATCAGTGGGCAGAAGCACTTAAAGAGTCACTCCATATTCCGATTGTCAATGCAGGGGCAGGCAAAAAGGATCATCCGACACAAAGTCTGCTTGATGTTTGTACCATTTATGAGGAATTTGAGCACTTTGATCACCTGAAAGTGGTCATTGCTGGAGATATTAAACATAGCAGAGTAGCAAAATCCAATGCAGCTATTTTGAGCCGTTTAGGTGCTGAAGTTTATTTTTCTGCACCACAGGTATATAAGGATGAAACGCTCCAATATCCATATCTATCAATGGATGAAGCAGTTGAAACAGCGGATGTACTTATGTTACTGCGCGTACAAAATGAGCGACACGAAACAAATCAGGCTGAACAAGATCATTATTTGGAACAATTTGGCCTAACAAAAGAAAGAGAAGCACGAATGAAAGACAAAGCAATTATTATGCATCCAGCACCTGTAAATCGTGGTGTTGAAATCGATTCTGAT
>Ga0079225_10000347_pt1 | contig 24717 bp, 23 predicted proteins | sample Poulit2012_FD_76344 | JGI IMG/M metagenome (GOLD analysis project Ga0079225, IMG submission 76344) | Agricultural soil microbial communities from Georgia to study Nitrogen management - Poultry litter 2012 | ecosystem: Environmental > Terrestrial > Soil > Agricultural land | place: USA: Georgia... | reverse complement strand
ACCGGAGCGGTATACAGCCGAGCGGAGTTGACCGGTGGCGGCAGCGGCCCGAGGGTCACCGTGGCGGGGGTGGTCTGCGGAGACGGGCGGTCGCCGGGCGCGGTGCCGCAGCCGACGAGGGCCGCGAGCAGCGCGGCGCTCAGCGCTGCTCGGGGGCCGAAGCGCGGGGCCATCCCCCTACGGTAGGGCGGGTCGGCGACCCCGGGGCACGCGGTTTGCGGCGCCGGCACACCGCCGACGGCCGCGGTGGCGGCGGTGTCTAACCGCGGCCGACCTTGCCGGCCTTGAGGCAGGAGGTGCAGACGTTCATCCGCTGCCGGTTGCCGCCCGGGCGGGCGACCGCCCGCACGGTCTGGATGTTGGGGTTCCAGCGGCGGCTGTGCCGGCGGTGCGAGTGCGACACCGTCTTGCCGAAGCCCGGGCCCTTGCCACAGATATCGCACACGGCGGCCATGGTAAACACTCCTCGAAAACGTCTGCTTGAGGGCCGGTTCCTGCTTGCCCCGTTGTCTGGTCGGTCGTGATCGTCGCCTTGCCGCCGGGCCAGCGACCCGCAGGGTGGCCCGACAACCCGACCAGAATAGCCGCCGCGGCCCGAACTGCCAAAACCATCCACACCCCGGGCCGCCCGGCGGGCCCCTGGCGGGCGGTTTTGTCCGGCCCACTGGTTAGGCTGGCGCCCACAGACGGGGCGAGGAGGTGGTTCGGCGATGGCGGGAGGGGTGCTCGACGGCGCCGCGCTGCGCGATTGGGCGCACACCGCGGTCTCCGACCTGCTCACCCACGCCGACGAGATCAACCGGCTCAACGTCTTTCCGGTCGCCGATGCCGACACCGGCACCAACATGCTGTTCACCCTGCGCTCGGCGCTCGCGGAGGCCAACACCGAGGCCGGGGCCGGCGATCTGGCCCGGGTGGCCGCCGCGCTGTCGGTCGGCGCCCTGCACGGTGCGCGCGGCAACTCCGGGGTGATCCTGTCGCAGATCCTGCGCGGGCTGGCCGAGGTCACCGCCGAGAACCACGCCGCGACCAGCCTGGACGCCGCCACCCTGGGCGCCGCGCTGCGCCGCGGGGTGCGGTTGACGATCGCGTCGATGGGCGGGCGGGAGATCCCCGGCACCGTCGTGTCGGTGCTGGCGGCGGCCGCGGCGGCAGCCGAGGCGTGCGCCGCCGAGCGCGCCGCGCTGGGTGCGACGCTGCTCGCCGCCGGAGAGGCCGCCGCCGCCGCGCTGGACGTCACCCCCGGGCAGCTGCCGGCGCTGGCCGAGGCCGGGGTCGTCGACGCCGGCGGGCGCGGCCTGGTGGTCTTGCTCGATGCGCTCGCGACGACGGTCACCGGCCAGGTGCCGGTGCGTCGGCCCTACGGGCCCGCCGAACCCGCCCCGGTGGCCGCCGCCGCGTCCGGGCCCCGCTTCGAGGTGATGTATCTGCTCGCCGACTGCACCCCGGCCGACGCGGAGACGCTGCGCACCGCGCTGAGCGGCCTGGGGGAGTCGGTGGCGATCGCCGCCGCCGGCGGGGCGGCCGGCTTCTCGGTGCACGTGCACACCGACGATGCCGGCGGCGCGGTGGAGGCCGGGCTGAGCGTCGGGCGGCTCAGCCGCATCCAGATCTCCGGGCTGGCCGGAGCCGGCGCCCCGGCGCCCGGCAGCTGGGCGCGCGAACGCGCCGTGCTCGCCGTCACCGACGGCAACGGTGCAGCACAGCTGTTCGGCACCGAGGGTGCCGGCGTGCTGTGCGCCGCGGCGGAGACCGTCAGCGCCCAGCAGTTGCTGCGTGCCATCGTCGACACCGGCGCGGCGCAGGTGCTGGTGCTGCCCAACGGCCTGGTCGCCGCCGAGGAACTCGTCGCCGGCTGCACCGCCGCCAACGGCTGGGGCATCGACGTGGTGCCGCTGGCGACCGGCTCGATGGTGCAGGGGCTGGCCGCGCTGGCCCTGCACGACCCGACCCGGCAGGTCGTCGACGACGGGTTCACCATGGCGCGTGCCGCGGCCGCCGCCCGCTACGGCTCGGTGCGCATCGCCACCGAGGAGGCGCTGACCTGGGCCGGCCCGTGCCGCGCCGGCGACGGGCTGGGGATCGCCAGCGGGGAGGTGCTCATCGTCGCCGACGACGCCCGCGCCGCCACCGTCGGGCTGATCGATCTGCTGCTGGGCTCCGGAGGGGAGCTGGTGACGGTGCTCATCGGCGCCGGGCTGGCCGACCCCGAGGCGACCGAGGCGGCGCTGGACCGCCATGTGCACGACGCCCACCCGGGCACCGAGCTGATGATCTACGACACCGGCCACCGCGGCGACGTGCTGCTCATCGGGGTCGAGTAGCGGTGGCCACCCTCGGCGACCGGTTGGATTTCGTCGTCGGTGCCAAGGCGGCCGGCCACCTCGACGAGGCGTTCGGCATCGGCACCGTCGAGGAGTTGCTGCGCCACTACCCGCGCACCTATGCCGCGGCCGGCGGGATGGTGCGCAACCTCGACGACGGACGCCCGCAGCCCGGTGAGCACATCACCCTGCTCGACACCATCACCAGCTCGACGCTGCAGAAACCGAAGAACCCCAGCAAACGCGGCGGGCGCCGGTTCCTGCGGATCACCCTGGGCGCCGGGGCCGCCACGGTGACCGCCACCTTCTTCAACGCCACAAAGTGGATCGCGGGGCAGCTGGCCACCGGCACCCGGGTGATGCTGTCGGGGGAGGTGCACTACTACCGCGGCGCCCTGCAGCTGCGCCACCCCGATTTCCTCGTGCTCGACACCGAATCCGGCCCCCACCGGGGCAGCCGCGCCCTCAAGAGGATCGCCGAGGCGTCGGAGGCGGTCGCCGGGCAGGTGGTGCAGGCCGAGTTCGAGCGGTCCTACTACCCGATCTACCCGGCCAGCGTGAAACTGCAGAGCTGGGACATCTTCAACTGCGTGCGCCAGGTGCTCGCGGTGCTCGACCCGGTGGCCGACCCGCTGCCCGAGGGGCTGCGCGAGCGGCTCGGGCTGCTCAGCGAGGACGAGGCGCTGCGCGCGGTGCACCTGGGCGAGGATCCGGCGCTGCGCCGCCGGGCCCGCGACCGGCTGGCCTTCGACGAGGCGGTGGCCCTGCAGTGGGCGCTGGTGCGGCGGCGCCGGGGGGAGGCGTCCCGGTTGGGTCCGGCCGCCCCGCGCGTCCCCGGCGGGCGGGCCGCCGCCCTGGTGGCCGCGCTGCCGTTCGCGCTGACCGCCGGCCAGCAGGAGGTGCTGGAGGTCATCGCGCGCGAACTGGCCGAGCCCCGACCGATGAACCGGCTGCTGCAGGGCGAGGTCGGCTCCGGCAAGACGATCGTGTCGGTGCTGGCGATGCTGCAATTGGTCGACGCCGGCTACCAGTGCGCGCTGCTGGCGCCCACCGAGGTGCTCGCCGCCCAGCACCGGCAGTCGATCACCGCGGCGCTGGGCCCGATGGCACTCGGCGGTCAGCTCGGCGGTACCGACGACGCGATCGCGGTGGCGTTGCTCACCGGATCGATGACCGCCGCGCAGAAGAACCGGGTGCGCGCCGAGATCAGCAGTGGTGCGGCGGCGATCGTGATCGGCACCCATGCGCTGCTGCAGGACAGCGTGTCGTTTCACCGGCTGGGCATGGTCGTCATCGACGAACAACACCGGTTCGGCGTCGAACAACGAGACCGGTTGCGCGCCAAGGCCCCCGACGGCATCACCCCGCATCTGCTGGTGATGACCGCCACGCCGATCCCACGCACCGTGGCGCTGACCGTCTACGGCGATCTGGAGACCTCGACGTTGCGGGAACTGCCGCGCGGGCGCCAACCGATCACCACCCGAACGGTGTTCGCGGGACACAAGCCGGACTGGCTGGCCCGCGCCTGGAGCCGGGTCCGTGAGGAGGTGGCCGCCGGCCGGCAGGCCTACGTGGTGACCTCCCGGATCGACGACAGCGACACCGCCGATCGGCGCGCCGACGGTGGCCCTGAGGACAGCGGGGGGCGTGCGCCGGTGACCGCGGTCGACGGCTTCACCGGCCTGTCGGCCGCCGCGCTGGCCGGTCTGCGCCTCGGGCTCCTGCACGGACGGCTCTCCGCCGAGGAGAAGGAGACCGTGATGACCGCGTTTCGGGACGGCGCGATCGACGTGCTGGTCTGCACCACGGTGATCGAGGTCGGTGTCGACGTGCCCAACGCCACCGTGATGGTGGTGATGGACGCCGACCGGTTCGGGATCAGTCAGCTCCACCAGCTGCGCGGCCGCATCGGTCGCGGCGTCCATCCGAGCCTGTGTCTGCTGGTCAGCTGGGTGCGACCGGCGAGCCGGTCGGGCCGACGGCTGGCCGCGGTCGCCGACACCGTCGACGGGTTCGCGCTGGCCGACCTGGACCTGCGTGAACGCCGCGAAGGTGATGTGTTGGGCCGCAACCAATCCGGCCGGTCGATGACGTTGCCGCTGCTGTCGCTCGCCGAACACGGCGAGCTGATCGAGCACGCCCGGCGCTTCTGCGTGGACACCGTTGCCCGGGACCCGCAGAACCCGGGGCTGGCGGCGCTGGCGGCCCGGTTCACCGAGACCGACGCCATCGACTACCTGGACAAGGCGTGAGCCCCTGCGCGCCGCGTCGCCGCCTGATCTGGCCGGTGGTGCTGGCGGCGACCGCGGTGCTGGTGGCCTACCAGACGGTCAGCGCCGACCGGGCCCCGGCGTCGGGCGCTCGGCCGCACCCTCCGACGGTGACCGCCGGCACCGACGTGCTGGACGGACTGGCGGTGTGGCCCGCGCGCCCGCACCGCCACGACTACCGGCGGGCCGCCTTCGGCGCGGCCTGGGACGACGACACCGACGCCCCCGGCGGGCGCAACGGCTGCGACACTCGCAACGACATCCTCAACCGGGACCTCGAGCAGATCACCGCGGTGGCGACCACCCGCTGCCCCAACGCGGTGGCCACCGGGGTGCTGCACGACCCGTACGGCAACGCCACGGTGGCGTTCACCCGCGGCGCGCACACCGGGCAGGCGGTGCAGATCGACCACCTGGTGCCGCTGGCCTACGCCTGGGACATGGGGGCGCACGGCTGGGCCCCGGCCCAGCGGCGCCGGTTCGCCAACGACCCGGCCAACCTGCTGGCCGTCGCCGGGGCGCCCAACCAGGACAAGGGCGACTCCCCGCCGGCGGACTGGATGCCGCCGAACCCCGCGTTCGCCTGCCAGTACGCGATGCAGTTCATCGCGGTGCTGCGCGGCTACGGCCTGCCGGTCGACGCGGCGTCGGTGCCGGTGCTGCGCACCGCGGCCGACAGCTGCCCGGTCGGGTGACTCAGCGCGCCAACGGCGCCAGCGCCTGCTCGAGATCGGCGATGAGGTCGGCGGGATCCTCCAGGCCCACCGAGAGCCGGATCATGCCGTCGCTGATGCCGCGGCGCCGGCGCTCGGCCGGCGGCATCCCGTGATGGCTGGTGGTGATCGGCTGGGTGACCAGGCTCTCCACTCCGCCGAGGCTGCCGGCGATGGAGAACAGCGCCAGCCGGTCGACGACGGCGGCGGTGGCGGCCGCGTCGGCGTCGAGCACGAAGCTGAGCATGCCGCCGTGCCCGCGCATCTGCTTGTCCACCACGGTCTTCGCCGCCCCGGCGGCCAGCCCCGGATAGTTGACCCGCACCACCGCGGGGTGCCCGGCCAAGAAGGCCGCGACCGCGGCGGCGCCGGCGTTGTGGCGGGCCACCCGCACCGGCAGCGACCGCAGCGAGCGGGCCAGCAGCGAGGACACCTCCGGGGCGATCATCTGACCGAGGTTTTTGCGCCAGAACGCCACCGGGGCCAGCAGCTCTGCCGAGCCCATCAACGCCCCGGCGGTCAGATCGGAGTGCCCGCCGAGGTACTTGGTCGCCGAATGCATCACCAGATCCGCCCCGTGGGCCAACGGATTCTGGTTCACCGGGGTGGCGAAGGTGTTGTCGATGATCGTCAGCGCGCCCGCCGCGCGCGCCGCGGCGCTGACCGCGGCGATGTCGAGCACGGTCAACGTCGGGTTCGACGGGGTCTCGAAGAACACCACGCGGGTGGCGTCGGTGCACGCCGCCGGCAGGCGGTCGAGGTGCTCGGCGGGCAGAAACGCCGTGGTGATGCCCAGCCGCGGCAGGTTCTCGGTGAGCAGCTCATAGGTGCCGCCGTACAGGTCGCCCACACAGACGATCTGCTCGCCGGTGCGGACGTGGGCCAGCAGCGCCGCCGAGATCGCCGCCATGCCCGACGAGAACGCCAGCGCGGCCTGCGCGCCCTCCAGGTCGGCGAGCTTGGCCTCGGTCGCCACCACCGTCGGATTGCCGCCGTAACGGGTGTACAGCGCGCCGGCGGTGCGCTCCTCGATGACGTCGAGCAGATCGGCGGTGCGGGCGAACGCGAACGTCGAGTGCGGGTAGATGGGCGGATGGATCGCCCCGTGGGTGTCCCGGCGGTCCCCGGCGTGCACGCTGCGGGTGCCCAGCCCGGGACCGTCGGGGGTGCGCGGGTGCTCGGTCATCGGCGCCCACCTCCTGCCGTTGTGGCCCCGCACGCGGCGGCCCGAAACCCCGATCGGGGCGGCGGGGCCGGCGTCGTTACTGGCCGGTGTAGGTGAGGGGATCGGGACGCACCCGGGTGCCGTCGTGGAGCCCGGTGAGGGTGCTCATGTGCTCCTCGGCCAGCTCGAAGTCGAACACGTCGAGGTTGGCCGCGATGCGCTCGGCGTCGGTGGACCGGAACACCACCGCGTTACCCAACTGCAGGTTCCAGCGCAGCAGCACCTGGGCGGGGCTGCGCTGGTACTCGGCGGCCACCGCGGTGACGGTCGCGTTGTCCAGCAGCGCGCCGTTGGCCAACGGGCTGTAGGACTGGGTGGCCACGTCGTGCTCGGCGTTGGCCGCGCGCAGGTCCTTCTGGTTGAGCAGTGGGTGCAACTCGATCTGGTTGACCGCCGGGGTCGCGAACGTCAGGTCGATGACCGTGCTGAGCAAATCGGCGGTGAAGTTCGACACCCCGATCGACAGGGCGTGGCGATCCTCGGCCAGCGTCATCATCCCCGCGAAGCTGTCGACGTAGGTGCCCAGCGCCGGGGCCGGCCAGTGCACCAGGTAGAGGTCCACGTACTCCAGGCCGAGCCGCTCCAGGCTGGCCTTGCAGGCCTGCTGGCTGCTGGTGAAACCCTGGTCGGCGATCGCCAACTTGGTGGTCACGAACAGCTCGGCCCGCGGGACCCCGGACGCCGCGATCGCGCGCCCGACGCCGGCCTCGTTGCCGTACACCGCGGCGGTGTCGATCAGGCGCGCCCCGGCCTCCAGCGCGGCGGCGACGGCCCGTTCGGCCTGGTCGTCGGAGAGCTCGCCGACGCCGACGCCCAACACCGGCATGGTGTTGTCGTCGTTGAGGCCGATTGTGGGGATATCGGTTGCCATCTCACCTGCCTGTGACAAATTGGACCTGTGTTGCCTCCGCGCCCGGCTGCGAGCCCGGCGGGTTGCGGAATCACGATAACGGGTTCGCGTCGTCCGTCGTCAACGAGGGAGCAGCGATGATGCCGTCTGTGCCGGGCCTGTCGGTGCCCGCCCAGTGGAGAGACCGCCTGACCGGGGTGGGAGCCAAGGTGCTGCCGCGGCTTCCCGGCGGGGCGAAATGGCTGCTGACCGGGGGACGCGCGGTCACCATCGACGGCAACACCCTCGACCGCACCCTGCAGCTGATGCTGAGCTCGCAGAAGGCGATGGGGGTCGACGGGTTGATCATCGACGGCGACGCGGCGACCTCGCGCTCCTCGATGCGGGCGATGACCGCCGCGCTGGCCGGCCCCGAGATCCACGTGGCGACCGCCCCGGTGCGCGTTCCCGGCCCCGCCGGCACGCTGGGCGCGCGCCACTACCGGCCCGCCGGCGACGGGGCGGCGCCGCTGCTGGTCTTCTACCACGGCGGCGGCTGGGCGATCGGCGACCTGGACACCCACGACGCGGTCTGCAGGCTGGTCTGCCGCGACGCCGGGGTCCACGTGCTCTCGGTCGACTACCGCCGCGCCCCGGAGCATCCCGCCCCCGCCGCCGCCGAGGATGCGCACGCCGCGTTCACCTGGGCGCTGGCGCACGCCGCCGAACTCGGCGCCGACCCCGCCCGGGTGGCGGTCGGCGGCGACAGCGCGGGGGGCAACCTGGCCGCGGTGGTCGCCCAGCAGGCCCGGGACGCCGGCGGGCCGGCGCCGGCGCTGCAGTGGCTGCTCTACCCGGCCACCGACTTCACCTCCCAGACCCGCTCCCGCACGCTGTTCGCGTCGGGGTTTTTGCTGACCAAGGCCGACATGGACTGGTTCGAACAGCAGTACCTCGACGGCTCCGCGGTGGAGCGCACCGACCCGCGGGTCTCCCCGGCGCTGGCCGGCGACCTGTCCGGGTTGGCGCCGGCGCTGATCGTCACCGCCGGGTTCGATCCGCTGCGCGACGAGGGCGACCAGTACGCGGCGGCGCTGCGCGCGGCCGGCACCCGCGTCGACCACCGGCGGATGGGGCCGCTCACCCACGGCTTCGCCAACCTGTTCGCCCTCGGCGGGGGCAGCGCGACCGCGATGAGCGAGGCGATCTCGGCGCTGCGCGCCCACCTGAGCCGGGGCTGACCGTCGCGGTTGCCCCGCCGGTACTCTTTTAAGACACTGTCGATCGATCACCACCGCCTAACCAGGAAGCCGAGCACACCTGTGTCGAAAAAACCCAAGCGTCCCGCGGGCTACGACCTCAAGGCCGCCGACCGGCGGCGCAACCATGCGATCCAGATCGGCATGACCGCGATCGTGGTGCTGTTCGCGTTGGGCATCGTCGGCTACATCGTGGTGCTCAACAGCAAGAAACCCGACGAGGGCCAGGCGATCCGGGTCGTGTCCGACCAGGTGATCACCGCCGAGGACTCCGATGAGCCCAAGGTGGTGCTCTCGATCTACGAGGACTTCCTGTGCCCGGGCTGCGGGAACTTCGAACGCAACTACGGCCCGACGATCAGCAAACTGGTCGACATCGGGGCCATCGCGGTGGACTACCACCCGGCGAACATCCTGAGCAAGCAGGGCCGCGACAACTACTCCGGTCGCGCCGGTGCCGCCGCGTTCTGCGTCGCCGACGAGTCGATGGAGGCGTTCGAACGGTTCCACGCCGCGCTGTACACCAAGGAACTGCAGCCCGACGAGTTGGCCGCCAGCTTCCCCGACAACGCCCGGCTGATCGAGCTGGCCCGGCAGGCCGGGGCCGCCGGCGGGGTGCGCGACTGCGTCAACAGCGGCAAATACCTCAAGCTGGTCGACGGCATGGCCGCCGCCGGCAAGATCCAGGCGACCCCGACCATCAGGATCAACGGCGAGGACTACAACCCGAAGAGCCCCGCGGCCCTGGTCGACAAGGTCAAAAGCATCGTCGGCGACGTGCCGGGCATCGCCGAGGCCGCGGCGGTCGCCCCCGCGAAGCCGGACGCGTGAGCACCCCGGCACCGGGCGCCGGCGCCCCGCGACCGGCGCCGGTGCCGACCGGGGTGCGCAGCGGCGCACCCGGGGCCTGGTGGGTGCTGATCGGCGGGGTGATCGGGCTGATCGCCTCGACGGCGCTGACCGTGGAGAAGGTGCGCCTGCTCGCCGACAGCGCCTACGTGCCGTCGTGCAGCCTCAACCCGGTGCTGTCGTGCGGGTCGGTGATGGCGACCCCGCAGGCCGGGGTGCTGGGATTGCCCAACCCGCTGATCGGGATCGCGGCGTTCACCGTCGTCGTGGTCACCGGTTTGCTTGCGATCGCGAAAGTTCCTCTGCCGCGCTGGTATTGGCTCGGTCTCACCGCCGGTCTGCTGGTCGGTGCGGTCTTCGTGCACTGGTTGATCTTCCAGAGCCTCTACCGCATCGGGGCGCTGTGCCCCTACTGCATGGTGGTGTGGGCGGTCACCATCACGCTGCTGGTGGTGACCGCATCGATCGCCGGTGGGGCCGGGTACGGACACAAAAGTTTGCAGATTCTGCACCGGTGGCGCTGGACGGTGACTGCGTTATGGTTCATCGGGTTGGCCGTGTTGATATTCCTCCGCTTTCAGGATTATTGGCTGACGCTGGTCTAGTGCCGGCCGGTCGTGGTGACGGGTCGACAAAGTTGACGGGTCGAAGGGGTTGTGAGGAGAACGCGTGATCTCCAAGGTGCTGGTCGCCAACCGCGGTGAGATCGCCATCCGGGCGTTTCGTGCCGCCAACGAGCTCGGGGTCGCCACGGTGGCGGTCTACCCGTACGAGGACCGCAACTCGATGCACCGGCTCAAGGCCGACGAGTCCTACCAGATCGGTGAGGAAGGCCACCCGGTTCGCGCCTACCTGTCGGTGGCCGAGATCGTCGCCACGGCGCGGCGCTGCGGCGCCGACGCGATCTACCCCGGCTACGGTTTCCTGTCGGAGAACCCCGAACTCGCCGCGGCCTGCGACGCGGCGGGCATCACGTTCGTCGGGCCGCGCGCGGAGATCCTGGAGCTGGCCGGCAACAAGTCGCGGGCCATCGCCACCGCCCGGGCGGCCGGGCTGCCGGTGCTGGCCTCCTCGGAGCCGTCGGCGTCGGTGGACGCGTTGCTCAGCGCCGCCGAGCAGATGACGTTCCCGCTGTTCGTCAAGGCCGTGGCCGGCGGTGGGGGCCGCGGTATGCGGCGGGTGAGCGACCTCGACGCACTGCGCGAGGCGATCGAGGCGGCCAGTCGCGAGGCCGAGTCGGCGTTCGGCGATCCCACCGTCTACCTCGAGCAGGCGGTGATCAACCCGCGTCACATCGAGGTGCAGATCCTCGCCGACACCCACGGTGAGGTGATCCACCTCTACGAGCGGGACTGCAGCGTGCAGCGCCGCCATCAGAAGGTGGTCGAGCTGGCGCCGGCACCGAACCTCGATCCCGCGGTGCGGGAGAAGATCTGCGCCGACGCGGTGGCCTTCGCCCGCCAGATCGACTACAGCTGTGCGGGCACCGTGGAGTTTCTGCTCGACGAACGCGGCCACCACGTGTTCATCGAGATGAACCCGCGCATCCAGGTCGAGCACACCGTCACCGAGGAGATCACCGACGTCGACCTGGTCTCGGCCCAGCTGCGGGTCGCCGCCGGGGCGTCGCTGGCCGACCTGGGGCTGAGCCAACAGGCGATCGTGCCGCACGGCGCGGCGCTGCAGTGCCGGATCACCACCGAGGACCCCGCCAACGGGTTTCGTCCCGACACCGGTCGTGTCAGCGCCTACCGCAGCCCCGGCGGCGCCGGTATCCGGCTGGACGGCGGCACCAACCTGGGTGCGGAGATCACCGCGCACTTCGACTCGATGCTGGTCAAATTGACCTGCCGTGGAAGGGATTTCGCTACCGCGGTGGCCCGCGCCCGGCGGGCGGTCTCGGAGTTCCGCATCCGCGGGGTGGCCACCAACATCCCGTTTCTGCAGGCCGTGCTCGACGACCCGGATTTTCAGGCCGGACGCATCACCACGTCGTTCATCGAGCAGCGCCCGGCGCTTCTGACCGCCCGATCGTCGGCCGACCGGGGCACCAAGATCCTCAACTATCTGGCCGATGTCACCGTCAACACCCCGCACGGGTCGCGGCCGTCGACGGTGTATCCGCACGACAAACTGCCCGAGGTGGACCTCTCGGCGCCGCCGCCGGACGGGTCGCGCCAACGGCTCAACGCGTTGGGCCCCGAGGGGTTTGCCCGCTGGCTGCGCGACAGCCCGGCGGTCGCGGTGACCGACACCACCTTCCGCGACGCCCACCAGTCGCTGCTGGCCACCCGGGTGCGCACCAGCGGGTTGTCGCGGGTGGCGCCGTATCTGGCGCGCACCATGCCGCAGTTGTTGTCGGTCGAGTGCTGGGGTGGGGCCACCTACGATGTGGCGCTGCGGTTCCTCAAAGAGGACCCGTGGGAGCGGCTGGCCACGCTGCGCGAGGCCATCCCCAACATCTGTCTGCAGATGCTGCTGCGTGGGCGCAACACCGTCGGCTACACCCCGTATCCGGAGCTGGTGACCTCGGCGTTCGTCGCCGAGGCGAGCGCGACCGGCATCGACATCTTCCGCATCTTCGACGCGCTGAACAACGTCGACTCGATGCGCCCGGCCATCGACGCGGTGCGCGAGACCGGATCAGCGGTCGCCGAGGTCGCCCTGTGCTACACCGGCGATCTGTCCGACCCCGGGGAATCGCTCTACACCCTGGACTACTACCTGCGGCTGGCCGAACGGATCGTGGCGGCCGGCGCCCACGTTCTGGCGATCAAGGACATGGCCGGGCTGCTGCGACCCCCGGCGGCGGCCACCCTGGTCACCGCGTTGCGCAGCCGCTTCGACCTGCCGGTGCACGTGCACACCCACGACACCCCCGGTGGCCAGCTGGCCAGCTACGAGGCGGCCTGGCAGGCCGGCGCCGACGCCGTCGACGGGGCGGCCGCCCCGCTGGCCGGCACCACCAGCCAGCCCGCGCTGAGCTCGATCGTGGCCGCCGCCGCCCACACCGACTACGACACCGGCCTGTCGCTGCCGGCGGTCTGCGACCTCGAGCCCTACTGGGAGGCGCTGCGCAAGGTCTACGGCCCCTTCGAGTCGGGGCTGTTGTCGCCGACCGGGCGGGTCTACACCCATGAGATCCCCGGCGGGCAACTGTCCAATCTGCGCCAGCAGGCCATCGCGTTGGGCTTCGGCGACCGGTTCGAGGAGATCGAGGCCAACTACGCCGCCGCCGACGCGGTGCTGGGCCGGCTGATCAAGGTGACCCCCACCTCCAAGGTGGTCGGGGACCTGGCGCTGGCGCTGCTGGGTGCGGGCATCGGCGCCGAGGAGTTCGCCGACGATCCGGCCCGCGTCGACATCCCCGATTCGGTGATCGGATTTCTGCGCGGCGAACTGGGCGAACCCGCCGGCGGCTGGCCGGAGCCGCTGCGTTCGACCGCGCTGGCCGGGCGGGGCCCGGCGCGGCCCACCGAGGAGCTCACCGCCGCGGACGAGGCGGTGCTCGCCGAGCCCGGCCGGGCGCGTCAGGAGGCCCTGAACCGACTGCTGTTCCCGGGCCCGACCGAGGAATTCGAGGCGCACCGCGACGCCTACGGCGACACCTCGCAGCTCTCGGCCAACCAGTTCTTCTACGGCCTGCGCCGCGGCGAGGAGCACCGGGTGAAGCTGGAGCGCGGCGTGGAGCTGCTGATCGGGCTGGAGGCCATCTCCGAGCCCGACGAACGCGGCATGCGCACCGTGATGTGCATCATCAACGGGCAGCTGCGCCCGGTGGAGGTGCGCGACCGCTCCATCGCCAGCTCGGTGCCGGTCGCCGAGAAGGCCGACCGGTCCAACCCCGGCCATGTGGCGGCCCCGTTCGCCGGGGTGGTCGCCGTCGCGGTGGCCGAGGGCGACACCGTGGAGGCCGGCCAGACCATCGGGACCATCGAGGCGATGAAGATGGAGGCCGCCATCACCGCGCCGACCGCCGGCACCGTGGAGCGCATCGCGGTGGCCGAGACCGCCCAGGTGGAAGGCGGCGATCTGCTGGTGGTGCTGAGCTGACCCGGATCATCGCCGGGGCGGCGCGCGGCCGTCGGCTGGCGGTTCCGGCGCGCGGCACCCGGCCGACCAGCGACCGGGTGCGCGAGGCGCTGTTCAACGTGCTGGGCGCCCGGCGGGACTTCGCCGGGCTGACGGTGCTGGACCTCTACGCCGGCTCCGGGGCGTTGGGCCTCGAGGCGCTGTCGCGGGGTGCGGCGGCGGTGCGGCTGGTGGAATCGGATGCGCGGGCCGCGGCGACCATCACCGCGAACATCGCCGCGGTCGCCCTGCCCGGGGCGGTGCTGCGGCGCGCCCCGGTGGCCGCGGTGTTGGCCGCCGGCACCGACACCGCGGTCGATCTGGTCTTCGCCGACCCGCCCTATCACCTCGGCGCCGACGAGCTGGTCGCGATGCTGGGGCTGCTCGTCGAGGGCGGCTGGGCCGGTGCGGGCACCGTGGTGGTCTGCGAACGCGCCGCGGCCGGACCGCCGCTGGCCTGGCCCGGCGGCTGGGGCCCCTGGCCGCCCCGGCGTTACGGCGACACCCGCCTGGAGCTGGCCGAACGGCTCCCCGACGCCGCCGACCGGCCCTGATAGCGTCGGCAGCCATGAGCGGAGCGGTATGCCCGGGCTCGTTCGACCCGGTGACCCTGGGCCACGTCGACATCCTGGAGCGCGCCGCCGCCCAGTTCGACGAGGTGGTCGCCGCCGTGCTGATCAACCCGGCCAAAAAAGGGATGTTCGACCTCGACGAACGGCTGGCGATGATCGCCGAGGCCACCGCGCACCTGCCCAACGTGCGCGCCGAGTCCGGACGCGGGCTGGTGGTCGACTTCGTCCGGGAGCGGCGTCTGACCGCGATCGTCAAGGGCCTGCGCACCGGCACCGACTTCGAATACGAGCTGCAGATGGCGCAGATGAACAAGCACATCGCCGGGGTGGACACCTTCTTCGTGGCCACCGCCCCGCGGTACTCGTTCGTCTCCTCCTCGCTGGCCAAGGAGGTCGCGTCGATGGGCGGCGACGTCTCCGACCTGCTGCCCGACCCGGTGAACCGGCGGCTGGCCGCCAAGCTCGCCGCCCGCTGAGCCCCGCCGGGCCGCGGGCGCGCCGCCGACCGGCCGCGTCGACTTATCCTGGGGTCGTCGTCGCCTGGTAATCCGACACACCGACGTGAGCTACCCAGTCACAGACGTAACACCAGGCACACTAGTCACAAATAACTACGCCTGGAGGGTGTTGCCGTGTACCGAGTGTTTGAAGCGCTGGACGAACTGAGTGCCATCGTCGAAGAGGCGCGCGGCGTGCCGATGACCGCCGGTTGTGTGGTGCCCCGCGGCGACGTGCTGGAACTGGTCGACGACATCAAGGATGCGATCCCCGGCGAACTCGACGACGCCCAGGACGTGCTCGACGCCCGCGATTCGCTGCTGCACGACGCCAAGACCCACGCCGACGGCATGGTCGCCGGCGCGAGCACCGAGGCCGAGTCGATGGTCAACCATGCCCGTGCCGAGGCCGACCGGGTGCTCGCCGACGCCAAGAGCCACGCCGACCGGATGGTCTCCGAGGCCCGCCAGCACAGCGAACGGATGGTCGCCGAGGCGCAGGAGGAGGCCGCGCGGCTCAACGCCGCGGCCAAACGCGAGCACGAGGCCGCGGTGAGCCGGGCCCAGGCCGAAGCCGACCGGCTGGTGGAGAACGGCAACATCTCCTACGAGAACGCCGTGCAGGAGGGCATCAAGGAGCAGCAACGCCTGGTGTCGCAGACCGAGGTGGTGGCCTCGGCGACCGCGGAGGCCACCCGCATGATCGACTCGGCGCACGCCGAGGCCGACCGGCTGCGCGGCGAATGCGACATCTACGTCGACTCCAAGCTCGCCGAGTTCGAGGAGTTCCTCAACGGCACCCTGCGCTCGGTCAACCGCGGCCGCCACCAACTGCGCACCGCCGCGGGCACCCACGACTACGCGGTTCGGTAGGCGCCGCGGCGCGCGCGGTGCGCCGTAGGATCGAAGGCATGGCCACGCATCAATCCGACGCGCCGCTGGTGCTCACCATCGCCCGGCTGGGGCGGCGTCCCGGCACGATGATGGCGGTGCGCCGCACCGTGGACGCCCCGGTGCGGATCGGGCTGGACCTGGAGGCGATCGAGCCCGGCGCGCCGCTGACGCTGGATCTGCAGCTGCAGTCGGTCTCCGAGGGCGTGCTGGTCACCGGGACCGCCGCCGCGCCCACCAGCGCGCAGTGCGCACGCTGCCTGACCGAGTTCGCCGACCACATCGAGGTCCGGCTCACCGCGCTGTACGCCTACCCACATAGCACCACCGAAGCGACCACCGAGGACGACGAAATCGGCCGCATCGTCGACGACACCGTCGACCTCGAACAGGCCCTCATCGACGAGGTCGGCCTGGCGCTGCCGCTCTCCCCGCTGTGCCGCCCGGACTGCCCGGGCCTGTGCGCGCAGTGCGGGGTGGCGCTGGCCACCGCCGACCCCGATCACCACCACGAGGTGATCGATCCGCGCTGGGCCAAACTGGCCGGGCTGCTGGAAGACCGGCCGTGAACCGCCAGGCGCTGCTCGCGGCGCTCGGCGTCGCGTTGCCCGAGGAGGTGTTGACGCTGGCGCTGACCCACCGCAGCTACGCCTACGAGCAGGGCGGGTTGCCGACCAACGAGCGGTTGGAGTTCCTCGGCGACGCGGTGCTGGGGCTCACCGTCACCGACGAGTTGTTCCACCGTCACCCCGACCGGCCGGAGGGCGACCTGGCCAAGCTGCGGGCCAGCGTGGTCAACACCGCCGCACTCGCCGACGTGGCCCGCGGGCTCACCGCCGACGGTCTCGGGGCGCACCTGCTGCTGGGCCGCGGCGAGATCGCCACCGGTGGCGCCGACAAATCCAGCATCCTGGCCGACAGCATGGAGTCCCTGCTCGGCGCGGTGTATCTGCAGCACGGCATCGAGGTGGCCCGCACGGTGATCCTGCGGCTGTTCGGGGCGCTGCTCGACACCGCGCCCACCCTGGGGGCGGGGCTGGACTGGAAGACCAGCCTGCAGGAGCTGTCCGCCGCCCACGGGCTGGGCACCCCGGCCTACCGGGTCAGCTCCACCGGGCCCGACCACGACAAGGAGTTCACCGCGGTGGCGGTGGTCGCCGACACCACCTACCCACGCGGGGTGGGCCGGTCCAAAAAGGAGGCCGAGCAGCAGGCCGCGGCGGCCGCCTGGAAGGCCCTCGACGCCGCGCAGCAGTCCGCCGCGCCGGGACGCCACCCGGCCTAGCCGGCACACCCAGGCGCGGAGCACACAGGCATGCCGGAGCTACCCGAAGTGGAGGTGGTGCGCCGCGGCCTGGACGCCCACGTGCTCGGCCGCACCGTCACCGCGGTGCGCATCCATCACCCGCGCGCGGTGCGCCGCCACCGCGGTGGGCCCGCCGATTTGAGCGCCCGGCTGCTGGGCGCGCAGATCACCGGCACCGGCCGGCGCGGCAAATACCTGTGGCTGACCCTCGACGACGGTGATCAGGCGCTGGTGGTGCACCTGGGGATGAGCGGACAGATGCTCCTCGGGCCGGTGCCCCACACCGCCCACCTGCGCATCGCGGTGCGCCTCGACGACGACACCGCGCTGCACTTCGTCGACCAGCGCACGTTCGGCGGCTGGTTTGTGGCCCAGATGGCCGCCGTCGACGGCGACGCGGTGCCCGCGCCGGTGGCGCACCTGGGCCGCGACCCGCTCGATCCGCGCTTCAACCCCGAGGCGGTGGTGGCGGTGTTGGCGACCAAGCGCTCGGAGATCAAACGCCAACTGCTCGACCAGTCGGTGGTCTCCGGGATCGGCAACATCTACGCCGACGAAGCGCTGTGGCGCGCGCGGGTGCACGGCGCGCGCCGCGCCGATGCGCTGACCCGCCCGAAACTGCGGACGGTGCTCGCGGCGGCGGACGCGGTGATGAGCGAGGCGCTGGCCGCCGGCGGCACCTCCTTCGACGCGCTGTATGTCAACGTCAACGGCGAGTCCGGGTACTTCGAGCGGGCACTGGACGTCTACGGCCGGCAAGGGCGTCCGTGTCGCCGCTGCGGCGCGCCGATCCGCCGGGAGAAGTTCATGAACCGGTCGTCGTTCTTCTGCCCGCGATGCCAACCGCGCCCGCGCCGTTGAGCCCGCTCAGTCGCACAGGGTGCGGCGCACCGGGCCCGGCGCCAGCGTCGGGTCAACGAACCACTCCCGGCCGAGCAGCAGCCCCGACACCGGGGCGGGCAGACGCCGCAGGACACCGAGCAGCCGTGCACCGGTGGCGCCGATCTGGGAGCGGTGCGCGGCGAAGGCGTCGCGTTTGCGGCCGGCGTAGCGCGCGACGTTGATCCGGTGGGTGATCGTCGCCCGCGGCGCGTACGCGGTGGCCATGATCTGGCGGTCATACGGCGCGGGCAGGCCCACCAGGCGGGCGAATCGGCCGATTCGGCACAGCAATTCGCGTGGCATCGTCGCCTCGAGCACCCGCGGGGTTCCGGCCAGGTCGGCGGCGCGGGCGCCGACGTGGTGGACCTGGATGTGGTCGCGGTGCCCGTAGCCGCCGTTGGCCTGATAGCTCAGCAGCAGGTCGGCGGATTCCGCGCGCAGGATCGCGGCGAGCCGCCCGGCGGCCACCTCGACGTCGGCACGACCGAACCGGATCCGCCCGGGCGGATCGGGCAAAAACCGCGGGCCGTACCCGCTGTCGGCGTAGCCCAGGCACTCCACCCGGTGGGCGCCGAGAATCCCGGCGCTGCAGCGCAGTTCGTGGAGACGATCGCCGTCGGTGTCGTGGACCCGGCCGTCGGTGGCCACCACGATCACCACCCGGTGGCCCTCGGCCGCCGCCCGCGCCAGGGTGCCGCCGGTGAGCACCACCTCGTCGTCGGGGTGGGCGTGAAACGCGACCACGGTAGCCATCACCGGCAGTATGCCCCGGCGCGGGCACCGAGTAGAAAAGAACCCATGACACAACTGTGGGTGGAACGGACCGCAACGCGGCGCTACACCGGGCGCAGCAGCCGAGGCGCGCAGGTGGCCATCGGCAGCGACGACGTCGACGGCGTGTTCACCCCCGGTGAGCTGCTGAAGATCGCGCTGGCCGCATGCAGCGGCATGGCCACCGACGCCCCGGTGGCCCGTCGCCTCGGCGAGGACTACACGACCACGATCGGTGTCAGCGGGCCGGCCGACCGCGCCCAGGAGCGCTACCCGCGGCTGTCGGCGACGATGCAGCTGGACCTGTCGGGACTGTCCGAGAACGAGCGCCAGCGCCTGCTCACCGTGGTGCACCGCGCCATCGACGCCAGCTGCACGGTGGGGCGCACCCTGAAGGCCGGCACCGAGGTCGACGTCGAGGTCGCCGGCGGCGGGGGCACCGGTGGGTGAGCCGCGGGCACGGCTGACCGCCTGGGTGCACGGCCGCGTCCAGGGGGTGGGGTTTCGCTGGTGGACCCGGTGCCGGGCGCTGGAGCTGGGGCTGGGCGGCTACGCCGCCAACAAGACCAACGGCCGGGTGCAGGTCGTCGCCCAGGGGCCGCGGTCGGCCTGCGAGCGGCTGCTGGCCCTGCTGCGTTCGGGCGCCACGCCGGGGCGGGTGGACACCGTGGTCGCCGACTGGGCCGAGCCCGGCGATCCGATCGCCGGATTCAGCGAGCGGTAGCGGGGGCGCGAGGACCGGCCAGCCCGGTAGTCTCACACCCCGTGCACCTGAAGAGTCTGACGTTGAAGGGCTTCAAGTCGTTCGCCTCGCCGACGACTCTGCGGTTCGAGCCGGGGATCACCTGCGTGGTCGGACCCAACGGGTCGGGCAAATCCAACGTGGTCGACGCGCTGGCCTGGGTGATGGGCGAGCAGGGCGCCAAGACGTTGCGCGGCGGCAAGATGCAAGACGTCATCTTCGCCGGCACCTCCTCGCGGGCGCCGCTGGGCCGCGCCGAGGTCACGGTGACCATCGACAACTCCGACAACGCGTTGCCCATCGAGTACTCCGAGGTCGCGATCACCCGCCGGATGTTTCGCGACGGCGGCAGCGAGTACGAGATCAACGGGGCCGGATGCCGGCTGATGGACGTCCAGGAGCTGCTGTCGGATTCGGGGATCGGCCGGGAGATGCACGTCATCGTCGGGCAGGGCCGGCTCTCGCAGATCCTCGAATCGCGCCCCGAGGAGCGTCGGTCGTTCATCGAGGAAGCCGCCGGGGTGCTCAAACACCGCAAACGCAAGGAGAAAGCGGTCCGCAAGCTGGAGTCGATGCAGGCCAATCTGGCCCGGCTCACCGATCTCACCACCGAACTGCGCCGCCAGCTCAAACCGCTGGGCCGCCAGGCGGAGGTGGCCCGCCGCGCCGCCACCATCCAGGCCGACCTGCGTGACGCGCGGCTGCGGCTGGCCGCCGACGACCTGGTGGCCCGCAAGGCGGAGTTCGACGGCACCCACACCACCGAGGCCACGCTGCGCCGTGACCACGACGAGGCGGCGGCGCGGCTGAAGACCGCCGCGGCGGACCTGGCCGGCCACGAAGCCACCCTGGCGCGGCTCTCCGAGAACGCCGAGGCCGCCCAACAGACCTGGTTCGGGCTCTCCGCGCTCGCCGAGCGGGTCGCCGCCACGGTGCGCATCGCCACCGAACGCGCCCAGCACCTGGACCAGGAACCGGTCGGCCACACCGGCCCGGACCCCGAGGAGCTGGAGGCCGAGGCCGAGCACGTCGCCGCCCGCGAACAGCAGCTGCTCACCGAGCTCGCCGGGGCACGCGACCGGCTGGAGTCCGCGCGCGGCGCACTGGCCGCCCAGGAGCGGGTGGCCCACGAGGCCGAGCAGACCCATCTGGCGGCGGTGCGCGCCGAAGCCGACCGCCGCGAGGGGCTCGCGCGGCTGGCCGGACAGGTGGAGACCATGCGGGCGCGGGTGGAATCCATCGACGACAACGTCGCCCGGCTCGCCCCGCGCATCTAGGAGGCGGCCGCGCGCGCCGAGGCCGCCCACGCCGAGTTCGAGACCGCTCAAGCCCGGGTCACCGAACTCGACCAGGGTGAAGCGGGCCTGGACGAACAGCACGAACGCAGCGTGGCCGCGGTGCGGCTCGCCGACGCGCGGGTGGGCGAGCTGCAGGCCGCCGAGCGCGCCGCCGAACGCGAGGTCGCGTCCCTGCAGGCGCGCATCGATGCGCTCACCGTCGGGCTGGACCGCAAGGACGGCGCCTCCTGGTTGGCCACCGACTCCGGGATCGGCGGGCTGCTCGGCTCGGTCGCCACCCTGGTCAAGGTGCGGCCCGGCTTCGAGGCGGCGGTGGCCGCGGTGCTGGGGGCCGCCGCCGACGCGGTCGCCGCCGACACCGTCGAGACCGCCCGGGCCGCGGTCACCGCATTGAAGGAGACCGACGGCGGGCGTGCGGCGATCGTGCTGGGGGACTGGCCGGCCCCGGCGGCCGAGCCCGACGAGCCCGCCCCGGCCGGGGCGGTGTGGGCCCACGACCTCATCGAGGCGCCCGCCCGGCTGCGCGGTGCGCTCGCCGCGATGCTGGCCGGGGTGGCCGTGGTCCCGGATCTGTCGGCGGCGCTGGCGGTGATCGGCGCGCACCCGCGGTTGCGCGCGGTCACCCGCGACGGCGACCTGGTCGGTGCCGGCTGGATCAGTGGCGGCTCGGATCACAAGCCGTCGACGTTGGAGATCACCAGCGAGATCGACCGGGCCCGCACCCAGCTCGGCGAGGCCGAGGAGCAGGTCAGCCGGCTCGGGGCGGCGCTGGCCGGGGCGGTCACCGAACAGGCCGCCCGCCAAGACACCGCCGAGCAGGCGCTGGCGGCGCTGAAGGAGTCCGACGCCGCGATCGCCGCGATCTACGACCAGCTCGGCCGGCTGGGCCAGCAGGCCCGCACCGCCGAGGAGGACTGGGACCGACAGCTGCACCAGCGTGCGGAGCTCGAGACGCGCCGCGCCACCACCGTCGAGGAGCTCGGCGCGCTGGAGACCCGGCTGCGCAACGCCGAATCCAGTGAACCGGTCGCCACCGCCGACCCGGTGGACCGCCGGCAGATCGCCGCGGACACCGACGCCGCCCGCGGCGTCGAGGTGGAAGCCCGCCTGGCGGTGCGCACCGCCGAGGAACGCGCCAACGCGCTGCGCGGGCAGGCCGACTCGCTGCGTCGGCAGGCCGGCGCCGAACGGGAGGCCCGCCGGCGCGCCGAGCAGGCCCGCGCCGCGCGGGCGCACGCCGCCGCGGTCGCCGCGGCGGTCGCCGACGCCGGCGGGGTGCTCGCCGAGCGGGTGGCGGCGGTGGTGGCCGCCGCCTCGGCCAACCGGGACCGGTTGGCCGCCGAACGTCGGCAGCGTTCGGAGTCCCTCGGCCGGCTGCGCGAGGAGGTGGCCGCGTTGAACACCCGGATCGGCGAGCTCACCGAGGCGCTGCACCGCGACGAGGTGGCCAAGGCGCAGGCCGCGCTGCGCATCGAGCAACTCGAGGAGATGGTCCTCGACCAGTTCGGGATGACCGGCGCGGACCTGATCGCCGAGTACGGACCGCAGGTGGGGTTGCCGCCCAGCGAGTTGGAGATCGCCGAATACGAGCAGGCCCGCGACCGCGGTGAGCAGGTCAGCGCACCCGCCCCGATGCCGTTCGATCGGCCCACCCAGGAGCGACGCGCCAAACGCGCCGAGCGTGAGCTCGCCGAGCTGGGCCGGGTCAACCCGCTGGCGCTGGAGGAGTTCGCCGCGCTGGAGGAGCGCTACACCTTCCTGTCCACCCAGTTGGAGGACGTCAAGGCGGCCCGCAGTGATCTGCTGGCGGTGGTCTCCGAGGTCGACGCCCAGATCCTGCAGGTGTTCACCGAGGCCTACGCGGATGTGGAACGCGAATTCCGGGAGGTGTTCGCCGCACTGTTCCCCGGCGGGGAGGGGCGGCTGCTGCTCACCGATCCGCACGACATGCTCACCACCGGCATCGAGGTGGAGGCCCGCCCGCCGGGCAAGAAGGTCAAACGCCTGTCGCTGCTCTCCGGCGGGGAGAAGTCGCTGACCGCGGTGGCGATGCTGGTGGCGATCTTCCGGGCCCGGCCGTCGCCGTTCTACATCCTCGACGAGGTGGAGGCCGCCCTCGACGACACCAACCTGCGCCGGCTGCTGGCGCTGTTCGAGATGCTGCGGGCGCGCTCGCAGCTGATCGTCATCACCCACCAGAAGCCGACGATGGAGATCGCCGACGCGCTGTACGGGGTCACCATGCGCAACGACGGCATCACCCAGGTGATCTCCCAGCGGATGCGCGGCCAGGAACTGGTCGCCAGCCCCGGGTAGCGCACCTCGGGACCCCGGCCCGGCCGTCGCCGAGCCGCACGTTTGCGTGCGCGAACGGCACCGATCGGCGCGCAAACGTGCGGCTGGGGGGTCGTCAGCGTGCCGTGGGGCCCCGCGGCGCGGCCCCACCGGGCACCGCCGCGTCGCGGGGGCCGGACGCCGGGGCCGCACCTGCCTGAAACAATGGCGGAGTGTCTGAAGGTCTCTGGATCGCGCTCGCGGTCGCCGCCGTCGCGCTCGCCCTCGCCGCCCTGATCGTCGGGCTGGTCCGCTACCGACGCCGGCGGATCCGCCTGTCGGCGCCCCCGCCGACGCCCGGGCTGGACCGCTCCGGCGGCTACACCAGCGGATCGGGGATCACGTTCAGCCAGACCACCACCGCCGACCCCCCCGCGCCGGCCCCGCCCGCGGCCCCGCCCGCCCCGGAGGTCCGGCCACCGCCGGCCGAGCCCGCCGAGCCCGCTGAGCCCGCCGAGCCCGCCGCGCCCGCCGAGCCCGCCGAGCCGGCTGAGCCCGCCGAGCCGGCCCCCCCGCCGGCCGCGCCCGCCGAGACGATCGCCCCGGTCGCGGGGCGCCTGGAGCGGCTGCGCGGCCGGTTGGCGCGCTCCCAGTCCACCCTCGGGCGCAGCATGCTGGGCCTGCTCGGCGGCGGCGACCTCGACGACGACTCCTGGGAGGAGATCGAGGACACCCTGCTCATCGCCGATCTGGGGCCGGCGGCGACCGCCTCGGTGGTCGCCGCGCTGCACACCCGGTTGGCGGCGGGCACGGTGCGCACCGACGCCGAGGCCCGCGCGGTGCTGCGCGAGGTGCTCATCGCCGAACTGCAGCCCGACCTCGACCGCACGATCCGGGCCCTGCCGCACGCCGACGCGCCGTCGGTGCTGCTGGTCGTCGGGGTCAACGGCACCGGCAAAACCACCACGGTCGGCAAGCTGGCGCGGGTGCTGGTCGCCGACGGGCGCCGGGTGGTGCTCGGCGCGGCCGACACGTTCCGGGCGGCGGCCGCCGACCAACTGCAGGCGTGGGCCGCCCGCGTCGGTGCCGACGTGGTGCGCGGCGCCGAGGGCGCCGACCCGGCGTCGGTCGCCTTCGACGCCGTCGACACCGGCATCGCCGCCGGTGCCGACGTGGTCCTCGTCGACACCGCCGGGCGGCTGCACACCAAGGCCGGGCTGATGGACGAACTCGGCAAGGTCAAACGGGTGGTCACCCGGCGCGCCCACGTCGACGAGGTGCTGCTGGTGCTCGACGCCACCGTCGGGCAGAACGGCCTGGCCCAGGCCAAGGTCTTCGCCGAGGTGGTCGACATCACCGGGGTGGTGCTGACCAAGCTCGACGGCACCGCCAAGGGCGGGATCGTCTTCCGGGTCCAACAGGAGCTCGGGGTGCCGGTCAAGCTGGTCGGCCTCGGTGAGGGGCCCGACGATCTGGCCCCGTTCGAGCCGGCGGCGTTCGTCGACGCCCTGCTCGGCTGAGCGGCGGCGAGCAGAGCCGGGCCGAACACAACGAGCAGAAAGAGGAAGACCGACACGATGAAGCTGGTGACCGCGATCATCAAGCCGACCCGGCTCGACCAGGTCAAAGAGGCCCTCGCGCGCCTCGACGTGCTGGGCATGACGATCAGTGAGGCCCACGGTTACGGCCGCCAGCAGGGGCTCGTCGAGGAGTACCGCGAACCCGAGGATCCCGCCGCCGCCGACACCCCGGGGTTCGTGCCGAAGCTGCGGGTGGAGATCGTCGTCGACGCCGTCGTCGTCGATGAGGCCGTCGAGGCGATCGTCGAGGCCGCCCGCACCGGCAAGATCGGCGACGGCAAGGTGTGGGTGACCCCGGTCGACACCGTGGTGCGGGTGCGCACCGGCGAGCGCGGCATCGACGCCTTGTAGCAGCGGGTGT
>Ga0079225_10000346_pt1 | contig 24751 bp, 18 predicted proteins | sample Poulit2012_FD_76344 | JGI IMG/M metagenome (GOLD analysis project Ga0079225, IMG submission 76344) | Agricultural soil microbial communities from Georgia to study Nitrogen management - Poultry litter 2012 | ecosystem: Environmental > Terrestrial > Soil > Agricultural land | place: USA: Georgia... | reverse complement strand
TTTTCTTCTGCTAAAGTTAAATCCAAACGATCATAGACAAATGGTCCTACAATATCATATACTTCTTCTATTAATTCAGTTAAAGATTTTCCTGTCTCAACCATAAATTCATAAATCATCAATCCATCAAAAATGCCATCACGTTCAGGAACATGCCCTTTCACAGCAATTCCTCCACTTTCTTCTCCACCTAACAACACATCTTCCACAACCATTTTTTCACTAATATACTTAAATCCTATCTTAGTTACTTCAAGTTCTAAACCATAATGCTCACATAATTTTCTGATTTTCTCACTCACTGAAAAAGCCACAACAACTTTGCCATGCATATTTTTGTACTTCACCATATAATGAATCAAGAGCAATATTATATGATGAGCATCAATAAAGTTACCAAACTCATCATACAAACCAATTCTATCTGCATCTCCATCCGTAGCTAAGCCCATTTTAACTTCTGGAGTATCTTTTATTAACTGACTAAACTCTTGGAGGTTTTTATGAATTGGCTCTGGAGCAACTCCTTTAAACGATGGATTTACTTCGCAATGTAATAAAACTGCATTTGGAAATAGTCTTTTAATAACATTTTGACCAGCTCCATACATAGCGTCGTATGCAATGTTAATACCACTTTTAACAAGTTTACTTATATCAAATTTTGACCTTAAATAGGAAATATAAATCTCTTCTAAATCTACAATTTCAATCAGCTTTTTGTTAATATAATAATTAAAATCATGTTTTAATTCAGGCACCTCATTTTTAATCATAGATTCAACGATTTCAATATCTCTTACACTTGATGGTCCACCATGAGGTCCTTTCAATTTATAACCATTATAATTAGCTGGATTATGAGAAGCAGTAATTACTACTCCTTGATGAGCATTCAATTCTTTTACTGCATAAGATACCATAGGCGTACTACAAAAAGATTTAGATAGATAAACTTTTATCCCTAAATCACATAGTAACATAGCTGTATTTTTGGCGAACATCTCACCTCCAAACCTACAATCGTAACCAACCACCACAGAAGGAGTATCATGTTTTTCCTTTAACCATGAACCTAAAGCTTGAGTAACTCTCTTTACGTTATTAACTGTATAATCTTGAGCAATAATTGCTCTCCAACCATCTGTTCCGAATTTAATTTTATCCATGTATATTTTTATTTAACGCAGTTATGCAGTTTTTTTATCTTATAAAGACAATAATTCTGGCAAATTTATAAATAACATTTGTTACATTTGAATTTAAAGCACTTTTTTCTAAATTTTAATGGGCAAAATATACAAACAGTCTTTATTTAGCGTCATACTTACCTTTGTTGGTATTGCTCTTGGAGTAGCTGTTACTGTACTCTCAGTTCGTTATTTTCCTCAAGAAGAATTAGGGTTTACCCAAAATCTTATTAGAATTAGCAGTTTATTGTCTCAATGTGGAGTTTTGGGTTTTCATATGGCATTGCTCATTAAAGGACAATCCTATAAAGAAAACCTTGAAAGACGAAATGCCTTTTTTAGTTATGCTTTCTTTTCATCACTTTTAGGTTTAAGTATAATTACTTTTCTTTTACTCCTCTTTTCAAATCTGGTTCCTAATATTTATATGGAAGCAGATAAAGATTTAGTAAGAAAATATGTGCTTTTATTTCCTTTTTTAACATTTCTAAGTGGTATTTTACTATTTCTAGAAGCATGGTTGCAAGGAAATCACCGAACTGCAACAACTACATTTTCAAGAGAAATTTTAACGCGATTGCTATATATCGTTTTAATTTTTGCCTATGGATTTAATTATATAGATTTTAGTGTTTTTATTACCGTATATGTTTTAAAACACTTTATTCCTCTAGGATATTTACTTTGGAAAGGAAGAAAGGAGGAAAAGGTAAAAATTACATCACGATTTGATTTACTAAAAAAAGAAGAAAAAAGACACTTATGGTCTTTTAGTAACTTTCATCTCTTTTCTATATTAAGCCTTATGCTAATTCATCAGATGGATATATTGTTATTAGGTCCTCTAAGTGGCTTAAAGGATGTAGCAATTTATTCTGTTGCCGCTCTTGTCGTAAATATGTTAAGAGCTCCAATGCGTGCTGTTGCTACAGCAATAACTCCTGCTCTTTCTCAGCATTATCATAAAAAAGAATCAAATCTTCTCAAAAACATCTTTCAAATTTCGCGAATCAATGCTCAAATTTATGGTGTTTTTATGACAGGTCTCATTATAATCAATTTGACGCATATTCCTTATGTGCTATCCTTAATTCATACTGGTTATGATTCTGTTCATATTATCGTTGGGATTTTATTAATAGGTCAATTTTTTGAAATGACAACTGGATTTAATCATGAATTAATTGGTGTAAGTAATGATTATAAAGTTAATTTTTGGCTTTCTATTATATGTGCTATAATTTTTATTTTTTTACAATATTCTTTTATTATAAAATGGGGAATTATTGGTGCGGCTTGGGCCACTAGTATTGGATTTATCATTTTCAATATTGCAAAATCTTGGTTTGTTTTTTATAGGTTTAAAATTAAACCTATAAAAAAAGAAGGCTGGTATGTTATTTTATTAGGAGCAACGATTACAAGTGTTATCATTTTTATTCCTATATTATTTCATCCCTTTATTGATCTTATTCTTAGAAGTATGTTGTTTTTAGCTTCCTACTGGTTCGTTTGTTATAAAATAAATATATCAACACAATTAAACCAGTTTACCCACAGCATACTAAAAGTTTTCAAGTTGAGATAAATTTTAGGTTTTTTGTGGCTTTTTTTCAGCTGCAGGAAATAAAACATTATTTAAGATCAGACGATATCCGGGAGAATTAGGATGCAAAGCTAGCTCTGTATGCGGATCTCCCACTCTATGTTGGTAATCTTCAGGATCATGACCACCAAAAAAGGTGAAGGTTCCTTTTCCTACATTTCCATGAATATACCTTGCCTCGTCAGCAGCTTTATTTTCTCCCATAATTATTACATTGCTTTTTATTTGCTCTTTTCTATATGCTGTAGTTTGCCCCATAAAACCCTTAACTGTTGTTGTATGATTCTGTGTCAACATTGTTGGAACTGGGTCAGATTTAGCAGAAAAAGAAAACAATGTAAAATAGTCAAGGTTTTTAGGAACTCGCCTCCAATTTGTATTATCAATACTTGAGAACTCGTATTCATTTGGGTTTTTCACTAATTCAAAATCTTTAAAAGCAAATGTTTTAGAAAAATCCAATTTTTCTTGAGCAAGAGGATCCATGGGATCTCCGTCGAAGGGTATTGCACAAATATCTACGCCTTCTGCAGCAAGAGCTATATCATAAGTATCGGTAGCTGAGCACATAGCAAACAGGTATCCACCCCCAACTACAAAATCGCGAATCTTATGAGCAACTGCCAACTTCAATTGCGACACCTTTGAAAATCCATGCTTTTTAGCCATTTTTTCTTGCTGTCTAACATCTTGAATATACCAATCTGCTGTTTGGTATGCACCCCAAAATTTCCCAAATTGCCCTGTAAAGTCTTCATGATGAAGATGCAGCCAATCATACTTTAATAAAGCATTATCTAATACTTCATTATCATATACTTTATCATAAGGAATTTCTGCATACTCTAATGCCATAGTAACTGCATCATCCCAAGGAACTTTGTTTGGCGGAGTATAAACTGCAATTTTTGGTGCTTTTTCCAATAATATTACATCTCCATTATAACTAGGACTTCGTACCTCATTAACAATTGCAATATATTTATTATCAGAAAGGGTATTAAAATTCACACCTCTTAATCTTGCTGTTCTAACAATTGCTTCATTATAATCCATAGCAAAAGCCCCTCCTTCATAATTTAACAACCAATCTACTTTTAATCCAGCTTCAATAGCAATATATGCAATTCCATAAGCTTTTAAGTGTTCCTGTTGTCCATTTGCAGACATGGGTATGAGTATTTTCTTAGACCATATCGGTTGGCTACAAAACAGTATCATTAATAATAAAACTAACTTATTACGCATGTCTATAAATTTTTCAATTCTTAAAGTTATCAAATTTTTTGTCAATTCCTAACAAGTATCAATCTAGTTAAATTATTTTTAACGAATAGAAAAACGCATAAAAAATATTTATGTCTTATTTTACATCTTATTATTCTATTTACATTTTTTATTATTGTATTTTTGAAATAAATCTTCAATTTAATGATTAAGAATTTATACAACTATTTAATTCTTATATTAATTGGCATCTTCTTTTTCTTTCCATTTTTAGGTGCAGTACACTTATTTGATTGGGACGAAATCAATTTTGCAGAAGCTGCAAGAGAAATGCTTGTTACAAAAGAATACTTAAGAGTAAATATAGACTTTTTACCCTTTTGGGAAAAACCTCCTCTTTTTATTTGGTTACAAGCTATAAGCATGCATATTTTCGGAATTAATGAATTTGCTGCTCGATTTCCAAATGCAATTGCAGGTATTATCACATTGTGCTCTTTATTTTATATTGGCTTACGTACAAAAAATAAAAAGCAAGCTTGGATATGGAGTCTATTATATTTAGGGTCATGGTTACCTCATTTTTATTTTAAAACCGCAATAATTGATCCTATTTTCAATCTCTTTATTTTTTTAGCCTTTTATCAGATATACTTGAGTTCACAAAAAACGAAAGTTCTTAAAAACAGTGTTTTATCAGGATTATTTTTAGGTTTAGCAGTATTAACAAAAGGACCAGTTGCAATTTTAATAGCAGTTCTTTGTTTAATAGTATATATTATATGGCAAAGAGGTTTAAATAATATTAGTAGTAAAACATTAATACATATATCTTGGAGTACCTTTTTGGTTGCAGGTTCTTGGTTTTTGGTGGATATCATTAAACATGGATTTTGGTTTACAGAAACATTTATTGAATACCAAATACGATTATTTTCTACTGAAGATGCAGGCCATAGAGGACCTTTTATATATCATTTTTTGGTATTGCTTTTAGGCTGTTTTCCTGCTTCTATTTTCATTTGGAAATCTAAAAAGGATATTTTACCAAAAAATAACAGTCATTACTTTACTATATGGATGTGGATAATGTTAGGTGTAACTTTAATCCTATTTAGTATAGTAAAAACAAAAATTATTCATTATTCCTCTTTTTGCTATTTTCCTATAACTTATTTAGCTGCTCGTAACTTAGCAAATATTGACCATTTTCAAGCAAAAACAAGAAATATTTACCGTTATAGTTTTTTAACAATAGGTTTAATTTGGGCTATAGTATTAATAGCTTTACCAATTTTAGGAAACCATTTAGATTTTTTAAAATCCATTATGGATGATCCATTTGCAGAAGCAAATTTAGATGCAAAACCCTCATTTTCCTATTTTCTTATCAGTTTAGGTATTGTTTATCTTTCCGGTCTGATTTTAACATTTAAATTATCCAAAAAACAAGCTTTTGAGTATTTTGGCTTATTTGCAATTTTTAATGCCGTTATTATTGGTTTGACGATGATAATATATACTCCTAAAATAGAAAGCATTTCTCAAAATGCTGCAATTAGTTTTTTTAAATCATTTGAAGGTAAAGAAGTTTACGTGCAACCAATTGGATATAAAAGCTACGCACATTTATTTTATACTAAAAGACCAAATACGCATAGTAAAGAATATATAGATAAAGGTTTAGATTATTTATTGCATTATGAAGTAGATAGGGAAACTTATTTTATTACAAAAAATATTTATTTGAATAAAGTCTTAGAGGATTATCCTTATTTGGAAGTTATTGATAAAAAGAATGGTTATGTCTTCCTTAAAAAATAAGAATTTTTAAACAAGGTAGTATTTTCCTTTCAAGCAATAGATATTGTAGCTATATTTTTAATTAAAAAAGACATTTTTTAATCTTTAACTAGCTTTTAAAAGCAAATTAATTGCTTTACCGCAAGTTTTAATATACATTTGAACATTAGTTTAACAGGTTGCTTAACTCTGCCTGTCTTTTTAATTGTTACCTATGAGATATTACTTAAGTTTTTTATTAGTATTTTTAGGCAGTGCCTTATGGGCGCAAAGTCCTTCAGCTGACAAAATAAAATGGGAATTTAAAAGCAAAACCGTAAATGACAGCACTGTAGAATTAAGAATAATTGCTACTCTTGCAAAAGATTGGCATATATTTTCTTTTAATCCAGGAGGAGACGGCTCTTTAATTGCTCCAGAATTCACATTTGAAGCTAATAACAATGTTCGTTTATTAGGAAAATTAAAAGAAAATGGTCAAATTTTCAAAGAAGACACTGGCGACATAATGGGTAAAATAAATTACTTTAAAAATAAAGTAATATATACACAGAAAGCCGTTGTAAAAAAAGATACTGATTTAAAAGGTGAAATCTATTTCCAAATTTGTGATGACACAGGATGTTTACCACCAGAAGATTTAGAATTTAAAATTCCTTTAAAAGTCCCCAATCCTAATGGAATTAATGCCAATGAAAAAAAGGAAGAATTAGAACTTACTGCAAATACAGAGGAGGAAACTCAAGAAGAAAATGACTCCTTAATTGCAAATAGTACAAGTGAAGGGACTCAAGAAATAAATTCTGAAAACGAAGACACCAATTCTGCATTAACTTCAGATGAAGAGGAAAGCGAAGAAGGTCAAGTAAGCTTATGGACTTTATTTCTTACTGGTCTAGGTGCAGGTTTTGTTGCTTTTATAACTCCATGTATTTATGCGATGCTTCCAATCACAGTTAGTTTTTTCACTAAAAGAAGCACAACAAGAGCAGTAGGAATAAGAAATGCAATTATATATTCAGGATCTATAATTGGAATTTTTGCATTAATAGGAGTATTGATATCCTTAGCTTTCTCAGAAACCACTATGTATACCATATCAACTAGTATTGGCTTTAATCTATTTGTTTTTGCAATATTTTTTATATTTGGTATTTCATTATTAGGAGCTTTTGAAATAGCATTACCTTCTTCTTGGAGTACTAAGTTGGACTCAAAAGCAAGCACAAGTAGTGTTGGAGGTATTTTCTTTATGGCATTAGTTTTAGTAATTGTTTCCTTCAGTTGTACTTCTGCTTTTATAAGCTGGCTAATCGTTCAAATTGTGCAAGCACAAAATAGATTAGGAGGATTGGTAGGGTTTTTAGGTTTTGGATCTGCAATAGCATTACCTTTCGCCATTTTCGCGTTTTTCCCATCTATGTTGAATAATATAGCGAAATCAGGAGGCTGGTTAAATTCAGTAAAAGTAACCATGGGTTTTATAGAGTTGGCGATGGCTATGAAATTCCTTTCTAATGTAGATTTACAATATCATTGGAGATTATTAGATTATGAAGTTTATTTAGCTATTTGGATAGTTATTTTTGGGTTATTAGGTTTATATCTTTTAGGAAAATTAAAATTTGCTAATGATGATGGCTTACCAAAAAACATGTTTGGTCAAAGATATTTAACCGTGACACGGTTGTTTTTTGCAATAGCTTCTTTTTCCTTTATGGTTTACTTAGTACCTGGAATGTTTGGTGCTCCTTTAACAGGTATTAGCGGATGGTTACCAGAAAGAAAAACTTTAGATTTTAATATTCACGATAATCTATTATCAATACAAGGAGGTCAAATTTCGGTTAGCAGCTCCGAATCTTCACAACAAATTAGACCTAAAAAATATGCAGATATATTAAAGTCTGAACTCCCTGGAGTTACTACATTCTTTGAGTATGAAGAAGCATTAGAAGCAGCGAAATTAACGGGTAAACCTTTATTTATTGATTTTACTGGACACAGTTGTGTTAACTGTAGAAAGATGGAACGAGCAGTTTTATCCAAACCTGAAATTTTAAGAGATTTAAATGAGAATTTCATAACGGTTTCTCTATATACAGATGATAGAACTCAACTTCCTGAAGAAGAACAATATGTAAATAAAGAAGGCAAGAAAATTAGAACCTTAGGACAGAGAAATATTGATTTAGAAGTTACTCTCTTTGGTGAAGTGGGACAACCTATGTATATATTTCTAGATGATCAAGGGGAACTTATAAAAAATGCAAGTGGTTATGTTCCAGATTTAGAACGATTTATAAATATTATGCAAGAGGTTAAGGAGGAACATACGAGAAGAAAAGAAAGCAGATAAAAACTTATCATAATTTAAATGCAAAATAGCCACTCATTTTCGGTGGCTATTTCATTTAGTAGGAACAATAATGTAAAAGCTTTATTATCTTTACACTTTATGCGCATTGGAAAAATAATATTACAAATCTTACTAGCTCCATTAAGCTTGCTGTATTGGCTTCTTAGTGGCTTTCATCATCTTAGCTACACAAAGTCATGGAAAAAATCAATAAAATTTGATTTACCCATAATAAATATTGGAAATTTAAATACTGGTGGAACTGGAAAAACGCCACATATTGCATATATAACTTCCTTCTTATCAGATTACAAAAACACTGCAATTCTAAGCAGGGGTTATGGAAGAAAATCTCGTGGTTATAAAGAAGTGCAATTAAGCAACTCAAGTGAAGAAGTTGGTGATGAACCTTTATTATTAAAACAAAAAAATCCGGAAAACTTAGTATTTGTATGTGAAGAAAGAGTATTAGCAATACCGCAAATATTACACTCTTATCCAGATACAGAAGTTGTTTTATTAGACGATGCTTTTCAGCATAGAAGAATACAAGCAAGTATAAATATATTATTAACTTGTTATAACAACTTATATATTAATGACTTTCCTTTACCAAGCGGAAGACTTAGAGAACCCAAAATTGGAGCAAACCGAGCTCAGGCAATAATTATAACCAAATGCCCCAAAGATTTAAATGAAAGTGAACTTTTATTGTTGCGAAAGAAATTAAAATTAAAAAAAGAACAAGATTTATTTTATAGTAGAATCATCTACGGAGAACCTTATTATTTCAAAAATCCTACTAATACCTATAAATGGAGTAAGTCCCATAATTATCAATTAATATGTGGCATTGCTCTTCCAGAATATTTAATTCAACATTTAGAAAATCAAGACATTAATTTTGATACGATTCAGTTGAAAGATCATCAAGAGTTTAGCAAGAAACTATTAGAAAATTTAGAATCTCAATGTTTAAAAGATAATTCTATTAAAATTATTACTACTGAAAAAGACAGTATGCGTTTAAAGTCGAAAATTAAAGCATACCCTAACTTATACAATTCGATTATTGTTTTACCTATAAGCATTTCTTTGGGGAATAGCGCAAAAGCTTTTCATGATAAATTATTAAGATGGAGTGAGAAGAATAAGGAATCAATCTAAGCACTTTGAACTATTATGCAAAAATATTTATCAAATAATTGTAACTTAGAAAAGATTAAGTGTATATTTGCTTGTTAAGAAAATAAAATAAAAAATTATTATGCCAAAAAGAATACCTGCAACAAAAAAAGGAGTTCGTAATTGGTTCCTTCATTTATTAATATTTATTATAGGTAACGTGATAATGTGGTCAATCACTTACATGGGAGCTGAAGGATGGGTTTATCCTTGGCCAGCATGGCCTGTGGCAGCATGGTTCTTATTAGTAGTAGGACATGCTTGTTTAGTTTGGTACAATTATGAAGATAGATATTACGACATCTGGGAAGAACAAACAAAAAACTGATAAAATATCAGATTTAAAATTTTTAAGCTACAATTTTATCTATTGCATAAATTTTATAATTATTTACTAGAAGGTTATAACCCCAACACGTAAGTAATTATTTATAAAATAAAGTTTATAGAAAGATTAAATTGTAGCTTTTTTTAATAAATAGAAGACTATAGATTACACCAGCTACTAAGATTTATTAAAATAAGACAAATTGAGAATGTGCAATTTTCAAGTAATTCTTTAAAGAAATAGTTCACGACATAATTTTAAATCCCTTAAAACAATAAAAATCCTAATTTCTTACAGGATATAGCCTATTTGCCCTATTTATTTTTTTTATAATCTTTCCTAATTCTTGAATTTTGAATGTGTATTTCTTAAGCATGAAGTTTACCTAATCACAAAATGATAACAATCATTTAATACCTAATTTTTCAATCATTTCATCACTAAGCTTACCAGCATAGACTCCATACGCATTTATTAATACCCCTTTGTATTTTCCATTAATTGAAGAAATTGCATATACTATTTCCTCATCAGCTGGATTAGTTGCCCCTTCAAATCTAAATATTTTATCTATTTTAAAATCTGAAGGACCTAGATTTAAATCATTACCCATACAAATTAAGAATTCTCTTCCAAATTAAAATCCAGTGTATAACCTTCATTTTTTAACCAATTTAAGGCAACAGAAGAGCTAGTAAACTCAGGATAATTTTTCATATTTTCATTCATAATTATATAGTGATAATTTTTGTATATTTAAAAATAATTCAATTTTTAAATATACAAAACAAATTTAAATAATGCAAATAGCATTTAATTATACAAGAAAGACAATCGAAAAACAAATAGCCGCTTGATTGAAACTAAGGATTAAAATAAAAGATGAGGCTCAAATAGCATGCAAATGAAAAAGCGAATCACAGTTTTAAAAAACCACAATTCGCTTTATTGGCTCCTTCAGCTGGGCTCGAACCAGCGACCCCCTGATTAACAGTCAGGTGCTCTAACCAGCTGAGCTATGAAGGAATCTTCCCAACTGGGATTGCAAAGATAAAAAAGCTTTTTTAATTCGCCAAATCTTTTTCATCTTTTTTTTAAAAAATTTATTTATGTGCTTCTATTTTCTTTTGAAAAGCTGGTTTTGTTGCAGCACCAACTTGCTTATCAACCACCTCTCCATTTTTAATAAATAAAACACAAGGAATACTTGTTATTCCGTAATCAACGGATAAGTTCGGGTTTTCATCTACATTAACTTTCCCAATATTAACCTCTCCTTCATATTCTTTAGCTAATTGCTCAATAGTTGGTCCTAATGCAATACAAGGTCCACACCATGGAGCCCAAAAATCAACCACGGATAATTTGTCTGAATCTAAAACTTCTTCTTTGAAGTTTGCATCTGTGTATACTGCAGCCATTTTTTAAATTTTTTCTTTGTTTGAATCACAAAGATAAAAGAATTAATAATAATAAGCAAAATATTTACACATTGGTAACAAAGATAGCTTTTCGAAAATAAAGAAAAATAAAATCAAAATTAATAAGTATCTTTGTAAGTAGAATTAATCATAAAAATCAGAATGTATACTAGTTCAAATACTCAATTTCTATATGACTACTATAAGCTTTTAGGTATTAACTTCCCTTCGAATAGAAAGGAAATAAAAACTGCTTTTAAAAGCCTAGCTAAAGAAAAGCATCCTGATGTAATGAATAATGAGGAGTATGGCAATTATGAGGAGTTTATACAAATAAAGGAAGCTTATGAGGTTTTGTCCAATAAAGATAACAAAGAGCATTACGATTTCCTTTATCGTAAATATATTTTACAAGAACCTTACTTAAAATCTGGGTCTGATGACATTTGCGGTACAGACGGATCCTGTAAAACATGTGGACCCAATCCTGATAATGCTACTTCAGGAACGAGGTTTTTATCTATAGTTATAATAATTGCCTTAGTTCTGGTTTGGGTATTAAGAGGATTAATTTAAAATCATAATTCTATGAGTAAGAAACACTTAAAAAAGAATCTTATTATTTTTGCTTATGCTGCGGGAATAGCCTCCGCGCTAGGCATTATATTTATTCTTATTGCAGGATTATCATATAGCAATCCTAATTTAAGCTTTATTGAACTTTTTCAAAAAGACCCTTTTATTAAACTATTACATACATTTTTACCTATGAGCAATTAAAATTAATTGATTAATAATTCTTCTATAACTACTCCCACAGAACCATTAGGCTCTTGAATTTGCAAAATAGCCGCAATTGTAGGAGCAATATCAGACATACTATAGTTTTTATAACTTTTCCCTTTGGGAATATTTTTTCCGTAAAAAATCAGAGGAATATGAGCATCGTAAGGATTCCAACTTCCATGCGTTGTTCCTGTATTAGCAAATGCACTATACCAGTTAGGATCTAAGATAATTTGAATTGCGCCTGAACGTTTGTAGAAATAGGCATTCTGACTTCTTTCTTTAAAAATTGATACAGCAGTTGATTCTATTTCTCCCTCCATATCAAAACTTATAGTTATTCCTTCTAGTTTATTTAAATAACTGATTGTATATTCTTTGAGTTTTTTTCTATCAATGTTTTTTTCATCTATCTTATTCTCATCAAAATGTATTTGATAGTTCATATAGGATAAAACCAATTTTTCCTCATTGAAGATTGTTGATAAGTATTCATTTAAAGATTTTATCCATTCTTTTAAAAATTTAGCTTTTGCTGGGATTTTTCTATCTAATAAATACTGAGCATTATTAGCTGCTCCATGATCCGCAGTTAAAAATACCAAATACTCCCCCTCACCAATTTCTTTATCTAAAAATTGCAATAAATCAGCTATCTCTCTATCCATTCGAATATAAGAATCCTCAATTTCAAGAGCATTTATACCAAAAAAATGTCCTATATAGTCTGTACTTGAAAAACTTATACTTAAGAAATCCACTTCATCTCCCTTCCCTAGCTTTTCATTTATAATCAATTCTTTAGCAAACATACTTGTAATTGTATTACCATGAGGACTAGTTAAAATTGCTTTTTTATCCTTTAATTCTACAGCTTTACTAGTTGCATAAGGAAAAGAAACATTATTTTTCCATTTAAACTTTCCTTCATAATTATTTTCATCTTCCGAAGAAAATTTATAAAGTTCTTTAGACAAAATCAATTGCCAATCTAATAACATCAAACTATCTCCTACATTTCTATGATTAAAACGCTTAACCCATCTTGGTAAGGTATTTCTATAATAACTACTAGTAATAAAATTACCACTTTTACTATCATACCAATATGCTCCATTTGCACTATGTCCAGCTGGTAATATAGCTCCTCTATCTTTCATAGCTACACCAAACACTTTGGATCTTCCATTGCTTGTTAATTTTAACTCATCTCCAATTGTTGTACTAAGCATGTTTCTGGGGCTCATTTTACCCGATTCGCTCACGCTGCCCACAGGATCAACCTGGGAATCTTCGGTACAATAAACATTTTTATCTAAAACTTTATCTTTCCAATCATTTGCAACTATACCATGAATAGCAGGAATGGAACCTGTAAATATTGTTGCATGGCCAGGAGCTGTATAGGTAGGAATATATGGTATATAAGTCCTCTCACATGAAAAACCATTCTGAGTCAACCTTTTAAAACCATTTTCAGTATAGTTTTCTTGATATTTATATAAGTAATCCCATCGCATTTGATCAACAACAATACCTACTACTAATTTAGGTCTTTCTTGAGCATATCCATTAAACTTGTTCGAACAAAAGAGTATAATAATGAAAAAAAATAAACTTCTATACATTGTATTATTTATAATTCAACTGCAATCTACGAATATTGACTAGCATTTACAAAATAGTCTTTTAAAGACTACACCTTTTTTATTGGATAAAAAAACTAATTATCCTCCTTTTTAATGTAATAAATCGTAATTTCATATTTATATAAAGACATGTAATTAGAAATTTGTATTTTGGCTTAATCGCATAATACATTACCTTTGTAAACAATTATTTTTTGAAAAATTGAATTTCCAATATGAGTAAAAATACCCAATCTAAAAAAACACATAAAGGACAGATTTCCTTCCAAGATATGAGAGATGAGATATTACAAGATTTTGAATTAATTGTTGCTAGTAGAGAAGCAAGCCTTATAGGTCGTAGAGAGGTATTAACAGGGAAAGCAAAATTTGGAATTTTTGGTGATGGTAAAGAGCTAGCACAACTTGCGTTAGCTAAATGCTTAAAAAATGGAGACATTCGCTCTGGTTATTATAGGGATCAAACTTTAATGTTTGCAACAGGCATGAGTGATATAGAAAAGTTTTTTGCACAACTTTATGCCAATCCGAATGTAGATAAAGAGCCTTCTTCAGCAGGTCGTATGATGAATGGACATTATGCTACACGTTGGATAAACGAAGATGGTACTTGGAAAAACTTAATGACACAAATAAATTCAACAAGTGACATTTCACCAACTGCAGGTCAAATGCTACGTTCTTTAGGAATTGCTTACGCCTCTAAATTGTATAGAGATGTTCCTGTGTTACAAGAAGGTTTTGAAAATTTTACTGATAATGGAAATGAAATTAGTATCGTTACCATTGGAGACGCTTCAACTTCAGAAGGTTATTTCTGGGAAACTATAAATGCTGCAGGTGTGATGCAGGTTCCATTGGCTGTCTTTGTATGGGATGATGGTTATGGAATATCAGTTCCTAAAAAATATCAAACTACAAAAAGTTCAATTTCTAAAGCTACTGCTGGTTTTCAATATGATCAAAAGCTAAAAAGTGGTGTAGAGATTTATGAAGTAAAAGGGCATGATTATGCAGCTTTGATAAATACATTTGAAAAAGGCTTAAAAAAGGTTAGAGAAGAGCATATTCCAGCAATATTTCATGTTACTGAAGTTACACAACCTCAAGGACACAGTACCTCTGGCTCGCATGAGCGATATAAATCAAAGGAGCGTTTAGCTTGGGAAAAAGAATTTGACTGTATTGTTAAGTTGAAAGAATTTATTATTTCTAGCGAAATAGCAAATGAGGAAGAGCTTAAAGAAATAGAAAAAGAAGCAAAATCCAAAGCAAGAAAGGCAAAGCAAAATGCTTGGAATGACTTCCTTCAACCGATTAAAGATAAAATAGCACAATTAAATCAGATAGTAACATCTGTTCAAAATCAAGATGTTCAAAATGAAATAAATACTTTAAATGCGCTCACTGAACCAATTAGAAAAGACATATTACGTTCAGCAGAACGCATGGCACGCAGTATGTCTAATGAAGAATCTATTGCAATAGGTCTCGATAGCTTTATAGAAAATGAAAAAGCAGAAGCACAAGACCTATTTAATAGTCATTTATATTCTGTTTCAAACAAAAACATTGCATCAATAGAAGCTGTTGATGCTACTTATGACGATGATGCTCCTTTAAAAAATGGATTTGAAGTATTAAATGCTTACTTTGATCAATTGTTAGCTTCCAATCCTGCTGTTTTTGCTTTTGGAGAGGATGTAGGTCACATTGGCGATGTGAATCAAGCTTTCGCTGGACTTCAAGAAAAACACGGTGTTTTAAGAGTTTCCGATACGGGAATAAGAGAAGCAACGATCATTGGCCAAGGCATTGGAACCGCTTTAAGAGGCTTAAGACCAATAGCAGAGATTCAATACTTAGATTATTTACTTTATGGTTTACAGGCTTTAAGTGATGATGTCGCTACTTTAGAGTATAGAACTAAAGGAGGACAAAAATGCCCAGTAATTGTACGTACAAGAGGGCACAGATTAGAGGGTATCTGGCATAGTGGATCACCAATGGGTGTAATCATAAATTCTTTACGTGGTATGAATATATGTGTTCCACGAAACATGACACAAGCAGCTGGAATGTACAACACCTTATTAGCAAGTGATGAACCCGGTTTGGTAATTGAGTGTCTGAATGGATATAGACTAAAAGAAAAGCTTCCTAATAACCTAGACAGTTTAAAAGTCGCATTAGGTAAACCAGAAATCATTCGTGAAGGAGAAGATATAACAGTTGTTTCTTATGGTAGCACTTTAAGAGTCATTGAAGAAGCAATTGAGTTATACTTAGCTCCTCAAGGTATTAGTGTTGAATTAGTGGACGTACAGACTTTGTTACCTTTTGATACAGAACATAGCATTGTAAAATCACTTCAAAAAACAAGTCGCATTATTTTTATAGATGAAGATGTACCAGGCGGTGCCTCCGCTTATATGTTCCAACATGTCATGGAAGAGCAAGGTGGATATATGTGGTTAGATGCAAGACCAAGAACATTAAGTGCAAAAGCTCATAGACCTGCCTATGCAACAGATGGTGATTATTTTTCTAAACCTAATGCTGAAGATATTGCTAAGGAAATTGAAAATATAATGAAGGAGTAATTGCTTTTTTAAAGGAATATTTAAAATTAAAAAGCTTATAAAAGACACTTCAATTGTAACACATGAAATTATTCTTCAGAAAGAAAATATCAAAAAATGAGCTTTTAGAAAGTTTAGCTACAAATCTTAAAGCATCTCCAGACCCCAATAGGTATGGTAGCTTATTCATAGACCTTATTGAATATATAAGGCCTTATAAAGAAGCTTCAGTTCATTATTTAAAAATATTAATGGAAGCTTTAGAAAAAGATAAGCAATTTGCTAGAGGCGTAGAAAAAATGGTGGCTTATATTCTAGAAAATAGAAGTAGTGAGTCCTTATTGTCTGATGTTGGTATTTTAAAAAGTGGAACCTTTTTTTCAGAAGCTTGGAAACAATTTCGACACAAAGTTCTACCCCCTTTAAGAGATAAAAGAAGCTTAACCTATCTTTTAGAAAGAGCTTTTTACAAAAAGAAAGATTTTAAATGGATAAAACAAATACCAGAAGAGGTTTGGCAAGATTTTTTTGAATTGATCACTGGTGAAATCGAAAAAGAGAACGTCAATATTAGCAAGGATATAAAAAATGCACTAACCGTTTTATCCTATAGAGTGACAAGTTTAGGTTTTGAAGATGAACTAAAAAACATTAAATCTACTGATGAAGAGCTCTTAACACCCTTTATTCAACAAAATAAGGCAATATTAGAGTTTGTAAATTTAGTTTCCTCCCCTAATACCTCTGAGGCGCTCATAATGGAAAGTGCTGAAGATGCATTAAAAGCAATCACCGAATGTCAAAGTATATTATTAGAAATTCGCTCTGGAACTCAGATTTATGGTACTGATATAAGTCAATCATATATATTATTGCGAACTGGGCAACAGCTAAAACGAATGATTGAACTAATAACTATAATTACTCCAGGGATTTATAAAAAACGTATAATTAGTAATGCAACTAGAGTATTTACAATAGTAATCACCAGCATCAATCAACAATATAGCTTACACAATTTATTCCTTAAAAACTCGGAACTTCTTGCATATCAGATTACGGAACATAAAAGTGCTTCTGGAGAACATTACATTACTACCACCAAATCAGATTACAAAAATTTCTTCTATGCCTCTTGTGCAGGTGGTGTAATCATTGGCTTTGCAGCTTTATTTAAGGCATTATTAGCCAAATTAGATTTAGCACCATTTTGGCAAAACTTCTGGTATTCTGTTAATTACGCAGGAGCCTTTGTATTGTTATTTGTTACAGGTGCAGCATTAGCAACAAAACAACCGACAATGACTGCATCAGCATTAGCAAGCTCGCTAGATAAAAGAAAAAATCAAAATCTTTCCTTTGAAAGCTTTGCAATAACGTTTGGAAAAGTATGGAGAAGCCAATTTGCATCCTTTGCAGGTAATATTTTAATAACATTCCCTACTGCTTATTTGTTAGCTGTAGCATGGTTTCAGTTAACTGGAACTAGATTATTTTCAGGAGAAGAAGCAAGTATAGCGCACTTAGAAGCACAACAGCCACTTAAAAGTTTAGCCTGGATGTACGCAAGCATAACAGGAGTATTCTTATTTACTAGTGGTATTATAACAGGTTATTTAGATAACAAATCAATATACGGAAAAATAGGACCTAGAATCAAGAATCATCCTAAATTAAGAAATTACTTAAAACCTAATACTTTAAATAAAACTGCTGATTATATCGTCAAAAATCTAGGTGGGATTGTAGGAAATATATCTTTAGGTTTCATGTTAGGATATGCTGATCTGGTGGGGAATTTCTTTGGTATTCCTTTTGATATAAGACATATAACAATTTCAACTGCATATTATGGCTTTGGAGTAGAAGAACTAAATAATAATTTATCTACTTATAATTGGGTTTGGACTAGTATTGGAGTGATAGGAATTGGTTTCTTTAATTTCTTTATTAGTTTTTCCATAGCATTCTTAGTAGCAATTCGCTCTAGAGGTTTAAATTTAAGGATTGTGCCAGATGCTGCAGTAGCAGTTTGGAAATATTTTGTTCGATTCCCTTTAGATTTTATTTATCCTCCAAACACACCTAGAACGCGAGCAGAAGTATTTGAAAATAAAGGTGTAAAAAAAGAACTTTCTTATGAAAAACAATAATATTTTAATCAAAAATATACTTATAATTAATGAAAATCAAAAATTCCATTCTGACGTATTAATAAAGAATGGAAGATTTGAGAAAATTGAAAAAAATATTTCTAATAATAATAATTATGAAGAAATAAATGGTGAAGGCAAAATGCTTATACCTGGAGTTATAGACAATCAAGTTCATTTTAGAGAACCAGGTTTAACACACAAAGCTAATATTTACACAGAATCAAGAGCAGCGGCAGCAGGTGGAGTTACATCATTTATGGAGATGCCCAATACCAATCCTCCAACAATAACAAAGGAAAGACTAGAAGAAAAATTCGATATCGCTAAAAAGCACTCTTTAGTTAATCATTCATTTTTTTTAGGAGCTGCAAATAATAATATCGAAGAAGTATTACAAGCAAATTCATATAAAAAAGATGTGGCTGGAATAAAAATATTTATGGGAAGTAGCACTGGAAATATGTTAGTTGATGACTATAATACATTAATTGAGATTTTCAGCAAATCTGAATTACTTATTGCAACACATTGCGAGGATGAAAACACAATAAAAGAAAATCAAAAAAAATATCCCCATGCAAATAATGCATCCTTTCATCCTTTAATTAGAAATGATGAAGCATGTTACAAATCATCAATGTTTGCAGTTCAATTAGCACAGAAATATAATTCCAGATTACATATTCTCCATATTTCTACTAAAAAAGAATTACCTCTATTTGGAAACTTAATCCCTTTAGAAGAAAAAAGAATTACTTCGGAAGTTTGTGTTCATCATTTGCATTTCAGCGCAGCAGATTATGCAGAGAAAGGAACACTAATACAGTGTAATCCCGCTATAAAATCTATTGAAGATAGAGAAGCACTATGGAAAGCACTTTTAAATGATTCATTGGATATTATAGCAACAGATCATGCACCACACACTTGGGAAGAAAAACAACAAGAATACCCAAATTCTCCTTCAGGGCTTCCACTGGTGCAACACTCCTTATTGCTCATGTTAGAATATGCAAAAAAAGGAAAAATAAGTTATGAAAAAATTGTGGATAAGATGTGTCACGCTCCCGCAATATGTTATAAGATAAAAGATAGAGGCTATATAAGAGAAGGATTTTGGGCTGATTGCGTAATTGTTGATAAAGAGAAATCTTTTACTATTACTAAAGATAACATTTTATATAAATGCAATTGGTCGCCATTAGAAAACACTATATTTAGTCATAGCATAGACAGCACATTTGTTAATGGTGCCTTAGTATACAAACAGGGAGAAATAATTGAGTCCTCTCTAGGAGCATCACAGAGATTAATATTTGATAGGATATAATAGCAGATGCTTATAATAATAATGCTTCTTTTTCTAATAAATTCATGAAAAAGAAGCATTATATATATTTCTATTACGAGAAAAAAAGAAATTATTTTGTTTCAGAATATCCCTAGATAAATTTCAAATGAGAGAAACATCTCGAAAATATTATTTCTCTTAATTCTCAGTTTAGTCATTATATGACGTAATTATTGTGATTTCCGACATATTGCAAAGCAAGATAAACCTGGAAGAGAAAATCCAATTTTACGAAGTAATTTACTAGCTCTAAAATCAATATATAAAATATTTTCTAATAAAACATCAAGCAATCCTTTGGATTTATAAGCTCCAACTCCTTTTTCTTTATTTAAATCATATTCTTTTTGAACTCTTTTTTGAAGCCATCTAATTATAAATAAAGAAAAGAAAAAGTAACCAGTTTTTTCAACTGTAATATTACCTCTAGCCAATCTCTCTTTTAATGTTTTAATATCATATCTTCTAAAATGATTTAAATAGATATCATGATTGCTAAATAAAGATTGAAAAGCAGGAACCGTTATAATAAATATTGTTTCTGATGTAATTTTTTTTGATAGAGACAATTCTTTTAAAAATTCAATTTCATTTTCAATATGTTCAATAACATCTAACAGAAGGACAACATTAATTTTATCCAAAGTTTTATCCTCATATTCATCTATAGAAGGATATAGATAAATTGGTTGACCTTTTATTGACTTGTTGTATTGTTCAATTATTTCATCATTAAAAGCTGTGTCCACACAATGAAATGCACTATTAGGAAATTTATTAGATAGAAAAGAAGCAACAAAAACATCTCCACAACCTAAATCAAGAATAGTAGTATCATCGCCTTTAGAAATAACATCAGATAATAAAGAATGGACAGCTCTTGCTCGAGCAATCTCCCAAGGGTGTCTATCAAATGCTCCTGATTTATATGTAGTTGTTTCACAAATATCCATTAAATAGTATTAATTACTTTGGAACAAAAGTATTACGAAAAATATAAAAATAATAAAATAGTGGCTAAATCAAAACTTTAAATTAGATAATTCACAAAAGAAAACTTACTCAAATTCCAGTTTTCATATAATTAATATCCGTATTTTCAAAGCTCATTATGCTATTGTAAACCAGAAAAATCTTTGATCGTTTGACTTATTTAATTGAGTTATACAGTTAAAGCAGAAATGGTATTTTACTATGCATTCTAAATCGTTATAACTTTTAAATTAACTATTAGCTTTTACTCCATTTCCTTCTTTTATGTATATGTCTAAAAAAAACACTTCATCCAATGAGTTTTTGCTTATTAAATGTACACTAAAAAATACAACAGCCCGATAAAAGTCGGGCTATTGTGTCTAAAATACATTAAAAATTGTAATTATTAACTATTGGTTCTACTTCCAGGATAACCGAAATCATCTCCACCTCCACCAGCATCTTCTTCATTTACATCTAAGAATTCACGCTGCTCACCAATTGTACCTGGTTTAGAAGAATCATAAATCGTTCTTCTAGTTGGAACATCATTAATAATTTTAAAGGTTGTTCTTCTATTTTCAGCACGACCTTCAGGATTATCTCTACCATCGATAGTATTAGGAGCTACAAAATTGGATGCACCATTACCTTTAGCTGATAATCTACTTCTTGAAATACCATGATTCACTAAGTAATCCACAACAGCTTCAGCTCTTTGTTGAGACAATGCAAGGTTATAACTATCCTTACCTCTACTATCTGTATATGCATTAATTTCAACATCCAATGAAGGATTATTTTTCATTAATTTTATTAGATTTTCTAAAGAAGCAATCGATCTATCTGTTAAATTAGCTCTATCAAATTCATAATAAATATTATTAAGTTCAAACTCTTCGTCGATTGTGATACTATCCATGTAAATGGTTAAAGTCATTTCTTCATCAGGATCAGATCTTTTAACACCTATTGTACTTATTGATCCCGGTTCAGAAGAATAGAAATTTTGTTTATCAGCAGAGAAAGAGTAAGTATGATTTCTAGCTAATAAAAATTCGAACTCTCCATCTTTAGAATTATACGTTTTCACATCACCTTCATCATTAACCATTTTTACAACAACTTCGGAGATTTTTTTATTATTTTTTTGATTTAACACCTTACCTTTTACAATTAAAGATGGTTCAAACTGCACTCTCCAAATATCATCACAACAAGTAGGATTCGTTAAAGCTATTGATCCTTCTCTATTAGATACTAAATAGGCATCAGGTTTTCCAGAAGGATCTAAAACATAATACATTTCGTCCGCAGAAGTATTGATTGGATACCCTAGGTTTCTAAGATTTTCATATCTTGAAGGACCTCCTTCAGCTGAATAAATATCAAATCCTCCTAAACCTACCCAGCCATTAGAAGCGAAGTATAATTTTCCTTCTCTTTCATCATAATAAGGAGTGATTTCATCTCCTTGTGTATTAATTTGCTTCCCAGCATTTTGGGGTCTTCTATATCTTTTTTGTCTACTATCATAAACTGAATACCAAATATCATAACCACCTCGACTTTGTAGTTCTCTATTTGATGAGAAAAACAACACTTCATTTTTTCCAATTTTTGCCATAAAAGGATGCGTACTAGAAGAATTTTTATCATTAATACCAAATCCAAGCTCTTCTGGCTTAGTCCATTTAGAATCTTCAAAATGAGAAACGAAAATTCGGCAATTCATTTCTTTTGGATCTTTGGCATCTTCGATACATTTTGTAAAGAAAAACATATCACCGCCAGGGCTGTATGAACCATTCCCTACATGATATCTTTTATCATTAAATTCTCCATCGTTAAACTCTAATGGCCATTGAAATGTATCTACAACATCAAATCTTTCAGAATCGAATTTTTTAGAAACTTTAAAACGCGAAACATAATCCTCTCTTCTTGAATTTTCCACATCAACTAATTGGTTTGCATTCATGCTCGCAAAAAGTAATGCAGTGTCTCCTAGAGGGATTGGAGAAAGCTCCGTATAGGCTGTATTTACATTTTCACCTAAATTTTTAACAGTAGCTGGCAATGGATTATTCATTGAGTTTTTTGCCATTTCGCACCCTTTAATTTCAGTATTTACCCTCTGAATTGTTTTCTTATCTAGTTTTCTGTCATTTTCTTCTAGATATCTTTCAAACTGTTCGATAGCTTCATCATACCTTCCTTGCATTTTTAACATTAAGGCATATTTGTATAAGGCTTCAGGGTATATAGCTGGTGCCAAAGAATATGCATATTCATAATTTGTTGCAGCTATTTTATAATCTCTTTGAAACCAAGAACCTTCTGCTATTTGATAAACTAGATAAGGATTCCTTGGCTGTTCTTTTAATAGTTGTTGGTAATATTCAACTGCATTATTAAAACTACCAAGACTAAAAAGCTTATCCGCCCAACGCAATTTTTTTTCGTAGCCCAATTTTTGTACTGGGTCATTTGATTTATCTGTATATTTAGATCTTTGTGCATGAATTTCATTATTTGCTTCTGTAAAAACAAATAATGAAGACATGACAGTAAAAACAAGCCAAATTCGTTTCATGTGTAAACTATATTCTTATTAAAAAATTATATATTAAACTTTAATTTCGATTTTTACTTTTCTAGAACCTAGAACAAGGATATAATAATTTCATTGCTGAAGTTAAAGGATTCGGAGCTACATATCTTAAAGATACTTCAAAGCCTCCATTACCACTAGTTGATTGACTTAAGTTAGAAGTTGTATAATCATAACCAAAGCCTAATCGAAACCCTTTGTATTCTAATCCAACTGTTGCCATTACAGCATCTTGGTGTCTATACCAACCTCCAGCATAAATAGCCATAGCAGTAGGCAAGTCATAATCTTGACCCAGTTTATAATGAAACTCGGATCCTCCAATTATTTCCATTGTTGATGCTTGCGATTGGAATAATGCAGCAGGTCTTATTGAGAATCTATCATTCACACCGATAATCATACCTAGCTGACCAGTATAACGCATACCTAAACCAACGTCTTGACTTAATTGACGACTATCAAAAGATTCTAAAGGTTGATTTATATTATTTACCCCTACACCTAAAACATAAGAAAACTTATCTCCTATAGCCTGAGAGTAAGATATACCAGCATTAATTAAAAATCCATCAGTTTTTGTTTGTAACCAATCGAATTCATTAGAAGTTCCACTATTCCAATTCCCTTCATTAAATTCATTACCAAAATACAATCTACTTAAATCTAAGCTCTTTTGAGAATAACCACCTTGGAAGCCAACAGATAACACTTTATCAGCATTTGAACCTAAAAATTTGTGATATGCTACAGAAAGCATAGCTGTCATATTCGAAAGGTTTCCATCTCCAGCTTTATCTCCATAAAACTGTACACCAGCTGCTAAATAGTCATCAATGCTAATATCGCGTATTACTGGCATATCAAATGAGAAAGCAACTGTTTTAAATGCTGCAGCACCTAGGGCACTTCTCCATTGATCTCTATATATAGCTGATGCTCTAAAATCACCATCAAAAGCTCCAGTGTTGGATGGATTAAGTATTAAAGGTGATGCATCAAACTGCGTAAAATGAACATCTTGAGCCTGTGATTGGCCCATTCCAAATGTAAACATTATTGCGCAGCCTATTATTCCTTTGGTAAATCTACTCTTCATAATTATTGCTAGTTATGGATATTTACAATTATTTAAAAATTAATTCTTAATGATACTATGTATCCATTTATTGTTTAGGTGTTAAAAGTGCAAAAAATTTTTGATTATCCCTAAACAATTAATAAAATTATTTTTATTATTCTATAATTTTATAAAATCTTGGGTTAAAATAAAAGAATTATTATCGATAATAAAAGCAATTACTTCACTTTTTATTTCACAGATAATTCTATTTTAGCCTAAATATAATCATATCTATTTAAAATGAAAACTTTTCTCAAATTTCTTTTAAAAATTTAAGCACATGGTTGTTTTAGATATAAAAAAATAAAAACTTTTTACTAACCTTAACTCTTATTATTTTTTGATCCTCTTTAGGTCGATCAAAATTATCTTTTTCACTTGCAGCTATTCTATCTA
>Ga0079225_10000345_pt1 | contig 24760 bp, 18 predicted proteins | sample Poulit2012_FD_76344 | JGI IMG/M metagenome (GOLD analysis project Ga0079225, IMG submission 76344) | Agricultural soil microbial communities from Georgia to study Nitrogen management - Poultry litter 2012 | ecosystem: Environmental > Terrestrial > Soil > Agricultural land | place: USA: Georgia... | reverse complement strand
GGCAGGTTTGATGTTTTTGATTGCAAAATCCGCATCGGCCGCAACCGCTGTGCTGGGTTGTGTAGGGTATCTCTTTTATTCATTGGGTATTGACACGGATACATGGATGCTTATCGGCTCTGGCATCCTGCTTCTGATTGTCATGACTTCACTGGTGTCAGGTGGTATTGGACGAAGCAATGAGACAAACAAGATAATCGTGTCTCTGACTCTTGCCGGACTTGCAGCACTTGTGATTGCTGGATTCTTCATTCATGGAATTCCCATGCAACCTGTCGTCGATGCTCTTACGGACACCTCTGCTTCTTCAATTCTATATGCGTCCGCTTTGATGTTTGTCGCCTATACCGGGTATGGTCGGATTGCCACTCTTGGGGAAGAAGTTTCAGAGCCTCGCAAAACCATTCCCAAGGCCATTATTTTTACAATGATTCTGATCGTCATTCTCTATCTGGCGGTTTCACTCACGGCTCTTCAGGTGATGGGTGCCGATGCTTTCGGCCAAACCGTCGAAGGAGAAGCGGCGCCGCTTATGATGGTGGCCCAGGCATTGGATGTTCCGGTGATCGGAGCCGTTGTTACCATTACTGCCATCACGGCCATGCTTGGGGTTCTCCTGAACCTGATTCTTGGTCTTTCAAGGGTTGTGCTGAGCATGGCAAGACACAGAGACCTGCCCCGCACCCTGGCAACCATCAACTCTTCGACGCAGAGCCCCGCCATTGCCGTATGGGTTACCGGTCTGATCATTGGACTGCTGGTATTGAGTGGTGACGTCGTATTTACCTGGTCGTTCAGCGCCTTTACAGTTCTGATCTATTACGCCATCACGAATCTGTCTGCACTTCGGATGCCAAAGGAATTGCAGCTTTATCCCCGATGGATTCCGGTCTCGGGGTTGGCGGGCTGTCTTTTTCTTTCTTTCTGGATTGAACCGCTGATTTGGCTGATAGGAACCGGACTGCTGATAGCTGGAATTCTCTGGCACATGTTCACCCTGAGATATAGGAAAACGGCCGCCAGGGATTATCATGATAGAATACCGGTTTTTCAAGCCCAGGGCAGACAGGGAATACACTTACCCCATTATTTCTCGTCCAATGCAGCCGCTTCCACTTCTTCTTCAACATTTTCGACGGATTTGGGACGGGTCGGCTCATCCTTGTTCCCTGGCTTCAAACCATACGTGGGTTTCCGGCTGTTTGCAAACCGTACCAGCGACAGCATAATCGGAACTTCAATCAGCACGCCAACTACCGTCACCAGGGCGGCACCGGATTGAATCCCGAACAGCATGATGGCAACGGCCACAGCCAGTTCGAAGAAATTGCTGGCTCCGATCATGGCCCCCGGCGCACAGGTCTGATAGTTCAGATTGATCCATTTGCCACCATACCAGGCCAAAAAGAAGATCAGGTACGTCTGGATGATCAGGGGAACAGCAATCAGTACGATCAGCAAAGGTTCGGCAACTATACGCTCCCCCTGATAGGCAAAGAGCAGGACGAGAGTGATCAGCAGTGCTGAAATAGAGACAGGTTTGAACCTCGGCAGGAATTGAGTGGTATACCACGTCAATCCTTTGGATTCTGTCAACACCTTGTGGGTCACATAACCTGCAACCAATGGAATCACTACAAAGGCCACGATGGAGGTAACCAGCGTTTCATAAGGAATGGTGATATCCGTCATTCCCAAAAGAAAAGCGACAATTGGAATAAACAGAATCAAGATCAGCAGATCGTTGACAGATACCTGTACCAAAGTGTAATTGGGATCACCATCCGAGAGATAGGACCAGACAAACACCATTGCCGTACAAGGCGCAGCCCCAAGCAATATCGCACCGGCTATGTACTCCTGTGCCATAGCGGGATCGATCCAGGCACTGTAAAGCTGCGAAAAGAAAAGCCAGGCAAAAAAGGCCATGGTGAAGGGCTTCACCAGCCAATTGATGATCACGACCAAAACAATACCTTTTGGCGACCTGCTGATGTCTTTCAGAGATGCGAAATCGATCTGCAGCATCATCGGATATATCATGGCCCAGATCAGAAGAGTAATCGGAACATTGACACTGTAGATATTCAGGTCACTCAGTACCTCTATGGAATCTCCGGCCAGATATCCGATCAGGATGCCCGCACCGATACAGATAAGCACCCAAACCGTCAAATATTTTTCAAAAAAACCAATGGACTTGTTGGATTCAGACAAAGCTTATAGCATTTTAACTTCTGCCAATACGTTCAATTGTATCAGCGGGTAAGGGATGTCAATTCTTAATGGACAGGAATCACTACAGGAATTATTGACCTCCATTTCTCAGCATGTCGGCAAACGGGTCGGGAAGAGGACTCTCTTCAATAGCTCTGGCAGCTTTTTCAACATCATACGGCACCCGGACAAACGAAACATCCAGTGCATCTTCACGAGATAGATCCAGATCCCCTTCCCATTCCAGGATCACATAACAGGCGTCGGGATTGCCGTCTTTTGGTTTTCCTACGGAGCCGATATTGATGGCATGCCGGATATTTTCGTCACTGTCTCTGATTCTTTTGTGATAGGGGATATGGGTATGGCCAAAAGCCATCAGGTGCGTATCCGCCTTCTCCATCATTCGGAGAAGGCTTTTATCAGAGCGATCCTCAAAAAGATACTCGTTGATTTTCCTGGGGCTTCCATGCACCAGGAGCATATTCCATGGATTTCCGTTGACACCGAATTCAATCCTCAGATGGGCCGGTAAAGACCTCAGATAAGATCGGTTCTCCACGCTGATCGATTGATTCGTGTAGGTAATGGAATCAACTCCCCGCTTCTGGTCTTCCTCTGTTTTGTAAGCACAGCCGCAATCATCACTGCCCAGCCCGACACCCTGATCATAATTCCCAGCAATAACCGGAATTCCACGGGATCGTATCGCTTCAACCACTTCGTTCGGAAACGGAGCGTATCCAACCAGATCCCCCAGACAATAGATGGCATCCGGTCGTTTGGAGTCAATGTCTTGTAAGACTTCATTCAGTGCGTCGATATTGGCGTGAATATCACTAAAGAGGGCTATTTTCATCCTGTCAGCAGCAGTTTTTAACCGTGGGTTTTAATAATTCTTCAGACAATTCATGTAACAAACCGTTCAGTTCCTGGATGCCGTCGGGATTCAAACAGTAGCATATCCGTACCCCTTCATCTTCTCCGGTAATCAATCCGGCTGTTTTTAAAGCTTTCAAATGCTGTGAAACGGTCGATTGAGCCAGCGGTATGACTTCCGTGATATCCCCGCAAAAGCAGGTGTCTCTTTCCGCCAGTATCTTCAGAATAGCAATTCTTACCGGATGGCCAAGCGCTTTGGCAATAGCGGCGGATCGCACAATGGCTTTGTCCGATGGATCTATTGTTTTCGTTTTTCCCATCTCACCTTTTCCATATCATCGTAATTTTACGATAAATGTACGGGTGATTATTATCTATTACAAAGACTAAATGACGCAGATCCCAAAAAAGAGTACCTCCCCATTTCGTATACCATAATTCATTATCTCTTGAACCCATGAGCCAGAATTGATAATTCTTAAATTGTTATCTTTTTTGGCTATGGGGTTCATCTTTTCTAACTGCCTGTATAATTCCGGGCTGATGACTCCTGAATTTTTTATCTACTACCCACGATGGTGAGACATCAACCTGGAGCCAGGAATTATGTTTAAATCAATCTTATTAGTTGGAATAGGAGGGTTCTTTGGAAGTATCCTTCGTTACCTTATCTCCTATTATCTGGGTGTTAAAACATTATCTGCAATTCCGTACGGTACTTTGACCGTTAATGTATTGGGAAGTTTTTTTCTCGGGGTCATTATTGGGTTTACATGGCAGGATTCGACCACTACAGGAACACGACTTTTTTTAGCGACAGGTTTTTGCGGCGGCTTTACCACCTTTTCTACTTTTTCTTATGAATTTTTTTTAATGCTACAAGACGGACACATTCATGCAGGTATGCTATACATGTTCTTTAGTGTCGTTAGTGGCTTATTAGCCGTCTGGTGCGGTTATCTTCTCATGATTAGATTCTGAGAAATCCTCTTCAGAAATAATCCTCTCTGACGCTGTTTTAACAGCCCCTGCCTATCAAGTGAATCCTAACCTCCCGCCATCACTTAGCGGCGGTTCCTGCATGACTTCCAGCCTTGCTCCGCCTGAATGATCAACAGGTTGCCGCTCGAGAGCCGGTAGAAAATTCGACCTACTCTGCCACGGGAAGGTGGTGATGATCCACTTCAGCATGTACTTACGTTTAGAAACACCACAGGTGACAGTAGATATAACCTACCTTCAAGAACGGCCCATTTTCTTCCGCTGGCGATGTTTCCTTTCTATTTGGACTTCGGGATTATCTGCAATCTCTCTTTTCAACTCTCTGTACTGTTTGAGTAATTCCAAGACCTTATACGATTGTGTCTGTTCCAGCTTACAGATTGCAAAACCGAATATGAGGTATCATGGCCAAGGCAGAGGGCACGCTCTTTTCTCCATCGGACTCGGGGGAGAGATCGGCCAGAGGATCCTCGGGCTGTTCGGCAGAGATTTCCTTTCAGGGATCAAATTCTTCCCTTCAAATAATCCTGCCTCAGCGGTTCGGGAAATTTTTCAATGGCGTAACGAAGCATCGTTCTTGGCATCTTCCGATAGCGGCTTCGCAAAAAAACCCGCAGTCTCTCTCTGTCCCGATTGCCGATTTCCCGGAGCATCCATCCGACAGCTTTCTGAATCAGATCCTGCTTGTCTTCCAACAGGAGATCCGCCAGCCTGAAGGTATCTTCGAATTTTCCCTGTTTGATAAAGTGGAAGGTTATCATGATTGCCGTCCGCTTCTTCCAGAGATTTCCGGAACTGGCCAGATCGTACAGATCGTCTTTTGCCTTGGTGACATACCACTATAAATATGTATTGGGCGGCCATTCAGAGCACGGTTTTAGGCTCTGTATCCAAGTAACCTCAAGGCATTAAACACAACCACCAGAGTAGAGCCTTCATGAGCCAGTACCGCCGGCCCGATATTCAGTCCCAGAATAGTAGCCGGAACCAATATGGCCACCATTCCCAGACTGATCCACAGGTTTTGTTTAATGATGCTTTTTGTTTTGCGGCTCAGTCCGATGGCGAAGGGCAGCGAAGAAAGCCGGTCGCCCATTAGAGCCACGTCTGCGGTCTCCAGGGCCACGTCCGATCCGGCGGCTCCCATGGCAATACCCACCGTGCTGTTGGCCATAGCCGGGGCATCGTTCACTCCGTCTCCCACCATGGCCACCTGATGCCCTTCCTCCCGGAGTCGCTTTATAGCTTCAACTTTTTCCTCAGGGAGCAGACTCCCTTTGGGATCATCAATATCCAGTTCTTTGGCTACGGCATCGGCTACCCTCTGGTTGTCACCCGTCAGCATAATCAGATGCGTCAGTCCAATTTCCCGGAGTTGTCGTATCACGTCTCGGGCCTCTTCACGAGGAGTATCCATCAGGGCGAGAACACCCAGGTACCGGTCGCCACCGCGCACGATCATAGTTGTTTTCCCTTCGCTTTCCAGTTCTTCGACCCGATGTCGCAGATCGGCAGGCAGAGGTGTTCCACCGACGTGATCAAACAGACCTTTGTTACCAATATGGACCGTCGATTCATCTATGCGGGCTTTGACACCACGACCGGTAATCGACTCAAGATCCTCTGCTGCGGAAACCGTTGCTGCTTCATCCAGTCGCTCCTGGCCACCGCGCACCACCGCATCAGCCAACGGATGATCGCTAAGACGTTCTACGGCAACCGCTACAGCAAGCAGCTCTTTTTCATCGGTGCCACCCAGGGGAACGACATCCACCAGTTTTGGTTTGCCTTCAGTGAGCGTGCCTGTTTTGTCAAATGCCAGCACCTTCAGGACGCCCAGTTCCTCAAGCGGACGCCCGCCTTTGATCAATACTCCTCCCTGACCCGCTCTGGCTACGCCGCTCAGCACAGCGCTTGGGGTAGATATGGCAAGGGCACAGGGACTGGCCGCTACCAGCACGGCCATAGCCCGGTAAAAGCTGGCGGAAAAAGACTCGTCAACTATCAAAAAAGCAAAGTGAAGCAGTATGGCCAGAGCCAGCACCGAAGGCACAAAATATTTCTCGAATTTGTCGGTGAATTGTTGGGTGGGAGATTTCTGCGTCTCTGCTTCGTTAACCAAAGTGATTAGACGTGAGAGTGTAGAGTCTTTGGAGAGCTTGGTTACCATCACTTCAATGCTACCACTGCCGTTGATGGTTCCTGAAAATACCTGGTGTTTGTCTTCTATAGAGGCAGGATCGTTTTTCACCAGCTCTATATCGCCAAACTCCGATTTATCCACCGGCACACTTTCGCCGGTAATGGGCGACTGATCTATGCTGCTGCTTCCGTTTATGATGATGCCATCTGCCGAAATCTTGCTGTTGGGCTTGATGACAATGACATCACCGGTCTGCAGCTCCTCTATAGGAACCTCCTCTGTTCTTTCATTATCTGTCTTACGCAATGCTGTTTTGGGTGCCAACTCTGCCAGACTCCGGATTGCCTCCCGTGCCCGGCCCATTGCATAGTGCTCCAGAGAGTGGCCCAGACTGAACAGGAACAGCAGCAGGGCGCCCTCGGCCCATGCGCCCAGAATCGCGGCGCCGATAGCCGCGACGATCATCAGGAAATCGATCTCAAAGTTTCCGGCTTTTACTGTGCTGAAAGCTTCCTGAACGATATAATATCCTCCAAAGAAGTAGGCTCCTATGTATAGCGCCAGAGAAATCCATATCGGTACGGCAGTTACAAAGGACAAACCAAACCCTGTCCCCAGAAGTCCGCCGCAGATCAGAGAAAAAATCAGCTCTGTTCTTTCTCCGAACAAACCGCTACGATGATGTACATGAGCATCATGACCTTCATCCTTTACTTCCTGTTTATCTTCTTCACCCTTTCCCGGTTCTCTTCCTTTGTCAAGAACTTTAACTTCATCGGACAGCTGTTCTCCATGTTTCTCGTAAAATTGACCATCCTCAAACCGGTTCCGCTGCTGTTTGACGGTCAACCCCATTCTATCCAGTGCTTCCAGCAGGCTTGGTTCTGATATCATTGTCCGGTTAAATTCAATCCGGACCCATCCTGTGGCGGCGGCATAGGCATCTACGACGCCATTGAGATCTTTAAGCTGTTCTGTGATGTTCCGAGACTGCCGCTGATACCAGATACCTTCCACCTCAACCATGAGATGTCCGAAGGTGTCGTTAAGTTGTGCTCCAGCGCTATAGGCTATACTTTTTATTCGTTGCAGAGTGATTACTTCCGGATCAAAATGGATGCAGAGTATCGACTCAGCCTCTTCACCAGATTTAATATGTACATAATGAATGCCTTCCCTGTTTTCGAGAATGTTTATCAAGCGTGACACACAAGAATCACGTGCATCGGGTATGGCAGGTAGCAAAGCAGGTAAATCAATGGTTACTTTTCCCATGATCAGCAGTTATTTGATAGGTTAGTTACTACATCGATTTTTCTACCATCTTTAAAGGCCGCCCACCCCTCTTTCAGGGCGTAAGGGACAATCAGGAGCGCCGCTACGGGATCAGCCCACCACCAGTCCAGCCAGCGTATAGCCAACAGTCCACCCAATACGGCTACAGTTTGATACAGGCATACGAAGGTATCCTTGGCATCGGCTATCAGCTCTTTACTGTCCAGTCTCTTACCATAGATATATTTTGCCCGGATTAGAACTGGATTTACCACCAGCGAAACAATCAAGATAATAACACCCAGAGTACTCCACTCGGCCGTCTCCTGATTAACAAATTTTGAAACGGAGTCATAGGTGATAAAGATGCTGATAATCAGGAAAGAAGAAGCAATCACGTACAGCGTGATTTTCTCCCTGCGCTTTACACGTTCTTCACCAATTCCTTCGAGTTCGCCATGCAGCCGCCACCAAAGGGTGCTTGCCGAGATAACCTCGACAACACTGTCCAGACCCCAGCCGACCAGAGCGGTACTACCCGCCGTAAAGCCAGCGGTTAGAGATATGACCACTTCTATAGTATCATATATCACATTATACACTTGTACCTTCCTGGCTCCCTTCAGGTTATTCTCTCTTTGCTGATCTGCCATAACGTTGGAAATTTTGAAGAACGATGTCCCCACGGTCAGACGGCTGATTGGCGACATTTTTAAACCTGATGAGAAGCGAACTCCTACTCTCATCAGGTTTTTGTTTTAATGGCTATGCCCTGTTTCCGACTTATCCATCTCGGAAATCAGTTTGTAGGCTCCGTTATACGCTACCCGGGCGCTGTCGGGTAAAGGCTCAAAGAAATTGACCGCTACCCAGCCATTATCCTGTACTCCGGTGGTAACAGGAATTTGTTTAAACACCCAGCTATTATCATTTGCATCTTCCCTTGACTCTTCCTGATGGCTGGCTTCCCCTGTTTTTATGAAGATATACGATTCTTCTCCTTCGCCAACTATGGCTGCCTCGGGCAGTGCCGGGCTGGATACATTGTTTACGGCAATACGGCCTTCAATATACTGGCCCGGAATGAGGCCTTCTGCACCGCCCTCAATTTCGGCTTGAACGTGTATTGCTTTTGGCCCCTCTTCAAAGGTTTTGCCTACCGCATATATGGTAGCGGTATATTCACGATTGGGCGCGTTAGACACTGTAAAATAGACCTTTTGACCTACTTCCACCTTGCTGACATCTTTTTCAAACACCCTCAGATCGGCAAGAATTTGAGAAATATCCACTACCTCAAATAATACATCCCCTGGAGTGACATACTTGCCAATCCTGATATTTACACTTTTTATAAAGCCTCCTATAGGAGCAATTACAGGAATATCCTGGTAAATAGTGCCGTCAAGAATCTTCTCAACATCCAGATTGAGCATATTGAGTTTCGCCTTTAAACCTTCAATGTTGGCTTTTGTAGAGATGTATTCCGCTTGTGCTTCCTGAAAGTCCCTCCCGGAGCCCACTCCTTCCTCGTAAAGGTTTTGGCGGCGTTCGTATTCCTGTTGCAGGTAATTCAGGCGGCTGCTGCTTTGCTGCAGATCCACCTGCATCTGAACAAAGTTCGGATGCTCCAGTAAGGCAAGTGTTTGCCCTTGCCGGACTTCATCTCCCTCTATTACTTGTATGTTGTTTACATTACCTCCCACAATAGCGCTTATATCGGCCTCGTATTGGGGTGGAAGCTTTAGCTCACCGTTAACCTTGATGGTCCCGCTCAGATTCCTGCTTTGCAATGCGCCCAACTCAAGGCCAATCGTTTCTCGCTGCATAGAGGTCAATGATACCGTCCCCTCTGCCTGTTCTTCCCCGGCATGAGCCCCGGATGTTTCCTGCTGTTGACTTTGGTTTGCTTCGTTTCCACAGGCCGTGAAAAGAACAAGGCCTGCCAGTACTGTCAGAATTGATATGATAATATTCGTTTTCATAGCTGTACACTTATTGATTTGAAAATTGAAGAAAATAGGTCAGTCGAGCTTTGGCATCCAGGTAGCTGCCCAAGGCATTCAATGAGTTTATTTCAACCTCAATTGCCGATCGAACATTTTGGATAAACGTAACGTAGTCAATGTCTCCGGCCTGATAGGCTGTCACGGCACCTCTGCGTTGTTCTATTGCCAGGGGAAGGGCTTCACCCTGATAATACTTCCATGAATAAAGCCATTTTTGGTACTCCTGTTGCAAGCTCTTATAGTTTGACTGAAGCTCTATCTGAGTCTGATACAGATCCTGTTCTGCAATTTTCCTTTGAATTCGCGCAGACTGGGTACGCCCCTGCTGGGAAAAGAACAACAGAGGAATACTGACCCCGACCTCGAAACTGTAAAAGCCGGACTGCCCTGCTATCTCCTGAAATCCATACTGAACGTTAAAGGAGGGAAGAAAATCAGATTTTGCCACCCTGTATTGGGCGTCGGCTATGCTTACCTGTTGGTGCTCATAGTCAATAAGAGGATGATTTTTTAAGGCATTAGAAGCACCGGTCACGGGCGTAATCAGCCTTTCTGGTTCCGTCATGTCTACGGTATAAAACGTGTCGCTGTCCAGCCAGGAATTCAACGCTATAAGAGAAGTGCGGTAATCCCTGTATGACTGTTCTTTTCTCAGGGTGATCTCTCGCGCCTGGTTGGTAAGTGCCAGATACTCCAAATTTGAAATAGCTTCCTGTTCATAACGGAGCCTGGCGGCCCGCTCAAATTCGGTAAAAACGGAACCCAGTTGCTCGTACAACCTATATTGCCGTTTAGCCACATACGCATCACCCCAGACCGTACGCACCTGCCGTTCTACCTGTAAAAGCGTCAGGTCTAACGAAGATTGGGCGAGGCCAACCTGCCCTTTTCGCACATCCAGTTTTGGAGCTATGCTAAATGGGTCAATACCCCCTTGTTCTATTCCTATAATAGTCCTGATGCCTGGAGCTTCATTGCCTACTTCTTCCTTACCGGTAAAAACCCGGGTATCTCCCAGATCCCATGCGGTTTTCTTTAAAGCCTCCCTGCTTTCTACAGTCAGTCTTGCAGATTGTACCGCAGGGTAGCTCGCCCTGGCTTTTTCAACTGCCTGTTGAACAGAAATACCCGGCAGCCTATCTGCAGGAATGGCTTTTTGTTGAGCATGAGCCGCATCAGAAAAAGAAAAGCAACCTATTGCTGTTACTATAAGCAAAATAATGGGATTGGTAGCGGCAGGCGGCCGCGCAGAAACTCCATTTTTCCCGGTGCGTGATTCAACGAAATAATACAGCACCGGTATCACAACCAACGTCAACAAGGTGGCGCTGATCAAGCCCCCGATTACTACTGTTGCCAATGGCTTTTGTACTTCCGCTCCGGCGGAGGTGGATAGAGCCATTGGCATAAAACCCACAATAGCGGCTGTTGCTGTAAGCAATATGGGCCGTATTCTTTCCTCGGTTCCTATCAAAATCCGTTCTTTCAAATCCATAATGTTCTCTTCCATTTTCAGGCTGTTAAATCGGCTGATTAATACCAATCCATTCAGTACAGCCACACCGAACAGAACAATAAATCCCACACCGGCAGATATGCTGAAAGGCATGCCCCGTAATACCAGGGCAAAAACACCGCCTATTGCGGCTAAAGGTACTGCCACATAGATCATAACGGCCTGGCTAACGGAGTTCAGCACGATGTAGAGCAGGATGAAAATCAGAGCCAGTGCGATAGGTACCACGATCTGCAGGCGCTGTTTTGCCTGTTGCAGAGTTTCAAAGGCTCCTCCGTATCTTATGTAATAGCCGGGTGGCAGCTCAAGTTGCTCACCTATTTTTTGCTGTGTCTCACGCACCATGCTTTCAACATCTCTTCCCTGCACATTTATCCCAACAGAAATCCGGCGAGAGGTATTATCTCTGGATATCTGCATGGGGCCTGATTGATAATCGATATCAGCCACTGCTTCTAGCGGTACCTGCTGTCCAGTGGGGATATCTATGTACAGGTTTCTGAGATCCTCAATACTGCGTCTGTTCTCGTCAGAAAGCCGTACCACCAGGTCAAAGCGCCGCTCCCCTTCGTATACTGTCCCGGCTACACCCCCGGCAAATGCCGTATTTATGTACCGGTTCAGCTTTTCAACATTCAGTCCATACTGCGCTATCTTGCCCCGATCGTACTGTACCGTCATTTGGGGCAGTCCGGCAGTGGCTTCCAAATTCACATCTGCCGCTCCCGGTACGGTTTGAATAATCCCGGCCATTTCTTGCGCTTTAGATGCCAACACATCCAAATCTTCTCCGTACAGCTTTACGGCTACATCCTCCCGTATACCTGTGAGCAGCTCGTTGAACCGTAACTCAATGGGCTGAGTAAACACATAGTTAACACCCGGAATCACAGAGAGTTTTTCTCTCATTTTTTCGATCAACTCTCCCTTGGTATCTGCACTTTCCCATTTACTGTGATCCTTTTCAAGAATGATGAACATATCAGCAATATCCATGGGCATGGGATCGGTAGGTATATCGGCAACTCCGATACGTGAAATTGCAGTTTTTACCTCGGAGAAATTATTCAAAAGAATATTCTCGATCTCTTTTGCCACTTCAACAGACTCAGAAAGAGAGCTCCCCGGCCTGAGCAGGGCTTGCATGGCAATATCCCCCTCATCAAATTCAGGGATGAATTCCCCTCCCATACCGGCAAAGGTAAATCCCGCGCCTGTAAACAGAACCAGAGCTACAATAATTACCAGTACTTTATGATCGAGCGACCGACTGATAATGGGGTGATACCCTTTATGTATCTTATCCATTAGCCAATTACTGCCCAGCTCAACTCTGTCTTCGATCTTGTTGAACCAGTTCTTCTTCCCCGTGGAGGGTTTAAGAAACAGGGCCGATACCATCGGTACATAGGTAAGGCACAATATTATGGCTCCCAAAACAGCGAAACCAAAAGTCAAGGCCATTGGTTGGAATGTTTTACCCGCTGCACCGGTCAAAAATAGAATAGGAACAAAAACGATCAGGATGATGATCTGTCCAAAGAAAGCGGCATTCATCATGGTACTACTCGCATCATAGGCGATTTTATCCATTAACCCTTGGTTAATATCCGTTTTATTTTCTCTGATCTTCTTATCTATAAAATGGACTGTACCTTCTACAATGATGACCGCACCATCAACGATAATCCCAAAGTCAATGGCACCCAGGCTCATCAAGTTTGCATGAACACCAAATATTCGCATGCAGATGAAAGCGAAGAGAAGTGATAAGGGGATAACGGTAGCTGTTATCAAGCCACCGCGAATACTGCCCAGCAGGATTACAAGCACAAATATGACAATAAGTGCCCCTTCAATCAGATTTGTAGCGATCGTACCGGTAGTGCGCCCGATAAGATCGCTGCGATCAAGGTAAGGCACAATCTCCAGGCCCTCTGGCAACGATGATTCTATTTCCGCCATACGCTCTTGTACGGTCCGGATCACTTTATTAGAGTTGGCATCCTTAAGCATCATCACAGCACCTCCCACAACTTCTTCTCCATCCTGGGTAGCCGCTCCGTAACGTGTAAGACTCCCGAACTGCACGGCCTCTGCCACATCTCTTATAAGTATGGGTATTCCATTTACTGTCTTTATCACAATATTACGGATATCATCCAGATCCGTGATCAGGCCCTGGCTGCGGATAAAGTTGGCCATATTATTTCTCTCGATATAAGCCCCGCCGGTATTGGCACTATTTTTCTCCAAAGCTTCGAAAACCTCTGAAATAGAGATCTTCATCGCATTGAGCTTACCCGGATTCAAGGCAACTTCATACTGTTTGATATTGCCCCCAAAGGAATTTACCCCCACCACACCCGGCACTAAAGCCATCTGGCGAGCTACGATCCAGTCCTGAATAGCTCGTAATTCCGTCAATGAATACTCGGATTCATAATCTGGCAGGTGTTGAATCGTGTATTGATATATTTCACCCAAACCTGTGGTAATGGGCCCCATGGATGGCGTACCGAACTGATTCGGAATAGATTCTCGGACATCGATAAGCTTTTCCTGTACCAACTGTCTGGGCAGGTAGGTTCCCATGTCATCTTCAAATACGACAGTGACAACTGACAAGCCAAAGCGCGAAATCGAACGAATCTCATTTACTCCCGGAAGATTTGCCATAGCCAGTTCAACCGGGTAGGTGACAAACTGCTCAACATCTTCTGTAGAAAGACTTTCTGATACCGTTATAACCTGCACCTGATTGGTGGTGATATCGGGTACAGTTCCCAGATTAACTGAAAACATGGCCCAGATGCCAGTGGCTATCAGGGCTGCCACCATAAAACTAATGATGAGCTTATTATTTATAGAGAAGGCGATGACTTTATTGATCATTTGCAGCGCTTTAAGATTAAGAAAATGTGAAACAGACAGAGTCTGCCCATTCAGTGGACGCTGGTGTTTTGTCAAGAATGGACTTCAGATACAGGGGATATAGGTGTAGAAGTCTAAAAATCCTGTACTTGAGGATTACTTTTCCTAATAATCCCTCTGATTTTGGGCGGGGCCGTCATTTCCTTGATCTTGAGATCAAGAGTTGCTGAAGAACTCTTTTTGACGGAACACCAGGTATGATATCTTAAAACTTAAGCTCTGGGCGGATGCCAGATATCAAAGATGTGCTGTGATGTAAACTGAAAGGAATAACTTTCTTTTAACTCTGTGGAGGGAATCTCTGAAGCAGGTTCTGAACCAGGAGAAAAAGTTACAAACGTATGGCTGCTAATACTACAATCATGTTTTTTGAAGGGAAGCTCATGTCCATCGGATGGCTGCTGGCTCTCTTGTCCATAATGGATATTTATGAATTCAATGAAACCTAAATCATCATCACCAGATTCCTCCTGATGCTCAAAGAAATGAGCGACAAAATTTGGAAGCTGATGAAGGCGGTCTATATCCATTTGCGGTACAAAAGCCGCTAAAGAGAAGTAGCAAAGAAGGAATATAGAAACGAAAGACTTCATTGAAGTCGAAGTATACAGAGAAGCTCAGAGATAATAAAGCCTTAAAGCTCTCAACCCTCCAAATAAACTGTCAGGAAAGCGAAAAGGGCAAAACCAAAAGACAGAAATGCAGCGGCAAAAGTAGAGTCCGGCTGTTGTGAGCCTCCGTGATCATCTCCTCAATAGAGATGGTAAGGAGTATGCCTGCTGTAAAAGCCAGCAGGCTGAACTTTACGACTTCCGCGCTGTCACGTACAGCCCAATAGCCAAGTGTGGCTCCAAGCAGGATGGGCAGAGCAAACGCAGCCGAAAGTATATAACGTAACTTTTTTGCCACTCCTTTACTCTTGAAGGTAGCAATGGTCGCAAACCCTTCCGGAATATCAGCTGGCACCTGCGCCAGCAGGAGTCCTAAAGAAATCTCCACGGTGGAACCGGCACCGATCATAATACCATCACTGAACAGGTCTACGGCAACTCCAAAGCATATATCCCAGGCCGCTCCGGTAGTACTGCTGTTTGCACCTCCAAAACGACGTTTGCATAGCCAATGGACCTGTCGAGCGCAACAAAAGCTACGCCCCCCGCCATAAAGCAATGCACGGCTGTTCTACTGTCAGGGCGCCGGGCATGAGCTCTATGCCCACCACGGCTAACACAATACCCGCAGCAAAGCCGCCATACCACCCAAAAAGTTTCCGACAGCCGGGCATGGCTGCAAAAAGAAGGACTTGAAGAAAATAACCAGCCTCTATCACTCTCCACCTGCAATTTCATTTCCCATTCTTGTAGAATTCAAAAAGGAATCTGCAGTGAGATGTTTGCAGCAATAGGCTGCCACATCCTCAATAGATTCCGGAGGTTCAATCTTGGCCCTCCCGTTCCTTGCATACCAACGTTCACAGAGGCTACTTGCTGTAGGCTTCTGGGAAGAGGGGAACTTTATAAGGCCGTGGTGGACGTGAAGTCCGTGAAATTGTATTCCTATATTTTCACCTTTTTTATTACCCCCTTCTTCTTCATCAGTCAAAAAAAGTACACTACTGATAGTGAAGGTGAACAGTAATAGAGAATTGGAAACCACGGACTTCACGTCCACCACGGCCTCAAGGGTTTCCTTAGATCGAACGTGGCGGTTTTATGTTTTCCGGTGGATTACTGGCCAACTTCTCGGCCGCTGCAATCCGGGATCGTTTATCTAATTCGGTTTTAGCGTAAATCTTCACCTTTTTTCCATGCACCCTCCATCGACCATCTTTTGTGGAGCTACAGTACGCTTGGACATATCCTGCGGTTAGAAACCGGAAAGGAATCCTTCGACGATTTCCTTTGTCCTTCAACCAACTGGAAAAATCTGTGTCCGCCACACGGCAAACCATGTCAATGGTAACTGCATCCGGATACTCAAGCTTCTCCAAAGCATCTGTCATATCCGCATCTTCCGGGGCAAGTCCTGCATCTACAACCTCCCAAAAAGCTTCCGTCTTTGGTGGTGGTGCTTTGGGGTTAAAATCTTCAATATTGCGGGTCAGTAGATAGGCGGCTATATGCTCGTAGCCACCATTCTCATACCACCCCCACAACTCATTCCAATAGCTTTGGTTAAAATCATCCTTTGTGAATTCTGACCAAGCTACATAGTGCCGACGATCATCAGCAGGGAGATAAATCCCCGCTTCCTTATGGTTCGTTGTGATTATAACTCCCAGTATGTTCAACACTCCATATTCCTTCCGGTTTTTTTCATCGCAACGGTGTACATCCGGGGGTGCTGTGGTATATGTCTTCATGAATTCATAGAATCCATACCGGTCAGTATCTCCCAGATCACGAGCTTCGCTTACACGTAAAACCACTGACTTCACAAATCCATTAAACCGTCCCATTAATTGCTTTGGGGAGACATCTTCAAAGTTCCAGGGACCCACTGCACGGCGAACAGGTTCAAGAATGGTATCCTTTCCTATTCCTTGTGCACCGCCTAATAAAATGGCATGATTGATCTTCTCACCGGGCTTTTGAATTCGATGCGCCAACCAGTTAATCAGATGTTCGGCATTTTCTGGATAGACCAGTCGAATAAGATCCAACCACATCCCGGCCTGATCAGGATCTCCTGCCTGTATGGTTGGAGGTTTATAGAGATTATACACTTTGGCTCCTGAATGTTCGAAAAATCCACCATTCTCCATAAATCGATCTTTGATCAATTTTGGATAGCCTGGTGCCCATATCATTTGTTCTACGCTCCTGGTTTTAGAAAGAAATTCGGATGGTTTAGTTTCTTCATCAACCATTGGCAAACGATTATTCACACTGGCCGGTGGCCATAACGCACCTGTCGGGATATGAATAAATTTATTTTGTGTAGCCAATGCATAAAAATCATCAAAATCAAGAGACTTATTATCATGTATATTTGATATGACTTCTTTACTGGATTTTTTCATTAATTCCTCAATTTCAGGTTGCATGCCCTCCCGGATATACTCGGAAATATCTTTAATTCTGCCATCTGTAAATTCATGTAGATTCACCCTTTTTATAGCACCAGAAAATCCCACCTCTGACGCAACTTCCTGAACCGCAGCTGTGAAATCATTTGAGATTCTGTCGGCTGTTTCTGTATCGCAATCCAGCCATACATAAATTGCGGCCAAACTCGACTTTTGTATCAGACGTGCGAGAATCGAGCTTTGTTCTTCCGAAAGGCTGCCAACTTCTCCGCTGCAAAGCCCAATCACATCTGCATGTTCTCGATACAGCTGCCATAATAACATTGTCTCCCTTGGAGACTTGGCAATGAATAAGGTGTCCTTATCCTTATGAGTTGTTCCAAAGAAGGAAAGCCCTGGTTTAGATCCTTTGATAGCCCTGATCACTTTATTTCCTTCTTGCCTTCGGTAGAGCTGGAAACCTGTCGGGTATGGAAACATCAGCCATTCATTCCCCCATTCTTCCATTAAGGCACAATGGAATTTAAACAGAGTTTCCGGCTCCAGGCAGTCATAATCATTTGCTGCCTTGAGCAACGGGTGCCCTTTTCTTTCCTTAATAGCGAGATGACCTTGTTTGAACTTCTCACGGAATTCCATAGTCCAGACAACCTCTTCATTGGCAGTCTGCTTTTCAGCACTTCCATTTTTTGGCAGTTTGGGGGGAAGTTCAATTCGTCTATTAACCCAGGCTATTGCTCCTTTCCTATCAATACCTCGGACACGTTCAATCAGTGTAATAATATCCCCCGTTTCCCCGGTGCCATGATCTTTCCAGGCACCTGTCTGCACATTGAACCCGAAGCTTGGTTTCTTATCTTCTCGCAACGGCGAGTGAATATTATTGACCCATTCGGCTTCGGATGTGCAACTCATCTTAATTCCTAATTTTCGTACAAGCTCCAGTATATCATCTGGAGAAAGCTGTTCTGAAATGTTCATAACGAAGCCTCTCTCCTGTATGTATAGCGGGGGATAGTCAACTTTTCAGCCTGTGTACTCGGAAGATATTCCGACAAGGTGCTCTTTCTCTTTTGTTCCAAAAACCAATACACTCCGCTCATCAACTCTCCTCCTTCTCTGACTTGATTAAGGACTTAGCATTTTCCGATTTTAACCACACCTCTACATCGGATTTGAGGAAGCCAACCGTATTTGGTCCCATCCTTATTTTCTCGAAAGGAAGCTTACCTTCTGCTTCCCAGCGGTATAATGTTGCAATACTGATGGAAAGTAGTTGACACAGTTGTCGAGGCCGAAGTATCTGAAGATCATTCATGGCGTATTATGATTGCATTTGCATTGTCACTGCTTCTTATTCTTTTAAACGGATTATATTTGTAATCAGCTCTCAAGAGATACAGCGGAGGAGTGTTATGCTATAAATGCTCTCTCATGGGTAATTAGAAGGGATTTTATCACAGATGGAGGTTGGTCTGTCCAGGCAAAGGAAGACCGGGAATTTTTGACCCAACATTTACAAGGAAACGGTTCAGTGGAGTTGGTGATCCAGTTGTTGAAGGTGGGGATGAATCGATGATACGGAGTAAACCGGTTCCGGTTGGGTTGGGGCAATTTAAAATAATCCCTACAGGCGTATTTTTACGGGATTGGAACTGGCTGGCCACTGTACCCCTTGCTTCACCCCGAGATGTCGCCGGAGAATCTGCTGTACGCCTGTTAATCCTGGAAAATCAGAGGGTTCAGCACCGGCTTCGGGATGAAGAGGCTGGGCGTTTTCAGTCTGGTACCATCTGCCCACCGGAATGTAGAGAGTTGGGCTTTACACGTCCTTGCCGTGAATGGCAGTCCAAAAGGTTACGTTTATATAACTTAGAAGGCCATAAAGAAACCGCCATACAGACACCATAATGAATCTGGTAAACGACCTGATACTTCCATATCAAGTGTTACACGGATCTTATTCCAGATTTCTGATCTACCTCCACGATCCAGATGAATCTTTTTTCATCGTTCCACTTTCTGATCTTGAAAATGTGAACAAATCGAAGCACCCACTTCTCAAGGCAACCGGGCGGAAAAGAACGGTAGAGCTGCTACTTGGCTTCAGCTCAACAGAGAATTCTGTCGCCAGTACCATTCACCAGAGGGCTATTCTGCTTTGGGACGCTCAAACGGAAGACGCTTTAGACCTGGCACAATCCCTGGGACACGAAACCATTTTTGAAAAATCGGATAATCAGTTACACCAGCTCAGTACCGACCGTAGCTCCCGGGAAAGCCTGTTGAAAACTTTCCCGATTGGTACAGGGGTACCAGATCACGAATTTATCCTTTCTACAGTGCCAGCTCTATTCAAGAATTCCATGCCGTTGGCTGAGCCAGTATTTGTAGCCGAAAGGCGATCATATGGTTTCCCCGTCTCCTTCATATACTCCAAGGTAGACAGATGGTATGGGAGAGCGGAATGGTTCTCACTCACCATACCAGATGACAAGGTTTCTGAAATGGTACAGCAGATCCTCAAAGACAGTACCGCAGAGGGATCGCCGGAATTTCGTTTCCTCAAACAACAGCTGGAACAGGATGGCAGGTTTTCCGAAGTACGACTCCTGCCGGACGCTTCCCCGGCTGGGGGAATCAGACCTATTTTAGAAGCACGAAGTATTCACAAGGGAACCATAACGATCACGGAAGAGGTTGAGGGCACATTCTCGCTGAAGGATACAGGGGTAGTCTTTCCGGAACGACCACGAGAAGAAGAGAACCTTGGGTTTTTGAATCTGAAAGTGTATTTGAAGGCCAACTCCACCCGAAACAATGCATAGTGCCGTTCTTGGGGGGGTAGCCAAATGTTGTACACCTGTTAAGGTGTTAGCGTTTTTTCCTATTGCAGATTCTGACGCCCGAGGATCAGAATCCACCTGAAGGATTTTCTACCAGTCGGACTGTAGAGACTGGAGCTTGGCACACCCTTTTTGATTGGCCTGAGCTTGATACCGATGATCCGCAGGATAGACCAAGAGGTCGGCCTGACTTCGATAGTCGGTTAAGGCGAACGTAAAGTCCGCCTGGCTTCTGTAACGGGTCGAGAACCAGATGCCGTCACAGGTTTCCTGCCGGGCTTGGCTTTGATACCGGGTGTAGAAGATCACCATGTCCGCACTGGATCGGTAATCCACGTAATGAATCAGGATGTCTGCCTCCGTAGCATGTTCCACTTGGTAGACATGCTGACCGGTAACTGTACCGGATGTTGCCAGCTGAAAGAAAAACAGGATGAGAAGAATCTTGTACATCTATTTGACCAGTTGATTTCAATTACCCTCTCTTGAACAACGGTTATGGTTCATAACAACTTGTCATCCGGGAGATTCCACTGGAAGGAAATTCAGCGTGATTTAAGCGCCGGGAATGGCTGAGTGGTGGTCATGCATGGCTTACCAAGAGATCGTGCCGGAGAATCACTCTAACTGCTTCTATCATGCTGTTTTCCCTCTCAATTCAACAAGCTATCACCACCGAATCCTCTAAGCCTCCGGAAGGTCTGAACCCAGATTGTAGACGTGCCCGGCCATCAGGGCATAGGACACATCGACAAGGGTAAGATCCCGGATGATCTGGGGAACCTTGCCCCCGCTGGTACGGAATTCTTCGGAGACCGGTACCCCGTCGATTTCATGAATCACTCTGGAGAGGGTTTGGCCCAACCAGACCATGGGATGATCGGACTTCTGGTTGGGGTTCTGGATCTGTTTGAGGTCTTCCACGGTTAGATCATTCAGGGAAAAGACTTTCAGGGTTCCCCGACCGGAGACATTGACACCTATCGGCAGTTCGGTTCTAAACTTCATTCATCAGGATTTTGGTTTTAAGAGCTTTGTACCCTTTAAAACACAAACTACCCTGATTCAGTTACTGGCTACCGGTGGTGGCGGGAACACCTGCCCGGCAGTGGCTGAAATATTTATATGTTCTCCGGATATAGTCATTTCATAGGGGGCCTCGCTTACAACGGTTTGAGTCTCGTTGACTCTTTCGTTGTTTACAACATCAAACTGGGTGATACTCATACCCCCAAACGTCCAATCATCCCCTGTGGATACATCTATCCGGATTTGATCCCCCACATAGTAATCGCTTCCCGGTCGGGTCAGGTTGGTAACATTTATGGTTCCCCCTCGTCTTATGTGGGTTCGGAGGGTGGCTTGAACCTCTACCTTTTCGAAAACGGCTATTATAGAGGGTAATGGAATATAGTAGGCTTGTGTCATTGGGTTCTGTGAACCACTCCAATCCAGCCCACTCCACAAATTTCCACCCGTTGGCCTCATCTGGAACAGCTTTAAGTTCCAACTCTGCACCTTGCCTGTGGTATCCCTCTTCTGTCAATTCAGAAAGAACTTCTATCCTTCCACCTACACCATGTTCTCCATCAACGCTTTCCACACGTAAACGGGGTTCTCCATAATCATAAAGTATAGCAGAGATTTCCATATCGGAATTCACCGTGACCGTAACAGGGTTTTCTTCACTTTGAATATCCCCCTCCCAGTGGGAGAACCTTATTCCCCGGATGGACTTCAATCTCTACGGTCGTTCCTTCTTCGAACTCTTGGGGTTGATAGGAGTTTAAGAGAGATCCGTTGATTGAAAAACCGCCACCACCCTCTGCTTTAAGTGTTATAGTGTAGGTTGCTACCTCTTCTTCCGGCTCTGGATCGGGTTCCGGCTCTTTCTGGGTGAAGACTGCGGTGAAGGACTTGTCCCGGTCTATCTTGGCATCTCGTATCGGGTTTTGCTTGCCCTGAAAATCCCCTTCCCAGTGGGAGAACTCCCATCCATCGGCTTCATTGGCCCCTATGGTAAGCTCCGTACCTTCCGGGATCTTATCGGTTTCATTGTGGGGTTCCCACCAGACCGTCCCACTGCCTTCTATGCTACGGTGGAGGGTAACATGCTTAGGCTTGTCATCGTCTTTCTTGTCGTCCCCCTTGTCGTCGGGTTTGTGGTCGGGCTTATCTCCGGGTTTTCCATCCTTTCCATCCGTGCCCGGCTTACCGTCCTTCCCATCCGTTCCGTGTTTGCCGTCCTTCCCATCTGCTCCATCGGTTCCATCTTTACCGTCTGTGCCCGGCTTGCCATCCTTTCCATCATCGGATTTTTTATCATCATCCCCCTTTTCATCATCTTTGGAATCGGAGCTGTCATCATCCTTATCCGCTTTCTCCACAAACACGGCAGTGATCTCCATAGCCTCATTGACCACCAGAGTAATAGATTCGGTTTCACCGGTATGATCTCCTTCCCAGTGGGAAAACTCCCACCCGTCTGCCGGATCGGCGGACAGCTTCACCTTGGTACCCTCTTGGTATTCGGTTTTGCTGGCAGTGTGTTCCTCTACCACTTCTTCCCAAATCCGACCGTTGCCCTTTACCTGTGTATCCAACTGGTAAGTCTTCTCGGAAAAAATGGCGGTAATGGTCATATCCTTTTCCCAAACAACCCGTGTCGGATTGTCGGTATTACCGTTCAGATCTCCACTCCACCGGACGAACACGAACCCGTCAGCAGCAACCGCTTCAATGGGGGTTTCCATCTCTTTGTCGTACTGCCCACTGGATGGGTTGATGGCACCGCCTTCAGTGGGAGTAGCGGTGGTGGACAGTACGAACACATCTGGCTCATCGGTGGTGTTGTTGACTCCGGTGTCGTTACACGCTCCAAGAATCAGTGCAACACCGATTAGAATGGACAGTGGCAGACCTGTTCTCTCTCCCATTGGGATTACCTCGTAAACGTATCTATCTTGATGGATTCTTTACCCCTCACGGGATTGGAACTGGCTGGCCACTGTACCCCTTGCTTCACCCCGAGATGTCCCCTCTCCTAATGCCTTTTACAAATAGAAGAAATATTAAAATAGTTTTATACATGTAAAATAGCTGTCAAAACTATTTGGATTATGCTGAATGAATTCGTCCAGCCAATGATCTCAGGAGTTGCGTAATGGTGCAATCACTATTTATTACAAGGAAAGGAATGGATGGGACTTACTGTTCCCGAGAAATCAGAGTAGCAGAAAACGTGTTGGGTTAAGCCGCTATCAACCAAAGCAGATGGAGTCAGTCGGGATTCATTCCCTGCAATTCTGGACAACCCCCTGGATAACAGCACAGAGTTCTTGAGTAATTTCTGTTTTACTCAAAAATTTAGAAACTCCCGCTCTTAACATCGCTTGTTCGATGTGGTCGGATTTATGGAAAGAAATTCCAATTATCAGGGCAGAAGCGTTTTCAGAGATAATACGTCGACTCGCCTCGATACCATTCAGCTCCGGCATGTCGACATCCATCAAAATAACATGTGGTGAAAACCGACGGGTCAATTCTACCGCCTCTTTTCCATTGATCGCTTCTGCCACCACCAGGAAATCATCCTCTCTGGACAGAATCCTACGAAGGCTCTTGCGAATTAACGGGTGGTCATCTGCAATCAGAATCTTGATTTTTTCCCGGCTGTTCTTCCTGAAGCTTGTCTGTTCCAAATCTCCCCTTCTACAACCTGGGTTTCCATCTGATTCCATATCCCCTTTCTTCGGGAAAGAAGCATTTGCTTCCGGGGCTTCTTTCACTACCAGCTTGTCACTAATCATATGCGCTGTCTCTCTTTTCGACTCTCAATCATGCATTTTACTGAAAATATAAAACATATTTTAATGAATGCTATAGACTGTCGTTCTTTTTTGCCGATTCATCCAAATTCTCCGGATGAATTCAGAGAACAAAAAAGCGTTGATACAAGCCTTTGGGAGGACAATTGAAGAAGTCCGGCTGGGGAAAAATATCTCACAGGCGGAACTGGCAGAACGAAGTGATCTGCATCGTACATACATTTCGGATCTGGAACGAGGTCTGAAGCAACCTTCCCTCTCTACCCTTGTACGATTGGCCAAAGCTTTTGAGATACAGCCGAGCGAATTGGTCGGCCTATTCGAAAAGAAGATTGTAATAAGCTGAATCCAATAGCCGATAGAGAGGGTACTATTTATGTAGCTGCCAAAGGAGACAAAGTAACCGATTTCCCCATATAGAATGAACCGGCTTCTATACCCGGCAGGAATCCGATCCTCACAAAAGTCCAATATGTGCCCCTCCCTCTTCAGGCATGAGCTGGGGCAGAGTCTCATTCGTGAATTCATACTTTTGCGGTTTTAAAGATACACCCAAATAGCAAATGGGAAATCTTGACACAAACCCGAAGTAGCATGCAGATCATACGACCAAAAGAACTGGCAGAGCTTTTATCGATTTCCATATCCACCCTCTACCGGATACAGGAAGAACTCCCACCAAAAGTGAAATTTTCCAGGAAAGGACGAGCGGTCGGCTGGAGAAAGGAAGACATCGAAAAATATCTTGAGGAGAAGATCCAGAACGATTAAAAATCAGCTACGGGAAGAACCTTGGGTAGCCGGAAAATTCAGGTGCCTTACAGAAGCAGAATACCCTCTCTTGCGAATTCAATTCTTGTCCCCACCTTGTCCCCGCACAAAATGGCCGTAAATAAAAGTCCTAAAAACAAAAAAGCCTTGCAAGCATAATTAATTGCTATACAAGGCTTTATCAAGATGTGGGACCGGGCGGAATCGAACCGCCGACACACGGATTTTCAGTCCGTTGCTCTACCAACTGAGCTACAGTCCCGAATTGGAAGACGAAAAATATAAGGGCTTTTACTACCACAAACAACGG